>Ga0307471_100000545_pt1 | contig 19420 bp, 19 predicted proteins | sample atmos_gasesAM3C__2_FD_204566 | JGI IMG/M metagenome (GOLD analysis project Ga0307471, IMG submission 204566) | Hardwood forest soil microbial communities from Morgan-Monroe State Forest, Indiana, United States - atmos_gasesAM3C_515 | ecosystem: Environmental > Terrestrial > Soil > Temperate...
TTTGTCATTGTGGGGATCGCAGTAACGGTAGAAATACCAAGACGAATCCACGAATGTATCCATCGTGTCCGTCTCCCGCCGCGCCGGCCCGCCGCATTTCGGGCAAGTTGTATTCACGAACTCTGGCGTCGACGCCAGCGGCGATTCCCCCTCGCCAGTGAGTTTCGGATTGGGCGGCAGTAGCACCGGCAAGTCCTTGTCCGGGACAGGAACCATGCCGTCTTCGGGACAGTAGATGACCGGGATGGGCGTTCCCCAATAGCGCTGGCGAGAGATCCCCCAATCGCGCAACCGGTAGATCGTTTCCGCTTTGCCGAATCTCTTTTGTTCCGCGAACGCCGCCATCTTCGCAATCGCTTCCTCGCTCTCCATCCCGGTGAACGGGCCGGAGTTCACACTAACTCCATACTCAGTGAACGCTTCTAGAGCAGCGGCTTTGCGCGAATGAACGGCTTTCAACTTTGAACTTTCAACTTCTTTTCGCTCGACGACCACCCGCACAGGCAATTTATATTTTCGGCAGAATTCCAGGTCTCTCTGGTCGTGTGCTGGCACGGCCATGATGGCGCCCGTTCCATATTCCATGAGCACAAAATTCCCCACCCAGATGGGGATCTTTTCGCCGCTGAACGGATTCTTGGCGTACCGCTCGGTGAAGAAGCCTTCCTTCTTCATCGTGGCCAAATCTTCTGTCTTGACCGAAGTCCGGCCCATTTTTTCCAGTTTTGCCAGTTTCGTTTTGATTACTGGCGATAACTTCCGGCCCTTGCCTGCTGCGAGCAGTTTGTCCGCCATGGGATGCCGGGGCGCCAAAATGATCGCTGTCGCCCCATAAATCGTGTCGATGCGCGTAGTGAAAACCTCGATCGGCTTGGCGCCTCGCAGGTCCGCCACACGGAATTTCACCTTCGCCCCTTGCGACTTGCCAATCCAGTTTTGCTGCATCAGGATGACGCGCTCGGGCCATCCGCCTTCGAGCGGCTTCAAATCGTCGAGCAATTGATCCGCATACGCTGTGGTCTTCAGGAACCACTGCTCAATTTCGCGCGTTTCCACGCGCGTGTCTTCGTGCCGCCAGCAGAAGCCGCCGTTGATCACCTGCTCGTTGGCCAGCACGGTGCAGCACTTCGGGCACCAGTTCACGCGGCTTTTTTTACGATACGCCAGGCCCTTTTCCAGCATGCGCAGGAAAAACCACTGGTTCCAGCGGTAATATTCGGGCTCGCAGGTGGATATCTCGCGGCGCCAGTCGTAGCTGAAACCAAAGCGCCGCAGCACGCGCTGAAACTCCGCGATGTTCTTGTTAGTCCACTCCCGCGGGTGGGTATTGTTCTTGATCGCCGCGTTTTCCGCAGGCAGCCCAAACGCGTCCCAGCCCATGGGATGAAGCACGTTGAATCCGCGCATGCGCTTCACGCGGGCCACCACATCGCCAATCGCGTAGTTGCGCATGTGGCCCATGTGCATGGTCCCGCTGGGATAAGGGAGCATTTCGAGAACGTAATACTTGGGCTTGGAGGGATCCGCTTCCGTTTCAAATACGCGCTCTTCGGCCCAGCGCTTTTGCCACTTGGCTTCTATTGTTTGCGGGTCGTAACCGGTTGCTCCGGCTCCGCCCGTTCCCATTGTGGTCTGCTCCGCCACTCTGCCTATCTCCGCTTCCTTTTTGGTGAACTTTGCTTTCTCTTCTGGGGACTTCGTGTCTTCCGCGCTTTGTGAGTCGCAATTTTTCGCTTCAAGGCCGGCGTTAGCATGGAGAATCCCCTGTCCGCTTCCGGCGCCTGTTCCTTCAAACCGGCAAGCTCCCACAGCATGGCGACGTTTCGACGGTCATCGCCCGGATTATCAATCGGTGTTTCCGCCAGGAACGCACGGCCCGCAAGGTCTTCTACTGGCGCGTTCAACCGCGGGTGCTGCAGAATCCGCGCGAACGCTTCCTTCCCGATCTTTCCTTTCCCGATATGTTCGTGACGGTCCACGCGTCCGCCGAGCGGAATTTTCGAGTCGTTCACGTGAAAAATGGGAACGTTTTCCAAGGCCACCGTGTTTTCAATTTGCCCGATTGTGGAGGCCAGGCCCTCTTCGCTCTTGATGTCGTAGCCCGCCGCGAAGAGATGCGCGGTGTCCAGGCAAGCCCCGACGGGCAAGTCCCGGAGCAAGCCGCCGACAATCTCTCCCACTTCTTCCAGCCGGGAACCGACGGAGGTTCCCATGCCGGCAGTGTTTTCCATCAGAATCTTTAGCCGCCCCATGGGAACGCGCTTGGTGGCCTGCTTCACCGATTCGACGATGGTCGAAATGGCTTGCGCGGCGCCGCCTTCACCCCGTGCTCCCGGATGGACGACTAGGAAATCGGCTCCCAGAGCCACAGCCCGCACAATTTCGTCATGGAAGGCCTGGATTGAACGCGTCCGAAGCATCGGTTGCGCCGCGGCCAAATTGATCAGGTAATTCGCGTGAATTACCAGCGGCCCCAGGCGCAGCTCTTCCCTTCTGGCACGAAATGCGGCAGCGTCCATCTCCGGGATTCGCGCTGGCCCGCCTTGCCACATCCGGGGACTGGCGGAGAAAATCTGCAGGGCGTTGCACCCCAGCTTCCGCGCGGACTCTAGGGCGTTGAGATAGCTCCCGGCAATAGAGGTATGGATACCGATGCGAACCCGCCCGTCCATCCAGGAAGGCGGCAGCGGTTCAGGCTCGGGTTCGGGGCGGTATTCGTCTTCGGGATCGAACTCAGTAGGTACAGCGATGCGTTGTTCTTCGGGCATGCCTGTCGGGATTTCGGCTCCGTTATAAATTCCTTATTCTAGCATACGCCCCAAATCCGTCCCTCTGCGGCAATTGTTGGGTGCCGAGTCAGATTGCAAGAACCCCGTTTGCGGACTGCGAGATTACATCCGGAGGCTTTAGAACAACAAGCGTCCCGCGAGTGACTTTCCAGATCGAATAAAGGTAGAGCACTTCACCAAAACGACCTTATGTACAACCCTTCAGTGGCGGTATACTCGCGCCCAAATCAAGTTTGGCCGGAGGAATCATGCCTCTTCGCAGCACAACAGCCTTTATCGCATTCACAGCCACAACGCTTGGTGTACTTCTTGTTCATCCTGGGAATACGCGTGCACCGCAAAGCACCTCAGCAAATGCGGACAACTCGTCTTCTCCCCATTCGTTGATCCTGCAAGCGGACGACGGTGAGCATCTGTTACGACGCCCAAAAGGACAAACGCAGGTGAATGGTCCGGGTACCATTCCTGTATTCATCATTAAGATCGATAAGCAAAATGGGGCGGCCGAGGACTTCGTTGCACTTACGGAGGACTTAAAACCTGGTGCCGTCATTAATTTCCACAAACACCATAATGCCGAGGAGGTGCTTATTTTTGAGGAAGGCGGCGCCACGGTGACGGTTGGCGACAAACGAGCCGTGGCAGGTCCACACGCTATGGTTTTCATCCCGCGAGAGACCTGGGTGTCAGTAACGAATACCGCTGATCATCCCATTCACCTTTATGCTCTATTTTCTCGTCCAGGTTTCGAAGGGTATCTTCGGGCTCGAAGCGTCCATCCTGGGGAGCCGTTGACTCCCATGACACCCGGAGAACTCCAAGACGCTGAGCAGCACGGGCACTGTACGTTTTGGGATGTTTCAAAGAGCCTGTACCCACCGGGCGTACCGCATCCTTAGTCTAATGTGAAATAAGGGCTCGGGCCGGAATATGGACGGCGGCCGGCGCGTTCCGTCAGGTCGCCGAATAAGACACTACACCGCTGGGCCAGGGACATGGCCGCCCTCTGAGCCGAGACCGCGCTTAACCCGTTAGCGCTCTCTCCCAAACATGGAAAACGGCATGGTACGCGGTTCATCTTCCTTGAACGTGCTGGCTGCGGTAGGGATCGCCTGATGAAACGTTTGGTCTATGGGACGGGCAGCCAGGCGATCCAGCGCGTCCGCGATTCGGGACAACTCATACACCATTTGGTCGGTCACGGCGGAACGCTGCAAAACAACCGCTCGCCTGCGCCGGAATTGCAGGACGCTCCAAGTCGCCGCGGCAACGATGATAAACACCAGCGCCAAAAACTGCTCTTGTCCTGTGATATTTATGGTTCTGCCGAACAAATGAAACGGATAATCCGAGAGCACTTCATCCTCCCGGCTGGGCAGTTCGAAATCGTAGGAAACCATTGTGACTGGTTACACGCCTGAAAACAAGAATCTTTAACGAAAAGGATAGCCTCTTGCAGGTCGTATAGCGTTCGTATACACTATACGGGTGATCAGGAGCTACCGGCACAAGGGCCTCAAGCTCTTCGCGGAGACGGGCTCCAAAGCCGGCATCCAGCCTGCCCATGCCCAACGATTAAGGAGGCTGCTCACGGCTCTGGACGTGGCCAGCACGCCCGGCGATATAAATGCCCCCGGCAACAACCTGCATCCACTAAAGGGTGAGCTTGCCGGCCATTGGGCTGTCAACGTAAGCGGCAATTGGAGGCTCACTTTTGCTTTTGAGGGGGAGGACGTGGTTCTCGTTGACTATCGAGATTATCACTAAGAGGGCGATATGATTTTCAACCCTGCGCACCCCGGAGAGGTTTTGAAAGATTATCTGGGAGATTTGAGCGTGAAGGAAGCCGCTTCCCGGCTTGGCGTAACGCGCGCACATTTGTCTCGCATTCTCAATGGTCACGCCGGCATCTCGGCGACCATGTCCTTGAGGCTGTCGGCGGCTCTCGGCACTTCCCCGGAGTTCTGGCTCCGCATGCAAGTTCAACACGATTTGTGGCAGGCCCAACGAGGCAGGCAACCCAAAGTGCGGCCTTTCCCCCATACGTTGAAGCACAAGGATCCTGTTCTGGCGTAGGCTGAAGCTTCTCGAAGATTTGCCGGGTTCTGCCGGATTGCCGTAGACTTAACCTCTCGAGTCAGGGGGCCTTCCATGCTTGTCGTCATGCAGTCCCATGCAACCGAGGAGCAGGTGCGCGCCGTTTGCAAGCGCATTGAGAGTCTGGGCCTGAAGGCCCACCCCATCCCCGGCTCCCTTCGAACCGCCATCGGCATCACGGGGAACAAAGGTGAGATCGACCTGGGCGTTCTAGAATCGCTCCCCGGTGTCGTCGAGTGCATTCCCGTCAGCAAGCCCTATAAGCTGGTCAGCCGCGACGCGAAGGAAGAAGACACCATCCTTCGAATCCCGACGCCTTCGGGCGACGTCCTGGTGGGTGGGCAGCACGTCGCGCTCGTAGCCGGCCCTTGCGCAGTGGAAACCGAGGAGCAATGTCTGGCCATTGCCGCCCGCGTGAAGAAGTCCGGAGCGCGGTTGTTTCGAGGCGGAGCTTATAAGCCGCGCACTTCTCCTTACAGTTTCCAGGGGCTGGGCGAAAGGGGACTCAAAATCCTCTCGAAGGTTCGCGCGACGCACGGGTTTGGCATCGTCACCGAGGCTATCGACAACGAATCGCTCGACCTGGTCGAAGAATATGCGGACGTCATTCAGATTGGCGCGCGCAACATGCAGAATTTCTCGCTGCTTAAACGCGCAGGACGCGCCAAGAAGCCGGTTCTGCTGAAGCGAGGCATGTCGGCCACGCTCGATGAATTCCTGATGGCCGCGGAGTACATCCTGTCCGAAGGCAACTACAACGTGATGCTCTGCGAGCGGGGCGTTCGAACGTTTTCCGACTTTTCGCGCAATACGCTGGACCTCGCAGTCGTGCCAGCCGTGAAGAAGCGCAGTCACTTGCCGATTTTCGTTGACCCCAGCCATGGTACCGGTAAGCGGCACAAAGTTTTGCCGCTCTCTCGCGCCGCCGTTGCAGTCGGCGCCGACGGACTGCTTATTGAAGTTCATCACGAACCGGACAAGGCGCTTTCCGACGGCATGCAGTCCATCCTTCCCGAAGAGTTCGCCGAACTCGCAGACCAGATGCGCCAAATCGCCGCGGTTTTGCACCGCTCTATCAACTGAAGGTTCGACGGGCCCTGAGCCCAAGTAAGCGACCAGACTGGGCTTGCCTTTCTTCTTTCCTGCCTGCTCAAGTCAGAGGAGGTAGAGGCAACTCACTTTACCGCCCTTACGGTCTTTACCCGAGCACGTTTTGCGGCTTTGCGCCGATTGCTGGTCAAATACAGCCCATGTTAAGTGCAGTACTGGAGGGAAGCAGTGCAAGGGCAAGCAAGCTGTGGCTCCCCCTGTGGCCATGGATTGCGCTTACTACTATTCAATGCATTCCGTTTGGCCGCTCTAATAAAAACGGAGACGAAAATGGAAAAGCGTATCCCCATCGCGATCGTAGTGCACTTAGCCCGCCCAGAGGATCACTCTGCCGAAAGAATAGAGCTGACTTTTACGGATAACATCAGCGCCCACGGCGCCTGCGTAGTTTCCTCCCGGCCTTGGAAACCAGGTGAAATGGCGGAGGTCACCTCGTTGAACGACAAGATCACGCTCGTCGGCAAGGTGACCTACTGTCAAAAACGCGTAGACCACCGCTACGGCGTTGGCCTAGACTTCCATAATCGTGAAGTAACTTGGAATCCCTATGCCAAATATGCCGGGTCTCAGGTAGTAAAATCCCCGGACGGCGCTTCCTTTCGATTGGCCCGGTCTGCCTGAGCAGACCTGCACGCTTCGGGTGTACTTGGCCCCGCTAGGCTGACCCCTGCGAATCAAGCTTCTCGCGCGCGGCCAGCCACGCGTCGAGTTGTTCGCTTCCCTTCCCGCGCAAAGTTTGCAGCATGATTCCAGCCATTCCTTCGGAGTTTACCCAAGCCACCTGGCCTCGAGCACTGATGCGAACCCCCATCGACAACTCAAAGGTGAAGTCCACCAGGGCGCCGTGCTTGAGCGGCTTCACTGTTCGAACGGCTATACCGCCTCCACTCAAATTGGTGATGCGTGCCTGCTGCTCGAGCTCTCCCTCCTTCAAAGTGACAGGGAAATTCACGGGATGGCGGAAATACCGGCGCTGTTCGCGCAAAAGCAACTCCTTCGAAATGGTGATGTGCATGGCTACGCTCTCTTCCGAGAGCGGCTTGCGCAGCAGGAAGTTCGCGCCCACGGCAAGAACTTGCGTGGATTCCTTCGCATTAACAAGGCAGGCAAAAATCACCGCCTTGCTGTTTGAGGTTCCTTTGCGGGTGGACTCGATCAGGCCTAACGCGCCCGGCACTTCCATGTCGATGAAAACGCCGTCAACCTTCCTCCGGTTCAGGCATTCGCGCGCCTCGTGCGCCGTCGGCACCAGCACGAACTTGGCGCCATATTTCTTCGCGGCTTTCGAAACCGCTTGCATCAGAGCATAGTCGCTGGACACAAGAACAAACTCTAGCGCGAGCGGGGGGTTCATGGCGGCGGGGACTCTCCGTTGTGTTATTCAGGATGTTGTGTGGGTGTCTTTAAGGTCTGCCTATCGGATTGTTTTGAGCTTCGAGGCCGCCATTATAATAAAAATAATTCTGCTGTCGAGGCCGTTATTCTTGGTGCAATTCACCAGGTTTCACTGCGAACCAGGTTACAGATCTCAATTCCCGGCAGTTTTGTGAAGCTTGCCTTCGGCAGTTCCGGAGGCACTGCGGTCAAGGAGAGCCAATGCTTGGTCCGTGGTCACCAGTTGAGCACCGCGCGACTTCAGCTCGTCAAGAATCTCGCGTCCCTTTTTCTCTTCGAGCGATTGGATCGCGTCTTCCACGATGCTGACGTGGAATCCGCGGCGTAGCAGACCATCGGCCGCGCGAAGCACGCAGTATTCCGTGACCACGCCAAAGACAAGAAAATCGGGCACCGCGTGGCTTCCGCCACTCGTAGCCGCGGGCGCCTGGGAATGCGCCGACTGCATGTTGACCCACGCGAGGAGCGCGCCAGTATTTGGATTGTCGAAGACATCGAGGGTGTTCTTTTCCAAAAGAATCTGCTGGTAGGCGCTCAGGTCGCCGGGAAAAACAAAGTCGCTCTGGTTCGGAATTACGAGCTGACTTGCGGCGCGTGCTTCGGGAACAAGTTCCGCGCCGGGAGTGCCCTTTACGCAGTGAGGCGGCCAATCGCGAAACTCGGGATCATCCGGAGCGTGCGCATCGGCCGATGAAATCAGGAGAACGCTACCTTGGCGAGCCTGGTCGACCAGGCGATTGATGTTGGGGATAATTTTTTCAGCGCCGGGAACGTACAGTTTGCCTCCCGGCAGCATGAAGTCTGCCTGTGCATCCACTTCCCACAAAATCGTGTTCATGGGGACCATCTTCCCCTCCATTTGGTCAGATGCGCGCCGCCTTCACCACGGATTGCCGCACCTGATCCCTTAGCTCCTCGAGTTGCTCGCTGTACCGGACCGGAAATGGCGGATCGGCTGCGCGAAGGGTCAGGACACGCTCCGGCAATCGCGCGCGATCAGAAAGGTGGCGGCTCTGCGCGCTTTTCAACACTGCGAGTGGATCCTGGTCCGCGGCGGCAATGCGTTTGCCCGCGCGCATCACAGGAACCAGCAGTTGGTCGCTCCCGGGGAAAGACTCCGCATCCAAACCAATGACGTCCTCTGAAAATTTGCCGTCTCTGCCGGGAAACCGGTAGACCTGTTTGCGTCCGGGATAAGTGATTTTCTCCTGGCTGAACTTCGCCGCACTTCGCACCGTGTCGCCGGTCTCGACTTCCACGAGCTTGTAAATCACGCCGATGTTTGGTGAATCCGACGAAGTGGAAAGCGCTGTGCCCACGCCGAAGGCATCGATGCGCGCACCACTTCGCAGCAGAGTCTCGATGCGCTCCTCGTCCAGTTCGCCCGAGGCAAAAATTTTTACGTCGCGCCACCCAGCTTGGTCGAGCCGTTGGCGCACCCACTGGCTGTCCGCCAAGACATCGCCGCTGTCGAGGCGAACGCCGCCGGGCTTGCGCCCCAGGGCGATGATCTTCTCGATGGCCGCGTGAACGTCGTAGGTGTCAACGAGAAGAGTAGATTCGTCCGGGAAGACTTCCAGGAAGTCCCGGAACGCTTCGGCTTCATCCTCGTGCGCCATAATCCATGAGTGCGCCTGCGTGCCGTACACAGGAATCCCAAAACGGCGGCCCGCGTAAGTGTTCGAGGTGCCCTCGCAGCCGCCGATGAACGCGGCGCGCGCGGCGAGAACTCCCGCTTCCATGCCATGAGCGCGACGAGAGCCGAATTCGACGACTGGGCGTCCCGCGGCAGAGGCGGTGACACGCGAGGCCTTGCTGGCAATGAGAGTTTGGAAATGAAGAATGCTGAGAAGACTGGTTTCGACGAGCTGGGCATCGGCGATGGGCGCAGTGACGCGAAGCAGGGGCTCCCCGGGAAAGAGAATCGTTCCCTCGGGCAAAGCCCAAACGTCTCCCGTAAAACGAAATCGCGCGAGATAGTCGTAGAAATCCGCATGCACATGGCGGAAGAAAGGCTGCGCGCGCAGATAGGCGATGTCTTCGCCGGAGAAGCGCACGCTCTCCAGGAAGTCGAGGGCCTGCTCCAATCCTGCGGCCACCAAATAATTGCGATGGCTGGGGAGGTGGCGAACAAAGAGTTCAAAAGTGGCGCGGGCCTCGAAGCGGTTCTGGACATAGCCCGCCGCCATCGTGAGTTCGTAAAGGTCGGTGAGCAGCCCCGAGAATGGTCCGCTAAGAAGCATGTCCCTGAACAGATTATGCCAGGGCGCTCGAAAGGGCAAAGCAGAACGCAGAATGTCGAAAGCAGAAAGTAGAAAGCAGAATGCAGAGAGCGGAGGGCAGAAGACGGAAGGCAGACGACGGCCCCCACCCACCCCGGGTACTGTTGGATCGTTATCAAGACAAAGAACTTGCAAATTGGGCAGTTCGTAAGTGCATGAAAACAAAGAAAGCCGGGATGGGGTGAAAACGGGGGGCGGTTTGTACTCGCGAGCCCAGGAAAGGGGGCTCCCCCCACCCCCCACCTTTTTTTGTAACTGCGCATTCTAAAGGGGTTACAGCGAGGCATTTTTGGATCTGCGCATTCTGAAGGACTTAGCGCGCGAAATCGCGGAACTGCGCATTCTAAAGGAGATAGGGAACGTTTGAAGGTTGCACGTCGGAAGGGTTGAAGGTTAAGAGCAAAACCCCGGATGTTGGCCAGACGGGTAGCGGGAGTTCTTTGAAGGACCGCCGGGCGGGGGGACATAGAGTGCAGGCTTGGGCCTGCTCACCAAGAGGGAAGGATAGCACATGATTAGCGATTGGTAAAATATTATCCAGGGAACGGGCGAAATTGAGGGCTGAACGGTCGAGGAGACGGGTCGAACGGTTTTGGCGGAGTCACGAGTAGGAAAAAACAACGTCAAAACCCGCACCCTGAAACCCGCAGGGATGCGGCACCCCCTCTCGTGGCGTGAGGTGTGCCCACCCGCCAAACCTGCGCATGCGGCACCTTCCCCGTATCCCCGCGAGTAAGCGGTGAAGGATGCTTCTTCAGCCCAGTTGTGAGTTACAGGTTTTCAGTGGTAAGCAAGAGACGGCTAAGAAACGCCAGGAATCTCTCTTAAATGGCCGACAAGTGCTACATCGTCAAAACCACGCGGAACTGCGCGTTGCCACTGATCATTCGCGCATAAGCCTCCGCCGCTTTCGCGAGCGGATACTTTTCGATCATGGGACGCACTCCGCTCAGCTCCGCGAAGCGCAGCGTGTCCTCCGAATCGGTCGGTATTCCCCCGGCCCATCCTTGAACGCTTTTGCTTCCGACGATTAGCTGAATCGGTGTGACTTCGATGGGAGCCATATCGGCACCTACCACCAGCAACTTGCCATTCATGCCCAATCCGTTGAACAGCTCCGACATGGCTTTCGAGCTTGGCGCGGTCGCGAGGATCACCTGAGCCCCGCCCAGCTTCTGTAGCTCCGCTGCCGCATTCGTCGCCTTGCTATCGATGTACACGCTCGCGCCGACCTTCTTTGCCAGCGCCGCGTTTTCCGGCCCGCGCCCCACGGCCGCAACCTTGTAGCCAAACTTGCTCGCGAACTGAATTCCCAGATGACCCAGCCCACCGACTCCCTGCACCGCCACGAGATCGCCGGGGAGCGCGCCGCTATGCCGCAGCGCATTGTACGTGGTGACTCCGGCGCACAGCAGAGGTGCTGCATCGACGGCGTCGAGGCTGTCCGGCATTGCGGCCAGCGCCTCCACGGGTGCCACCATGTATTCCTGGTACCCCCCGTCAAAGCTGAAGCCCGTTATTTTCAGATTGGCGCAGTTGCGCAAATCCCCCCGGCGGCACGCCAGGCACTTTCCGCATTGGCCGCCATGCCAGCCCACTCCGACGCGCTGGCCGTTCTTCCATTCGGTGACGCCAGCGCCGAGATCGTCGATCACTCCCACGACCTCGTGTCCCGGGACGCGTGGGTACTGAATGCCGGGCCAAGCTCCTTCTTTGACCAGCGCGTCGCTGTGGCAGATGCCACAGGCCTGCACCTTGATGCGCACGTGTCCGGCACCCGGCTGCGGCACCTCGCGCTCGACAATCTCGAAATCTCCTCCTGGTTTGGGAATCTGCGCCACCTTCATGGGCGCTATCGCGACTCTTGTTGTTGCCATGTTGCCCTCCGGTCGACCGCTCGCGGTCACGCTTCAATTGACCGCTTGGTAGTCAAGTCTATACCCTCGCGTACCAGCGTTGGATGCGGCCAGAAGGCGACAGGGCACGGCCTAAAGGGAGGCTGGGGCAGCAGGCCCGAAGATGTTGAAACCTTAGCGCATTGGAAGGTTAGAACGTCATAGGCGTATTGCTTTCTGCGGGATAGGGGAATGGACTCAGCGTGAGCAAGAGTCAGAACGTCCGCTCATGCTGTGGGTGAATGGGCACCGGCACCCCCTCTCGTGGCATGAGGTTTGCCTACCCGCCAAGCGATCCCGTCCTGAATGGCTGGCGCATGCGGAGAAACCCACCCCTAACCGAACTACGCATTTTCAGTCTTATCTTCCATGAAAGTTGAGTCGGTTGTGCCGTGCTTTGTCCTGATGGCTGGCATCGTTGCATGTCATCGGTCGGTCGAGACGCAAAGTGCGGAAGACGTGCAGAGGCTGATCCAGGCGCAAATCGACCTGGGGGTCGAAGCCACGCGCACGAAAGACATCGATCGTTACATGAGCGTTGTCCCCCAGGACTGGGTGCTGCATGACGAAGAAGGTCACACCGTGACACGAGATGACCTGCGTCGCGGCGCTTTAGAGCAATGGGCCATCATAGAAAAAACTACTTCTATTTCGGTGCATGTTGAGCGGCTTGCGCTGCACGGAAACCAAGCCACCGTATGGACCTCGCAGCGATGGGAACGCTTGATGCACGAACGCACCGGGCCAGCGCTAGACGATGTAGTGACGACACAACGCCATGAAGAACAATGGCGGTTGGTAAAGGGAAAATGGTGGTGCTACGGGGTGAAAGAGCTGGGAGGAGAAATCTACGTGGATGGCAAGCCTTACAGAGAGTAGTTTGCTCCGCGTCTGGTGCCCCTCCAAAGCTCGGTTTGTGGGCGACCCGCCCGGGGATGGCGCTTATGAACTGGAAGGGAGAGAGGAGTAGGCGAGTGCGGCCGCCGGGGCTCCGGGGCTTCTTTGCCTCCAGTAAGGCTCCTTGCGAAGTCTTGTAAGAAGGTCCAGTGCCTGGCCGTAGGCTAATACGGCACCCGTCAATTTGTGAAACGCCGAGGAGTTCTCGACGGCCTCGCGTCTCTTCGTGTGGGCTTCCGCTGAAAGTTCAAGAATTCGGTCTATGGCGTCGTCTGGACTCATGGTTGATCCCATACCTCGAACCGCTAGCAGGTAGTGCGCGTGGAATCGATTGCGTTTCAATGCGAGAGAGGTATATGAGGTGAAGCAAACCCCAAAGGGATGCGCCACCCAAGATCGTCTCATCGTGTCAAGGTGTTCTGCCCGAAATGGCGATTCGACGCGGGCCTGCTATCCTCGTATGGATGACGGAACTGGCGCTAAGCCGCGATGCGATGGTCCAGCGAGGAAGGAGGCTGGAGTACTTCACCATTGGCTGGAACTGCCTGGAAGGACTTGTTGCCGTGCTGGCAGGAGCGTTTGCCGGCAGCATTTCCCTAGTCGGTTTCGGCTTGGATAGCTTCGTCGAAGTGACATCCGGGGGTGCGCTACTATGGCGGTTGTCCCTGGACGCAGAGACGCAGCAACGGGAGCGAATCGAGAAGCTGACGCTCGGGATTGTGGGTGTCTGCTTCCTTGCGCTGGCGGCTTACGTGAGTTACGAAGCCGTGAGCACGTTAGTGGGGAAAAGGGCCCCTGAACATAGCCTTCCTGGAATCCTTCTCGCGTGTTCTTCCCTGGTCGTCATGCCTTTGCTTTCCCGCGCGAAGCGACGCGTGGCCAGGCATCTGAAAAGCGCCGCGCTGCATGCCGATGCCAAACAAACCGAATTCTGCACGTACCTTTCGGCCATCCTGCTGGGCGGCTTACTGCTCAATGCAGGGTTGAACTTATGGTGGGCGGACCCGGTAGCAGCTCTGATCATGGTTCCCATCATCGCGAAGGAAGGGATTGAGGGGCTACGGGGCGACACGTGCTGCGATTAAGGGAGACTCCAATGTCGATCAAGAAAAAAGCAGAGATGAAACCCGCACCCTTTGAAAACAAACTCGAAAGGGTTGCGGCCCCCGAATCGGCTTAGGACTTTACGTCTGCCCCACCCGCCTCCACGCACCCCCTTCAATTTGAAAACGAACTCTACCGTTTCTTGCGGTTCGAAATAGTAGTATCTTCCTCAAGATTGCGGCGATGATCTCCGACGACGAAAAGGCAAAACTAAAATTCGAGCTTGCTAACGCGAATCTCCAGTCTATAGGCCGCGCGCAGGGCCTCTACGTCACAGCCTTACTCACATACATCTGCCTCGTGTGGGGTCTCTTCTTCGTCGGTAGCAATGAAGTATCTGTTCACCTTGGATGGATGGACCTCAAGGTCGATGGCGTTTGGAGAATCACTCCGTTCGTTCTGCTGGTGCTTACGCTCGCTTATAGAGGAACGGTGACGGCAGCTATACCAGCTTTCGCGCACCTTCGTGAGGCTGAGAAGGAACTATTTGGTTCGCAAGAACAATCGTTTTTCGGATTCGACACGCACAAAAATCTGCTCGACTATCTTGCCCTTTTGCAGCTTCTCCCTTGGGGCAAGACTCGCAAACCGACGGACTACACAGAGGAGAAGTCGATATGGCGACGCCTTCCCCATTCCATCTTGCCCGCTCTGTTCCTGGGTAGCGCATTTACGAGCTATTGGGCTGTTCGGGAGTTATCGAGACTTCAGCCTGTGCATCGCGCGGCTTTGATTTTTGGCTGGTGTTGTTTTGGACTGCAGGTTGCCTACTCGTTGCGTCCGCTCTGGCGCTTTCTTTTGCGGTTTCTCGGCGCAAAGCGAACAAGTGATGTATACAACTGAGAGTCCTACAGCGGCATATTTCTCGCAAGGGGAATACGGTACCCGTATAAGGTCGAGGCGATGAGCAAGGTGGTTTTCATTTATGCGGTCGTATCGGAACGCGACGGCTACACACTCCCCTGGTACGTGGGCCAGACGGTAGACGTAGACGTTCGGCTTTATGACCTAGTACGTGAATGCGAGGAAAACGAAACGGAGCAAGCGCTTTGGACGCATGGCGAGAAGGCAGCCGGGTACAAGCTGGCGATGAAGATTATTGAGGAGACCGTGAAGGATAGCGCGGATGAACGCGAGGCGTACTGGATTGCTCGGATGCGCGGGGTAAATCCAGAACTGAAAAATTCAACGAAAGGAAACGCACATACGAATCGGGAGGAGTATCTCCTCAAAAAGCAGTCAGAACAGCGCGAACGAATGCCAGCGGATGCCGCGTGGCTCGCGCAAGTTTTGACGACAGAGCAGAGAAGGTAACCCCAATTACCTTAGTCTTCCTCGTACAATTCGGCTTCGAGCATCGGCTCCTCGGGCGCTAATCGGGGTGCCATGCTGCATTTATGACTCTGCCCAACACGACATTTCGCGACTCCGTAGAGTTTAACAAAAGAAGGCCTTCTGCCCGGATGTAAGGCCATCCAGGATGCAAAATGCACAAATGACGGTCTAGGCGGCGCGGCGGTAGAGGTCGAGGGCCCAGGGGAGCGTTTCGCGATGCGCGCGCGGACGAAGCCGGCGGCACTGTTAGACAGCTAGGCCACTTTGCGGGGGGATTTTTCGAGGAGTTCGTGGATGAGGGTTTGGTAGGGCTTGGATTGCTTGGCGGCCATGCGGCGAAGCTGGCGGAGCAGTTGCGGAGCGATGCGAATGGCGATGAGCTGTTTGGCGTTGCCCGAAGCAGGGCGGCCAACTCTGCGGGCGCGGCGGAGTTCGGCGCTGGTCGATGCCGGGATGTCGGAGACGTCGAGCTTGCTATCCGGCATAGGCTTGGCGCTCTTTGCGCGTTGCTTGGCGCGCGCTGATGATGCGAATGATTTCCTTGGCATTGTTCCTTTGTAGGCCGTAAATGGGAAAGAGTAAAGAGAGATTTCTCTCTGCGCAGGCCGACGCATTCGCAAGAGCGAATGCGGAAGAAAAAGTCGGCCTGCTCCGTTCGAAATGACGGGGTGCCTTTCGGCCTTGAGTCAGGAGGCCTTTTGGAATTTGAGCCGAATGGGGGACGGGCTGAAGCCCGCCCCTACAAATGCGAGAGAAGGTGGCAGGATGCCGACCTGAAGGTCGCCGCTAGGTGAGCCGGACCGCAGGTAGGGAGCGGGTCTGAAGACCCGCCTCTACAAATGCGAGAAAAGGTGCCAGGCGGAAGCCCGGCGCGTGCAGGGTTGCGCAGATTAGTGCTGGCAGCGGGGGTACAGCGTCGTCAGCACGAATAGGTCAGAAAGAGTGAACAGCCAGTGGTCGGCCTGCTTCCCTGCGGCCGCAACCGCTCGCTCGATGAAGCCGATGTGCCGGGTGCGCGCCAGATTGTGGAGATGCTCGAGGCAGATGCCGGTCAGGTCGGCGGTCTCCGTGTCCGTGAAGATCTTCTGACTGGACTTGACCTTGATCATGGGTTGGCCTTCTCTCGTCCGTGCATCCAGGAAGAGACCCGTGTGGGGCGTTGGCGGGGGCTACAGCGCGGGCCGCCCGGTTGTGCATTTGCGGCCCTTCTCGTCCTGGTTAGCACTGTAGCCGCCGCGTGCGGGTTTTCAATCGAGTAGGGACGGGAATTTTAGGGCGGAAGAGGCCGAGTTCTACCGTCCGGTAAAGGCCTGAGGGCTACAGCGAGAAAGGCAGGCGGGGCAAGCCCCGCCCCTACGAAGCCGGAAGGAAGGGAGCGGGTCTGAAGACCCGCACCGCAAAGAAAGCGGAGAAGACGGCGAGGTACACTCGCCGCTACAACAGAAGAGGAGCAGGCAAGATGCCGACGGTACAAAATGGGCGCAGCATGCTGCGCCCCTACAAAGAATCGCCAAAAGCGAAGAGATTTCTCACCTAGCTTCGGCTGGGTTCGAAATGACAGACGTGGGCCGGGGAAAGCCCGGCGGTACAAAACGGGCGCAGCAATGCTGCGCCCCTACAGAGAATCGCCAAAGGCGAAGAGAGATTTCTCACCCAGCTTCGGCTGGGTTCGAAATGACGGACGTGGGCCGAGGGAAAGCCCGGCGGCACAAAATGGGCGCAGCAATGCTGTGCCCCTACAAAGAATCGCCAAAAGCGAAGAGAGATTTCTCACACCCAGCTTCGGCTGGGTTCGAAATGACAGACGTGGGCCGAGGGAAAGCCCGGCGGTACAAAACGGGCACAGCATGCTGCGCCCCTAGAAAGAATCACCAAAAGCTAAGAGAGATTTCTCACCCAGCTTCGGCTGGGTTCGAAATGACGGACGTGGGCCGGGGAAAGCCCGGCGGTACATGAAATTCCCAGAAGGAAGAGAGGGCACAGCGTGCTGTGCCCCCACAACGTGCCCGTTTGACAAAGCGCGCTGCGAACTGCTCGGTCAGGACACTATTGAATGGAGACGTTGTCAAAGGTGGCGGTGGCCAACGATGACGTGTTGCGGTTGCTTACCGCCAAGCCCACGTACACGCCCGGGGCCATGGTCACGGTCTGGCTTGTTCCCAATTGCGTCCAGGTGGTTCCGTTGGTGGAGCCGTACATGGTGAAGACGTTCCCGCTGCGCACCAGCTTCAGCCAGTTGGGCGGCGTTGCGCTTCCCACAAACTGGTAGGCGCTGCTGGAGCCGGTGCTGATGCGCTCGGTCGCCAACACCGAAGGCGCATAGTCAAACAGGAAGACATGGTTGGCTCCAGAATTGAGGGTCTCGCGCACCATGATGCCTACCTGAGCCGCGCTGCTTCCCTGCACGCTCACGACGCGAGCGATGAACGTCGCGTCTCCCGTCCACGGTTGGAAGGCAAAGTGGAAGCCATCGGCGGTGGTGATCATGGTCCCATTCCCGGCTCCTGCCACCGTGAATGTCCCGTTGCTGTAACCCGCGCTCCCTAGTACGCCTACCGCACCCACGTCCTGGTCCAGCCAGGAAAGCGGTAGCGGCTGCGAGGTCACCGTGAAACGAATCGCGTTGCTGTCATTCATGCTCGGCGCGACAGAGACGAGAAGTGGTCCGGTGGTGGCCCCTGCCGGAATGGTGATGGTGAGCGACGTCGCGCTCCAAGCGTTGATCGTTACTGGTGCACCGTTCAGCAGCACCGCGCTGCCACTCTGTGTGGCTCCAAAGCCAGTTCCGGCAATCACTACCTGGCTACCTACTGATCCTGTGGTTGCAGAAACGCCTGTAATCGCGGGGGCAGGCGATTGCGCCGAACCCACCGAGACACTGTCGAACGTCGCCGTGGCTGTAGACGCGGTGTTGCGATTGCTCACCGCCAAGCCCAGATACACGCTCGCCGCCATGGTCACCGTTTGACTCGTTCCCAATTGCACCCAGTTCACGCCATCAGCCGACCCGTACATCGTGAACACATTTCCGCTGCGCGCCAGCTTGATCCAATACGGCAGCGTGAGACTGCCGACGGACTGATAGGAGCTGCTGGTTCCTGTGGTGGTGCGTTCGGTCATCAGGAGTTGTGAGGAATAGTCAAACAGGTAGACATGATTCGCCCCGCTGCCCAGAGTTTCGCGAATCATGATGCCCGCCTGCGCGGCGCTACTTCCCTGCACGCTCAGCACGCGCGCGACGACGGTGCCGTCTCCGCTGAGCGGTTGGTAGACAAAGTGGAAGCTATCGGCGCTGGTGATCATCGTCCCTGAACCGGCGCCGGACACCGCGAACGTTCCGTTGGAGTAGCTGGCGCTGCCGACCACACCCACCGAGCCGATGTCCCCGTCCGACCAGACAGACGGCAAAGGCAAGATAACTTGCGTTACGGTCAGGTTGATCGTGGCGGTGCTGGTCAAACCGAGCGAAGAGCCTGTGACGGTTACGACAACGGTTCCCGTGGCCGCCGTGGCGCTTGCGGTCAGAGTCAGCGAACTAGCGGTGGTTGTACTGCTGGGGTTAAACGAACCCGTGACACCGAAGGGCAGGCCGGAGGCGGAGAGATTGATCGTGCCATTGAAGCCGCCTTGTAGAGCGACGGTGATCGTACTGGCGCCGCTGGAGCCCTGCGGAACCGTTAATCCAGTTGGTCCGGCGGAAATGGTGAAGCTCCCCTGAGGATTCAGGATGAGAGAAATCGTTGCGGTATTCGTCAAGCTGCCGGAAGTACCCGTTATCGTTACAGGGAATGTCCCCACGGCGGCGGTGCCAGCGGCGGTCAGCGTTAGGGTGCTGGTGGTCGCGGTGGTGGTGGGACTGAACGACGCCGTCACGCCAGCTGGCAGGCCGGATGCTGACAAGCTGACGTTGCCATTGAAGCCGAACTGCGGCGTAATGGTGATGGTGTTAGTGCTGCTCGTGCCTTGCGTCATCGTCATGCTGCTCAAGGAAGTCGAGAGAGAGAAGTTCGGCGAAGGCGGAGCAGGCGTGGTGAGCGAGACGTTATCGAAGGTCGCGGTGGCCAAGGAAGAGATGTTGCGATTGCTCACTGCCAGACCAACGTAGACATTCTGCGCCATGGTCACTGTCTGGCTGGTTCCCAACTGCGTCCAAGTCGTTCCATTGGGCGAACCGTACATCGTGAATAGGTTTCCGCTTCGTACCAGCTTCATCCAATTCGGCAGCGTCGCACTCCCTACCGATGAGTAGGTACTGCTCGTTCCCGTGCTGGTGCGTTCGGTCATCAAAAGCGATGAGGAGTAGTCGAACAGGTACACGTGATTCGCTCCGGGGTTCAACGTCTCGCGAATCATCACGCCTACCTGCGCGGCGCTGCTTCCTTGCACGCTCACCACGCGCGCGATGATCGTTCCGTCGCCGGACAAGGGCTGGTACACGAAATGGAAGCTGTCGGCGCTGGTAATCATCGTCCCATTCCCCGCGCCTGCCACTGTGAATACGCCATTGGTGTAGCCG
>Ga0307471_100000546_pt1 | contig 19382 bp, 16 predicted proteins | sample atmos_gasesAM3C__2_FD_204566 | JGI IMG/M metagenome (GOLD analysis project Ga0307471, IMG submission 204566) | Hardwood forest soil microbial communities from Morgan-Monroe State Forest, Indiana, United States - atmos_gasesAM3C_515 | ecosystem: Environmental > Terrestrial > Soil > Temperate...
GTCGCGGCGCTGCGGCCCGCAGCGCGCCGCCTGTCGCGCCGTTACGGGCGGCTATAATCATCGCCTTGGCGTTACGAAGGCGCGTCCGAGCGGCGCGCAGGTGAGCTCATGAGCGCACGGCTCGACAACCCGATGGGTACCGACGGCTTTGAGTTCGTCGAGTACACCGCCCCGGACCCGCAATTGCTGCGCTCGCTGTTCGAGCGGCTCGGCTTTCCCGCGGTGGCACAGCATCGCTCCAAGAACGTGACCCTGCATCGCCAGGGCGAGATCAACTTCATCATCAACGCCGAGCCACAGTCCTTTGGGCAGTCGTTTGCGCGGGTGCACGGTCCCTCGGCCTGCGCCATGGCGTTTCGCGTACGTGACGCCGCCAAGGCCTATGCGCGTGCGCTCGAGCTCGGCGCCAAGCCCGGGCCGCAGAGCGCGGGTCCTATGGAGCTGAACATTCCGTGCATCGAGGGCATCGGCGGCTCGCTCATCTACCTCGTGGATCTGTACGGCGAGCGCTCGATCTACGATGTCGACTTTCGCCCGGTCGGCCACGCCGCGCCGGGCGCGGGAGCCGCGGGGGCCGGACTCACCTTCATCGATCACCTCACCCACAACGTCGGCCGCGGCCGCATGGACCTGTGGGCGGGCTTCTACGAGAAGCTGTTCAACTTCCGCGAGATCCGCTACTTCGACATCGAGGGCAAGCTCACCGGTCTCCTGTCGCGCGCCATGACCAGTCCCTGCGGCAAGATCCGTATCCCGATCAACGAGTCGCAGGACGACAAGAGCCAGATCGAGGAGTACCTGCGCGAGTACCGCGGCGAGGGCATCCAGCACATCGCCCTCGCGACCTCCGACATCTACCGCACCGTGGATGTGCTGCGCGGCCAGGGTGTGGCCTTCCAGGACACGCCCGACAGCTACTACGAAGGTGTGGCGGCGCGCGTTCCGGGTCACCGCGAGTCGCTCGCCGAGCTGCGCTCGCGGGGCATCCTGATCGACGGCAACCCGGCGAAGGGCGAGGGCGTGCTGCTGCAGATCTTCACGCGCAATGTCATCGGGCCCATTTTCTTCGAGATCATCCAGCGCAAGGGCAATGAGGGCTTCGGTGAGGGCAACTTCCGCGCCCTGTTCGAGTCGATCGAGCGCGACCAGATCGAGCGCGGGGTTATCTGAGGTGCCGGCGGCAGCGGCTGCGGCGCCCGCAGCGGGTGAGCGCACGGCGCAACTGTCAGTGACGCGAGCCAGCTTGCCCCTCAGCACCGGTGCCCGCGCGCCAGGTATTCCTCGCTCTGCATCTCAGTGAGGCGGCTCGCGGTGCGTGCAAACAGCGCGCCGAGACGCTCGCCGCGGTACAGCTCCGCGGGTGCGGCCGCCGCCGACACGATCAGCTTGACGTTGTGATCGTAGAGCTCGTCGACGAGCGCGATGAAGCGCCGCGCCTCGTTCTCGTGCGCGCCATCGAGCACCGGCACCCCGGCGAGGATCACCGCCTGGTACTCGCGCGCGACCTCGATGTAGTCCTCCTGGCTGCGCGCATCCCCGCACAGCGCCGCAAACTCGAACCACGCGACGCCCGGGCCGACCCGCACCACGGGGATGGCGCGACCCGCGATCTCGATCGAGCCGCCGCCGCCGGTCTCCTGCGATGCGAGCTCCCCGAACAGCGCCAGCAGCCGGGCCGCCGTGTCAGCCGCATCCGCCGGCAGATAGGTGCCCGCGGCGGTCAGCTGGCGCAGCCGGTAATCGATGGAGCCGGCGAGGCGTACCACCTCCAGGCGCTGCTCGAGCAGCGCGATCGCCGGCAGGAAGCGCTGGCGCTGCAACCCTCCGGCGTACAGCTCGTGCGGCGGCACGTTGGAAGTCGCGACCAGCGCGACACCCCGCCGCAGGAGTCCCGCGAACAGACCGCCGAGGATCATGGCATCGGCGATGTCGGCGACGTACAGCTCATCGAAGCACAGCACGCGCACATCGCGCGCGATGGCGCGCGCCACGTGCTCGAGCGGGGAGAGATGGTGATGCAGCCGACCGAGGTGCTGGTGCACCTCGTGCATGAAGCGGTGAAAGTGGCGGCGCCGTACGAGTGAGCGCGGCAGGCTTGCGCAAAACAGGTCCATGAGCCACGTCTTGCCGCGGCCGACACTCCCCCAGAGGTACAGCCCGCCGAGCGGGGCCACCGGGTCGCCGCGCAGGAGCGTCGCGAGCCAGCGCGGGAGCTCGATGCCGGCGCGCGGTTTTGCCGCCAGCACCCGCTGGCGCAGTTCCTCGAGCTTCCTCACCACGGCGAGCTGGGCGTCATCGCTCGTGAAGCGATGCGCCGCGAGCTGTGCGGCGTACAGCTGCCGCAGGTCCGCGGAGGGCGCCTCACTCCACACGCGTGCGTCAGGACCTGAGATCGGGCAGCTCGCGGAAGTACTCGAGCGCTGCGGGGTTGGCGAGCGCATCGACATTCTTCACCGGCAATCCGTGGATCACGTTGCGGACGGCGAGCTCGGTGAGCTTGCCGGAGAGCGTGCGCGGGAAGTCCGGTACCGCAATGATCTTGGCGGGAACATGCCGCGCGGTCGTGTGGTTGCGGACGGTGTTGCGGATCTCCTTCCTGAGCGCCTCATCCAGCTGCGCGTCGCCGCGCATGCGCACGAAAAGTACCACGCGCACATCGCCGTTCCAGTCCTGGCCGACGGCCAGCGCCTCGGCGATCTGCGGCAGACTCTCGACTGCGGAATAGATCTCTGCGGTACCGATCCGGACGCCGCCGGGATTGAGCACCGCGTCCGAGCGTCCGTAGATGATGAGACCATCGTGCTCGGTGATCGCGGCGTAGTCGCCGTGATGCCACACTCCCGGAAAGCGCTCGAAATAGGCTGCGCGGTACTTCGCACCTTGCGGATCGTTCCAGAAGCCGAGCGGCATCGACGGGAAGGGTGCCGCGCACACGAGCTCGCCGCGCGCACCGCTGATCGGCTGTCCCGTATCGTCGAACACCTTCACCGCCATCCCCAGGCCCCGACACTGGATCTCGCCGCGATAGACCGGGCGAATCGGACAGCCGAGCGCAAAGCAGGAGACGATGTCGGTGCCTCCGGAGATCGAGGCGAGCTGGAGATCGCTCTTCACCGAGCGATACACGAACTCGAAGCCCTCGGGAAGCAGCGGGGAGCCGGTCGAGAGCAGGATGCGCAGCGCCGTCAGGTCCACGGCGGATGCCGGCACGAAGCTGCTCTTCTCGAGCGATGAGAGATATTTCGCGCTGGTGCCGAAAACCGTGAGGCGCTCCTCCTGTGCCAGGTGCCAGAGCGCCCCGGGTTCTGGGTGGAAAGGGCTGCCGTCGTAGAGCACGACGGTCGCGCCCGTGGCGAGCGCGCTCATCAGCCAGTTCCACATCATCCAGCCGCAGGTGGTGAAGTAGAACACCCGGTCGCTGCGCTTCAGGTCGGTGTGCAGCAGCTGCTCCTTCTGGTGCTGCAGCAGCGTGCCGCCCGCGCCGTGCACGATGCACTTCGGCGCGCCCGTCGTGCCGGAGGAGTACAGGATGTAGAGCGGATGGTTGAAGGGAAGCGGAGCGAACACTGCCGGAAGACCCGCGGTGCCGAAGTCCTGCCAGAGACTCGCGCGCCTCGCGGCGCCGCCGAGGGAGTCGAGCTGCGGCCGGCCGTCGAGATAGGGAATCACGACGACGCGCTCGATTGCATCGAGCTTGCCGAGCGCCTCCGCCACCGGCTGAAGGGAATCGATGCGCTTGCCGGCGTAGTAATAGCCGTCGGCGGTAAAGAGCACCCTGGGAGCGATCTGGCCGAAGCGATCGAGCACGCCGTGCACGCCGAAGTCCGGCGAGCAGGATGACCAGATGGCACCGAGGCTCGTCGCGGCGAGCATGGCGATGGCGGCCTCGGGAAGGTTGGGCAGGTAGCCCGCCACGCGATCGCCCGCGACTACCCCCGCGCTTCGCAGGCCCGCGGCGACGCGCGCAACCTCCCCGCGCAGCTCGCGGTAGGAGAGGGTGCGGCGCAGGCCGCGCTCGTTGCGGAAGATGAGGGCCGGCTGCTCATCGTCGTAACGCAGCAGGTTCTCGGCAAAATTGAGCTGCGTGTCGGCGAAGAAGCGTGCCCCGGGCATGGCGGTCGGGCTCTCGATCACAGGCCCGGCTCCCCACATCGCACGCACGTCGGCAAAGCGCGCCATTTCCACCCAGAACGATTCCATCGAGCTCAGCGACCACGCGTAGAGATCGCCGTAATCGCGCAGCCGCAGGTTGCGCCGCGCATTCACGCAGCGCATGAAGCGCGTCAGATTCGCATCCGCGATGCGGGCCGGTGACGGACGCCACAGGAGAGCCATGCCCGAATGCTACAACGACTGGTAGTTCGGTCCCGAGCCGCCTTCGGGCGTGGTCCAGGTGATGATTTCGTAGGGGTCCTTGATGTCGCAGGCCTTGCAGTGCACGCAGTTGGCGGCGTTGATCTGCAGGCGGCGACCGCCGCTACCGTCATCGACCATCTCGTAGACCCCGGCGGGGCAGAAGCGCTCGCACGGATTGCCGAATTCACTCGTGCAACGCTCGATGCAGATTCGGGTGTCGGCCACCTTCAGATGCACGGGCTGGCTCTCCTCGTGCACGTTGCCGGCGAAGAACACGAACGATACGCGGTCGCGCGGCGGCAGCGTGCGCTCCACCCAGCCGCGGGCGGGGGAGTCGAACTCATCGAGCTTCATCAAGCGCGACCAGTCGGCAGTGTTTTTCAGCGTCCAGGGCGAGTGGCCGCCGGTAAGCATCTCCCAGGCCGAGTTGGCGAGCCCGAGCCACATGCCGCGCTTGAAGGCAGGCTTGAAGTTGCGGACGCGCTGCAGCTCCCGTCCACCCTGCGACGCGCGCCAGCGGGCGTCGAACCCCGCAGCACTGCCGCTCTCGGCGAGGTGCTCCCCGGCGAGCGCACCGCTGCGGATCGCCTGGTGCACGCCTTTGATCTTGGCGAAGTTGAGCGTGCCGCCGGCATCGCCGATGAGGATGGCTCCGGGCATCTCGAGCGTCGGTGTCGACTGCCAGCCGCCGGCGGCGATGGTGCGCGCACCGGCCGAGACGATCTCGCCGCCTTCCAGGAGCGGCTTCACCTGCGGGTGGTTCTTGTACTGCTGAAAGGCCTCGAAGGGCGCCAGACGCGGATCCTGGTAATCGAGGCCGACGATGTAGCCGACGTACACCCGGTCGTTGTCGAGGTGATAGAGGAAGCTGCCGGCGTAGGTGTGCCGATCCGCAGGCCAGCCGAGAGCGTGCTCGATGCGTCCGGGGCGCACGCGCCCCGGTGGCACCTGCCACAGCTCCTTGTAGCCGAGCGCGAAGGTCTGCGGGCAATGGCCGCGGGCGAGATCGAAGCGCGCGATGAGCTGCTTCGCGATCGAGCCGCGCGCGCCTTCCGCGAGCACCGTGAGCGGCGCGTGGATCTCCACCCCGGGAGTGAAGTTCGTACCCGGCTCGCCGTTGCGGTCGAGACCCATGTCGCCGATACGCACGCCCTTGACCGCCCCCGCCTCATCGTAGAGTGGTGCGGCGGCAGCGAAGCCGGGAAACACCTCCACTCCGAGCGATTCCGCTTTCGAGGCGAGCCACGGCGTCAGCTGTCCCAGGGAGACGATGTAATTGCCGTGGTTGTTGAAGGGCGTCGAGTAGGTCATCGAGCGCGGCAGCCGCCGCACGAGCCAGTCGGGTACCGGCTTGAAGGAGCCCTTCTGCGTGAAGATGCGAAAATCGTCCTCGGTCGCCGGCACCTTCATGCCGGGATACTCCTTGGACCACCCGGGCAGCAGTTGCTCGAGGGGTCCCGGCTCGAGCACGGCGCCCGAGAGCGAGTGCGCGCCGACAGCCGAGGCCTTCTCGAGGACGCAGACGCTCAGCGCAGGCTTCAGCTGCTTCAGCCGGATGGCACAGGCGAGCCCGGCAGGGCCGGCGCCGACGATGACGACGTCATACTGCATGACGTCACGCTCGATGCCCTGCGCCGCGCTCATCTATGTCTATTTCGGCTGCATGCGGATCGCGCCATCGAGCCGCAGCGTGGTGCCGTTCAGCATCGGGATCTCGACGATGCTGGCGACGAGCTGCGCGAACTCTTCGGGCCGGCCGAGCCTTTGGGGGAAAGGCACCTGTGCGGCGAGGGACTCCTGCACCTCCTTCGGCATGCCATCCATCATGGGAGTGTGGAAGATGCCCGGGGCGATCGCCACGCAGCGGATGCCGCTGCGCGCGAGCTCGCGCGCAATCGGCAGCGCCATGCCGGCCACCGCCGCCTTGGTCGCGGAGTAGGCGACCTGCCCGATCTGGCCCTCGTAGGCCGCCACCGAAGAGGTGTGGATCAGCACGCCGCGCTCGCCATCGGCCGTGGGAGTGTTGTGCTGCATCAGCGCGGCCGCGGCCTTATCGCAGAGGAAGGTACCGATCAGGTTGATATGAATCACCTTGGTGAAGAAATCGCCGGCCATGGGTCCGTTCTTGCCGAGCATGCGGCCTGCCCCCACGATTCCTGCGCAGTTCACCAGCAGGTTCAGGCCGCCGAGCTCGGCATGGGCCGCGTCCATGGCGGAATTGACCTCCGCCTCCGAGGTAACGTCGCAGCGCAGGAAGGCCGCACCTGGTCCGAGTGTGGCCGCGGCGGCCCGGCCCGGGCCTTCCTGCACATCGAGCAGCACGACCTTGCCGCCGGCCGCCACGAGATGGCGTGCAACGGCCAGACCCAGCCCGGAGGCGCCGCCGGTGACGGCAGCGCGAGCGTCTTTTACTCTCATGTGGCCCCCCTGGGCGCCCGGTGCGCGCTGCCTCAGCTCAGCGTCTCGACCGCGAGCGCCACCGCTTCACCGCCGCCGATGCAGAGCGAGGCGATGCCCCGCCGTCCGCCGCGCCGCCGCAGCGTATGGATCAGCGTCGTGAGAATGCGCGCGCCGGTGGCCCCGATCGGATGACCGAGGGCGCAGGCGCCGCCGTTCACGTTGACGCGCGCATGATCGATGTCGATGTCGCGCATCGCCGCCATGGTGACGACTGCGAAGGCCTCGTTGATCTCGTACAGGTCCGCATCGTGCGGCCTCCAGTTGAGCTGCGTGAGGAGCTTCCGGAGGGCGCCGACAGGTGCGGTCGTGAACCACTCGGGCTCCTGCGCATGGCTCGCGTAGGCGAGGATGCGCGCGAGCGGCTTGAGGCCGCGCTCGGTTGCGGTCTGGCCGCTCATCACGACGAGCGCCGCCGCACCGTCGGAAATCGAGGAGGAGCTCGCCGCCGTCACCGTGCCGTCCTTGTCGAAGGCGGGCTTCATGGTGGCGATCTTGCTCACATCGCAGGTGCCCGGTGTCTCATCGCGCGCGATGACGGTCTCACCCTTGCGGCCCTTCACCGTCACCGGCGTCACCTCGACATCGAACTCGCCCGCTTGCAGCGCCTGCATGGCGCGGCGCACGGATTCGGTGGCGAACGCATCCTGCTGTGCGCGGCTGAAGCCGTAACGGCTCGCGGTCGCATCCGCGAAACAGCCCATGGCCTTGCCGTCGAAGGGACTCTGCAGGCCGTCCTTCATCATGTGGTCGATGATCTCGCCGTGCCCCATGCGATAGCCGGTGCGGCCTTTCGGCAGCAGGTACGGGGCGTTGCTCATCGACTCGAGTCCGCCGGCGAGCACGATGCTGGCGCCGCCCGCGCGAATCTGATCGGCGGCCATCATCACCGCCTTGAGCCCCGAGCCACACATCTTATTGATGGTGGTGGCGGGGGTTGCGATCGGTACTCCGGCGCCGAGCGCCGCCTGCCGCGCGGGCGCCTGGCCGAGGTTCGCCGGCAGCACGCAGCCCATGATGGTCTCCTGCACGTCCGCAGCGCTCATGCTCGCCGCTTCGAGGGCCGCCTTCATGGCGGCGCTGCCGAGCTGGACGGCGCTCAGGGGGGACAGGGCGCCGAGGAACGCGCCGATGGGCGTGCGCTTGGCGGATACGATGACGACATCTGAAGGGGACATGGGAGCCTCGCTTTGACTTCGTGTCAGCGCGCCAGTGAGTCGCGTGCCCGCCGGCGGCGGGCGCGCGGGTCGATGCGGAGGGCGCCGCGGCGCGGACGCAGGCCCCCCTCGAAAACGGTGACGAACGCAGTCGCGATTTGTGTGCCGGTGAGCGACTGGTCCTCACGATACCAGTGGGCGATCCAGTTGAGGGCGCCCGCGAGGGCGAAGGCGGTCATCTTCGGGTCACATGCCTCGATGGAGCCGTCCTGAATGCCCTCGCGGATCAGCCGGCGAATTCCCTGGTCGACCTCGGACTTGAGCGACTTGATGTGGCGACTCATCGCGGGGGAAAGGTCCTGGTCCTCCGCCCGCACCATGCACCAGCCGAACTCCGACGCCACCGCCTCGCCGTAATGACGCAGCACCGCATTCAGCCGCTCCCGTGCCGGGAGCGGGAGCTGCCGCACCTCGCGGAACGCGGTGCGGATCTGCTCGACGCCGGCCACGAAGCACTCGAACAGCAACTGCTCCTTGCTGGTGACGTAGTAGTACACCGTGGGCTTGGTGACCTCGAGGGCGGCGGCGATGTCGTCGAGCGAGGTGTTGTGGTAGCCCTTGCGGTTGAACTCGCGTGCCGCGGCGCGGATGACCGCTTCGCGCTTGAGCTCGCGGTCGCGCAGCCGCTCGCGGCTTGCGCGCCAGGGCGAGGCGGCTGGAGGAGTCTTACCCGAAGGTAAGGTACTGGAGCGGCGGCTGTTCATGGCGGTAAGAGTATTATAGCGGCGCGGCGGCCGGGCAGGTCACGTTGAAGAGCAGGGAGACTCCAGCCCGGCCGCGTTGACCGGCCTCCAGGCGCGCATCATACTCGCCAGTATAGCATTCCTACCCGTGGGTAAAGAAACAGGTACCAGAGCCCATGAACGCCCGTCTCGGCACTGACACCGCGGCGGCCGGCAGTGTGCCGGCGCCCGCCCGCCCGCCATTGCGCTTCGTGTCCGCCGCCTCGCTGTTCGACGGCCACGATGCGGCCATCAACATGATCCGCCGCCTGCTGCAGGCGCGCGGCGCGGAGGTGGTCCATCTCGGCCACAACCGTAGCGTCGCCGACATCGTGCGCGCCGCCATCGACGAGGATGCCGATGCCATCGCGGTGAGCTCCTACCAGGGCGGGCACAACGAGTACTTCACCTACATGGTCGACATGCTGCGCGAGCGCGGCTACGCGCACGTGCGCGTCGTCGTCGGAGGCGGCGGCACCATCGCTCCGCACGAGATCGAGGCGCTCGAGCGCTACGGCGTGGAGAAGATCTACACCCCCGAGGACGGCCGGCGGCTCGGTCTCGCCGGGATGATCGACGATGTATTCACCCGCATCGGCGCCACGGCCAAGCCCGTGTACGAGTTTCGGCCGCTCAACGCGCGCGATCACGGGCTGATCGCGCGCACCATCAGCGTGCTCGAGGGCGCCGATTACGAGGGCGGCGGTGGCGCGCAGGTGGAGCAGATCCGTCGGGCACTGGCGCGCTCGCGCCATCAGGCGCCCGTCGTCGGCATCACCGGCACCGGCGGCGCCGGCAAGTCGAGCCTCACCGACGAGCTGCTCGCGCGCCTCACCCGCCACTTCCCGCAGCTGCAGGTCGCGGTAGTCGCCATGGATCCGACCCGGCGGCGCAGCGGCGGCGCGCTGCTCGGCGACCGCATCCGCATGAACAGCCTCTCCTCCGAGAGCATTTACATGCGCTCGCTCGCCACGCGGCGGGCGCATCTGGCGACCTCCGCGGTACTGAAGGACGTGATCACGCTCTACCAGGCGGCCGGCTTCGATCTGGTGATCGTCGAGACCGCCGGAATCGGGCAATCCGACAGCGAGATCGTGGACCTCACGGACGTGTCACTGTACGTGATGACCGGCGAATACGGGGCGGCGAGCCAGCTGGAGAAGATCGACATGCTCGACCTCGCCGACTTCATCGTACTCAACAAGAGCGAGAAGCGCGGCGCGGAGGACAGCCTGCGCGACGTGCGCAAGCAGTGGCGGCGCAACCACCCCGAGCGCGCCCGGCTCGCCGACGCCGAGCTGCCGGTATTTCCGACCATCGCGAGCCGCTTCAACGATCCCGGCGTCAATCGGCTGTTTGCCGCGCTGTGCGCCGCGCTCGCGCACAAGCGCATCGGCAGCGGCTCCTGGGAGCTCGCCGACTCAGGTCCCACCGAGCTCAGCCGGCGCGTGCCGCTCGTCCCCGGAGCGCGCACCCGCTACCTGGCGGAGATCGCCCAGGGCGGGCGCGCAATCCGCGCGCGCATCGAGCTGCAGGTCGATGCGGCGCGGCGCGCCTTCGGTGCCTACGAGTCGCTGCAGGGGCTGGGCGATGAGCGCCTGCCGGCGCCCCTCGAGCGCTTCCCGCAGGAAGCGCTCGCTGACGGGGCGGCGGATGCGACCCGGCGCGCGCTGCGCGCCGCCTACAACCGCGCGCTCGATGAGGTGGGGAGCGACGCGGTGGCAGAGCTCAAGGCGTGGCCGGCGCGGCGCCAGGCGGCGATCGATCCGACCTATGGGTACACGGTGCGCGGGCGCGAGGTGACGGGCGAGAACTACAGCGAGAGCCTCTCGCGCTCGATGATCCCGAAGCTGGCGGTGCCGGGCCTAAAGGACTGGGGCGAGCTGCTGCGTTTCGTCCTCAGCGAAAACCTGCCCGGTCACTACCCCTACACCGGCGGCGTCTACCCTTACCGGCGCGAGGAGGAGGACCCGACGCGCATGTTTGCCGGCGAGGGAGGACCCGAGCGTACCAATCGCCGCTTCCACTATCTCGCGCACGGCCACGGGCCGCGCCTGTCGACGGCGTTCGACTCCACCACGCTCTACGGCGAGGATCCGGACACGCGGCCGGACGTGTACGGCAGAACCGGCAACTCGGGAGTGTCGATCGCGACGCTCGATGACATGAAGAAGCTCTATTCGGGCTTCGATCTGTGCGATCCGGCGACCTCGGTGTCGATGACCATCAACGGCCCGGCGCCGATCATCCTGGCGATGTTCATGAACACGGCCATCGATCAGCAGGTCGAACGCTACCTGCGCGCGCAAGGCGGGTGGCCGGCCGCCGAGCAGAAAATCGCCGCACTGCACGCGGCAGGCGCCGCACGCGGCGTGTCGCCTCCCGCCTACAAGGGTGCGCTGCCGCCGCACCACGACGGCTCGGGGCTGGGGCTCCTCGGGGTGAGCGGCGATCAGCTCCTCGAGCGTTCCGCTTACGAGCGCATTCGCGCACAGGCGCTGCAGGCGGTGCGCGGCACCGTCCAGGCCGACATCCTCAAGGAGGACCAGGCGCAGAACACCTGCATCTTCTCCACCGAGTTTGCGCTGCGCATGATGGGCGACGTGCAGCAGTACTTCATCGACGAGCGCATGCGCAACTTCTACTCGGTGTCGATTTCCGGCTACCACATCGCCGAAGCCGGCGCCAATCCGCTGTCGCAGCTCGCCTTCACGCTCGCCAACGGCTTCACCATCGTCGAGTACTACCTGGCGCGCGGCATGAAGATCGATGACTTTGCACCCAACCTGTCGTTCTTTTTCTCCAACGGCATGGACCCGGAGTACGTGGTCATCGGCCGGGTGGCGCGCCGCATCTGGGCGCGTGCCATGCGCGAGCGCTATCAGGCGTCCGCGCGCAGCCAGATGCTCAAGTACCACGTGCAGACCTCGGGGCGCAGCCTGCACGCGCGCGAAATCGCCTTCAACGACATCCGCACGACGCTGCAGGCACTGTACGCGCTGTTTGACAACTGCAACAGCCTGCACACCAACGCCTACGACGAGGCGCTCACCACCCCGACCGAAGAGAGCGTGCGCCGCGCGGTCGCCATTCAGCTCATCATCAATCGCGAGCTCGGTCTCAACAAGATACAGAACCCGTGGCAGGGCTCCTTCGCCATCGATTACCTCACCGACCTGGTGGAGGAGGCGGTGTACCGCGAGTTCGACGCGCTCGCGGAGCGCGGCGGAGTGCTCGGGGCGATGGAGACCATGTACCAGCGCGGCAAGATCCAGGAGGAGTCGCTCTACTACGAAACGCGCAAGCACGACGGCTCGCTGCCGATCGTCGGAGTCAACACGTTCCTCTCCGGCGGCGACGCTGCCGATGAGCACAAGGGCGCCGAGCTGATCCGCTCCACCGAGGAGGAGAAGCAGGATCAGGTCGCCGCGGTGCGGGCCTTCCAGGCGCGCAACGCCGAGCGCGCGCCCGCGAGTCTCGCGCGGCTGCAACAGGTGGCGGCGAGCGGCGGCAACGTGTTTGCCGAGCTCATGGAGGCGGTCAAGGTCTGCTCGCTCGGGCAGATCTCTCGGGCTCTGTATCAGGTGGGCGGTCAGTATCGGCGCAACATGTGAGGTCGGGCTCGCCGAGCGCGGCGAGGATCGCCGCGCGCGCGCGGTCGCGCAGCTCGCGCACGGCGTGCTCGCCCCCGGGGGTGGGCGTGAGCGGCGCCAGCAGCTCCATTTCCAAGGGGCCCGGGCGCGGCAGCACGCCGCTCGGCGGTAGCGCACGGCGCGTGCCGCGCACCACCGCCGGCACGAGCGGACAGTTGGCGCGCTTCGCGCTGGCAAAGGCGCCGGTGTGGAACTTCAGCAGCCCCGGCGTGCGCGTGAAGGTCCCTTCCGGGAAGAACACCAGCGAGTGCCCCTGAGTCGCGTTGCGCAGCACGCGCCGCGCATCGCTCGCTCCGCGATGCCGGTCGAAACGCTCGACGAATTCCGAGCCCAGGCGCCTGAGCAGCGCCCCGGCGAAGGGCACCCGGGCCATCTCGCGCTTGATCACGAAGGCGAAACGCGGCGGCAGCGCTGCCGTGAGCACGATGCCGTCGAGGTAGCTCGCATGGTTGCACACCACCACGCACTGCCCGGGCGGCAGCCGTTCCGGGAACCTCACCGCGAGCGGCAGGCCGGCGACGTGCAGCCAGGTGCGCGCGGCGGCGCGCGCCGCGGCGCGGCGCCGCTCGACCCCGGGCAGCACGATGAGCAGCAGCAGCGCGGTGAGGCCCACCGTGACAAACGCCAGCAGCGCCCACACGGCGTACCCGAGGCGCGCCGGGGCGAGGAGCAGCGAGCGGGTCATGGATGGGGTGTTCAAGTTGGTGGCTGGAGTGCAGGCGGCGCGTCTGGGGTTAGCGACGAAGTGTGAACAGGTTCTCTTTATGTTAATGCTGGACTGCAGATGTGAAGGTGGTCACGTCGATGGCAGGGCCGCGCTCACCATACTGGGGTACCACATTATCGGGAAGGCCGAAGCTCTAGGCAGCTGCAGTAGCGCGACCGTTGAGCCCAGCCCTCCAGCGAGACCAGGTTTGTCGAATACCGCCATCGCCGTGACCGCCAACACCGATTCCGATCCTGCCGTTTCGCGCTTTCTCGATGCGGTGTGGATGGAACGGGGTCTGTCGCCCAATACGCTGGCGGCCTACCGCGCCGACCTCACGGCACTCGCGCGCTGGCTCGCCGAGCGCAACGTGCCGATCATGCGCACGACGCGCGCCGACCTGCAGGATTTCATCGCCTGGCGCGTGCGCGCCGGGGCGCGGCCGCGCTCCACGGCGCGCCAGCTCTCGAGCTTCCGGCGCTTCTTCCGCTACTTCATGCGCGAAGGTGCGATCCGCGAGGATCCCACGGCGCAGATCGCGATGCCCAAGATCGGCCGCTCGCTGCCGCGCTCGCTCACCGAGGAGGAAGTCGAGGCGCTGCTGTCGGCCCCGGTGGTGAGCGACCCGCTCGGCAACCGTGACCGCACCATGCTGGAGGTGCTGTACGCCACCGGGCTGCGCGTCTCGGAGCTGGTGAACCTGCGCCAGGGGCAGATCAACCTCAACCAGGGCGTGATCCGCATCCTCGGCAAGGGCGACCGCGAGCGGCTCATCCCCCTCGGCGAGGAGGCGATGCGGGCGCTCAAGGAATTCGGCCGCGGCGCCCGCGGCGAGATCCTGCTCGAGCGCCAGACCGACTACCTCTTCCCGACGCGCCGTGGCGATCGTATGACGCGCCAGGCCTTCTGGCACATCATCAAGCGCTACGCGCGCAAGGCCGGAATCGCCAAGGAGCTCTCCCCGCACACTCTGCGGCACGCCTTCGCCACGCACCTGCTCAATCACGGCGCGGACCTGCGGGTGGTGCAGATGCTGCTCGGGCACAGTGATCTTTCGACCACGCAGATCTACACGCACGTGGCGCGCGAGCGGCTCAAGGAGCTGCACGCCCAGCACCACCCGCGCGGCTGAAGCTGCGGGAACGGCTTCGGTCACCCGCGCCGCGCCTGCGTGCTAGACTCGCACACCGACCCGCGCTGCGCCGAAGCCGAACCTCGTGCGGCGGTGGCGGTCCAAACTCCCCACCGGAAGTCATTCATGGTTGCCAACAGGTTGCTAGTGTTGCTCGCGCTGTGCGGCGCGGCGGGCATGGTGCCGGCGCAGCAGGCGCAGCAGGCTCCGCAGGCGCCGCCCAAAGCGGACCCACGCGTCGAAGTCGCCTCCCACATACCCGGCACGCGCCCCGAAGAGCTGCGCGCGACCGCGGTGGCGGGTATCTACGAGCTCACCCGCGGCGCCGACATCGTGTACGTGACCACCGATGGCAAGTACGCCTTCACCGGAGATCTGGTCGAGCTCGCGAGCAACAGCAATCTCACCGAACAGCACCGGCGCGAGCTGCGCGTCAAGGCGATCGGTGCTTTCCCCGAAGACGACATGCTGATCTTCGGTCCCAGGGATCCGAAGTACACGGTCACGGTGTTCACCGACGTGGATTGTCCCTACTGCCGCAAGCTGCACAGTCAGATCGGGGTCTACAACCGCCTCGGCATCCGCGTACGTTACCTGCTCTACCCGCGCACCGGCCCCAACACCGAGGCCTGGACCAAGGCGGAGCAGGTGTGGTGCTCGCCGGACCATAACTCCGCGCTGACGCGCGCCAAGCTCGGCGAGGAGCTGAAGAACAAGCCCTGTGCCAACAACCCCGTGGCGCGCAGCTATGCGCTCGGCCAGGATTTCGCGCTCGAGGGAACTCCGGCGATCGTCCTGCCGAACGGCGAGCTGCTGCCCGGTTATGTACCCCCGGACGTACTGGCGCAGCACCTGAAGGACGCCAAGTAGCGGGGTGCAGAGCGGGGGGTGCCTGGCGCGCTTCAGCGCTCGAGCAGCTTCAGTTTGTCAGGCTTGCCTTCCCATTCCTTGGCGTCGGCGGGCGCCTCCTTCTTCTCGGTGATCACCGGCCATTTCCTGGCGAGCTCCGCATTCAGCTGCTTGAACTGCTCCTGACCGGCCGGCAGCTCTTCCTCGGAGAAGATCGCTTCCACGGGACACTCCGGCTCGCACAGGGTGCAGTCGATGCACTCATCCGGGTCGATGGCGAGAAAGTTCGGTCCCTCGTGAAAGCAGTCGACGGGGCAGACCTCGACGCAATCCATGTACTTGCACTTGATGCAGTTTTCTGTGACGACGAAAGTCATTGGTTTCCTCGGACAGGATGCGTCGGCGCACAGCAGCGGCGGGGCGGACGCGCAGCGAGAAGCGTGTATTGTGCCACGCCGGTGCTGCGCGGGTGAATCAGCCGCTTCGCAGCCTCCGCTCGATGGTCGTGAAATGGTACGGCTCGTGGCCGGCGGCGCGGTCCTCGAGATAGCGCCGCAGCGTGAAATCGGTGCTCGGGAAGGCTATGTCGGCCCAGGGAATGTCCGCCGGGTCGACCAGCGCCACCTCGAGGCTCTCGACGCCCGCGGCGTAGCGGGCCGCGGGCAGCGCCGCGCGGAAGAACACGTGAACCTGCTCCGCGTGCAACACGTGCACGACTGACAGCAGCGAGCCGATCGTCACCTCGGCGAGCGCTTCCTCGCGCGACTCGCGTGCCGCAGCCTGCTGCAGCGTCTCGCCGTTCTCCATGAAGCCTGCGGGCACCGTCCAGTAGCCGCGGCGCGGCTCGATGGCGCGGCGGCACAGCAGGATCCGCCCCTCGTGATCCGCGACGCAGCCCACCACCAGGCGCGGATTCTCGTAATGGATCGTGCCGCAGGCCTCGCACACGTGACGCGGCAGGTTATCGCCCGCGGGAGTGGCGAGCCGCACCGGGGCGCCGCACTGATTGCAGAATTTCATGATGGCGGGGGAGGATACGGGTACCCACCCGGCCTTGTCGACGCGGCGGCGGCCCGCCCTATCCCTTGACGGGCGTGTACTGCGTCGCGACGACCTGCCACTTGCCGGCCGGCGTCTTCACCCAGGTGTCCGTCCAGCGTAAATGCTCGGTGAACGGCTTCCCGGAGGCTTCAGTGCCACTGCCCCTGAACCCGCCACGCACGATGGCCGTGTTGCCGAACACGGTGATCCGAACGTCTTCGTATTCGGCGGTGTTGTACTTGCGTGTCTTGATCTCCTCCAATGTCTTGGCCTTGTCTTCGAGCTGACCCTCCGAAGTCGTGGCGAGGTACTTGTCCGCGACCGCCGCCGCGATCAGGTCGGGATTGTTAGTTTTGTCGGCCTGCAGCCACTGATTCTCCAAGTCCATGAGGGTCTTGTGGGGGTCAGCAGCTTGCTGCGCCTGGGCGTGCATCGCACCGGCGAGCGCCAGCAGGCCCAACAGACCCCAGAGGCGGTTGCTTTTCATAGGAGGTCTCCCGACGGGTTGGTTCTTGGCGGCCACTTGAGTGCCCGAGGTCGGAGTCGAACCGACACGCTTTTAAGGGCGGCGGATTTTCGTGCCACTTCGGCTTTCGCCGCCCCGGGGGCGATTCGCCGCCCCGGGTTCGTGGTCTGGAGCACGCCTTCACCGTAGCCGTTTCCGGCCTTAGGTGCCCGCCGTCTGCTCTCTACACCTTCCCGGCGCGGCAGGCGCCAGGGCTTGGCTCGGCGTCAGCTCGGGGCGACTAGCGCTCCAGGGCCTTCACCGAGTTTGACGGGCTTCACCCCGGGGATTTCTCCGCGGGGGCTCAAACGATCGACTGAGTCCGCTGCGTCTACCAATTCCGCCACTCGGGCATCGAGAGGCGCGGGGAGTATAGCGCCGGCGGCTGCAACGCAGGCACTGATCACACTCGTTCCCCCAATGGTTAGCGCTCGTGAGAGCGTGCCACCGCAGGCAATGCGCTCGCACGCGCCGTGTAACATGCACGTCGTGCGCCGCCAGGACTTCGCCTACCACCTCCGCGCCGATCTGATTGCCCAGGAGCCGCTCGCCGAGCGCTCCGCCGGCCGCATGCTGGTGCTCGAGGGGAAGACGGGCGCGGTGCTCGACCGCTCGATACGGGATCTGCCCGGCGAGCTGCGCGACGGCGACCTGCTGGTCGTCAACGACACGCGCGTCGTCGCCGCACGGCTCATCGGCCACAAGCCCTCCGGCGGACGCGTCGAGATTCTCCTCGAGCGTGCGCTCGGCGGCACCCAGGCCCTCGCGCAGCTCTCATCCAGCAAGCCGATCCGCGAAGGACTCGAGGTGGTGACGGCGGGCGGCGCCGTGCGTGTGCTCGCGCGCGAGGCGCAGCTGTGGCGCATCGAGCTGCCGGCGCCCGCGCTCGGGTTCTTCGAGCGCTACGGCGAGGTACCGCTCCCGCCCTACATCCGCCGTACCCCGCGGCCTGCCGATCGCGAGCGCTATCAGAGCATCTTCGCGCGCGTGCCGGGCGCGGTGGCGGCGCCGACCGCGAGCCTGCACTTCGATGAGACCCTGACCGCGGCGCTCGCCGCCCGCGGCGTGCGCCGTGCCTGCGTCACGCTGCACGTCGGTGCAGGCACCTTTCAGCCGCTGCGCAGCGATGATGTCGGCGCGCACGTGCTGCATCCGGAGCGCGCTGCGGTCGGTGCCGCGGCCTGCGAAGCCATCGCGGCGACGCGCGCGGCGGGTGGCCGGGTGGTCGCCGTCGGCACGACGGTGGTGCGCGCGCTCGAGTCTGCGGCGCTTGCGGCCGCCGCCACTCCCGTGCTCACGCCCTGGCAGGGTGAGACGCGCTTGTTCATCACCCCGGGCTTTCGCTTCCAGGTGTGCGATGTGTTGCTCACCAACTTTCATCTGCCGGAGTCGACGCTGCTGATGCTGGTGTGTGCATTCGCCGGGCGGCGTGCGGTGCTCGAGGCTTATGCGCACGCCGTGCGCCAGCAATACCGCTTCTTCAGCTACGGCGATGCGATGCTCGTAACCCGGGGAGAGTGCGCTTGAATCCGACGTTCACCGTGCGCGCGAGCGATGGCGCGGCACGCGTCGGGAGCCTCACGACCGCACACGGGGTCGTCGAGACACCCGCATTCATGCCGGTCGGTACCTACGGCACCGTGAAAGCCATGACTCCCGAGGAGCTCGAGGAGCTCGGTGCACAGATCATTCTCGCCAACACCTTTCACCTGCTGTTGCGGCCGGGACCCGAGATCATCGCCGCCCACGGCGGGCTGCACCGTTTCATGCATTGGCCGCATCCGCTACTCACCGACTCGGGCGGATTCCAGGTGTTCAGCCTGCGGAGCCTGTGCCGAATCAGCGAGGAGGGCGTGCGCTTTCGCTCGCCGGTCGATGGGCGCGAGGTGCGGCTCACTCCCGAGGACTCGATGGACGTGCAGCTCGCTCTGCGCTCGGACATCGCCATGGCGCTCGATGACTGTACCCCATACCCCGCGACCGAGGCGGAGGCGCGCGCTTCCATGGAGCGCTCCATGCGCTGGGCGGAACGCAGCCACGCGCATTACTACCGTGCCGGCCACGGCGCACCGCCCGGGGGCCTGTTCGGGATCGTCCAGGGCGGCATGCACCTGCCGCTGCGGCTCGCCTCGCTCGAGGCATTGCTGCGCCTGCCGTGGCCGGGGCTCGCGGTCGGCGGACTGGCGGTGGGAGAAGCCGAAGACGAACGGCTCGCTGTCCTCGAGACGCTGGTCCCGCACATGCCTCCCGGGCAGCCGCGCTACCTGATGGGCGTCGGCCGCCCCGAGGACATCGTGGCCGCGGTGGTGCGCGGCATCGACATGTTCGATTGCGTCATGCCCACCAGGCACGCCCGCAACGGTCACCTCTTCACCTCGAGCGGTGTCATCAATATCCGCAACAGCGCCTACGCCGCCGACCTCGCGCCGCTCGACAGCGCCTGCGACTGCTACACCTGCCGGCACTTCAGCCGCGCCTACCTGCGGCACCTCGACCGCTGCAACGAGATCCTCGGCGCACGGCTCAACACCATCCATAACCTGCACCACTACATCGGCCTGCTGCGCGCGCTGCGCGCCGCCATCAGCTCAGGAACCCTGCAGGCGTGGACCACGGATTTCCTCGCGGCCCGGCGTGCCGCTGTTGCTGTGGCATAATGCCGCCCTTTTCGCTGACTGGACCATACACATGAATGGCTTGATCACGGATGCCTGGGCGCAGGCGGCTCCGGGCGCTGGCGGCGG
>Ga0307471_100000547_pt1 | contig 19311 bp, 16 predicted proteins | sample atmos_gasesAM3C__2_FD_204566 | JGI IMG/M metagenome (GOLD analysis project Ga0307471, IMG submission 204566) | Hardwood forest soil microbial communities from Morgan-Monroe State Forest, Indiana, United States - atmos_gasesAM3C_515 | ecosystem: Environmental > Terrestrial > Soil > Temperate...
TTGCAGGCTCGGCCGAAGCAGGCGTGGCAATGAGTTCTCCGCCGCCTTCCGAATAGGGCTTCTTGAGGAACGCCTCAGCTCTCGCTTGGGCGCCGCCGGTATTGTCGTTGGTTTGCTTAGCTTTGCTGTATTCGTTGACGGCACGCTCGCGCTGCCCGAGGATGTCGAAGATTTCGCCAAGGTAGACGTGGCTCCAAACCTCGGTCCACTTTTCCGAAGGTTCGGGGACGTTTTGCAGGCACTCGCGGAAGGAGTTGCCGGCGGCGGTGTAGTTCTTCTGATAGAAGAAAGCTTCGCCCATGCGGAAGTTGGCAAGCGGTCGGCCGGGCTGGATGCTAAGAGCTTTTTGGTATTGCACGACGGCATCGTAAAACTTGCCCTGTTCGGCAAGATCTTCGCCACGGGCAATGGCGGCGCGGGCGCGGAGCCCGGTACTGGATTTGAGGATGACGTTGTTCGGATCGATCTTGATCCCGAGCGGCTTGGGGCGACCAAAGACATCCACCGAAAACTGCGTCTCTAGACCGGTCGCCTCAATAGTCTTGGTTTCGGGATTGCCTTCGGTCTCAATGCGCAAGTCCACAGGCATATGAAACGTGTCCAAGGGCTGCTTGATTTTCCCGACGACGCGGAAGCCCTTCGGAGTGCGGTAGACAATGTAGTCCAGGGCGAACTCGGGGATGCCGGTGGAATTCAGCCACTGCGCGAAAAAGCTGCGGAGGTTCGGGGGATCCTGAGCCTGCTTGCCCTTGGCGGCAACCTGAATCTGGCGCTCGGCGAGATTCTCGAAGTCCTCGTTGCGGGCGGACTTCTCGGCAAACCGGAAATAGAAATCGCGCAGGGTGGTTTTGAAGGCCCCATCGCCCATCATGGCCCGCAGCATGTGAAAGAGCATCGCGCCCTTGTTCATCACCACGGAGCGGTAGTCGGGTGAATACGGCGCGAGGCGGCCGGCCTGGCCGACGGGCGCGGCCTCTTCATACATCAACGCGCCGACGGCAAATTCGTCAACAGCGTGGAGCCCGGCTTCCTTGCCGGAATTCTGCTCCGCGTAGAGCGCTTCGCAGTAGCGCGCGAGACCATCGCTGATCCAGACATCGTTGGGAGTGGCGGGAGCCACCTGGACTCCGAACCACTGCGAGGCGACCAGCCGGGCGATAGCGCGGTCGCTGGCTTTGGGGTCCCAAATGCGCTGGCTGAGAAGAAGAACGCCGGGAGCGGCAAATTCGCGGAGCGTGCCTTCGGGCATTTGAATCAGCGTGAAAGAAGGATCGGGGATAGGGCCAAACATGTCCGAGAACGTCACCACCGCGCGCGCAACGTCGGATGCAAAATCCTGCGCATTGGCGGACATATTACGCGGCGCGTAAACGTTGACGCTGACGCCTTCTGCCTGCTTGGGATTGAGCTGCAAGTTGCCGGCGACAAATGTGCCATGCTGCGCGGGGCGGTTGCACTCAAAGGTATACAGAACCCGCGGGCCCTCGACGGCGTTTTTCTCCGGCAAGGGCGTCGGAGCAGCGGCTTTGCCGGAGCCGGCAACCGCAAAATTGGCGGGAACGTTCAACCGGAATGTGGCGGTGTAGCGGTCGGAAGGATAGTCGGTTAGCGGAAACCAGCGCGCCGGCAGAAGCAGATATGCGCCGTCCTTGTTGATGGAGGCGACGCGTACGCCGGTCACGGGGCTACTCTCTTCATTGAAGAGCAAACCCGCGTAGTTGAAAGTGAGGGTGACGGTGCCGCCCGTGGCGATGGGGGTGAGAAGCTGCACGTTAACGAACAGCGGATTCTGCTTGTCGCGTTCAAAGCTGAGCGGCTTGCCTTCCGGGCCTTTGACTTCCTTGATGACCAAATTGGGATGCAGCTCGACGCTCACGTTGCTGGACGCTTCGCCGGCCTTGAAATCGATTTTGGCGGTGGCGGAAAGCGACTGGCCGATGGTGTCCAGCGCGGCGGAGACGTCGTAGTGGGTGGCGAGAAAATGAACGGGGCGCGGAGCTTGTGCGGGGAGCGGCGCTGCGCCCCATGTGAAGAGCAGCGCGAACAAACCGGTAGTGCCAAAAAGCCCTCGACAGCGGGTCATCGGACCCCTTTCCATACGATGCATTTCCCCAATCAACTCTACACCTAATAGGATACCAAAGTGCTCAGTTTGCGTTGCTTGAAGCAGGGCAAAGGAGCCGGGCGATCTCATCCGCGGCCCGCTCAACGGCTCCCGGGGGGCCAAGGAGATTTTGCACCTCTTCGAGGCCGCGTTTCATCTCTGAGACGCGCGGGTTGGGGCTTGGTAAGCCAAATAGCAGGGATTCCGCCTCGGCAGCAAGGCGCTCGGGCGTGAAGTTGTCCTGGATCAATTCCGGAACAACGGCGCGCCCGGCGATGAGATTGACCATGCTGAAAAACTTGGTTTTCACCAGCGGCTTTGCCAGGCGCGCGGTGAGGGACGAGACGCGATAGACGACCACCATGGGTTTGCCAAGCAGCGCGGTCTCGATGGTGGCCGTGCCGCTCGAGACGATAGCCAAGTCGGCCGCGGCCAAAGCGTTGTAGGTGTCATTCGAAATCAAGCGCACGCGCCAGTCAGTGGGAAAGTTTTTCTCGAGCCGTGCGGCGTCCAGCCCCGGCGCAACGGCGACGACGATCTGGGGTGCGCCGCACATGCGCCGGCGGATCCTGCCGAGCCCTTCCACCAAAACGGGAAGATGATGGGCAATTTCGCCGAGACGGCTGCCCGGGAGAACGGTGATAATCGGTGCGCCATCCTCAAGACCGTATTTCCTGCAAAATAATTCCCGTGTCAACGTCGCCGAAACGCTGCCGACCAAGGGATGGCCAATGAATTTTACGGGGACACCGGCGTCCGCGTAAAACTTCTCTTCGAAGTGGAAAATGCAAAGCGCTTCGGCAAAGCGACGGCGCACGAGATTTACGCGCCAGGGGCGCCAGGCCCAGAACTGCGGGCAAATGTAGTAGACGTTTCGAATGCCGCGGGGGCGCAGCTTACGCGCCAGGCGCAGATGGAAACCCGGGAAGTCGGTAAGGATAGCCAGCGGCGGCTTGCGCCGTTGTGCTTCGTCGACGAGGTGGCGCATCGCGCGGGTAAGCGAGGGCAGGCGCTTCAGGACTTCGGTGATGCCCACGACGGAAACTTCCGAATAATCGGTGATGATCTCCACGCCGGCGGCGAGCATCTGCGGCCCGCCCATGCCGAAAATGGCCACGTCGAGGCGCTGTTTGAGTGCGGAGGCCAGGCGCGCAGCGTACATATCCCCGGAGGCTTCACCGGCGGAAAGCAAAAGCGGAATGGGTGGCATGTGCGGCGATGGACACGGTCAGTCGCTCGCCCGCAGCGCAGGCGGCTCGGCGGTGCGGCGAGTTTCGATCGGAATGTGCAGCTCCTGCTCCTTGTACTGGAGCTGGTAAAGACGAAAGTAAATGCCGCGTTGCGCGAGAAGCTCCTGGTGCGCACCTTGCTCGCGCAACCGGCCCTTGTGAAAGACGAGGATGCGGTCGGCGTACTGAATCGTGCTTAGGCGATGCGCGATGACTAGCGCGGTGCGTCCGGAAAGCAAGCGGCTCAAGGCTTCGCGGATTTGCAATTCGGTTTTCGTGTCGACGCTGGAGGTGGCCTCATCGAGAATCAGGAAGCGCGGATTGTGGGCCAGGGCGCGGGCGAAGTTGATGAGCTGGCGCTGGCCGACGGAAAGCGTGGAGCCGCGCTCGTTGACGCCGGTGGCTGCGCCATTCGAAAGCGAGCGAATGAATTCGCCGAGGCCAACTTCCTCGAGAGCGCGCTCGACCGTCGCGTTCTCGATGTGCTGGGTGCCGAGGCGGACGTTGGTTTCAATCGTTCCGGTGAAGAGAAACGGATCCTGGAGCACGATGCCGAACTGGCGGCGCAGGTCCTGTAGCTGGATGGTGCGAATGTCCTTGCCATCGAGAAGGATTTGGCCGCGCTGAATATCGTAGAAACGCAGCAGCAGGGAAATGAGCGTGGTCTTGCCGGCTCCGGTATGACCGACGATCGCAAAGGTTTGGCCCGGTTCGACTCGGAAAGAGACGTCGCGCAGGACCCAATCTTCGTCCGCAGGTTCGGGAACATTGCGGTAGCTAAACCAAACGTTGCGAAATTCGATTTCGCCGCGCGGCTGGACGAGCGGGATGGCGTTGGGATCGGACGCGATGGTGACCGGCTCGTCGAGAAGCTTGAAAATGCGCTCCGATGCAGCCATGGCGGATTGCAGGATGTTGAATTTCTCGCTGAGGTCCTGAATAGGCCGGAAGAAGCGCTGGGCATACATTGTGAATTCGATAAGCACGCCGATGGTGAAGGCGCCATGAAGTATGCGATTACCTCCGTCCCAGAAAATCAGAGCAATGGTGGCAAAGCTCAAGAATTCCACCGCGGGGTAAAAGAGCGCGTAGGCCAGGATGGCGTCGCGCCAGGCAAGCATGTTGTCGTGATTGCGATTGGCAAATTCGTCCTTGGCTTTTGCCTCGCGATTGAAAAGCTGCACCACGCTCATGCCCGAGATGTATTCCTGAAGGAAGGCGTTGATGCGGGCAATGGCAGTGCGGATGCGGCGATTGGCGTCGCGGACGTATTTGCGGAAAATCAGCGTGACCAGCAGGATGCCGGGCAAGACGGCGAGAGCATCCACAGCCAGATGGGCGTTGATTTTGAACAGCAGGCCAGCCATGACCGCGAGGAGAAAAAAGTCGTTGATCATGGTGACGACACCGGCGGCAAAGAGGTCGTTGAGCGCGTCGACGTCGGTGGTGACACGGGTTACCAGGCGGCCGACTGGGTTGCGATCGAAATAGCTCATGGGCAGGCGCTGCATGTGGCCGAAAATCTCGCTCCGCATGTCGTACATGGTTTGCTGGCCCACCCGCTGCATGATGCGAATCTGCACATATTGCGCGAGAAAATCAAACGACAGCACGGCCAAAAACAACAGACTCAGCCAAATAACCCCCATCCAAGCCTTGCTTTCGGGAAAGGCCTGATTCATCGCCGGGACCAAATAGCCGTCGATCGCTTTCTGGAAAATAGCCGGGGGCGCGAGCTCGAGCGGCGTGACCACCGCCACCAGCGCGAGCGCCAAACCCACGCGCCAGCGGTACGGCTTCAGGTATTTTAGGAGCCGCCGCATCAGATGCGAGTCGTAAGCTTTGCCTAAGGCCTCTTCTTCGTGCAGGTTGCTCATGCGTTTTCGAGCTCTTCCTCAAGCAACTGTTTCTGGTACAGGTCCGCGTAGTAGCCGCCGCGCTCGAGCAACTGGTCGTGCGTGCCGCGCTCGATAATGCGGCCTTCCCGGAGAACCACGATCTGGTCAGCGTTCTTCACCGTGGAGGTGCGATGCGAGATCAAAATGGTGGTGCGACCGCCCATGACACCGCGCAATCCGGAGAGGATTTTCTCCTCGGTTTGCGTGTCCACGCTCGAGAGCGCGTCATCCAGGATCAGGATGCGCGGGTCGCGAACAATGGCGCGAGCAATGGCGGCGCGCTGCTTCTGTCCTCCGGAGAGCGTGATGCCGCGTTCGCCAACCGCAGTTTCGTAGCCGGAGGCGAAATCCTTAATGTCACAATGCAGACTGGCGATTTCCGCACCTTCGCGGACGCGCTCAGGATGGTAATTGGGCAAGCCGAAAGCGATATTCCCGCCAACCGTTTCGCTGAACAAGTAAGTGTCCTGAGGCACGTACCCGATGGAGCGGCGAAGCGCTTCCAAGGGCCAATGTTGAATGGGGTGGCCGTCAATCAGCACGGTTCCTTCCCTCGCCTCCCAGAGCCTGGCAACCAGAGCGGCAAGCGTCGTTTTCCCGCAGCCGGTGGGCCCGACCACAGCAAGCGTGGATCCAGCAGGGATTTTCAGGTTGATGTCGGAAAGAACCGCGTGCGGACCGCTGCCGTTCGATTTGCCGGCGCCAGGGGATCCATTGGCGGGGGAAAGGGAGGTTGGGTAGGCAAAAGTGAGGTCGCGAAACTCGATTTCGCCGATGGGGGTCGAGTCTTTCGGAAGGGTCGCGCTGCGGTCGTCGATATTGGGTTTGGCCGTCAAGATGAAATTCAGGCGGCCCATGGAGGCGGCGCCGCGCTGGAAGATATTGGTGACCCAGCCGAGCGCGATCATGGGCCAGACGAGCACGGCGAGGTAACCATTGAACGCAATCAGGGCCCCGAGCGAGATCTGTCCGCGAAGGAGTTGGTGGCCGCCCTGCCACAGCAAGACGAGAAAACTCGTACCCGACAGCGCCGTGAGCGAGGGCATGAACATGCTCCAGGTACGGATGAGGCGGATGTTGCGCGAGACGTACTCCCGATTCGGTTCATCAAAGGCCTGGATTTCCGCCTCTTCCTGTGCGTACGCCCGAACGATCCGCACGCCGGCAAGGTTCTCTTGAACGCGCGCGGTGAGAGTGGCGAGCGCGGCCTGGATTTTCTCGTAGAGCTCGTGAATGGTTTTGCCGAAATACCATACGGCAACGGCCACGATTGGCGCGGGGAGGAGTACCCACAGCGTGAGCGAAGGCGAGATCGTTACCATAACCAGGATGGCCATAATCATGGTGACGACGGTCGTGGCGCTATACATGATGCCTGGACCAAGCACCATGCGAACAGAGTTGAGGTCATTGGTGGCGCGCGACATGAGTTCGCCCGTGCGATTGCGCACGTAGAACTCGGGTTCGAGAGCCAGCAACCGAACGAGGAGGTCGCTCCGAATGTCGTATTCGATGTCGCGAGAGACCCCGATGAGCTTCCAGCGCGCTCCAAAGGAAAGAACGCCCTTCATTGCGACGCAAAGGACTAGAACGAGACAGTAGATCCCCAGGGTGCGGCGGCTATTTGGCTCGTAATAAGGAATGGCGCGGCTGAGCGCCGACAGACGATGCATCGCTGCCACTGCCGCTCCGGTGCTGCCTGCGTGCTCAAAAGGAGCAGGGCTGCCAGAAAGCGTGTCCGTCAAGATGCCAATCGCCAGCGGGAGCACATTACCGATGATTCCCATCAGCACGACCATGAACAACCCGAAGACGATGCTCCAGGTATAACGCCGCAGATAGGGCAGCAACCCGCGCAGGCCTTTGCTCGGCGGCGGCTCCTGTCCGGTGTTGGCTCCCGACGGGTTCGCGCGGGTCGTTGCCTGGCTCATCGCAAAGAGGACCTCGCGGTGTCAAGGGACGGGGATTCGAGCAGAAAATGTTCGTAGGTGCGATCGAGCGACTGGTAACGCTTGGTCCCGGGATTCCAGCGCACGCCGATGGGCAGGACATGGGAATCGGTGACGCCCTTCAGCGGTGTGAAATAAAGCTCCAGCCCTTTATCCTCGCTTTGTTCGTACTGCAACCGCCAGCCCGTCACGGCGGCCAGGGGCGTCATACCGAGAAACCCTTTCTGATTTTTCAAGTGTTCGTCGCAGCGCAAAAGCTCCGACCATTTCCCTTCGTCCTTCTCGACCACCACAGCGCGTGTCACGATGGTGCCGGGCAGGTTATTGGTGGGCGTTTTCGGCACCACGTTGGCCGCAAGAAATTCCTGCCTGCCATTTTTCGCCAGATCGCCGAATAGCAACACCTGGGTCTCCCTTCCTAGCAGAGACTCCGCCGCCGACTGGATATCGTCGGGGACGGCCGGTGCGGCAGGCTTGGCTTCGGCCGGGAGGGCAGGTTTGCTCGCGTCCGTGCTGCAGCCGGCCACAAGAACGGATATCGGCAGAAGACGCAGACACAAACGCAACGGGATTTTTCCGGTTCGCACCGCCCCGGCACCGACTATCCTCTTTAGGAAGGACGGCGCCCGCCTTGTCCCGTTAGCACACGAACGGTCTTTCGATGAGGTCTTTACCATCCAGCCCTGGGCCCGCGAGCGTAGTCCCGACATCGGCTCGGGGTGCCCTACTTTCCCCGGAGTGCTGAGGATTGCCAGCTTCGGCGGCACTTCCGGACGCGCCGAATCCTTCGCCGAATACCACAATTCTAACTGCTGACGGCGCTCCTTTGGAAGGACTCTCGGAATACAAATTGCCATCGGCGCTCTGGCTAGCGCTGGGCAAGAATCTCGTCTAGCCGCGCTTCCATATTGTCCTCGCCTTCCGACCATAGCTCGGTGCGCTCCACGGGCAAAACCTGTTCGATGGCATCTACCCAGCCGAACAATTGTTGGATGTTTTCCCGGGTCTTGGCGTGATATTCCTTCAGGTTGCTGCTCGCGGCCATCCACTGCCGGAAAGTGTGTTCGACGGGGTGTTCCGAAGAATGGAAAGATTCCGAGGAATGATCTGTTGTCGCGGGCCTAAGCAATCGGCCATGGCCGGTGAAGAAATGCTCGAACCCCAAGTCCGCTTGAAAGTGCCCTGCGGAAGCGGCAATTCCATCGTCGTAATCCAGGCCGTGGCAGCCCAGCTCGAGAGGCTGCGGTTTGCGCTGCCACTTCAGAGCATCGATGTCGAAAGCCCATAGATCCCACGTTGCGCTGGCGATGTAAGCAGTGTCGGAATGGAGATGCTGGGCGGCCATCGCAGCTACTTCGGCCGGGCCGGCATGGAGCGGGCGCAAGTCCCATTCCGCGATAGGGGACTCGCCGGGATCGACTGCCTGGACGATCAATTCGTCAAAAGTGTCGTGAGCGGCGGAGAGTGGCGCGGTGGTCAGAAACCGCGCGAACTCGGGAATCATCTTTTCCAGAGAGAAGTCGCAGGTCCAGACGCGCAGATAGGCATGATTGGCCATAACCATCGAATCTTCGGAATTATACCGGGGTCAAAGTGAACTAGCGAATCGGCGCGGCGAGGTGCGCGGCTAGCTGGGAGACGGGCCCGAGTGCTAGCTTCCCGTACTGGCGCCTTTCGCAAGCGGAGAAGGAGGGTCGGTCGGCGTGAAATTCTTGGCGATTTCGCTGAGCCGCTGCCGCAGGGCATCCCCTACGCCTTCGAAAACCTGCGCGCAGGCGGCGCGAAGTTTTTCTTCGGCCGCGGCAGCAATTCCTGAAATCATCTCACGCGAATTGTGATCAAGCGACGACACTGTGGCCAGCAGCCATTGATTCGAAACGCTCTCAAGGCGAGTCTTGTGCTGCTCCGCGGCTTGCTCGCCGATGCGGTCGTAAACCCGCTTGATTTCTTGCTGGTGAGCATCGGTCATGGTTTTCCATTGTTCCAGCAGAGGCGCCAGACCTTGCGACACGGTCTTCTGCGCTTCAGCAACACTGGCTTGAAAAACACCGCCCAAAGACTCCTGGAAGCGCTTCAGAAAGGCCGCCTGCTCGGAACTGACTTGCTGGGCGAGCTCCGACCGTGCTTGCACGGTGGAGCGCTTGAGTTCCTCGTTGTATCCCCCGAGCTCTTGCCTGGCGGTGCGCTGAATTTCGTCGATAAACGCGGCGGTGGTGGTGTCGGCTGCTTCAGCGAAAAGCGCGCGCGCGCGTTCGAAGGAATCGCGCACCACTTCATCCATTTGTGTTTGCGTATGACCGATGAAGTTGCGGCTGGAATGATCGAGCTCCGTGGCGAAGGCGCTGGAGATGTCGCGGGCCTTTTCGCGCAGTTGATTTGCGGCGTGCTCGACGGCCTTTTCCGAATGACTTTGCATCTGTGTCTGGGCTTTTTTCTCGTACCACGCCACGGATTTGAGAAGTTCCTCCACCACCTCGTGTTTTAAGTCGTTTACTCTTCCTTCCAGTTCTGCAACCGATTGCGCAGAGATCGCTTGCGAAGATTCACGCAGGATTTGTTCCACGCTGCCGAGATTCTCGCGGAAGTGCTTCAGGGATTCGGCGAACGCCTCGTCGGTGGAGACGCGGATGCGATCCTGTTGCAGCGTCAGAGCGGCGGCAGCCATGGAGCGGCTTCCCGCAAGACGGTGAATCGCTTCCTCGGTCTGCGTGATCTGCGGTTCGAGCATCTCTTGAATCTGCCGTTCGAATTGCTCCCGCGCTTTGTTGGCGGCCTCGTCAAAGGTGGACCGAATACGCCCGTTGATCTGTTCCACCAAAGATTCCGACTCGCGACGCAATTCATTGCGTCGCTGTTCCCATTCGGCGGCGGCTCCTCCCGCGGATTCGCTGAGAACGGCGGCGTGCCGCGCCGTTTCTTCCTGAAACTGAGCGAGCAGCGAGCGCAGGTGCTCGTTTAATCCTCCCGCGCCGCGGTCTTGGGCTTCGGCGAGCGTAGTTTCCAGGCGCTCGCTTGCTTGCGCCTGGGCCGTCTCAACTTCCTTGGAAAGCTGTTCTCGCCAGGAAGACTGAGCTCGACTGAGGGCAGAAGTCACTTGCTGCTGAACTTCGGCGGCTTGGGCTTCGAGGCCCTCGCGCTGCGCTTTAGCGGTTTCTTCCTGCTGCTTAAGCGAGCGAGTGATGGATTCTGCTCGGGCCATTTGCGCTTCGGCCTGCTCTGCGCGAGCCTGCAAGCGCGCGGCCGTTTCCTCCGCCTGCCGGCAGGTGGCTTGGAGAGAGTCCGTGGCGGTTTCGAGTTTCTCTGTGTTTTCGCCGCGCTGTGCCAGGGGTTCCCGCGAGAGCCTCTCCGTAAGATCGCGGGTCAGCTGCTCGAGCTGCGGGGCCAGCCAGCGAGGCAGTTCGGCTCGCAGCGCTTCCGCTGCCGCGGCACGTGCCTCGCGCGACTGCTTATCGCTCTCCTCGTAAAGCCTTTCCAGCGCCCGCGTAGTTTCATTCGCGATTTCCACGCGCCCTGCGGCAAACTTTTGCTCCCATTGTTCCAAAGAGAGACGGCGTTCGGCGGAGACCGCGTGCGAAGCGGCCTCCTGGGCAGCGGCTTGAATTTGCTGTCGCGCGTCGGCGACCAGTCTAGCTACCTGTCGCGCCAACTGGAGCGACGCATCGGTGGCACTGGCCGGAGAAGGAAAGACCCGCAAATTGTCGCTCGCATCGGCCCGTGGGAACTCGGCTTCGCCGAGCGAAGCTGGCGCCTCGGGTTCCAGAACAGGTGTGGGCGGCGGCAAGGCTGGTGGCACGGGTGCGCCGTCGACGACCGGAGGCGCATGCACGCCCTCAGGGAAAGCAAACCAGTCTTCCGGAGGAAACGCGATGCCCCACAGGTTTCCGGGTACTTCCAATTCCACCGCCACCTGAAAGAGCTGGCGGACGGTCCGCGGTCGCTGGATCCAGGCCACGCGGCCCCGCACAGATCTCGGTGGCTGTCCGGTTTCCGGGTGAGGAATTTCCAGCTTCACCCACATATTCTTTAGCACGTAATGCTTCGATTGGTAGCGGCAACCGTGGCAGTTGAGGATGAGCGAAGAAGTGCGCTCGACAAACGGGCGCCCGAGTGCGTCCACACCGGTTACGACGAGAGGAACGGCTTGTACGATGCGCGTGCTGCGGCGCTTCCTCGGTTCCGCGTTTGGATTGGCTCCCGACTCCGAGGCCATCTCGTACGTCTCGTCGGCAGAATTGCTGCCCGTATCGTTCATGTAAACCGCCGTCGAACCTCAGCGTTTCTGACTTCGCGTTGCTGCAGCCCGCCGCGCTACTTTGAGGCGGAGCTTCGCGGGTTACCTTCCGAGGTCGGCTTGCGGTTCGTTCCCACGAGAAACATGCAAACTTCTCGAGCGACCCAGATTGGCCCAACCAGCAAATAAATCGGTCCCTGAAAGAACGCCGGACGATTTCCTTCCATCCGGTGTCCGAGAAACAAAAGCACCCACCCCCCAAGAAACAATGCCGTTCCCCAAATCCACTTCAGGAAAAGCGCAAGGATAATCCCCGCAAAAATCATGGGGATACCGATGGCATGCAGGAGCTTGTTTGAAGCGGACTCGTGCTCGTGATCGTACTGTGCCATGTAGTGCGCCAGGCTCGGCATGCCGCGCACCTCCGGGGCCGCTTACGGGCTGCCAAGTCGCGGGTGTGGGGCCATCCGCGTTTAAGCGGCACTCTATACCTAAATTGCGGAATTTTCTAGGGCGTTCTGAGAGTACTAGGAGTTTCTCCCCAATCGTCCTTGCTGAATGAGCGGTGCGTAATGGTGACTCCCTCCCGTCCAGATGCCGGGCGACGAGACGCAACTCGGAAAAGGAGGTTGGGCCTTTTCCACGAAGAGAGGCGTGGCCATCAGAAAAGCCGCTAGATTGCTTTCCGATCTGCTGAAACTGCGGTAGTGAATCCTGATCTCGTCGGGCATGCGCTTTGGAAGCGGCGGCAATGGCTTCACCCGCCTGAACGTGGTAGCCGTTTAACGGCGCGTCGGAGCGGTGGGAGACGCTCTCGCCGTCCGCGTGGCGGTCTTCCTCGGAACACCGGCTTTGTCCGAAAACTGAAATGTGATGAACAGAGGAAATTCGTTTTGGCTAGATTTCTGGATTTGTGACGAGGTGGAACAATCTGCTAAAGGTCGCGGCGGCCCTCCATCGCCTTCAACATAGTGACTTCGTCGGCGTACTCCAGGTCGGCGCCGACCGGGATGCCGACGCCGATGCGGGTAACGCGGACACCCAGAGGCTTGAGCAGCTTTGAGAGATAAACGGCGGTCGCTTCACCTTCCGCGGTGGGGTTCGTGGCGATGATGATCTCCTCGACCGTCCCGCCCTTCAGCCGCTCGATCAGCGACTTAATATGAAGCTGGTCCGGGCCGCGCCCGGAAAGGGGCGAAAGCGAACCGCCCAGGACATGATACATGCCGTTATAGGTGCGCGTCTTTTCGATGGCCAGGATGTTGTGCGCTTCTTCGACCACGCAAATGGTTTTCTTGTTGCGCGTGGGACCGGCGCAGTAAAGGCAAGGGTCGTCGTCCGTGATGTTGTGGCACGTCGAGCACTCGCGAATTTTCTCCTTGGCGTCGCGAATAGCGTTGGCGAGCGCCAAGGCGTCTTCCGGCGCGGCACGCAGCAGAAAAAACGCCAGCCGCTGCGCGGTCTTCTGGCCGATGCCGGGAAGGTGCTTCAATTCATCGATAAGTCGTTCCACCGGAGCGGCAAAATCTGGCATGCAGCATGTGTAGCACAGGCGCGCGTGAGAGCGCAAACCGCTTAGAGTTGGCGGTACATGACGTAGGCATCGACCAAGCCGACCGTTGGATGCTCAAAGGCCTTGGGAAGGCGGCCCACGATTTCGAACCCGGACTTCAGCCACAGCCGGACGGCGCGCTCGTTGCTGCTGACCACAAAATTAAATTGCATGGCACGGAAACCGCGCTGCCGCGCGCGTTCGAGCGAGTGCGCGCACATCTGACGAGCTACGCCGTGGCCCGCCGCGGAAGGCGCGGTCATGTAGCCGCAATTCGCCACGTGCGCGCCGCCTCCCCTTTGATTGGCTTGCAGGAAGTACGTGCCGACGATTTCGCTGTGGTCTTCCGCGACAAAGACTTCGTGGCCCGGCGAAAACCAGTAGGCCAGTGCTCTTTCTCGATCCATGTTTCGCGGCAGCGGATAAGTCTCGCCCGCGCGAATCACAGGCTCCAGAATTGCCCAGATCGCATCGGCATCGCGCGCGTCGATCGCTTGCCGGACCAGCATCTCCGGTATCTTGCCACGACACGGCTGCCATCCTTCTAATTTCTTTGTTTTTAGGAGCTTATTTGCCTTCCATTTACTGGAAGGTCTTGCAAACGAACAAATTGCAAGATTTGCGGCCAGCCGCGTTCTAACATGGGAAGAAAGAAAGGATCAGACACTCCAAGGACGCCGGAATGCCCTTTGTTGAGCTGATCATCGTCCTTTTCGTCATCTTCGCGGTCATTACTCCTTTTCTAACGCTGTACTTGCTGAGGAAATACTCTATCTGGCGGTGAGCGCGGCCTCGGCCATGCTGCTGGCGAGCTTGGCCTTTGCCTTCCGGTTGCGCGGCCGTTTCCAGCTTGGGCTCAATGGTAGCCGGCTGACACGGCTCGTGCACGCAGCGATGCGCCGACCCGAACAATTAGTCTTCTTTGTTCCCGTTCTTTTGGTGACCTTCATGCTCGCTCTGAAAATGAAAACCGGCATGATCACGGTATCGTGGGGGATCGAAGCGGTGCTGGTTTTTATGCTCGCGTTTGCGGTTAAAGAGACAAGCTTCCGCCGCACCGGCCTGGGGTTGCTCTTGGTGTGCGTCGGGAAAATCGCCGCGCTCGACTTCTGGGGCTTGCAGGTGCGAGACAAATACATCACGCTCATCGTCGTCGGCATTGCGCTGACGTTCGTTTCTTTTCTCTACACCCGCTATGGTGACACCATTCGGCAATACTTATGAAGCGCTCCGTAGCTTTCGTCGTTTTCTTTCTGGTTTTCGGTTTTGCGCTGGCCGGTCTCTACTGGAGCCAGCGCCGCGCGAAATCAACTCCGGTCTCACCGAACGCAATCTTGAACATGGCTGCCGACGCGCAACGTGATCTTTCGCGCTTGCCCATGCATCTCACGCGGCTGTCCGACGAGCAGGAAGTCGCGATCGGGCGCGAGTTCGCTTCCCGCTACGCCAGCGAGACGCGTCCGCTCACCGCCGAGGAGCAAGGGCTCGAGAAATACGTCCGCCGCGTCGGGGCCAACATCGCGCTCCACGCTCGTCGGCATCTGCCGTACACGTTCACCGTTCTGCGCGACCACAACATGGTGAACGCCTTCTCGCTTCCCGGCGGACCCGTGTATATCGGCGAGGGCATGCTTGATTTGATGACCAACGAGGACGAACTCGCCAGCGTGCTGGCCCATGAGGTTGAGCACATCGACCACTATCACTGCGTCGAGCGCGTCCAGGTCGAAGCGCAACTGAGAAAGCTCGATCTCGATGTGGTCGGAGCGCTCGTCGAGATTCCGCTGGATTTCTGGCAGGCCGGCTACCACAAAGACGAGGAGTTCGAAGCCGACCGCGAAGGCATGTATCTCGCCGTGCAGTCCGGCTACTCCCCCTATGGCGCGGTGGATCTTTTTGAGCGCTTCGCGAAACTGTGCGACGAGTATGTGATCCACGCAAAAAGCCCGGATGAAGAACTCTCCCAGCTCGCCATCCAGAGTTTAAGCGGATATTTCCGCTCGCACCCGCTGCCTTCCGAACGCCTCGCGCAGGCAAACCGCATCATCGCGCAAGAACACTGGGAATCCCGCACGGCGCGAAAACCGTTTCACGTCGCATATGAAGTGCGGAACGGCGAATTCGTGAAATAGCAGGATAGGCGTTCTTCTCACGGTACAGGCGTGTCTCGATCCACAAAGGAAACCCGCAAGAAATGCGCTACGAAGGACGGTTAGCTTGGACTTACGACGGAGGGCGGAAGACCGATCATTTTAGAACAGGCCCGGGATTTTCAGGCCTGCGATTCCCGGAATGCCGCCGGCAAGGCCCTTCATCTGGTTGGCGAGTTCTTCATCAACGCGCCGCGAAGCCTCGTTGACCGCGGCGCGAATCAAATCCTGGAGCATCTCCTGATCTTTGCTCGCGAAAACTTCCTGCTCGATGCGCACGTACACAATCTGCTTCTGACCGTTCATCTTCACCGTAACCATCCCGGCACCCGCGGACGCTTCCACGGTCACGGAATTGACTTGCCGCTGCCAATCTTCCTGCAGCTTGCCCAATCGCGAAAGCATTTGTTGGATGGCGCCCACTTCCATAAGCAATCCTTCTTGCCGCACGTCACTTTTCTTGTTGCCGCGATCGCACTTCTGTGATTTTACCACCGAACCGCTCGAGCATCGACCGCACCAGCGGGTCGCGCTCGAACTGCGCGCGCAATTCCTGACTGCCCGACGCCGCCACCGCTGCGGCGACAGAATCAAGTCTAGCACAGACTCGCACGGCGCGGCCCAGCACGTTGCTCGAAACGGCACGGATCCTTTCCAGCGGCTCGCGCCCTTCGATCATCTCCGCAAACGGCCGCTTCTCCGGAGAAAAATAAATCCGCAGCTCCGCGCCTTCCAGTTCCCAGCCGCTGCTGTGCTCCACGAGTTCGCCCAGAAATTTTTGCTCCGCCTGGATGGCGCTCTTGATCTCCGCCACTTGTTCCCGGGAAATGCCGCTGACGCGAATCGTTTCTTTGCTGTCATTCGGCGCTTTGACTCCGGGAGTCGTAGCGGTTGTCGCATCCCCGGCTTCCGAGGGAGAAGCGAACCGCTGACTTGCCTCCGGATGCGCCGATGCTGCGGGTGCGAAGGTTGGTGTCAGCACTTTCGGCGGCGGCGTGAATGAAGGAAGGGACGGCGGCGGCGCCGTTTGTCGCAAAGTGATTGACGCTGCCCGTGCCGTTCCACTGCTTGTGCCGCCCGGGGCGCCGCTTTTCAGCTCCGCCAAAAGCTCTTCCAGGGGCGCAAGTCGCGAAGCATTAATCAGCCGGAGCAAGCCCATTTCGAGATGCACGCGTGGATCGGGCTTCCGGCGTAAATCGTCATCCGTTTGCAGCAGAATCTGAAAAAATCGAGTCAAGTCTTCTTCGCTGAACAAGGCAGCGGCCTTGGCGATGGCCGGCCGCTGGTCCAGCGTCGCGGCAATCAACTCCGAGTCCGCTCCGCACACGCGCGCAATCAGCAGATTGCGCATGTGCCGGATGGCTTCGCGGCAGAAGTGCTGCAGATTGCGCCCTTCTTTTTGAAACGTGTGCACTAATCCGAGGGCGCGGTCCGCGGAGCCCGCAGCAACTGCGCCGACCAGTTCTTCCAGTGCGTCTTCCGGCACTACGCCCAACAGTGCGCGCACCTGGTCGTCGGGAATGATGTCTCCGCAGTACGCACGCGCCTGCTCCAAAAGTGACAGCGCGTCGCGCAAACTGCCTTCCGCCATGCGCGCGATTACCGCCATCGCACCCGGCTCGATCTTCAATTCTTCCTTCTGCGCGATTTCTTCCAGCCGCTTGGTGATTTCCGCAAACGTCAGCGCGCGAAAATGAAAATGCTGGGACCGGGAACGGATGGTGTCTTCCAGGTTTTCCGGTTCCGTCGTGGCCATCACAAAGACCACGCGGTCCGGAGGTTCTTCCAGGGTTTTCAGCAGCGCGTTCGAGGCTTCGCCCGTCAGCATGTGCGCTTCGTCGAGAATCACGACTTTGGTTCGCGAAGCCGCCGGCGCATAACGCACCATTTCACGCAGCTCGCGGATCTGATCGATGCCGCGGTTCGAGGCCGCATCGATTTCGATGACGTCGAGCGAAGTGCCCGCCGCAATTTCCCTGCACGAATCGCACACGCCGCAAGGCTCCGGCGTCGGCCCTTTCACGCAATTCAGCGCCTTGGCCAAGATTCTGGCAGCCGTCGTTTTTCCCACGCCGCGCGCCCCGGAAAAAATGTATGCGTGCGCCACGCGGTTGTTTAGGATGGCGTTTTTCAGCGTTTCCGTAACGTGCTGCTGCCCGACGAGGTCGCGGAACGTCTGCGGCCGCCACTTGCGGGCTATGACTTGGTAGCTCATTGTGAAGTTCTTAGCTCTAAGCTTTGGCTTTCCATTCTTTACTTACAACTTAGAACCCTACGACGGAAAACCTTTTGCGGCGAGAGGAACTTCGGGTCATCTGCGGCACCCGAGGCAAACCCGGTACCGTTGCTCCCTTCCGGGCCTGGCGGGGTTCGCGGGACCTCGTTGCACAGAGCCCGAAGTTCCACGCTCCGGCGGTCGCGCGCGTTCGCGCGTCCGCAGGAAAAATTCTAACACACTCATTTGCTGGTATGGCGCAGGGCAGTCCGCGAGCCCTGCGGCTGCTTCGTTCTATTTCTCCTGTCGCGTTGTTTCAGGCTTCGAACTTTAGAAACTTACAGCCTGGTTCGCGTTTACTTTGAGCGGCCCCATGGCATGGACCTGGACGATGGTCTCGCCCTTGCTCATGGCAAAGTGCCGCATCTCCTTGGGTACCGTCAAAAAATTTCCCACATTTCATCGTTTGCAGTTTGCTTTCGTCAAAGCTCTCTCCCATTCCGACAAGAAAAGTTCCTTTCAGCACCGTCACGTTCTCGTCCGTAGGATGCCAATGCGCGGGAATCTTGGACCCATCGGCGCACCGTATCCGCAGAACGAAGGGCGCGGCTTCTGCATCCATGTCTCCCGCGACAGGTGCGAGATCGCATCCCTTAATTATCGGTGCCCATTTCAGATCGCCGAAGCGCACGATCTTGTGCGCCTCGCTGCTTTCCTTTCTCTCCTGGCTGAAAGCCGCCATCGCGGGCGCAGCGATTGACAGAAAGACCACAAGCGATTTCGCCACGACAGTCTTCCTCATAAGGTTCCTCCGTTTAAAAGATTAGCCCGATTTGGGCGCCCCGGGGTTGGCGAAAAGATACTCCCGGCCCGCATGCGAGGCAAGACGTGCCACTCGCGGTCTTCGTCCGTGCTCAGCTGCCCACACTCAAGGCATATGCCTGTTTTTATGCGGAGAAACCGCTTCGTCGAGTTCTAGTTTTCCTACTAAACGCGAATGCGCCGCGCAACCGGAAAGCTTTGCGCGGCGCATGGAGTTCTTTCCCCCGCCTTACTTCTTCGGGAAATTCGGGTCCGCCTTTACTTCGTTGATCTGCTTGGTGTGGCGCTCGCTGTGCGCCGCGATGAACAAGACAAATTCGTATCCGTCTAGCTTGCCCAACGGACTATCCGTTACGTGATCGCGCAACCCAGCGGTGCTCTTCAAAAAATCCTCTGTCGCCGACCGGCTCTCGATGAAATGCTTGACCGAGCCATCCGACGAACCAAAACGGTTGTTGGGCACCAGCGGCTCCGGCGCCTGCGCTTTGTGTGTGCGGTCCGGAACCATCGTCAGAACCGCCTGGTCAGTCTTCTTGACGTCCCGCCCGGGTTCCCCCGCCGGCCCGCCCATGACTTTTTCCTTGGTGAAGTCCAGGAGAAAACCCTCCGCCGCCGCGATGTGTTCCATCACTTGCGCCACGGACCAGCGATCCGGCGCTGGTTTGAAGTTCCACTGCTCCTCGGACAGGCCTTTGGTCGCTTCCAGAACATTTTTCTTTGTCGATTCCAGGTATTGCAGTGCGCGGTCCTTTTCCGCCTGGGTCACTTCCTGTGCGGACGCCGCCGCTGCCCCGGACATCAGAAGCAGCGCGACGAGCGTCCCTATCAGGGATCTGTTGCTCATCTCTTGCGTTCTCCTTTTGCTTGACTTCGGTTGGCGAAACGGGGACCGAAAGCATAGCACATCTGCATGCGGCGACGGGACGCCTCTCTCGGGAGCGTTGAAATTTGGTGCCGTGCGCGGAGCCAGGACGGGAAACGCTGTTTCAGGCCTCAGAAGTGGCCCCACAGGAGAAGCTGTTGGGCAAAGGACTTAATCGGTGCATACACATACGGAAACGCGAACAACGCCGCCACTAATCCCAGGACGCCGTAGGAATTGCCGCGCAGCCAATCCAGGTAGCGCTGCGCCCGCGTCTCGCTCATAAACAACATGATTGC
>Ga0307471_100000548_pt1 | contig 19308 bp, 18 predicted proteins | sample atmos_gasesAM3C__2_FD_204566 | JGI IMG/M metagenome (GOLD analysis project Ga0307471, IMG submission 204566) | Hardwood forest soil microbial communities from Morgan-Monroe State Forest, Indiana, United States - atmos_gasesAM3C_515 | ecosystem: Environmental > Terrestrial > Soil > Temperate...
GTGGGTGCCGGTGATCCGCGTGGCTTCGCGCGCGTTGGGGAGCAGCACATCGACGTACTTCAGCAAATCTTTCAAGCCTCCACCCCAGAGATCTTGCGGATCGTCGTTAGTGTCAAGCGAAATGGTGAGCCCGGCCGCTTTCAGCCGGCGAAACAGTTCGCCAACATCAGGCCGCAAGCCCTGCTGCAAATAGAGTGAAGACAGATGAAAGTGGCGGGAATCCGCGAGGTAGTCAAAGTCGAGATCTTTCAGCGAAAGTTCGGCGATCGTCCCCGAGTAGGTCAGTATGTTGCGCCAGCCCGCGCGTTGCAAAATAATGGTAAGCCCGCTTGTGGTCGGTCCCGGCACCTTCCGCACGCGTGAGATGTCGACGCCACCTTCGTCCAGGCGGTCGAGCGCAATCCTTCCCAGCGAGTCTTCGCCAATCAACGACTGAAACCCGACGCGGCTTCCCAGCGCCGCGAGATTGTGGGCAACGATGGCGGAAGAGCTGCCGAGCGTAAGCATCATGCGGTCGGCCAGCAGCTCCCGCTCCGGCGGAAGTTCGTCGGGCAGTCCGTAGAGGATGAGGTCGAGGTTCAGTTCTCCGGCAATGGTCACGTCAAAACGTGGCATATGTGCGCTTTTCTTGGTCTGATTATTGATGCGGCAGGTCCTGATGTTCTGACAACGGTCGAGTGGTGGACCCGGAGAGACTTGAACTCCCAACCCCTGCGTTCGAAGCGCAGTGCTCTATCCAGTTGAGCTACGGGTCCCCTTCGGCAGACTTGTGCCGCCCACATTGTAGTGCAGCCAGCCAAACTTCGTCACAAACCGGGTGCGGAGCAAGGTTGTGATGTAGGCGCGAGCGTCCTCGCTCGTGCGGGAAGCTTGACCGGCCGCGTGCGGGCGGCTGTCCCCACGCGGTTCGTGATAACTCCCGCACGAGCGGGACGCTCGCGCCTACATTACAGGCGGCCGTTCCCATGTCGTTCGTGATGAATCGCCCCACAACGGATAAACTGATCGTTCACCGAGGTGGAACGATGTCCGACACCCGACTACCAGAGCCATGGCTGCGGGGCACGCTGCACAAAGGTCCCGCCGTGCAGCGCGCGGTCGTGCACGCGCTGGAACTTGCGAGAGAAGACTTGCAGCGCTGGTGCGGCAGTTTGAGCGACGAACAGGTCAATGCGCGACCCGGCGGATTGCCGCCGGTGGCCTTTCACTTGCGCCACATAGCGAGAAGCCTGGGTCGCCTACTCACCTACGCCGAGGGGCGAGACCTGAGTGAGCAGCAACTGGCTGCGCTGAAATCCGAGATGGATACAGGAGCGACCCGGGACGCCCTTTTCTCGGAACTGAGTTCCGCCCTCGCGGACAGCGTGCTCCGGGTCCAGGCGTTCGACGTGAGCGCCTTCGAACAGATCAGGGTCGTGGGGCGAAGGCGATTGCCCACGACGGTCGCAGGATTGCTGGTCCACGTCGCCGACCATACGCAGCGGCACGTGGGGCAGGCCGTCACAACCGCGAAAATTGTTATGGCCATGCCTACCTGACAGTTTGCGGAAGGTCGCGATGTTGTCCCTTCAGACCGACGGCCAGCGTCCGTAAATGATATCCTTCACGACCATGGCCGTGACCATGCAGGACATCGCCCGGGACGTGGGCGTATCGGTTGTTACCGTCTCGAAAGTATTACGCAACAAGGGCGAGATCAGCGTTGCCACCCGGAAGCGAGTGTTGCGCCGGGCCAAGGCATTGAACTACCAGACCAACTGGATTGCCCGCAGTCTGGTCACCCGCCGCACCTTCACCATCGGACTGCTGCTGCCCGATTTTACCCATCCCTTCTTTGCGGAAATCGCTAAAGCGGTGGCGGAGACAGTGCGGCCGCATGGTTATCACGTCGTCATTTCGTATTTCGACGAGAATCCGGAATTGGAGAGAAACGAAGCCGAGTCACTCTTGGCCCGGCAAGTAGACGGACTAATCCTGGCATCGGCGCAGCCCGGAGCCAAGGCCTTCGCGGACATGCAAAGGCGCAAAGTGCCGTTCATCCTTATCGATCGCCCCATTGCAGGAGTGCACGCCAGTTTCGTAGGCGCCGACAACCAGGCCATCGGCCGATTGGCTACGGCCCACCTCATCGAGCGAGGGTGCTGTCGCATTGCGCATCTGCGCGGCCCGGGAATTGGCATTGCCACCCGGCGCATGCAGGGCTACCGCAGCGCGCTGGCCAAGGCTGGGCTGGATTTCTGTCCCGGATACGTCGTGGACGCCGGCTATCAGGACGAGACCGGCCACGAAGCCATGCTGAAGTTGCTGCGCAAGGGACCAGCGCCCGATGGCGTCTTTTGCTACAACGACCCGGTCGCGATTGGCGCCATGCGGGCCATTTCCGAGTCGGGGCTCAGAGTGCCCGAGGACATTGCAGTCGTGGGCGCGGGCAACGTCCACTACTCGGACTTTCTGGCTGTGCCACTTACCACGGTCGATCAGGGAACTTCCGAAATCGGCAAACGCGCCGCCAACCTTTTACTGGAGCGCATTGTTTCGAAGCGCCCGCTTCGACCCCGCAAAGTACTCATCGTGCCCAGGCTGGTGGTGCGGCAGTCGACCAGGCGAGGTCCAGGCCGTGAAGACGCTGCTGCTGCGGCGCCATCAGAGAGGATGTAAGCGGATGCCGCCAAGAGCCAAAATTCTGATCGCTGTGTTGAGCTTGCTGGTCGCGCCAGCGCTGCTCGTGGCCCAGGACAAGCCGTTCGCCTCCACTCCGCCCATGGGGTGGAACAGCTGGAACAAGTTCGGATGCAACGTCAGCGAAGACCTGGTCCGGCAAATGGCCGACGCCATGGTCAAGTCCGGTATGAAGGATGCGGGCTATCAATACATCGTGATCGACGATTGCTGGCAAGTGGATCGCGACGCCAACGGCAACATCGTGCCCGATCCAAAAACCTTTCCCTCGGGAATCAAGGCGCTGTCCGACTACGTTCACTCCCGGGGTCTCAAGTTCGGGATCTATTCCGATGCCGGCAGCATGACTTGCGCCAAGCGCCCCGGTAGCCTGGGCCATGAATATCAGGACGCTCTGAAATACGCCGCGTGGGATGTCGACTACCTGAAGTACGACTGGTGCAACACGTCCACCCAGGAGGCCCAGGCCGCATACGCACTCATCCGCAATGCGCTGAACGCGACGGGTCGCCCCATTGTATTGAGCATCTGCGAGTGGGGCACCGCTAAGCCGTGGCTCTGGGGCAAAACTGCAGGCGGAAATCTTTGGCGCACCACAGGCGATATTCGCGACCAGTGGGAGAGCAAAGACAAGCATCACCTCGGCATGCTCGACATCCTCGACCTTCAAAATGGAATCGAGAGTTACGCTGGGCCGGGACACTGGAACGATCCTGACATGCTCGAGGTAGGCAACGGCGGCATGACCACGGAGGAATACCGCGCCCACTTCAGCCTGTGGTCCATCCTCGCCGCGCCTCTGATTGCGGGCAACGATTTGCGTGACATGAAGCCCGAGATCCACGACATCCTTACCAACAAGGAAGTGATCGCGGTGAATCAGGATCCCCTGGGCAGCGAGGGCCGCCGCGTGCTCAAAGATGGCGATCTGGAAGTCTGGGCCAAGCAGATGCAGGATGGAAGCCGCGCCGTGGTCCTGCTGAATCGCGCTGTCACCGAAAAGGAAATGGGCTTCTCCTGGGAAACCCTGGGTTATCCAAGCCACGTGACCGCCAGCGTTCGCGACCTGTGGCGATCCCGGGACCTGGGACAATTCAAACAAAAATTCTCCGCCACAGTTGCTCCCCATTCCGCAGTAATGCTCAAAGTCGCGCCTTAACTGAGATCTGAGAACTGAAATCTGACAACTGATCTCCAATACAGCACCTCCCCAATCCCCCTACAGATTCTCCCCGATGTCCTGGCCCACCCCAGTCGGCTACCTTGGTGGTGCCGTCTAAATTTACGCGGAGGAATCATATGAACAATGATCAGGTAAAAGGGAAAGCCAAGGACATCGCGGGTCGAGTTGAGCGCCAGGTCGGAGAGTGGACCGGCGACACGGAAGCTCAGGTAAAAGGCGCAGCCAAACAGGTGGAAGGAAAAGTCCAGAATGTCTGGGGCAAGGCGAAGGACGCGGTGAAGAAGCCCAGCACAAGTCAAGCCGAGCAGGATCAAGTCGAAACGGACGAAGCCGAAGAACTGCGAGACCGCGCCGCCAACGAGTAGACGCCACGCAGCCGGGAGCGCTGCGAATCCCCAATACCGGCCTAGTGGTTCTGCGGGGTTGCCAGCGTGTGAACCAACGCCGCACTCAACTCATCGGGCAGGAATCCGAACGGGCCGGGCTTGCTTTTATAAGCAACCCGGCCTAGACCGTCAATCAGATAAATGCGATCAGGCCAGCCTGTGTAGGCCCGCTCGGTCGAGTTGCCAAACTCGTCGAGCACGCTGGGGAACTCTATGCCCAGCTTGCGCACACACGCCCCAGCGATGTACGCCCGCTCATCCTCATTTTTCGGACTGGCGAATACCACCTGGTCTTTGATGTTGCTCTGCATCTGCCAGACATCGCTGGGATGAGCTTCCGTGATATACACCACCAGGAACCCCACCCGATCGCGATACTGCTCGTAGAGTTTGTTGAGGGCAGGAACCTCCCGCCGGAATGGCGGTCAGGTATAGCTTCCGAAGACCAGCACCACCGGATGTTGTTTGTTTAAAGCGGCAAGCTGCACGCGCTCAGTCTTGTCCAGCTTCAGCAGCGAGAAGTCTGGCGCTGCATCTCCCACCTCCAGATTTCCCGCGCGGGCGCGCATCCAAAACGTTTCAAATGGAAATAAAAGAAAGGGCACCGGCCCCGGCATTTTTGCCATGACCCGGCCGAAGGTCTCTGGGGGCTGGTTCATGGCCCACCAGATATAGCTTCCAAAAGCCAGGTAGGCAACGGCCAGGACGACGGCAGCGATGCCGAGCCGCTTGCGGGTGGTCGGGCTCGGAGTAATGCGAATCTTAAACTTGACCCAGCGCATTGGCAGCCAACACTCTATGAGTCAGCGACGACTACGGCAATAGTAAAGAAATATTACGTCTGTTCTAAATCAATCACGGGGAACGCTTTCCAGCCAGTTTCGCTGCGACCGCGGTAAAGCCGGCAGCGAAGACGTTGTTTCCGATCTGCGCAACCACGGCGTCGCGGTCGGCTCCCACGACTTCGAAATCGGCCCACCACTCCGCGAACGTCAGGTTGCCCTGGGTCACGCGATGTAGGCGGACGCCCGCCACGTAGCCGCGAACCGGCAGAGTGCCTTCCACTATTTCGTAGGTGAAGATGTAATTCCGGTCGTCCATGCCGAGCAGAACTTCTCGCACAAAACCCTCCGCCAACGTGAGACGGCGCACGCAACCGACCTGATCGCTCGGCCGGCCATCTTCGATCAGACTGTGTTTGATTCCGGGATGATACGAAGGCATACCGTTGTAATCGCGCATGATCTTCCATACCTCTTCAACCGGCGCATCGATCACCGCACTGATGTAAACCGTGTTCGGCATTTTCCCTCCGGCGTTAAAAGCTGATTCGCTTGAAATCCTGGATTTGCTTTGTGATGGCCTTTTCGGTGGGGAGACGCTCCATGGAACTCGCGCCGTAGAAGCCATGACAATGGCGAGTTTTGTTGAGTACGAGTGCGGCGTCGGCGGGCTCAGCGATCGGGCCTCCGTGGCAAAGCAGAATGATATCGGAGCGTACGTCGAGCGCAGCTTCGGCGATGGCATCGATCCGGCCGGCGCAGGTTTCGAGTGCCAGTGCTGTTTCTGCACCGATCGTGCCGCCAGTGGTGAGGCCCATGTGGGCGACGAGAATGTCGGCCCCGGCCTTCGCCATGGTGGCCGCTTGCGACGAGTCGAAAACATAAGGGGTCGTCAGGAGGTTCTTTTCGTGGGCCAGCCGGATCATCTCAACCTCCAGCGCGTAGCTCATTCCGGTTTCTTCCAGATTCTGGCGGAAGACTCCGTCGATCAATCCGACAGTGGGAAAGTTTTGCACGCCAGAAAAGCCGATCGCAGCGATGGTGTCGAGGAAGTTATCGAACTGGCAAAAAGGGTCGGTGCCATTTACCCCCGCGAGCACGGGTGTTTTCTTGACTACGGGCAAGACTTCCTTAGCCATTTCCATCACGATGTCGTTGGCATTGCCGTAAGCCAGCAGTCCGGAGAGCGAACCCCGGCCTGCCATGCGGTAGCGGCCAGAGTTATAGATCACAATCAGGTCAATGCCTCCAGCTTCTTCGCACTTGGCCGAGAGCCCGGTGCCGGCTCCGCCGCCGACAATCGGCTGGCGGCGGCGAATCATTTCCCGATACTTCGCCAGCAATCCCTCACGCGCAAAGTGTGGCATGCATTATTTCCTTAAGGCGGTGTTCGGCTGGGCAATCGCCAGGAATTCTTTGGCTGCCGCCTGCGCGAACTGAGGATCGTTAATGTGATACGGAATCTGCCGCAGTTTCCGCCGGCTCGTCTGCTTCAGTTCGGCGGTCATCGTCTCGAACAACGCCGCATCCGCAGCTGGATCCCAGAAGGGTTGTCCAGGCGCATCTAGCGCCGAAACGCCGCCTGTGGGCAACAGACACCTCACTTCCCCCTCACATTGATTGAGCCGCTCGGCGATCCACCGGGCCTGGCGGATATTTTCCTCAACCGTAGTACGCATCAGCGTGATCTGCGGGTTGTGCCGGTAAAACTTCCGGGCCCGATAGCGTTCGGGCACGGTCTCTGGCGCCCCGAAATTGACCATGTCGAGGGCCCCGCAGGAACCAACATAGGGCGTCTGTGTGCGAGCGACAGCACCAAAGCGGTCGTCGGTGCAAGCTAGCACGCCGCCGAACAAGTGATCGCACACCTCGGTAGTGGTTATGTCGACCACACCGCCAAGATAGCCATCTTCCAGCAGCTTTTCCATTGACTGGCCGCCGGTGCCGGTGGCGTGAAAGACGATGCAGTCGAAGCGGTTAGCGAGCAGACGAGAGATCTGCTGAACGCAGGCCGTAGTCACGCCGAACATGGTGAGCCCGATGGCGGGGCGATCCTCACTTGCCTCCGGGACAGAGTGCAGCATCATGCCCGCGACCGCGTGGGCTGCATTGCCCAGCACGCGGCGGGAGATCCGGTTCAGGCCGGTCATGTCAGTCACGGAATATGCCATCGTGATATCACAGGCACCGACATAGGCGGAAACATTGCCCGAGGCCATCGTCGAAACCATCAGCTTGGGCACACCGGAGGGTAGGGCTCGCATGGCACGCGTGATCAAAGCTGTGCCGCCGGACCCGCCCAGGCCCAGCATGCCGCCGATGTCATCACGACTCTTGACGAAACGCTCAAACGCATCGCTCATGGCAGCAACTGCAGTTCCCCGGTCGCCGGTGAATACCGCGCTCCTGGACTGTGGGTGGTACGCCGCGATGTCTTCTGGCGAAATCTGTAGGCGCGTCGCTGCAGGGACAGAACTGCCCGACGTGGAGAGATCGGCCAGTGCTACAGGTACTCCGGCAGCTTCGAGCAGAGTGCATACGTAGTTGGCTTCGTCGCTCTTGGTGTCGAGGGTGGCCGCAACCCAAACTCGCTTGGTTGTTTCCATGTCGCCTGTGGCCTTCCGGGAGGTCGGCCCGAAAGTATATCGCGGAACCGAATGGGCGATGGGCGCAAGGGTATGTTGCTTTGCCTCCCGACCTGTTTCCCCGTTGTCAGTAAATCAGCTTCAGGGAGAACTGAATCTGGCGCGAAGGTCCGGAGGTCTTGCTGATGACGCCAAAGCCGCTTCCGCGCAGAATGTTGGACGGCAGCCCGAAATCTACCAGGTTGAAAATATTGAAGAACTCGGCGCGAAATTCCACCGTCCCCAACTCCGCGCCTCCCCGATGCCCGAACGGAGTGTCTTTGATCAGCGCGATGTCGAAGTCCTTGAATCCCGCTCCGCGAAAGGTGTTGCGCCCTAGCGTGCCAAAACGGCCGTGGTTGGGGCCGGTGCCGCCAGGAACGTTGATCGGAATCGAGAAGAATGAGGCATTGTCGGGGCCTCGCCCAAAATAATCTTCGCGCACCGGCCCGCTGGTCGAAAAGTGTGGCTTTTCCACCAAGTCGGGACGGTCCGTTCCGCCTGCTCCCACGCCGGTTTGCTGCACTCCGGAATACACGGTAAATGGCGGTCCGCTGGTCAGCGTGGTGATATTCAGGAACTGCCAGCCCCGGGTGAGCGTTCGTCCCAGGGGCCGCAAGAAACTTGCCCGATCGAGCGGCAGCACCTGGATCAGACTAAGGGTGAACGAGTGGGTCGCGTCAAAAGTCGACGGACCCTTTTCGGCGCCGGGATCCCACGGATTCTGGGGCAGAGTCTGCAGCACGACGCCCGCGCCTCCCAGTACTCCGCCCAGCACCGAACTGGTGTCATCCAGAGATTTGGAATAGGTGTAGCTGGCCTGAAGTCCCAGGCCGGCGCGGGCGGAATTCTTGGTGACGCTGGCTTGCAGGGCGTGGTAGGTCGAGTGAGATCGGCTGGTCATCACCAGCTCCGGCCCGAAACCTCCAATGGCATTTCCGGCGGAGTCGAACTGGGTGAAGGGCGCGAACGCAGGATCGGCACCACCATAGCTGTTCGGCGAATAGACGCTGGCCAGATGAATGCCGGCGGTGCCCACGTACGCCGCGCTCAATTTCACATCTTTAAAGTCGTGGTCGATGCCCGCAGTGAAGCTCTCGATGTAACCGTTTCGGAAATCCTTGGCGAAGCCAAGCATGGTGAGCAACTGGACCTGGTTTCCCGGCGTGAGCGCCCGCAGATCGTCCTGATAATGCTGCAAGTCCACTTGCGTGTTCGGGGCCACGTGATTGGCGTCTCCGTTAGGAAACAGAAGCTTGCCCGCGGTGGTGTACGGAGGCGGCAGATTTACCGGCACGAACGTGTTCTGGAAGGGCAACGGAACATTGGGCAACGCGTTGGCATAAAGGCTGGTCGCGAGCGGGATGCTCCCGGTAACGAAATTGTCCTGCCACAAGTTGGGAACAATGGTCGCAATCGCGCCCCCGGCGTGCAGCATCGTGTGGCTGGTTACGCCGTAGTCCACCGAAAGCCGCGGTCCCCAGCCGTTCCAATCCTGGTCATACGGAGGTTGTGGGTTGTACAGGAAAACCTGCTTCGCCTGGTGGTCTGAGTATGGAACATCTTTCCCATTCGCGTCGACGAATCTCGGCAGCGAAGTCCGGTTCTGGGCCTCGTGGATACGGCTGTTTACTTCGTAGCGGAATCCGTAGTTGACGGTCAGGTTTGCCCGGGCCTTCCACGTGTCCTGGAAATAAAAGTTGTAGGCCTCGCGGCGGACTGCGGCTTCATCGAACCTGTCGCCTTTGGGGGTGACGTCAGCGGGGGCGATGATGCTGAACGAATACGGGGTTGCCGTGAGCAGGCCGGTCAGCGAATCCGGCAGCGGATCTCCTGGCTGAATGTCATGGGTCCCGCTGGCCGAACTGATCAGGACGGGGGAAAAGGCCGTGCCTCCACCGAACGTGTAACTCCCGTTCGGATTGCTCCCAAAAATCGTGGCATCGCGATTGGCCCGTATTTCCACGCCCCATTTGAAGGCGTGCTTGGAACGCACGTAACTCATGTCCTGTTTGAGCTGGTAGAGATTGCCAAACGATCCGAAAATCGAGCCGTCCGCCGAGTTGAAGCCCTGAAAAAGTCCGTCGCCGAATTGCAAGGCCGGCTGAGTGTGATTGATGGTGGGGAAAAATGGCGTGCTGCGAATGTAGCTGAACGAGGTGTCGGAAATAAAGTGAGGAGAAATTGTCCGCGTATATCTCACCCCGGCATTCCTCTGATGATCGAAAAACTGCACTGCGAAACTGGGATCGATTGCGGTCTGATCAGGATTGGTCAGCGGGCCAGTCACCTGGTTGAAGCTAAACCGGGTCATCAGTGCGGCCTTGCCGGAGATCCTATGGTCAACCCGCACCGAAAACTGGTCGGTGCGCGTGTAAATTTTGGAAGAGGCGGCGTAAGTGCGGTCGCCGTAAGCCCCCTTGGGATCGTTGGGCAAAGGATAGCGGTTGAGCGCCGGGGAAATGGCCGGGTTCACCGGTACGGTCAGCGTGTCGCCAGGAAAAGTCTCGGTGTCGATCCCCTGGCGCTCCGCGGCGGTGGGAACGGGAAACACCTGCGTGGTGCCCAGCACCTGGCGAAAGCCCTGGTACTGGCCGAAATAGAAGGTGCGGTCGCGGCCGTTGTAGATCCGTGGAAGCACCAGGGGGCCGCCGTTGGTAAATCCAAATTCATTGCGCACAAAGGGCGGAATACGGCGCTCGTCGGCCACGCTTTTGTGATCAAAATAGTTGCGCGCATCGAAGGCGGCATTGCGGGCAAATTCGAAAAAGCTGCCGTGCACCTGGTTGGTGCCGGACTTGGTCACAACGTTAGTGAAGCTCGCGGCTCCGTGTCCGAGCTCCGCCAGCATCACGCCCGAACTGGCCTGCACTTCCTGAATGGCATCCACATTGAAATTTGAAAAGGTGGCGCCGCCCATCTCCGGATCGGTGGTGTCGAACCCGTCCAGGGCGAAGACAGTGGCGGTCCCACGCTGTCCGTTCACGGCGAATTGCGCGGTAAAGTTGGCGGCGCCATTGGTGTCGGTCATGGTGCCGGCGGCCAGCAGCAGCAACTTGCTGAAGTCCCTCGCGTTGAGCGGCAGGCTGGAAACTTCTCCGCTGGAAAGATGTTCGCCCCCGCTGCCCTGCACTGAAATCGCTTCGACGGACGCCACCAAGCGTACCTGTCGGGTATGGGTCGACAGTTCGAGCCCGCTGCTGAGCAAGGCCCCGTCCTTGACGACGACAACGACCGGCCTCTCCGCGCCCCATGTCTTGCCGCCGCTTTCCACCGAAAGCTCGTACTCCCCGGCAACAATTTCAGGGAAGGCAAACCCGCCGTTGGCCGAAGTTCCGCCAACGTAGTAGCGTCCTCCGGCGATCGAGGTCAGTTTGACGGTTGCGGTGGCCACGGGCTTGCCGGCATCGTCCCGCACCACTCCCCGCCAGGATGCCAGCGAAAAACCGCTGGCCATCGTGGCCGCTGCCAACGTGCCAACCAAGCCGAGAGCACGCAGAGTCTCCCCAAGACGGAAGAGCATTGCAGGGCATTATATCCGCGCCCGCAGGCACGGCTGCGCGGTTAGCTTTTATGTCGTTGATCTCCCGGATTTTTTTGCGATCTTTGCGGTTAAAGTCTTTGAAAGCATCGGCGGAAGTAAGGATTGACGAGCAGGACGCCCACGCCTAGGCCCAACCGGTTCGACGGCCGTCCCGGTCATTGCGGTATATTAGCGATTCCAGGGGTTTGTCCTTTCCGCGAGGCCGAGAAGATGTCGCCGGGTCACAGTATCGTGTTGGGGGCGGGTATCGTACCCGCGGACCCTGGCCCGTCTTCCCGTGGTCCGGGACGCCTTCTTGGCGGAATTCAAATCCGCCGACGACTGGCAGGCAGCATGCGGCGACTGAAGCGTTTTGCCCAACTCACGGCGGCCGAGAGGCGCATTCTGATTCGCGTCCTGTTGGTGGTAGGCGTGGCTCGCGCTGCGCTCTGCGTGCTGTCCACCGACACCGCCCGGAGACTGACAGCTAAAGCTGCCACCGGCGCCGCGGGATCGCTCGATCAAATGGTGTGGGCGGTAAAAGTCGTGAGCCGCTACCTGCCCGGCGCCACCTGCCTGACCCAGGCCCTGGCCGCGCAAGCCCTGCTGACCCAGTCCGGTTACCCATCGCAGGTGGAAATCGGCGTTGCCAAGAATGACCTCCGCCGCCTTCAGGCTCATGCCTGGGTGGTTTGCCACGGCCAAGTGGTGCTAGGCGGGCAGCAGCCAAGTCACTACAATTCCCTCATAGTTCTGGACTGATAGGAGTTGAAGATGTCACGCCATTTTTCATCCCGTGTAACCACGTCCCCGGATGTGTTGCTCCGCATTATCGGCGACGAAGCCGTGATTCTGAACCTGAAGAGCGAACTCTATCTCGGCCTCGACCCGATCGGGACCCGCATCTGGACTGTTCTCCAGGGCTCCCCCTCGATCCAGGCCGCCCATGCATCTTTGCTCGACGAATTCGAGGTCGAGCCGGAACGCCTCCGCCAGGATATGGACCGCCTTCTCGACCAGATGCTCGCGCAGGGACTCATCGAGTTGCATCCCGGCGAGGCCATAGCCAGCTAGGTCCTGCCAGGCAGGAAGTCCTGAATGAGCGGAATCGTTGGAATCGTACATTTCGATGGATCGCCCGTGGATCGCCATCTGCGACAGATGACCGCCTCCATGCGTTCCGCGGCCCCGACGCCCAGGAAATCTGGATTGACGGCCACGTCGGCCTCGGCCACACGCTTCTGAAGACGACCGACGAGTCCGAGCACGAGCGCCAACCGTTTACCCTCGACGGCCAGGTCTCGATCGTCGCCGACGCCCGCGTGGATGCGCGCCGCGAACTGGTCCCTCAACTTCAGGCCCACGGTCACGCGGATATCGGAGCAAACCCGGGCTGCCAGTTGGTTGCGGAATCCATTGGCCAGGTAGGCGCTCTTCAGTTCAGTTTGAATCTCGTGCGGGACGCCGGGAAATCCGAGTTCAAGCAGGTTGCGATAGAGCAGCGGGTACACCTGGTGACTGTAGGCGCGTTCCAGAATCAGAGGCCACTGCAGCGGGGTCGCGAGGAATTGCAGAGTTCGAACCCGTTCTTCGGAACTGAGTTTTCCGCGGGCGAGCAGCAGGCAGAGCTCGTCCTCTCGGCTCCAGACGGGAGTCATGGTCGGATCACGATCTCACGCACGATTTTCTCGAAAGGGCTGGGTGCCGCTCTGTCCCGGTCATCGTACACTCTGGGTATACGATAAAACATGGCAGCCAGCGCCCTTGCGATTGAAGAGGTTGTGAAGTATTTCCCGGTGCCGCAAACCGGAGTGCGGGCGTTTCTCAATCCTTTTTCGCCGCTTACCCATCCCGCTTTGTTGGGCGTTTCGTTCCATGTGGAACCCGGTGAAGTTGCGGCCCTGATCGGGGCCAACGGCTCTGGGAAGTCGACTCTCTTACGCATTCTGGCCACGTTGCTGGTGCCGACTCGCGGCAGCGCCCGCGTCTCCGGATACGACGTGGAACGGCAGGGCTCGCAAGTCCGCGCCCAGCTTGGGTTTCACTCCGCTACCGACGGCGGCTTCTACGATCGCCTCACCGCGCGCGAGAACCTTCAATTCTTCGCCGCTATGAACAATCTGTTCGACGCCGAGGCTGCCGGGCGCCTCGAAGAATTGGCCGACCTGATGGGGATGGGCACATTCATTGACAGCCAGGTGCGGACCCTCTCCACCGGCCAGGTGCATCGTCTGGGACTGGCGCGGGCGATGATCCACCGGCCCAGCTTGCTGCTGCTCGATGAGCCGACGCGCAGTCTCGATCCCATCGCCGCCGCAGATTTCAGAAGGTTTTTAAAAACTCAACTGGTCGAACGCCATGGCACGACCATTCTGTTCGCTTCGCACACCCTGGCGGAAGTCGAGCAACTGGCGGACCGCGTAGTGCTGCTGGACAAGGGACGCATACTGGCTTTCGATTCGCCGCGCGGCCTGCGCGCGGCAACCGGCGCGCCCACGCTCGAGGAGGCGCTGGAACGGCTGACTCCTCCCGGCTCTCTGGCCGAGGTGTCCTCGTGAGCTCGCAACGCATGTGGCGAAAAGCCCTCGCATTCTTCCGGCGCGACGTCGCCATCGCCCGCAGTTACCGCATGGCCTTTGGACTCGAGATTCTGGAAGCGTTCTTCGGGGTCGCGACTTTTTACTACCTGTCCCGATTTGTTTCGAACGGCGAGCTCACCCACGCGCTTCCTGCCGGCAGCGACTACTTCGGCTTCGCTCTCGTCGGCTTTGCCTTCTTTGATTATCTGACGGTCTCATTGAGCGCCTTTGACAGCAGCATCATGGAGGCGCAGCAGAATGGCACCCTCGAGGCCATGCTGGTTACGGAAACGCCGCTCACCATGATTCTCATCGCATCAGCCGCATACCCGTTTGTCCTGCTGGCCATGCGGACGGTGATCTACCTGGCTTGGGGAGTTCTGTTGTTTCACTTTCCCATTCACGAAGCCAACTGGCTGGGGGCGGCAACGATTCTGATCGTTTCGATTCTGGCCTTTGCCGGGCTGGGAGTTATTTCGACCAGCTATCTTCTGCTGTTCAAGCGCGGCAACCCGGCAAAATGGCTGATCGTGGGTGCGTCCAGTTTGCTTGGCGGCATGATGTATCCGGTGTCTGTGCTTCCGGAGTCCCTGCAATGGATGGCGCGGCTGCTTCCGGTCACTTACTCACTCGAAGGAATGAGGCAGGCGTTGCTGGCGGGCGCCAGTTTCGCGCAACTCTGGCCGGCGGTGCGGGCGCTGCTTCTCTTCGCCGTCATCCTGCTGCCGCTTTCGAGTCTGGTATTTGCCTGGGCGTTGCGCAGGACCAAGATCACCGGCACCCTGACCCATTTGTGACTGTCCCCGGCGCAAGCGGAACTGGAACGGAAAGACTCGGCAAAGGCCGAGCCAGGACTGGGCAGCTGAATAATCTACACGCCCGCTTGAAACAGTGAGTGCAAGAGAGTGCCCCCAATCTTGGTGAACGCCGGATGCTTCGCCAGCACGTGTTCCAGCAACGGATTGTGATAGAGCAAATACACCACCCGCGGAAATTGCCTCAGGGAATGATCGAGATTGGCCATCACTTCGATCAACGCAAGCTCCGGCAGAGGGTTAAATAGATAAAGCAGGATCGGCTCCGCCGGAAAAATAAATTCCCGGGCATCGCCACACACGGTCTCCAGCGCAAAGCATTGCTGCGAATCGCTCTTGTAAGCGCTCAAGTTTTCTTGGGCCACGCGATGTAGAGCGGGAAGCAGTTCGATTCCAAGAATGCGGCGGAAAGGGTAATCCGCAGCCATCAGCAGAACTCGCCCTTTGCCCGAGCCTATGTCAACAAAAGTAAACTCCTGAAAATCAATCTTCAGGCTCGCCATCATCTCCTTGAAGAGTGCGGGCTCGGTGGGTTGGTAGGCAGAATGAAACTGCCCAATCAGGCGCTCGCGCCATCCCACGGTCGCGCTGGTGGTGTCCACCCGGTAATCCCAGTCATATTCGGCGTCCCCATAGCGACGGCGCCGCTGTGCAGGCGTCGACTCCCACAGGAATTCACGGATGAGATTGGCAAAACTCCTGGCGGCCGGCAAAAATCCGCAGCATGCCAAACTCTCCTTCCAGTATCGGCCCATGGTGGAGAGCAGGTCTGGATTCTGCTCGCCGGTCATGGCTCGACACTTCGCTTCAAGTGGGGCGGCACCGGGAGGCCTATCCAGGCGTTCACTAGGCCGAGGGTTTCGCGCACCACCGAAAAAACGTCACGCGTGTTGCGCCACCAGTGGTCCGCATCGAACGGATCATCGTGGGCGGCGCGAACCATCGCCTTGGGATTGCTTCCCACAAGTTTTCGCCACAAGGTCCAGACCCGCCGGGTATGTTGCGGTGAAGTGACCAGAATGATGCATGTCTTTCCGTTGCGCCGCATCTCGCTTCCCACTTCCAGCAGTTCTTCCTCAGTATTCACGACGGGCACGGGAAGAAGATGAATTGCGCTTTCTGGGACGCCCGCGTGAATCAGGACTTGGCGGTTATAGTCTTCTTCGTTGGAAAAGTGGATTCCGAGTTTGGCCAGTTCGTCTGCCGGCCCGTCAGGCCGGCTGAGCCAGACTTCGGGGGCGTAGCCCATAGCATAGACCTTGCCGCCTTCCACGGCGCGTTGCGGCAGGCCTCCACTCAGGACGAAAATCACGTCCGCATGGGATAGGGGATCTTCGAGTTCAAGCCACCGGCCCGCGCCACGAACTGCAACCGCAGCCAGGATCAGCACCACCAACAGGCCAAGCGCGGCTCGTTTCATGCTGCTATGTTAACCCGCCCGTCGCTATACCAACCCGCCACGAACCACGGAGGGGCAGGTGTCCTACCTGCCGGCCGGGCAAAGCCCGGCTACCCGACCCCTGCAACCAAATCAAGGCCCGCCCAAAAAACAGAGACGAGCTTGCGCCCGTCCGGACGAGAGTCTGCCCTGAGCGAAGTCGAACAGGGGCCCGGGCGTACGTGTGCCGTTTAGAAGTGAAAGCCAATCTCAGCCGTCAGCGCGCGGGGTGTTACGTAGTGCGTCCCGCTGAACGTTGACAGGAAGTTGTACAGCGCAACCTTGTTGGTCAGATTGATAGCGGTGAGTTGCAGACTCCACTTGTATTTCTCACCATGAAAGAGGTTGTCATCGCCCACCGAAAGGTCAAACAGATTGCGGGGAGCGATGCGCTGCGGGTTCTTGTCGTCATTCTGGGTTCCCGTCGCGGGGATGGTTACCAGACTCGATCCATACTGGGCAGCAGGGCAAAAGCCGGTCGGGGATATCGGAACGCCCAACGCGCTTGTTGCACTTGGAGGCGCCGCATGCACTGAGCCGCAAAATAGTCCCGCCTGGAACTGCTGGTCCGGAGTGAGGCCTGAAACGTCCACCTGCGTCAGGTCTGCGCTTCCGCAAGTGTCGGTTAAGGCAACGCACGGAACCGCTCCTGCGACCAGCCCGCTGTCGTAGCGCCAGTTGAAGCCCATCCAGGGTCCGCGCTTCCAGGGCTGATATTGCACGTGGGTGGTTTGGTTGAATTTCTCGTCGTGATCAATACGAAACGGCGCGAACCCCGTAGTTCCCGCTCCCGGAGGAACCGCGCCGGCTCCCCCCAGTTGCGGGTTGAAGAACCGGGCCGCCACGCTGGAGAATACGAATAGCGCCGAGAACCCGTGGAAGTCGGGCACGCTCACGCGGCCAGCCACCGCCGGGATCTTGGAGTTGTGCCACTCGATGGGAAATGTAATCGGGGTGCTGCCCAGCACGCTGAAGTCGTAAGCATTATGCGTGTACTTCCAGATGTACTCGCCGGAAAACACCAGATACTTCCCAAAAGCTTGCTGCAGTCCGGCGTGAAACTCATTGCGCCAGCCAGGACTAAACGGTGTAGCTCCCGGCGCCGAACAGGCCAGCATCGGATTCAGAACTGGATCGGCGCATCCGATGCTGGAGAGCACCAGATTTTCATTGAAGGGAGTTTCCAGCAGTCGGGCGTAGGAAACTCGAAGAATAGTGCTGGTCTTCTTGACGTTATAGGCAATCCCAACGCGGGGCTCGGCTTCCCGATGAGTAGTTAGGCCATTGTAAAAGTCGCCGCGTAAACCGAGATTCAAGGCCCAGTTCCCCTTGGTGATCGAGTCCTGCACGTAAAGGCCGAGTTGCTTGACGTCGGTATGGCCGTGAAACGGAAATAATCCTCCTCCACGCGTCAAATCAAAAGGAAGAAGAAGACTGTTAAAGTCCGGATTAACGCTGCCGCCCGGGTTCTGCGCGCCACCGCATTGTGCCGGATCGGTCACCGAACGACTGGTATTAGGAGTTCTGTCGGCATTGAAACATACGAAGTTGAAGGTCGGGTCGACGATGCCTAACGTATTGTTCTCGTCCAGGAAGGTCTGCTGGTAAGTGGCTCCCACCTTGATGTTGTGAATGCCTTTTACGTACGAGATCGTGGAACGGATGCCGGCGTTGGTCAGCGTTCTATCCTGCCCCACCGTCTGCGCCTGCAGATCGGGAGCGAGATCGGCGAATGGATTGGCACTGGGATAGTAGTTGTACTGGTCCCGCCGTACAAAGGCCCCCAGCGTGAACACCGCATTGTTGCTAAGCGCGCGGGTCCACGACGGTGCAATATTGAAGGTCTTGATCTGCGAACGCTGGTCCGCCGGAGCCACCACATTGCCGTTGGGATCAAGGCCGCCATTGTCCACCGTCAGTCCTTTCCAGGCGGTCGCCTCCTGGGTGTCGAAGGAATTGGGAGTTTGGAACCAGGAGCGCGTGAACCCCAGGTTCAGATGGATCGAGTCCGACTGGGAAAGCTGGAAATCCAGGCGATCGAATACGTTTTCCTCATTACCCTTGTCGTGGAAGATGGTGAACTCCGGAGGATCGAGAAAGCGGCTGCTGCTCAGCCCGTTCGCCGAGATGAAGTTGCCCCACTTCTGGCCGCCGTATCCGAAGTTAATTCCAGCACCGGAAGTGCCGAAGCTGCCGTAGGAAGCTGTGACCGAGCCGTGGGGCGTCGTCATTCCCTGACCTGAGCGCGTGGTCACGTTGATCACGACGCTGGTCTTGTCGCCATACTCGGCGGGCGGCGCTCCCGCGATCACTTCCATGGACTCAATCGAATCGAGCGGAATCTGGTTGGAAAAGACCTTGCTCTGCTGGTCGGTGATGGGCTGGCCATCCACCGAAAATGAGTTTTCCGCGTGGTCTCCCAGTCCGTGGAAGAGGCCGTTGGAATCAGCGGCAATTCCCGGGGTAGACAGCGTGACCAGGGAGCTCACCGAGGACGACTGGCTTTCCAGAGGCATCTTGTCGAACAGTTCTTTCGACACATCGGTATGGAACGTGGGATCGTTCTCCAGCAGATCTTCTCCCGAAGCCTCCACCGTCACCGACTCCGACGAGCCTTTTATCTGCAGGGTAACGCTGATATTGACGGGAACAAGGGACCGAACATCCACGTCCTGTGCGTAAGGAGCAAAACCTGGCCCCCCCACGGTGAGGTGATAAGGATTAAAGGGAATGTTTGGGATGGTGAACTTTCCCGCGTTATCGGTGCTGGTGGTTCGCTGAAAATGGCTGACCGGATTTTGAATTTCCACGGTTGCGTTGGCTACCACGGCCCCGGTTGGATCAACCACGGTACCGGTCACTGATGTCGAGCTTCCACCCGACTGCGCGTAGGCCTGGAGACCCAGAGACAAAAACAAAACCGTTATGAATGCCGAAAAGGACGACTTCTTATAGAAAGCCAGCATAATTCCTCCAAAAGTCTAAGAAAATGGAAAGAGGTGCGCTCAAGGCGCACTGAGTTTTGATTCAGCTCTTTGGATTTCTAGACTGCGGGGGGCGGGCGAACGCTGAGCGCGAACGCCACCAGGCGCTGCTTGGCAGAAACCGGTTCAGACTGCCGAAGAGCAGCCCGAACATTTGCCTGGTTGGGAAGGACTGAAGCCGCTTGCGGAGCAGCCGAGTGCGCGGCCACACACACCGTACATTTCGCAGCATCGTTCGCGCTCGAGTGGTGATGCGTGATGGTTGCCACGGCTGAGCACAACGTCAGCAGCAGGCACAGCAACGCGATCCGTTTC
>Ga0307471_100000549_pt1 | contig 19306 bp, 17 predicted proteins | sample atmos_gasesAM3C__2_FD_204566 | JGI IMG/M metagenome (GOLD analysis project Ga0307471, IMG submission 204566) | Hardwood forest soil microbial communities from Morgan-Monroe State Forest, Indiana, United States - atmos_gasesAM3C_515 | ecosystem: Environmental > Terrestrial > Soil > Temperate...
AGAAGGTTCGCTGTTGGCCATTCCGTTGAATGCCTGGCATCAGGAGTTCAACGCCTCGAGCGATGAACCGTGCAAGATTGTTTTCGGCACTAACATGGCTCAGGTGATTAACCAGTATCACAATCTGGAGTTTGTCTTCGATAGTAAATTCCAGTTCAAAGATCGCTATTCGTATTACATGGACGATTTTTTCTCCAATGACGGCAAGCGGTGGAGTCTGCGGGTTTTTGAAACTAATTTCATCTCGAATATTAAAACTCTGAAGCTCGACCCTTATCCCGAACGGGGCAACCGGACATCGATCATGCGCTTGTCGATGGCTAGTTGTTCGGTTGGTATGCATGTGATGGAAGCGTCGGAAGGAACGTACGTGACGGCGCACCGGCATGGCCCGGGAGCCCATGTCATTGTGATCGATGGCGACGGTTACGAGCTGTTGTTCATGCCCGGCGATGAAAAGAATCGGCACAAGGTTCCCGCTAAGCCATTCGCCGTGGTATCACCTTGTCTCAACGAATTTCACCAGCATTTCAACACCGGCAAAGGCGGATATCGAATGCTTGCCTTTCGCGGCGGTGGCATCCGCTACGGCAGCGGCTTGCGCCATGACCCGGCCAGAACCGCGCAAAGCAAAGATCCGTTTGCCCAGTGGTACAAGATTCCCTATGAACAGGAGGATCCGTCGATTCGCGAAGAATATTACGCAGAGTTAGAGAAAAACGGCATATCATTGCGCCTCGCGCCGCTTGATCAGGGGCGCGGCTGATTGTTCAAAAGACAGCAATAGTTGAGAGAATAATTGGAAGGAGGAATTCAGCATGGCCAGAAGAGAACTCGTGAAAGTCGTCAATGCACCCCAACATGGGGACAATCCGATTCCAATTTGCGTGAAGCTAGGCAATTTGATCTTGCCCTCGGTGATCTCGGGGCGCGATCCCAATCAGATTGAGCAGTCGGATGACCCCGAGAAGCAGATCGCGCAGGCGTTTATTAACATGAAAAATATTGTCGAAGCGGCAGGTGGCACTACGGATAACATTGGCAAGATAACGGTGTATCTAAGCGACATCAAATATCGCAAGCTGGTCAACAAAGAGTGGGAGAAAATGTTTCCGGTGCAAAGCGACCGCCCTTCGCGTCATGTCGTAGATATGCCATTGCGCGGTAAAACCGTCATTCAGCTGGATGTGATTGCGATGGTCTAAGGTTATTTGCCTGATTAACGAAGGTCTGCCGCGCGTTGTTTCTAAAGATTAAGTTTATTCGCTTTTAGCGCGTGATAGTGTTTAACGCGAAAGGCACGAAAACCACAAATGAAGAACAATGATCTCGTCTATTTTTTGCTTCTGTGATGACTTCATGGATCAAAAACGGTCGCTGGCTCCCTTTGGTTTTTTCCTCGCCTTTGCGTTCTGTCTCCTCTTGCACTCGTCACGCCTACAGATCGGTCAAGAATCTCTGGCGGCTGAAAGGCTAAACTGGAAAGCCGAGTGGGAGAAAAGCCTCAAGGTGGCTCGAGGAGAAGCGCAGGTGACCGTCTTCGGCTGGTCGCGAGAGAGCCATCTCCAGGCCTTGATGGAGTTCCAGAGATTCTACCCCGAAATCAAGTTGATCCTTATCTCCGGCAGCGGCTCCGAGCTCGGTCCTCGCCTGGTCGCCGAAAGGCGCGCCGCAAAGTATCTGGCCGATCTCTTTATCGTCGGGGCAACGACCCCGGTTGAGGTCCTGCTACCGGCCAAAGCGCTCGATCCGATCCGCTCCTGCTTGATCCTGCCCGAGGTCACCGATGAGTCTCTCTGGTTCGGGAAAAAATTCCACTTCGCTGATCGGGAAAGAGAGTACGTGCTGCTGAACGACGGCACGGTCGAGACCTCGCTCGTCGCCTACAACACGAAGCTTGTGCGCCCAGAAGAGATCCAGTCCTACTGGGATCTCCTGCGGCCGAAGTGGCGCGGCAAGATTTTGGCCTACGATCCGCGCAAACGGAGCGGCGCCAGCGGTCCCATCCGGTTTCTCTATTTCAGCCCCACGCTGGGTCCGAAGTTCGTCTACCGTCTCTTTAACGAAACTGACATCACTCTCGCCAGCGACGGGCATCTCATGACCGACTGGCTGGCGACAGGAAAATTTCCCCTGTTTGTATTTCCGGCCGCCGGTGATATTGACAAGGCCAAAAAGCAGGGGTTGCCCGTGGAGGAAATGACCCATCTGTTGCAAGAGGGCGCCAGCATGCACGCGGGCGCCGGCGCGGTGACGGTCGTGAACCAGCCCGCGCATCCCAACGCCGCCAAGGTTTATCTTAACTGGTTTTTGTCTCGCGAGGGACAGATCGCTTATCAAAGAATCACGGAGCGCAACTCGCTGCGCATGGACATCCCCAAGGAGCAACTCCGCGATGCGGTAAATATCGTGCCCAAAGAGGGAGTACCATACATTTTTTCCGCCCTTCCCGAATACAGCGATCTCCAGCCTATAAGAAAGCTCATCACCGAAGCGCTGGAAAAGGCCGGCAAAAGATAACCCAACAGTACACGGAGGTGTGGTATGGCGAGATCCGAACTGCAAGAGAAACTAGACCAGATTTGCCGCGAGCATATTGAAGAGAGCCGGCAGATGCGTGTGCGCGACGTGCCGCTCACGCCCGCCCGAGGAAGGCTGATCGCCCTCCAGCGGGCGCTGTTCAATAAGAACCGCAGAGACTGCTGGGGAGCCGTGCAGTGCTCGGCGCCTATCGAGGTGAAGCGTGTCATCTGGGCACACGAGGAAGAAGAGCTGATTCGCGATCCGCGCTGCGGCTCGGATCACTACTCGCTGCACGTGCGCCGCTGCATGGCCCTAGGCCTCACGCGCGAAGAGATCGAAAACGCTCAGCCATTGGCTTCCTCGCGCGCCGCTTTTTACGCCTGGCTTTACGTGGCGCGGACCAAACTCTGGCTCCAGGCGCTTTCGTCTTCCTCGATCCTGGAGCGGGACGCCAACATGATGAGCGCCATGGGCGAGGTGAAGCGCCAGACCGAGAGATGGAAAAAGGAGCTTAGGCTTACGGAAAAAGATATGGAGGTCTCGACCGCCAATGAAAACGCCGACGGCGATCATTCCGACATGATGGCGGAGATCTTCGACCGCTACGCCACGACACCCGAGCTAGAAGCGCTGGTGCTGCAAGGCGCGCGCGAGTCGCTCGAGATCAATCGGGTCTTTATCGCTGGGCTGGCCGAAGCGGCCAAGCAGATCGAATAGCTCGGATTGTCGGCCAGAAACGCCGGAGGTGGAGACGATGCTACTTTTTAAAGTCAATACGTTTTTCTCAGCGCCGACGCGCCCCTTAGTTCTGGTATGTCTATGAACTCCGTAGCAAGTGATTTGACATGACGGTTTGAGGCGGAATGGGAGGCGTCCATGTCGCAACCGGATTATATCAATTTTGTTCATACAGGACCCGGCACGACCGCGGGTCGCTATTTGAGGCGTTTCTGGCAGCCAGTCTATCGCTCGGAAGATCTTGCGAAAGTACAGGCCGTTCCGATTAGGATCATGAGCGAGGACTACACGCTCTACCGTGGAGAGAGCGGGAAGCCTTACGTGGTGGCGTTCAGGTGCGCACACAGAGGGGCCCAGCTCTCGACGGGATGGGTGGAAGGAGATTGCATTCGGTGTATGTATCATGGGTGGAAGTATGAAGGGAGCGGCCAGTGCGTGGAGCAGCCCGGAGAGGAGGAAGGTTTTGCCGCAAAGATAAAGATCCAGTGTTATCCGACGGAAGAGTATCTGGGACTTATCTTCGTCTATTTCGGCGAGGAGAAGCCGCCGCCGCTTCGAAAACATCCCGATTTCGAGCGCCCCGGTGTCTTGGAAACCGGATTGCCGGAGCACTGGCCATGCAACTATTTTAATCGTCTTGACAACGCTTGCGACGTCGGCCACGTGAGCTTCACGCACCGAGAATCCGCGCTCCGCGCCGGCCGGCAAGAGCAACTCGCCTTAAGAACAGTTTCCTCGTCAGAGACGGAATATGGAATAGAAACCACCGTGAGCGTTCCAGGAAGACCGCCTTTCCATACTCACCTTCATATGCCCAACACCAATCAGACCCGCTCTAGAGCGAGAATCGAAGGTTCCTTGAAAGACGCAGCGACGCTCTGGGTGGACCGGCTCTTTTGGCGCGTTCCCGTCGACGACGAAAACAGCGTGAGCTTCGTGATTGACTGGATGCCGCTTACGGGAGAAGAAGCCGAGCGATATAGAGAGCGCAGGCTTCAAGCCCGCTCTCAGGTGCGAGTGTCCCCCAATGAATATGGCGAAAGTGTTCTGGCGGGAAAGAGGCGGATTAGAGAACTGGATCAGGCTATGAGCACTTACTATCTCTTTTGGATCGAAGACTACACGGTTCAAGTCGGGCAGGGTAGGATCGCAGACCGTCCGAACGAGCATCTCGGCCGCATGGACGTCGGCGTGATTCTGTTAAGAAAAATTTGGCAGCGCGAGCTTGGCAATCTCGCGGAGGGCAAGCCGCTGAAGACGTGGGTGACGCCGGCGGGATTGAATGACTAAAGCGGATTATTCACGGCGTACGGCGACCGAGAAGCAAGCCCCTCCGGTCGCGGCCAATGGGCCTGTGCCTCGAGGAGGCCTGTATATTTAGAGTGGTGAAGCGTACTACGAGGAAGCAACGCGAGCTTCTAGCCAAGCACATACACGTCGGTGCGCCTTTGCGCTCATGTGCCCGCTCGCTCCGGGGCGTGCTCCTCGGTCTACCGAGTGAAGGTCGAAGTTTGAGACGAAGATAAGGCATACGTTGAGCAACGAGGCGCAGTAGTGAATAGGTTTGTAGGCCTCATTTGTTTAACCTTCGCTTTTGTCGGCGTGAGTAATGCCGCCGAGAAGGTATCCTGGCAGGCGGAGTGGATCAAGGTCGTCTCGGCGGCAAAGAAAGAAGGGCAACTCGATTTATTAACCAATCCCAACCCGACTTACCTTGAGGATTTTCAGAAAGCGTTTCCGGAGATCAAGGTGTCGGATCTCGCCATGGGCGGCGGCTCTCAGGCGCGGCTTAAGGTGTTGGCCGAACGGAGGGCGGGAAAATACCTTGCCGATTTAGACGTGGGAGGTCCGGACACTCCGATTTCTATTCTTCATCCCACAAAAGCTCTCGATCCGATCAAGCCGTTGCTCTTGTTGCCCGAGATCACCGATACCTCCAAATGGTTCGAGCGCAAGCATCATTACATCGATCCCGAAGGACAGCACATTCTTCTCTTCGAGGGAACGGCCCAAGCATACGTTGCCCACAACACCGATTCGGTGAAGCCGAACGAGATTCGCTCTTATTGGGATCTCCTCAATCCGAAATGGAAAGGCAAGATCGTCGCTCAGGATCCGAGGTTTCCAGGCACGGTTTCTCAAGGATTGCGGTTTATCTTCTACCATCCTGAGCTCGGGCCTAAATACATGCGCCGGCTGTTGACCGAGATAGATCTGGTTCTCTCGCGGGACAATCGCCAGATGGTCGACTGGGTGGCCGGAGGAAAATATGCTTTTAGTCTTTTCTGCCGCACTACCGAAATCTATCAGGCGATGAAACAGGGATTGCCGTTTAAATTGGTCGGAACCTACGACTTGAAAGAAGGCGCCAGCATCGTCCCCATCACGGGCGCCATCAGTCTCTTCAACCGCGCTCCGCATCCCAACGCTGCCCGGCTTTTTATCAACTGGTTTCTCTCGCGTGAAGGACAGATGGCTTATCAAAAAAGTAAGATCGGCTTTGGTGGAGCCGATTCCTTGAGAGTGGACATTCCGAAAGACGACGTGCCGCTCGAAGCACGGCGTCAGCCTGAGGGAAAGTACCTGATGATCAACAAACCCGAGTGGTTTGACATGACGCCGATACTGAACGCTGTCAAGGAAACTTTAGGCGAAGCCAAGCAACAATAGCGTTGAAAAATGCAAGGATGTTTTCGCCCCCTTTCGACGTTGAACGGCTTGAACCTTGAACCATTGGCGGCGTGCTCGGAATTGCGGAGGTTTTAGATGGCTTTGAAAGTAGGCTTCATTGGTTTGGGTAGCATGGGGAGCGCGCTTGCGCAAAACGCTCTTCAGGCGGGGTTCGATCTGATGGTTTATGACGTGCGCGAAGAGCCGATGAACGAGTTTGTGCGCCAAGGAGCGAAGGCCGGAAGCTCACCGGCCGACATCGGAGAGCACTGCGACATCATCGAGACGGCCGTTGTCGACGATGCCCAAACTGAAGCGGTAGCCCTCGGAGAAAATGGAATTCTCGGTCGCGCACGACCGGGAAGCGTAATTATATTACACAGCACGATTCACCCCAAGACGGTGCGGAAGATCGCAAAGGAGGTCAAAGCTAAAGGCGTCGGCGTCGTGGACGCGCAGATGAGTGGCGGTCAAGCCGGCGCGAGAGCGAAGAAGCTCTGCTTCATGGTCGGCGGAGATAAATCTGATTTCGAAAAGTGCCGTCCCGTTCTTTCCGCTTCCGCGGCGCATATCATTTATGCCGGTGAGGTCGGCATGGGAGCCACGGCAAAACTCGCGCAACAGACGATCATCTGCCTAAACCGCATGGCTGCCTACGAAGGGATGACGCTCGCTGAGAAAGCCGGTCTCGATCCGAAAATACTCGAGCAAATCGTTCGCGTCACGCCCGCGCAAAGTCAGGTCGCTGACAACTGGGTCGAGCGGTATAAAGATTTAAGAAATATTAACTCTGAAACGACTCGGTGGACGGCCCATCTTTTTTATAAGGGTCTCTGTCCGGCGCTCGAGCTGGCGCACGATGTCGGTTTTTCCGTTCCCGGAATCGCGCTGGTCATGCAGCGCTTCGAATGGATTCTCGGCCTTAAAAAAGATTAACTTTCTCTAACGTAGCTCCGCCCAAAAGATTTTCTCTCAGCTAGCTGATTCTGGCTTCGTGCTGCTTGTCAATTAAAGATCATCCCCAATCATCTCGTTTCAGTCAAGAAATTCAAGCCTTCAATATTTTACATGGCAACCTCTAACCCACTGAACTTGTTAGTTTTTTAACAAATTCTTGTTGCATTTTTCGCCGTGACGACTATGAATATGACAAAACTCTTTCTGAGGTGACGCCGGGTTGAGTAAAAACGAGAACGAGCTTCTTACGTGCGTGGGTCCGGGAACGCCCGCTGGAGAGTTGCTGCGCCGCTATTGGTATCCAATCGCTGTGGCTAACGAATTGACAGAGGAAAAGCCGACGAAATTTGTCCGGCTGTTAGGTGAAGATTTGGTGTTGTTTCGGGACAAGCAGGGCAGAGTGGGTCTTCTGGGCGATCGCTGTTCGCATCGCGGCGTCTCGCTTCTCTACGGCAGGGTGGAAGAAAGAGGGATCGCTTGTGCTTATCACGGCTGGCTCTACGACAGCGAAGGAAATTGCCTCGAGTGCCCTGCGGAGCCACGGGAGAGCCGGCTCTATCTGACGGTGAAGCACAAGGCTTATCCGGTCGAGAAGTTTATCGGGCTTTACTGGACCTATATGGGCCCGAAGCCAGCTCCCTTCATACCCAAATACGACGTGTGGGCCAGAAAGGATGGAAGAAGAAAAATAGTCGTCTATCCGCTTCTGGACGCGAACTGGTTTCAGGCGATGGAAAACTCTGTCGATCCGGCCCATCTACAGATCCTTCATCAAGACACGGCCATGAGAGCAAGAAAGCCGGTCAGCACAACGCGCGGTTTTATCGACGACATTGAAAAGACGGAGTTTTACGAAGTCGCTTGCGGCATCATGAAAAGAAGAACCTACAAGAACGGTGTTGTCGATCAGCATCCGCTCATCTTTCCAAATATTCTCCGGCAGGGAGATGCGACCCAAATTCGCGTGCCGATGAATGACACGCATACCATGATCTTCTTCGTCCATTTTATTCCGGGCGGAAATGGCAACGGAGGCGACGAAGAAGAGCCCGAGGTCCTTTACATGCCATCCTTCAAGGATCCGCCGAACGGCCTGCATCCGTTTACTCGATTTAGGACGGATCTGGTTCCGGCGCAGGATCATTTGGTCTGGGAGACGCCGGGACCGATTGCGGATCGCACGCGCGAGCGGCTCGCCACCTCAGATCGCGGCATTGTCATGCTGCGGGAGATCATGATGAGAGAATTTCGCAAGGTAGAGCAGGGACTCGATCCCATCGGAGTGATCAGAGATTCGGCGCAGAATGTGATGATAGACACTAAGCTCGCGGAGTCCTTGGAGGAGATGAAAGCAAGAGGGCAACCTGGGGGAGGGCAAATTACCGCTCTTACAGAAGCAGAGCGCGCGCTGGGGAGATCATGAGGAATCCGTGAGCGAGGAGGCAGGATGCTCTGTTCGATCCGCCAAGGAAGGAAACAGTCAACGATCTATCTGGTAGCTCTATCGCTTGGAATCATCTTCCATTCATCTGCCGAAGCGGACTGGAAAACAGATTGGGAGAAAGCGATTGCAGTGGCGAAGAGGGAAGGACAGCTCAACTTCTACGTGGGTCGCTATGGAACCGAGCCGTTGCTAGACGAATTTCGGAGGGAATATCCTGAAGTTAAAATTAAATCGGTCAATGGGGCCGGGAACGACTTGGGCGCAAGAATTCTCACCGAGGCTAGGTCCGGAAACACGGTGGCCGATCTCTTCAGCGGCGGCGCCAACACCAACTTCAATCTACTTTACAAGGGAAAGATCTTAGATTCGATCAAGTCTCAGCTGATCCTTCCCGAGATCGTGGATGAGACCAAGTGGTTGGATGGGCAACACAGCTACGCCGACCCCGAAGGGAAATATATTTTCGTCTACATAGCCAATCCCGGCGGTTCATCCACCTATTACAATACCAACCTGGCCAACCCCAAAGAGTTCAAGTCCTACTGGGACCTTCTCCAGCCAAAATGGAAAGGAAAAATTGTCTCCCAGGATCCGACAAGCACCGGCCTCGGGGCTACGCTGGTCTTCTTTTACTATAATCCCGAGCTTGGCGGCGACTTTATCAGGCGTCTTTTCGGAACCATGGATGTCACCTATGGCAGGGACCGGCGTCAGATAACGGATTGGTTGGCCCAGGGAAGATTTGCGATCTGCCTCGGTTGTCGGGACGCGCAGCGAGCGAAGACTCAGGGACTTCCGGTGGACGTAATGGATACCGGCGAGTGGAAAGAGGGAGAGAGTCTCACCACAGGCGGAGGCTCGATTAGCCTCATCAAAGGGGCGCCTCATCCGAATGCGGCCAAGGTTTTTATCAATTGGTTTCTCTCACGCAAAGGACAGATCGCCCTGCAAAAGTATAAGGACCTTTATGGGGAGCTTCCCCCTAACTCCCGCAGACTCGATATCCCGAAAGACGACCTGCCTCCGGAAAATCGCCTGGTCAAAGATCGAAAGTATATGGATGTGTCGCGCGCCGAATGGCAGGACATGACGCCGATCTTTAAGCTCGTGAAAGAGGCGATGAAAGTGAGAGAGCAGAAGTAGGAAAGTATTTTATGCTTGGTCCCTATTCAGCGATCTTTGGCGTGGTGGCTGGAGCGTTGCGAATCCTCGTCATGGTCGGCTTGCTCATGGTCCAGGAGGCCCGGGCGGGTTCTCCGACAGATTGGGAACAAACCGTTAAGGCGGCGGAAAAAGAGGGCCAGGTATCGGTTTATATCTCCGGCTATGTGCCGCTGATCGATGCGGGCTACTTTCAGAGGGCCTTTCCCAAGATTAAAGTCGTCAGTGTAAGCGGAGAGGGAAGCCAGCTAGCGCCTCGGATAGCCTCTGAGAGGAGAGCGGGCAAATACCTGGTGGATGTCTACAGCGGCGGAGGAAACTCTATCTATCAGGTGCTTTACCTAGGAAAGATGCTGGACCCGATCAAACCTGCGCTTATTCTTCCCGAGGTCGTGGATGAGTCCATGTGGTGGGAGGGAAAGCACAAATATGTGGATCGAGAGCGCCAGCTTATCTTTGTTTACGAAAGCAATGTTTCTGCCGGCGCCACTCCTGGCTACAACATCAACCTCCTGAACCCCAGGGAGTTCAAATCGCATTGGGACTTCCTCAATCCTAAGTTGAAGGGAAAGATTGTCTCCATAGATATAAGGCAAGTTAGAGGTGCAGGCCTGACTTGGCAATATCTCTATTACAACCCCGAGCTCGGTCCGTCCTATATCAAGCGGCTTTACAGCGAGATGGAAGTGACCATGACCGGCGACATACGCCAGGCAATCGACTGGCTAGCGACCGGTAAATTCACTCTTTGTATCCCCTGCCGGAATGTAGCCAGAGGCAAGCATCAAGGGCTCCCTATAGAGAATTTTGAGCCTTACGACCTGAAAGAGGGAATCAGTTTATCTTCAGCATATGGTCAAGTCGTACTTATGAACCGAGCTCCCCACCCAAATGCGGCTAAGGTTTTTATCAACTGGCTGCTCTCCCGCGAAGGCCAAATTGCTTTTCAAAAGGTCATGAGCCTGCCCGAGGACCCCAAAGAGTCGCGCAGGGTGGATGTAGCGAAAGACCATATTCCCGCCCCGGATCGAAGGAAGGACGGAATGAAATATTTTGATATAGATGATCCCGAGACGAAAGACATCAGGCCGGTCATAAAGCTCCTCGATGAGGTGCTGGCGGGGAGAAAATAAAGGATGAACTCGACTTTGAATCTTTTGCCCGACGAACGCCATATGATGGACTGGCTCGGCTCGGGAAAGTATTTCATTCACCTGTTTGCCAAAGGTCCGCAAAAAGGGAGGAAAGAGTTTAATGGCGAGTCAGAATGAAGAAAAGACAGAGAAACTATCTGTGAGATTCCCCCGCTGGCAAGCTGAAACCCCAGAAAACATCTCTATGAAGAGATGGTTTATGTCGCCAAGGGGCATGGGGCGATAACGGTTTGGCAGAAGCCGGACAAGAAACAGACTTTTGAATGGGGCAGGGGAGCCTCTTTGCCATTCCGCTTAACGCCTCCTAGGCGAGCCAGGTAGGTACTTCGATGCCCTCATTTTTTCCTGAGGTGGTCGATGAGTCGAAGTGGTGGCGCGGTAAACACAGCTTCTGGATCCCGAAGGTCAATACGTTTCTCAGATTCAGCGGAGTACCTCCAAACAGGAGCCCGCCACCATAACACTCAACAGGTGAAACCGAAGGAGGGTGGCTTCATTCCCCGTTCAGCGGTTTTCTCAAGCAAAACTAAAAAACCTACGTTGCCTTGGCAGATCGCTGTTCCAGAAGCTATGCAAGGCCCGATACGAAGCTCCGAGGATCTCGTGGCAAGAATACGAGCTTGCTTGTTGCTGTCTATGCTTTTTCTGACTTGGGCGGTCGCAGGAGCCCAGGAAAAAAAGATTCAGCCTTTTCGCGTGTCGTATTCTTCGATCACCGCCACCCGCGCGCCTCTTTGGATCGCAAAGGAAATGAAAATTTTCGAGAAGTACGGCCTCGATGTGGCCCCTATCCATATCGCGTCCGGCTCGGCCTCTTATAGCGCTCTCCTTGCCCGCGACGTGCACGTGGTTTCTGACACGGCATCGGCCGCCGTAGCCGCGGGCAGCCGCGCTCCCATCGTGATCTTTGCCGGCTCTGGGGCGATTCCTTACAAGCTGATCGCCCATCCGTCGATCACCTCTCTGGATGGCCTTAAAGGGAAGATCGTCGGCATCAGTTTCGTCGGCGCCGGCTCCGACTTTCTGCTGCGCAGGCTGCTCCCGAAACTTGGCCTGACCCCAGGCAAGGACGTGACACTCATCCCGACGGGTATCGGTAGGTCGGATTTAAGAATACAATTGATCTTCCAGGGAAAAATCGACGCGACCCTCGGGACCGCCGACAATGTCTCTCAACTCGCTTTGAGAGGTTTGAAAGTCGGCGTCTTGGGAGATCTGGCCGAGTGGGGAGTGGTGACAACGGGCGGCGATTTTGCGACCACGCGACAGTTCTTAAAGGATCACCGCGATTTGGTGAAGGCCTTCGTGAGGGGTTTTAGCGAAGCCATTTGGTTGGGAAAGACCAACAGAGAGATTGCGATCCAGATACTGAGCAAGTATCTAAGGGTTGAAAATGCTAACATCCTGGACTCGATGCATAAGAACTATTTGTTGGGAACCATTCCCGCAAAACCGTATCCTCTGGAAGCAGCCGTGGAAATGGCCATCGAGGAGGCAAGTCCTTCTCAACCTTTACTTAAGGGAAAAAGAATCTCTGACTTCATCGATGTCTCAATCCTCAAAGAGATCGAGCAGGAGGGCTTCTTCTCCCGTCTCTATCGGTGACTTTCAACGGTGGAAACTTCTCAGTAGAGGCGCGGCGGCGCGTACGGAACGACCTGGCCGGCGTCAATCTCTTTTACGCGCTCGGGTCCCAGAGGATAACTGAAAGACTCGTTTCTCAAAATAAAGTGCTGTCGCGCCAGCTCCCGGGCGTATTCCAGGGGCTCACTATATTCCGAAGGACCGGACTCCTGCGCCAAGCGGTCGAAGACCAAGCGTCGCTGGTGATAATGGACATGCTCCTGGCGATAGATGATCTTGAAAGCCTCAGCCAGCAGGCGCTCGACCGGCCCACCGTCGATCATACAGCCGGCGGCGGCGAACGCGACCCCTCCGCCGGGAGAGAATCCGCTCACGGCGCGAACGAGCGGGCTTTTACTGGTCGAGTATTTGCGCCGGACCGCTTCGAGCCTCAGCTGTTCCTTCGTGGGCTTGGCCTCCGTGGCTTTGAGCCTTGTCCCTGTGATGAGTTCTCTGATGTCGGCGAGCAGCCGGTAATGCTGAACCTCGTCGGCCATTTCGTAGGCCTCCGCTTCGTATTCAGCCCGCTCCACTTCGCCATCGAGCTTTTCGTACATATCGATAAGTGCCTGCGCTTTTCCCGGCACCACATGGATCTCTTTGTAGAGTTGGAGATCGAGCCAGGCGATGAGCTGTTCGCGCGGCCTCGGACGGGAAAAGAAAGCCGTTACCACCTCGAAGTGGCCGCCCCAGTATCGCGTGAAGATTCCTTCGACCTCTCTAATGAATGAAAATGCATCCATGTCTGAAACCCGATGATTCGAATTCCGCGCGCCTAACACATAGAATCAGTAACCCAACTCCGTATCCACAACATATCGCAGTGGCCCACCGGCCACGAACCGTTGGATCAAGCTTTAGGTTGCCGCGCGTTTCTTGTCAATAAGCTCCATCGCTTGTTTCGACAGCATGACGCCCTACGTCCGTTGCGGAATACACTGGTTTCATATTAATCAGAAATGGCAACGGGGCTTGAGCGGCGCTCTCCTTCAGACTCAATGTATGGGAGTCAGGCTCAGTCCTGCCAGCGGCGGGTCCAACGTGCGCGCTGTCGCCTTGCTTTACGATTCTGAAAACGGTGATCTGCTTTGCGTCATGTTTTACCCCGTCCGGAACGCTTTGCACCGGGGCGACCATCGAGGTTGCGACTAAGTTTCTTGCACGTGCCGACGCACAGACTGTAGCGATGATGGCGGGACGAAACTCGCCTGGTCTTCTGCAAGCTGCCTGTCAGACTCTTGGGAGTACCTTAATACATAAGCCGGAGGTAACCAAGCTTAGTTGATCAAAACATCTACGAGCGGCACAAAACATATTTTCACTTCGAATCATTTCCTACCGAGCAATTTCTTAAAATAACGCCAGTCCGGATGCTCTCCGGTGGAGGTGTCGGCTTTTCGCACGCGGTTGCGCCAACGCGTGCTGTACTCTTCGATATCGATCTGGGGAATCGGTTTCGGAGTGCCGATGGCATAGGCCATATAGTTCAATCTGGCCAACTCAAAAACATTGAGGGTCGTGAGCGTTACGTCTTCGACACTATTGCCGGCTGTCGTCATGCCGTGGCCGAGCAGCAGGCAGGCGTTTTTGTCGCCCATTACTTTGATGAAATCTTCGCCCAGCTCGTCATTGATGATCGTGACGCTGCGCCCGTAGACTGGAATACCTTGGAGCAGCAATTTTAATCCCGGCGGATTGTAAGCGGCGTAAATCGGCAGCAGCGGTTTCTCGGACGCGGTCAAAGCGACTACCCAATCCGGGTGAGCATGGATGACGCTCATGACTTCCGGTCTGGCGCGGTAGACCGCCAGGTGCATGGGAGTTTCTTGAGGCGCATCCTTTCCTTTGGCGGCCTTCAATACGTTTCCCTTGATATCGATCAAGATGATGTCTTTCTCAGTGGTGAACTCTAGGGCCTCTTCATTGGGACCTTTGGATTTGATTAGGATCCTGTCGGTTCCGGGAATTCGAGCGCTGACATGACCGAAAGCACCTCTAGTGACTCCCCGATCTCCCATGATCCGGCAAGAGAACACTACTTGCTTCGTCAATTGCTGGATGAATGCGCGCTCGTTTGGTTTTGCCATAGTTGCCTCGCTTTCTCCTTAGATTTAATTATAGCTAAAAACTGCAGACCTGATGCGACAGAGCTGCTGGAATTCTAAAACAAGAAAGTATCTCGCCGAGCACTGGTGTTCTCAGGCAGTGCCACAACGAGTGAAGTTCTTAAATCGACTTTATTCGGAAAGCGACGTTGTTTCACCCTACGAAATCAAATCAATAGTGAGCCCGACCGGAGATCAAGCCTGTAGTTGAAACGCGCGCTCGGCGTAAAGCGAGCGCCTATAAGATTCGTTATAACATGCGGCAACGTCGAGCTGAATGAGTGTTTTGCCGCGCAGATCGGAAGTGTTCATCACATGGCGTGCCGGGCGATTGCCTTCGTCGGGAAACATCACAGCTCACTCTTTGTTGACGATTTCGCGGTGTTTGAATTCTTTTAAATACACGATGACCTTGGCGATATTGTCAGAGGTGCCGCCGGCCGCTTCGATGATGTTTTTCATGTTGATGAAGGCTCGTGCAATTTGGTTGTTTGGGGTCCTCCGACAAAGCAGGTTACTTGGGGGCTCGGCCATTTATGACGGAAGGAAAATTATATTGCCCATCTTCACGCAAATGGGAATTAGGTTTTCTCCATGCTTCGGTGCATTCGTTACTTTTACAACTTCTCGCTTTACCATGGTAGTCTCTTTCTAGGGGCGGGTTTCAAACCCGTCCTCACCGCGTTACACGCCTTATTTCTTGGCCTCTTTCGACACCTCGTTGAGAAGCTTGCGCACCGGCTCGATATCACTCCACTCCGGACGGCTGTCCAAATCCATATATTTCTCCCCCGGCCTTCGTCTTATATCAGGCGGAACATCATCTTTGGGAATATCGTTCCTGCGGGATTCTGCAGGTTGAACCTTAGCTAAGACTCGCTGCAGCTCAATCTGGCCCTGGCGCGAAAGCAGCCAGTTGATGAAAACTTTTGCGGCATTGGGATGGGGCGCATTTTTCATGAAGACTAGATTGCCGGATTGAGAAACCATTCCTGCGCCCTCTTTCCAATCGATATCGAGGGAATCCACCGGCAATCCCTGCCGCTGTCCTATTTCTACGTCTTCACTGCAGAAGAAACAGACGGCAAACTTACCCTGAGCTAGCCAATCGGTTGCCTGACGAGAATACCGAGTGAGCGTAATATCCATCTCGCTAAAAAGCCGCTTTAGAAATCCGGGTCCCAGTTGCTGGTGGTGATACCAAAATAGAATGTTGCCATTTCCAGGCCCGGGAGTTCGCACATCCCGCGCCACGATTTTCCCTTTCCACTTCGGGTTCAGCAAATCCCAGTATGATTTGAACTCTTTCGACGGATCCTTGATGAGTTTGGTGTTAACGGCCAGCTGTTGCTCCGCTACGCTGAGGTAGCGAAATATGTAGGTCCTTTCGGGATCCGAATAGACATGCCCATCGTACCACTTCGACTCATCGGCTACCTCGGGAAGCAGAAATAAGGGGCGGATCGAATCCAAAGCCTTCATCTGCACGAGCGACTGCGTCGAGCGCACGCCGAAGCTGAAAACATCGGCGATATACTTCTCAGCTCGGCGCTCGGCAATCAGGCGGTTAGTGATATCGGCAGCTTGCCCGGCGACCGAGATGACTTTGATCTCGGGATATTTTTTCTGAAAGGCGGGAAACACGCCGTCGTAGCCGGCCTTGGTATAGACGGCGACCTGGCCTTCTTTCTTCGCGGCCTCTAGTGCCTTTTCCCATTCGCTTTGCCAATTAGGAGCAGGAGCCGCCGCCGCAGAAGTGACGGAAGACGCGAGTAGTGCGAGCCAGCCTAGTAACCTCAACATCCGGGAGCCACTCATGGCAACCCTTCGAAAAAGCTCGCCGAGCTATTCCCAGGACGCCACTTGGTGCGACATCTTGATCTCTTTCCCAGTTTTGCTCGACTCCACGATAGCCAAGCAGACCTCCAAGGTCGCTTCACCCCATCGGCCATCGTGCGACACTGCACGGTTGTTCTTCACCGCCTCGTACAGCTCCGTCACTTCCGCTTGCCGGCCGCGCATGACTTTTTCCAGCGAAACTTCTCGTTTTTCGGTATCGCCATATATGTAGATGCCATCTTGCGACTGACGCATGTCGCCTTTTTCACAAGACACGACGGTTAAACCGAAGAACGACTGGTGATGGACGGGCGCGTCATGTCCCGCGCCCCAGATCTGCCAAATCGATGGCCATTTGTCCGATCGTTGACCATAGCGCATCTGCTCCTTTTGCTCCTCAAGCACTTTGTCGACGTTTGCGCCCGCGATGCGGCTAAGGTTGGTGCGCATTTTAACATTGGTGTCGGGATCGCGCGGCTGGCCTCCCTCACCCGTCCACCACATGAGCTCCGCGGTGTCAAAGAATCCGTAACCGTTGTAGACCAGAGTGGCAGGAACTCCGTCTTCAAATTCGAAGAAGCAAGAATACGCTCCCACTCCCGGACGTATCTTGTCCCATGCACCGGTCCAGGCTCTGACTGTTTTAACCTTGCCACCGCCAATCAACCGCACGACATCGACCTGATGGGGCGTTTGATTGAAAATAAGACCATTGCTCGTTACGAGTTCGGGAGTCGGCCAAGGCCGATACATGAACTCGTTGTAGTTCCAGGTATTAATCATACGCAGGGGACCGAGCTCGCCGCTTTTCACGATCTCTCTCATCTTGCGCACGGGCGCGTCGAAACTGTGCGTGTGTCCGCACAAGAGTTTGATCTTGTACTTGTCCGCCGTGTCGTTCATCTTTTCGGCATCGTCGATGGTTAGAGCCATCGGCTTTTCCACAATCACGTGCTTGCCGTGCTTTGCCGCGATCAGCGTATGCTCGGCGTGCATCTCCGGCGGCGTCGCAATGTAGACCGCGTCGATGTTCGGGTTTTTACAAAGGTCTTCGAGGTTATTGTAGGTTTCCGCGTTGAATTCTTTTTTGAAGACTTCGAGCGCGTGGGATCTCGGGTCCGCCGCCCCGGTGATTTTGACGTACGGTAGTTTTGTGATGCCCGGTTTCTCGGAAAAAATTCTCGTCACCGCCATACCGACTCCAACGAAGCCTAAACGTAGGACATCATCCATAATTCCTCCGCTTTGTACTTGATTCAAAACTTTTGGACTTTTAAAATCGAGTTCATCGTGCGATTTTATTTTCCTTTTCCTAAAAAATCCCCCTTTATCCCCCTTTGCCAAAGGGGGAATGTGCCCAACGAGGAAAATTTTCCCTCTTTGAAAAAGCATGCCCTGAGCCTCGTCGAAGGGAGGGGCAGGGGAGATTTTGGATAAGAGTTGGGCTGTTAACTCCTCACTTCAACAGCAATCTGCTTGCAGTAGTCTTTCCAATTGGTCTCGTTCGGGACGACCCCGGCATACGCAAAAAGATGCGTTAAATTATTTTTCGCCGGATCCCTGATTATATGCTGCGGATCGCGGCCCTCGCGAACGTCTTGAATGCCCTTCAGCATCAGCTTGCGCGCTACGACGATGGCAGCGTCAGAAGAACTCACGAGATGTTCCTTAGTCCGATCTTGAATTTCACCGGCGCCCTCGGTAACGCAGACGTCCTGGACTTGGAAAACGAGCCCCATGCCGCTGTAGCTCTCGGTTTTCATCGACTCCCGATCTTGCATATAGCGGTTTGATTTGTTTCGCGCCGGCCGGTAGCCGTCGCCGAGCTCCAAGCGGGTACGACGCTGCTCTTCCGCATCGAGCGGCCGTTCACGATTGAAAATGATGATATATTTCCAGTGGTGTGTATCATCGATGGGTACGTGCCAATTCATCAGATAGCCTTCTTTGCCGTTGAACTGTCCTGGAGGAGCCGAGAGATTCGGCATGACAAAGTTACCGACGCGAAGATATTTTTTATCCGAACCTACGTTTCTAATCTTGCAGACTCTTAATCCGAAGTCCGTGAGATCCGCCTCGGTGGTTTCCAGACCGGGCGCTCCGCCTTTGCTGGAGAATTTCACAGGTTCGACACCAGGCCCTCCGGTATCTCTATATTTATTAAAATGAAGGAAAGAGAGGTGCACGATGTCTATGTTCCCCTCATTTGCTTGAAGATAGTTGCACTCCTGGTAAATTTTAGTGACGAAGACGTGATCGAGCGGCACGGTGAGATAGCCGTAATTCGGAATCAATGGCGGTGTGCCGGGTCCCATATAGGCGAAGATGACTCCCGCGCGCTCCTCGCATGGATAGGCTTTGTGACAAATCGAGTCTCTGAAACTCACTCCTCCATCTATCTCGCCGGGCATGTCGATGACCTTGCCGTGTACGTCATAGAGCCAGCCATGATAAATGCACCTCAACCCTCCGTCCTCTAATCTTCCGAAGCTCAGATCCGCACCGCGGTGCGAACAGTGAAGCCCGATGAGCCCAAGCCGTCCTTGATCATCGCGAAACAAGACCAGCTCCTCACCGAATAAAGTAATCGGCATAGGAGCGGCTCCCGGCGGCAACTCTTCCGACAGAGCCGCCGGCTGCCAGTAGCGCCGCATCAACTCCCCGCACGGAGTTCCGGGTCCCGTCCGCGTCAGTAACTCATTTTCTTCTTCTGTCATATTGGATCTCCTAAAACAGCGCTGAATTTCTCATGCTGGCTTTTCCACAATGGGAAAGATGAGGATTTCCCCTCTTGAAAAAGCATGCCCTGAGCCTGTCGAAGGGAGGGGCCAGGGGAGATTTGCGCAGTCACAGACGGTTTTCACATCGGGATTTTTGCTCGCGCCTCTACATCCCCAATTGCGACACAGTCTCCACGGAGAGAGGGGAGGCCCAGGGAGATACGAAATTCATTAAACACTCTTTCGCAGCCACTCCGACATTTTCCATTTTTCCCAGGTCTCTTTGCGGCGCGCGTCGCTCAGCTTGTTGACTGTCGGAAAGTCCTTCAACCGCTCGAACGGGCGGCAACCGTTGATGATGAGCCGCTTGTA
>Ga0307471_100000550_pt1 | contig 19302 bp, 38 predicted proteins | sample atmos_gasesAM3C__2_FD_204566 | JGI IMG/M metagenome (GOLD analysis project Ga0307471, IMG submission 204566) | Hardwood forest soil microbial communities from Morgan-Monroe State Forest, Indiana, United States - atmos_gasesAM3C_515 | ecosystem: Environmental > Terrestrial > Soil > Temperate...
GGCGTTGCGTTCCTCACCAGGCGTGTGACCCGGGGGTTTCTTTTTTTGGGCGGTGACTTGGTGGGTGACTGGGTGGAAGGGGTGGCGCGTGGGAAATGGTTGACAGGGGGTGGTATGATGGGGGGAGATGAATACTCAACAAAGAATGCTTCGTGCCTTGAATAAGGTCACGAAATGGAGAAATGTGTTTCAAGGGTGGCAACTAGGAACACGGTCAAGAGAAGATCCAGAAGGGCAAGCGGTACGAGATCATCGAGAGGTAACTATCCTCCTACGAATTGAAGTATCAGCATTGACTGCTGTTCTTGTGGATAAAGGAATTATTTCCTTAGATGATTTTCAGGAGGCAGTGATTAAAGAAGCTGTCTTGCTAGATAAGGGTTATGAAAGGCGTTTTCCTGGTATCTCGACTACAGAGTACAGTATAGAGTATGACGTGCAAAAGGCTAGAGAAACAATGAAAGACTGGCCTCCTTGACGTCTCTGCTATACTAGAAGGATGGACGCTGTTCTTCATTGGACGGTTTGATATGCGAAACGCGTTCCCACCGGCGATATACGGTGGGTTTTTTTGAAAGGAGTCTATTGATGCATTTAGATGAATTGAGATTAGAAGAGAGAGAGGCCATTTTTGAGATGGCCGGGATTGCAAAAGCACTGGAGGACCCTACGCGCTTGGAGATAGTGATCTATTTGCTTGATCATAAGGAGGAAGTTGAGTATGCGGATATAGTAAAGCTCTTTACTCTCGAACAGCCGACCGTTTCTCATCATGTGAGGATACTGAGAGATGCCAGGATCGTTCGGAAGATACAGTCGAGTTATTGGTCACAGTATTCTTTTTATAACGATGCAGTGCGTCGGGCAATGGCTCAACACATTGAGACATTGAGATCTTTGCATAAAGTACTGTGATCTTTACGGAATCTTCATGTGCAAGGTATTGTATAGTGTGGTATAATAGAGATGTTGGGCAGAGGATGCACTGAGGGAAGTCGTACCCACCCATGATTGGGGGAGTGCTCTGACTCGAAATCTGCCCTTGTTTTTTTCTTGAAAGGAAGAAAATGTCTGAACAACAGTTCTATACCATCCAGGAGGTTGCTAATATCATGCGTGTCGATCGTACGACGGTCGGACGCTGGATTGCAAGTGGCGCACTTCCGGCGATTAATCCAAGTGGGCAAAAAAAGGGGCATCGGCTCATTAAACGAAGCACGTTGAACACACTATTGGAGGGCATCAATGGCACGGATACCACGCAAAGGTAAATGGTTTATGTATGACCAGCAGCGAAAGGAAGTCGCTTTTGTCGTCCCTGAGATTGCAGAGCAGGTGCTAGGGGAAGTACAACCACTTCTAGAAGAAGATGAACTCATTACCTTCATGAGGGAATTTTTCTCTTTGCTACCAGCAGCACTTGAGATCTGCAAAGAGGATTCTCCGCAGTTGTACGGTGAGTTCAAAGAGAAGCATTTACACCTGATGGCGCATATGTGCGCCATAGTGCTCACTATGCAGTTCAAACAACCGTTGCTGCGGAAGCTGATTGAAGATCCTTCTTTTCTCTGTCATCTTATTGAGGAATGTGGAGTGAGTAAGGGGGAGGAGGAATAGAATGGATATTCATATTCGTATTGCTCTCTTAAAACTCGCCTGGATAGACATGAGAGATGCTCTCTACGTTCCTCGCTTACCTCAATATGCCAGCTCTCTTTGGAGATATGGACATCTGAGCTATCCTCTGCTCTATTGTGATGACTGGGCACTGGTAGAAGCATTGGGGGACCGATACGTCCCTGAGGGCATTTCTGATTTGCATCCTCTTTTTCGAGAGGATCTTCGGAGTCTTATCTATCGCAAAAGACTCTACTAACGACAAGAGGAGAATCTTGGCAGGATTCTCCTCTTGTATAATCATGCTCAATCAGCGATAATAGACGGGAGAGGAAATAATCTCTCCCCGTGCAAGGGGCGAAACAGCGGCGTTTTACTCCTTTTAAAGGAAACCTATGTCAAATAATGATAACACAAGTCTTGTCTTAGCGCAAGAAACAGGGCTTGAAACATACGAAGAAACTCTCGATACCACAACTCTCATACCACGCACACAACTAGAGCGTTTAGTTGCAACGGTGCGCGACGTCGCGAATGGACTTCCGCTCCATCTCCAGCAGCTCCAAGCACTCTCTTACTCCAACGAACTCAAAGAACAGCTGGTCTCTGCTTACTCAGCAGAGGCTCAGAAATTGGCAAGATTCATGAACAAGGAAGTGGAAGTTTTGGGGATGGTTGTTTGGGAAGTCCTTCCCTATGTGGGCAAGCCCGTCCAGGCCGGTGACTCTCCTGTGCAGAAACCTGGATACTTCCAGGTCCGAATTTTGACCTCACTGGAGGATACCGACGGGAACTATGTTGTCCTTCGGTCCTCTTCTGTGAACATCGCGGTGACCGCATTTTTCACCATTCAGAGTCGTGGGGCATGGCTCTTTGACAAGCCGATATTCTTTCGCTTCGGAGAGACCAACGGGGGCATGCACCAGATGGTGAAATCTGGTGAGAGTTTGAAGGAATTGAAGGATCTTATTAGGAAGGGAAAACGACAGCATGGATGATACCATGATTTATTATACGATTTATCCTATTAGGGGCACTTTCATGCTTGCCTATTTGAAAGATGACAAGCACTATGCCGTTTCTTCGAAGGATCACAAGACTCTAGAGAAAATCTTTCGAAATTCCCACCGTTTTGTAAGTCTCATCTCGCTTCGAGATTATCGTGATCTTTTACGGATGACCTCCTCTTTACGTCGGACACGAGCCATAAAGGAAATTTATGGCATCAGGAGATGAACACTATGTTGGAACGCCAGATGTTTCACGTGAAACATCAGCGTTCAACATCCAGATGCCGGCATGGGGTGAGGTCCTCGATGTCATTGAGGAAGAGGACCTCACCAGGTGTGACTTTGTGATCATTGGAGCAATTTATTGCAACTCCGATGAGATTGGGGGAACCACTCTTCATTTAGAAGATACTGAGGAACTATACAGAGTGGCGCGGAAGTATGATCCTGATGATTCCTCCGATACCCCGTATATCGTTCAAGATCTTCTTGATTTAGAGTGCGTTCCCCCTCGTATTGTTGGTTTTGTCATTCGAGAGATGTGAGTCTTTTATGGGCAATACCGTAAAAAAGTGGCATCCCTGGTTAGATAAGCCGGGGATGCGTCACTCTCTTGCACTGTGGCAAGAGCAGGAGATTCGACAGAAGAATCTTCCAGATTATTTCCCTGAAAACGCAGAAGACGTTGTGCAGTATGTCGGGCGCAATCGACTCTATGTGCTTTGTCGTGATATTCTCGATCAGTCTGAGTTTCCGTATGGCGATGAATTGCTCCAACATGAGAAGTCTGAGGCGTATGTACAAAAGCATGGAAAGATCGTAGCGGTCCGACTCAGAGCGGGCCGGTACAACGGGTTTCTCATTCCGTCTCGGACCTGGAATCATGCCGTTCCAGGTCCTGAACTGGTGGAAGACCTGGAAGATCTCTTTCATCTCTTCGGCTTTGAGGCCATCACACCAGCGAGTCTCTCAGAAAAAGTGTTCCGTGCGACGCTGGGGGAACACCATACGATCTATCGCCCCAGTGTTGATGTGCGCAAGATTCTCCTGGAATATGGAGAAGGGGGAAGAATTGATGAGGCCGTTGAAGGACATTTGTATCCTGTTGTTTACACGTACGATATCCGGTCCGCTTATCTATTTTATGCTCGTAGTGTCCCTACACCTTTCCGTCCTCCTTTCTATCATTCTCTACCTGATTTACATTGGATACTTGACTATCCTGTCGGCTTTTGGAAAGTTGAGATGCTGGCCCACGGAATGGGAATACATCCTATATTTCTGGATGACCGAAAACTTGGAAATCGATGTGGAAAGCGATTCCCAAAAGAGGGAGAACAATTTGTAAAGTGGATGTGGTCGGGAGAGATTCGAGATTGTATTGAAAAGGGCTACACGTTGCTGCATTGCTATCGCGGGTATCGGTGGGCGGAGCTGTCTGATTGTATGGCCCCCTGGTCGGACATTTTATGGGATGCGTATTCGAGTGTTTCACGTGAAACACTGAGATCGATCATTAAGTCAATGTGGGTAGGATTGCCAGGGAGATTCTTGAAGCAACCCTATGTCTATAACTTGATCGATCAAGAGCATGTGAGGACAGGTGATATTCCTGTAGGTACCAATTGGTTTCATTTTCATTCAAACTGGAATGAAATTGATACAGCTCATCCGCCTAAATTTCTTACCAAGTGGTACGTGCGGGCGGAATATGATAAGGAAAGTACTGCACTCACTCCCATTGGGGCCTATATTATTTCAGAATGTCGGAGGGAAATTTATCGTTTGCAGTTGGAGGAAGAAAAGAAGGGAAACGTACTGTTGGGTAGTTATGTTGATTCGGTTTCCTTTGCCAGGCGTGCCACTTCTTTCCTGCATCGCATAGGAGCAGAACCAGGGGACTTAAGAGAGGAGATTTCTGTTGATGGTTGGAGGGAAATGAACCGATTCATTCGGGAAGTTGACGGAACTTTGGAGGTGAGAGCACCTGGAATTTATGATACAAAATGGGAGCAAAAACGGACACTTTTGTTGCAAAAATACCGGGAAATTTGTGCAAAACAGAAGCAAATTTAACAGAGATTTAACCTTCTGTTAACACTGATTTAACATAAATATCCTACAATAAGAATGTAGGCAAAAGAGCTTACGGAATTGAAAATTTGAAAGGAAATGAAGACCATGCAACAGAAAAAAACCCTTTCCCGCGTTCTTTCCAATGAGATAGAGCGTCTTCAGCAGATAGCCCAGATCTTGAGTGATCTGGGTCCTGAGAACCGCAGAATGGCGGATGAGCTGTATAACACAGCGATGGGCATCATGATCGCGTCTGCTCCCACGCCACTCCAGACGGAATGGCACAAGATTGAGATGAGCCACTTAAAGATCATGAGTGAGCAGATCGTCGCTCTCACTCATAAGAGTCTCCGCCAGGACGAGGAATTGACTGAGGAGGAAGAGCTGATGTATCTGGAAGTGATAGGAGATCAACCTTTCCCTTCCGCCTGAACATTTGCTCTTATTATAGCCATGTGCTATAATGAATCATAAAGACACGCGCAACGTCTAACAACGACGTTGCGCGTTTTTTGTTGGACGTTGTAGCTGTTCTCACAAAGGATCGAATATGGGAGATGACGTTACTGTTGTCGTTCCACCGACAGAACCAGCAGAAGAGGATACCTATGAGAGGGCAGGAGATGAACTTGTTGCTCTCCTCACTGCCCAGGCAGAAAGATTAGGTGAATGTCTTGCCAGAATTGCCGAATGTGAAAACCGACTTGCTGAATTATCAGGACGGGAGTATGCAGCAGCAGAGCACTCTCATCCAGAACTTGCCCCCTCCGAACATACCCACGACGGATACGCCGAACGAGAACACATCCACGAAGCGCCGACAGAAAAAAGAGAACCTGACAAGCCCCCCGAAAAACAACATCCCTACTTCCGCCGACTCGACGACTTTTGAGGAGGAACTAGATCCTCTTACGCCCAAACAAGAACGCATTCGGAAGCGGTATGAAGGCATGTATGCGGGCGTTGGTGCTGGTCTCTTCGGCTTTTCTCCTTACTCTGGGATGGTTTTGATGCAATCATCGCGTGCCAGGAGTGAGGAACTGATTCGAGCGGCCCGACACAATCCGGTTGTTTGGAGATGGATTGAATACTTTGCCAATTCTAGCGATACGTTCAATCTCATCTGTGGGCATGGAATCATGTTGTGGGCAATTTTCGCACATACAGGGCGCATCAAGGGCAATCCTGCTATATTCCAGATGGCCGGCCTCAGCGAAGAACAGGTGATGGCACCGCCTACTAATATGCCAGAAATGTCACAAGAGGAAATGAATGCTTACACGGCAGCAGTCGGCCATAACGGAAATAGAGGAAATTGATAGGGATGAATGGCTTGAGATTTTCAAGTCGTCGTGGTTCCAGGGAGAACATGTGGTGATTCTGGGTCCGACTGGCACGGGTAAGACGTACTTTGCCCAACCGATTGTAGACATGCGCGATTATGTCGCAGTACTTGCAGTAAAGCCAAAGGATGAAACACTTGAACGATTCAAGAATGGATACAAATACGGATACAAAAAGTATGAAGTCATTCGTAAATGGCCTCCAGACTTTGGAACCAATCGTTTCATCTATTGGGAAAAACCAAAGGGACTGCACAAACTTAGAGAACAGGCTACAAAGATCCATCAAGCTCTTAATGAAATGTATAGAGAGGGAGGATGGTGTATCTATGTTGACGAGGGAGGATATATTGCAGGTGTGCTCGGATTGGGCCAGGCTATTGGAGTGCTTCTTAATCAAGGAAGATCAAGCGGAATCTCTGTCGTGCTCTGTGTTACGCGTCCTACAAGTGTGGTGGCAAGAGTACCAAAAGAAGCTTTTAGCCAACCTCGACACAAACTTATCTTCAAGTACGAAAACCGAGACGAGATGAAAGCGGCGGCACAGGTAGCAGATGTCGATTTGAAGACGTTAGAAGGATATATGGCAAGTCTCGAAACGTATCATCCAAAGGGATATTCAGACTTTGTTTACTTTGGTAAAGGCAAGACATACATAGTACGGAATAGAGGAGAATAATGCATATTCACGTTGGTGCTCTCGACATGGTGAAAGTTTTCCTGTATGTCATCATTGTTGGATTCTTCTGGAGAATCATTGCAGGAAAGCTCAGTGATAATCCCATAGGGCAGGCTATGGCCTTTCTCTACTAATTTTCGTTTGTTGTGCTCTGCTAATAGATTAAGTGCTACCTAGCGTTATCCAACTTGATGTATTAGCAGTGCAGAGTAAAGGAACAACTATTATGCCTGCTGGAATGGCAGCGACACCTTCGGGTTCTCCCGTCGGACAGCAAAAAAAAGGCTCTGCAAGCTCAGTTGCAACGTTACCATTTGCGAGAAGCGCAAAGTGGCATATCGAGCAGAGCAACACACAATCAGGAATTGTGCTCTCAACGAACTCTCAGATTTTCAATTATCCGATAGCTTCTTACGGTTATCTTTCTGCAATTCTTGTCACGGTGCAGCTAACCGGTGCGCTGGGTGGCTCTGCCCAAACGTTTTTTGAAGATGCTCCCTGGTCGCTTCTTTCCCAGATCCAATTGTCAGATGTGAATGGTGTCCCACTCTTCCAGTTGTCAGGATTTCACGCGTACCTGGCGGCGAAGTACGGTGGATACCGACCGTTTGCCATTGATGGGGCGCTCAAAGGAACAGTATTCGACTCGCCGACCACAGCGTTTGTGGGAACGCCCAACCAGACGACTGGACAGGAAAGCATTGGTACCGGACCTGGTGCGGGAGCTGGTGGCGGTCCAATTGCCAGTGTGAATAGTCAGACCAATGCGGTTTACGGGTACGGCGGGTATTTCTATCCACCGATACCAGGCGCGGGCGGAATGAATTGTAAATTCGTTCTTCCTATCTTCCTTGAGTTTGGTCTTGATGGCTTGGGCTGTCTTCCTAATATGGATGCATCCAGCCGCTACAACCTTCAGCTCACAGTGGCCGGTGGGGCAAACACTTCACAGGTCACCGGCCCATTCGTGGTCGGCGGAACGATCTGTACCACCTTGCCCACAATGGCAATCACAGTTGAGATCTTATGCCGAAGTCAACCTCCAGCGACTGATATGTACGGAAATATGAATTCTCAATCCCCCCCCGCAGTCGGAAGTGTCCAGTACTGGACAAACCAGACGGCAAGTGGGCTTGCCAACTCTGCAAACACAATCCAACTAACTAGGGTAGGCAACCTCATCAGAAATCATATTCTCGTTTTCCGCTCTTCCTCGACAACATTGAATCCCCGTGCGGGAGCAGAACTTGCTGATATGCCATCTCTCTTTGAGATGGATTGGGATGTTGGACAACGATATATCGCTCAAACAGCAACATTACGTCTTTTGAATGGGTATGCTAGTTTTGGCTATGATCTTCCAAATGGCGTTGTTGTTTTACCAAATACGCTTGATCCCGATTTCTTGCCGGTCGGCAATCTGGGGGATGAGTGGCTCGGAACGGTTGGGGCGACCAAATTCACGCTTCGATACTCTCCTGGCGCGTCTGCATCCGGTGGAACACTGAGCATTCTGACGAACGACATTGTACCAGCATCAAACCAAATTTACGCTGCTCCGCGTCTTGTGTCGTAATGCCGAAAGCAGTAGAGGAGAAATTGCGTAAGGAAGCGGAACGGAAGTTTCCTGGTGATAAAGAGCGGCAAAACGCCTATATCTATGGAACACTTCGAAAAACGGCATGGAAACCAAAGGGAGAAAAATAAATGGACTGGTCTTCGGTGGAAGCAACACCATTAGCAGCAGCATTTATTGTGTTGATAGCTATTGTTGCATTAGGCGGATTAACATTCGCATTTAGTGGAAGTATCCACTTTTAAGGAGTATCATGAGTACCAATCATTGGATATGTATAGCTGTTGGTATCGGCATTGGGTTCTTTATTCTGCCTGCGGTACTTGGCATGGTACAGAATAAAGCATCGTGAACAACAAGATTGTTGTTGCAACTGTTGTAATAGCTGGTGCTGGTGTGGTAAATGCCTGGATGAACAAGAAACCTATCACAACGGTTATCATCGGAAGTTACATTCTTCTGCTTATTCTCAGTCTGATGGATATGTTCGGAGGAAAAGCATCACAGCTTGCTTCTGCGTTTGCAATGCTTGCAGTTGTGTATGTGCTGCTTACTGAATTTCCGTGGCAACAATTGATTAAACTTGCACAAGGGAAGTAGGCGCGTCATGCAAGTAGGAAGAGTTATCGACATTTTTGTAGCCATTGTTGGAGTCGCTATGGCTTTTGTGATTGTGTCCAGTGCGAACACAGCGGCGATCATCACAGCGTGGGGTAATGCCTTTAGCGGATCGTTGTCAGCCGCGATGGGAAAATAAGATGGCCGCTCAGCAACAGAACAATCCAAGTATGTTTGGACGTCCCATTTGGTCTTACGTGAATGTTATGCGAGGGCCGGTCATCGGACCTCAGCCACGTCTAGCTCAAGGCACCGGACGAACTGGCAAGCCATCTGCAACAGGTACGGCTGCGCAATTGCCGGGCTATGTCTCGGATAATGAGTATAAAATAAGCCCTCTTGAGTATCAGCCACAGGGGCGTATACCTTTTTGGGGCATGGGACCTCATACCGTGCACACAGAGATACCACGTTTTCAGCCAGTTCTAGCACAAGATCGCATGGGTACCGCAAGCGACGCAAGTCAGTTGGGAAGTACTTACCGGCCTGGAAGCGGCGACACTTTTGAAAAACTGATACCTCGTACTATTGCCTCAGGAGAAAATGGCAGAGAGCTGGTTGGAACGTATGAGCCGCATGATCTGATGATTGGACAAAGATTCAATCATCAGATGAGGCAAGCAACGAACTGGCAACTCATGGCCTATCCTCCCACATTCCGTAATACGATCCAGTGGCAACAAGTACAGAAGTATCGTGTGAAATCAGCAACAGTGTCGGCCCAACCGCTCAAAGCGAATGCGTACTTTTTAGGATACCAGGTACAACCAGAGATACAGTCGCAAATTGGACAGAGTTCACTTGGCTATATGGGGAGTATTTAATGGCAGATGTAACGAATCCTCGCAATAGCTCAAATAATGGAACTGCGACACCAGCCACAACAGGATCAATAACTGCTGTTGCGGGCAATCTTCTTGTTGTCATCATAGCGGTACTGGGAACCTCACCGACTATTGCCACTCCCACATCAGCGGGAACATGGACACAGATACAAAAGACAAGTGGGGCTACTTTGTCTTTTGCCATGTATCTACAAGCCAACAATGCAGGTGGTGCCATTAATCCATCAAGTGTGCTCGGAGGAACGGTTACGGGTTGGATTGCGGAAATCTTTGAGTTTTCCGCAACTGGTGCCAACTGTGCCTTACAAAGTTCTGTCCAGACTGCTCAAAGTACAGCGCAACTGGTGAACATTTTTGCAGGTCTTCAGCAGATGCAACCTGAACTTTTGTTCTGTTATGCAGTGGCGCGTGCTACAGCAACACAGGTAATACAGAATACAGGTCTTGCCCCAATCAATCAACAAGGCATAGTCGTTGGCAGTCCTCCAACAACATGGACTGCTTCTCAGCTTCCACAAGCTGGTGTTCAGGGACTATCCCTCGACTTCTTTTGGGGGTCAAATCTTGCTCAAGGCGTAGGACCATATCCAACGGGATTAGGATTGCTCTCGTCAGGTGTTGCATCCGTACAGATTGCTGCCTGGTTTAACACTATTGCCTCTCCCTCTCAAGTTGCTGGAAATGTGGGAGGAAGTGAGGGAATCTATGTTGGTCCATTTTATCAAGGAATAGTAGGAGGATAACATGGTAGACGTTCATCCAACTCCTTCTCATGCAGGAAAGGTAGGAGGATTTTTACAACAAAGCACCGCCGGTCTACCTAATTGGGCGTGGCTATTGGTGATAGCGGGCGGAATCACGGCGGCGATCATTGTTCCCAAATTCCTTGCCCAAAATCAGACATCCGCAAATTCGACTACCCCCACTTCAGCAAGTGGCCTGGGCCTTGCGGTCGATCCGACCACCGGCCTTCCTTATGCTGTCGAAGGATTAGTGCCAAGTGGGGGGACGGTCGCAAGCAGCGGACCCCCTCCCATTCCAACGACACCAGCAGCAGCAACACCGATGCCAACAACAACTTATACCACACGTGGAAATATCACATCAGGAGCTGGAGCAGGCACAAGTGATATTCCTGTTCGTAGTAGTCCAGGCGGACAGGTTGTTGGCAATATACCTTTTGGGACGCGCGTCACAACGCAAGGCCCAGCAGTAACGGGACCAAATAATTTTGGTCCTGGAAACACATCTGGTTCAACCGACTGGTACCCCGTGCAAGGCGGTTATGTTAGTGGCTTTGATATCCAACAAGCTGCCGGGTCAACAGGACCTTCTTGGCCTGGTGCCTATCTCCGTTCTCGACATATGAGGATAGCATAATGGATGATAAAATTGTCATTTCTATCTTCATGGGTCTTGAAGGTGTACACGCCTATAGTGCCTTTTTGCCTAGTGTTTTTACCATCAAGACGTTTGTGCAAGATGAAGACGGCTGCAAGATGATCCGAGAGGGAGAAATGATGGCAAGTGTGTATCTCATCGTTCTGGCTATAGCTGTCAGCTATATCACAAAAAGCAAATGGCCTGCCATCATGGCACTGGCAACAGGCGCGGCGATGGTTGGTGTGTATGAGTATGCCTTGATGCGTAGTCCAGCCCGACAAGGTCAAGAGGATTGTGGATGTGGCGACACTTACTAGAGCACAATTGACACTGTATGCACAACAAGCTGGATTTAGCGGACAGGCGCTATCAGATGTTGTTGCAATAGCATTAGCGGAAAGTGGAGGGAAGACAGATGTCGTTAATCCGAACGACCCTAACGGCGGAAGCTATGGAGTGCTCCAAATTAATGGTATTCACGGTCAACCACAGTCATGCACATTCGATCCATTATGCTCATTTCAATTTGCCTATCAGCTTTCAAACGGTGGAACAAACTTTCAACCGTGGTCAACGTACACATCAGGAGTATATAAAGGACAACTTGGGAGTAATCAGGTGACGAATTGGTATGATTATACATCTCTTCATAATTTTCGATTAACCTATCCCTGGGCTACGTATCCCGTCAACGGTGTAGATATCCCTATGCCTCAGGATACTCCCATTACTGCCATATTTCCCGGTACGATCTCAAAGCAATATGTTGATCAAAGTGGTGGTGTCGAGATCATTCAGGCGGATAATCCAAGCCAACTTCAAGGTATTCCCTACTACTATTTTGCTCATCTTGATCAGTTCACCGCTTCTCAAGGTCAACATGTCGTACCAGGACAAGAGATAGGGTTAAGTGGGGGACAAAACGCGGGAGGAACCTATAACGCAAGTCCAAATACCAGTTCAGGCCCCCACATCATGCTTGGAGAATCAAAAACACCATCTATTCCTTATACGCTTGATACGATCACGTCTGACTTAAATCCCGATTGGCTGCTTGGATACGCTCAACAACAAAATGCTCCTCTTACTCTGACAACTGGTGGCAAGTGTCCAGGTCCAAATGATCACTGCACATGTCCCCCTGGATATAGTGTTACGAAAAATGGGATAGGAAATCCTATCTGCAAAAATAATAGTTTTCCCTTTGATGCACAATCATGTAAAGAATGTCCGACATCGAGCACGGACCCGCTCACCAACATTTCTAATTTCATCTCCTCCTTATCTCAATTGCAGGGATGGCTGAGTGATCCGGTTCGCATTATCAAGCTCGTATTTGGTGTTCTCCTCATCGGAGGGGCTATTTTCCTCATCGCATCGCCACAGGGACAAATTGCACAAGGCATCATGAAAGGTGCAAGAAAGGTAGGAGTTAAATAAAATGGCAAATATCAAACATATCACGAATCCGTTTATTCCAAAACCAGTACACAAAGAGATTCCTAATACTGAAGAATTGATACATGACCCCCCACAACATGCAGCTCCTCATGTCTTAAAACAGGACATTCCTGTTCTCGTCCCAAATTACAATTATCTCTATGATACATTACGGTCGCGCGATGCATGGGAGAATAGTGCAGACGGATACGCAAACGGAACGGTAACAACTGTAGCGGGTTCCCTGGTGACTTCGCCAGTCGTCCTTACTCTTCCAGCAAATACGCAATCTCCGAACTGGCGATTGCAGCAATGGCCTGGTGGGACGCTGCTCTATCTCTTTATCAGATCGTTTAGCATGGGGCCGCAGACTGCGACATTTGCGACACAGGGAGAGATTGATGTTGTGTTTATTGACCAGTTTGGCAATCCAGCCCCTCTTGGAGTTATCCCCAACAACTCCTTTTTCAACGAGACCCCAGGCGTCTTACTGCCCAGTCCCATTACTGACTCTGGACAACAGACCAGGCTTGGCAATCTGAGTTGCACCCTGAATGCAGGTGCGACAGTAGGCACGTACTCCTGGCAAATGGGTTTTTCTTGTGCTTACTTGCTGCCAGCTCTTAAAGGCTATAATCTCGAAAGGATAGGCGAGCATGTCACACATTTGGACAAGCTTCATCATCGAAGTGATTAATGTGGGCGGAACACTTCTTGCAGCTATCATTATGAGATGGCTGCTAGCACTTAGTACGCCTGAAAAAGATTTCATATGGCTGAAACAGCAGAGATGGTACAAACAGCTTACCCGACTCAAATTCTATCGTGGCAAAGAGTTCTTCCATCAGATGAGGGCATGGAATGTCTATTCCTCTTCCTCAAGTTAATCTAGCGGGAGTATCGGTTGGGACAACAGGAACCATCTCTTTTGCAAATACTGGTATAGGTGCTGGTGGCGTATCAGCAAATCCAGCCAACATTAAAAATGCCGGTACTGTTCACATTTTTAATGAAAGTGGTAGCGGACTTCTGATCAATTTTCAGACATCTGGAGATGGTTTTTATCTTCCAGCAGGAGGATGGACGGATAAGGCGATCCGCGCTGGGGAAGCTGGCATGAAGTGGACAGTGCTGTACAATTTACCCAGTCCGCCGGTGACACTGCTGTTAGTAACGTACTATGGACCTGGGGAAGCAATACCCTATGTACCGACACTTGGCAACTCACCTATTGGCATAGGAGGAACCATATCCGTGGCATCTGGACAAACATTTCAGTTAGCAACTCCTTTTGTTATTTTTAATGGTTCAACAAACATCAATAGTGGTACCACAACAAATATCACTTGTACGGGAGTGGGAGGAATACCAACTGGTGCCACTTTCGTTTGGGTTGCAATATACGGAACTGGAAGTGCCGCTGGCACATTTGGAACACTTGTACCACAAGGCGCAACATGGAGTGTCGCAAACTACCCATTAGTGGGAACGGCAGCAGTAATTAACCATATCATCAGTGGGGTATTTGCAGTGCCTTTGAATACCACTAATGGGCAAATAACAGTTGGTGCCCAAAATGGCAACTGGTTAAACATCACCGGGCAAATCTTTGCCTATATCATTTAGGATCATAAAATGACAACTATCCTGACCATCCTTATTGGGGCCGGTGCACTCCTCCTAATTTCAGCGATAGAGGGGGTGAGCATCATATGCACATTCCAGAATATCATGGGCCATAAGCCCCTGGATACAAAGTGTTAGAGTCATGAGGAGTTACTATGCTTAATATGAGTCAAGACACATTTAACAAATTTATAACGCTTACTCTTCTTTTATATACTATGATCATGTTCAGTGCGTCATGGTACACCGGTAAGCCGATAGATCTTACCGGCTTTCTTACCCTAACTGCCCCCCTTATCACTCATACTATCCACCTCATTTCTAACAAGCTTCCTGACAAGAGGGGCAGTTAGCACATCACCAAGCCCAGGTTCCCATTGATTCCTCCCACGACTCTTCTTCCTCCTCCTCAGGACATTCAGAATAGAGATGGAGTGGTCCCTTGAACTGGGGAGCACTCTGCGTAGTCTCCTTTATCCAGGATGATCGATCCAGGATAAAGGAGGATTGAACGCGAATAGTCTCAGCTTGTCTCTTGATGACTTCCGTCGATTTTTGAAAAGCATGAGTGAGACGGATAACACAAAAGAGCAGAACGCAATACAAAAACAGAGTAATACAACAATACCAGAACCATGCATCGTTAGACATAAGACCTCCAGAAAAGAAGAAATACGGAAGAGTATCCCAGGTCACGTGTAGCATCGTACAAGGACTCTTCCGCTTTTCCTTATTATACAAGAGTTTCCCACTCTTGTCACCAACGCTAAAAGAATGGTATACTGTGAGCAATCTCACTCACACGTAACTTTGACAATCATCGAACAATCTGTACCGCTACTTCACTAGTATCCAACCAGTGGGTGGGAGGAATGAATACTCTGGAGGTATGAAATCTTCCAGAGTATTTTCACGGCTGAAACCATTCCCTGATCATCTCCCCCGTCTTACGATCGTATTCCCGTCTTCTCCCGGTAGAGGGATGGCGGTACCATCCTGGTGGCTCTGGGATGCGTGCTACATCCCACAAAGCAAGAGCTGAAAATGCCTTGTCGATGTTATCATAGATCCATACATCATGATAGACATTAGGAAAAAGCTTCGCGATAGCAAAAACAATATAATGGAAATGATAGAGCGTTACAGTAATGAGCCATCCTTTTGAAAGGATGAAACGAGAGGCACAAACACCCTCTCCAAAAGCGGAAGACAGCCAGTCCCCGCGAATGTTTAGCTCCCACAGTACCAGTTCTCTTCCTTTCAATTTTCCTCTCCAATGATCCATTTGTAGGATCGGTGGGTAAGTACATGCCCCGGCCCTTGCCAAGACCAACTGAAGTGATCGGGCTGGAAACAGAAAAATGGGCCTTGTCCGACGAACTGCCCATGATAAAAAAAGTACCAGCAAGTCAGACACAAGCCCCGACTATAGGCTTTTTTCCGACACATACGACATTCACCCATTGCTTTCTCCTCCTATCCGACTCAAACTCTCAACAATCAATGGCTTTCCTTCCGCCGGGCGAATTACAATGACCCAATCCTGAGTACGACAACGGGGACAGGGGTAACGCTGATGGTCATACATTGGAATCTTTGTCTCGTTGGTCACTGGAATATCCCCAAAAATGGATTCACTGTATCCTTTGCATGTCCGACACTCTTTGATAATATCAATGTTCATCTCGTTTATCTTCCTTCTCTACTTTATCCGAAACACTTTGCTCCAGAATACGATACTCATAAAAATTTACCCTTCCGCAGTATGGACAGGGCTGCATGAGTTTATCGCGTGAATCAATAATCACCTCTGTCTGATCCCGTATCCTTTCTATGATCGTATTACATTTTTGGCAAGAGATAATGACAACAAGCATATTCTCCTCCTTTCGTTCTCTTATCTCAAACTCCTGCAAAATCAAGGGGTCCTTTCCCCTCACAATATCCTGATAGGCAAACATCCTCAGCTCATGCTTCCCACATTGACAAGAAGCCGCAATACCTCTTCGAAAAGTAAAATTGGTCTCTTTGAACACATGACGCCCTGGGCTACATTCTTCCAAACTCTTCTCCTTTCTCCAAAAAAAGTACCGGTCTCTTTAACCTCAGACCGGTAACAGGAGTGAGGTGTTTGCATTGACAGGTGTCACTATGGCAACCGTGACGACTCAATACAGCTCCTGGTGTTCCCTCACCATGCACATAGTATAGCATATGTGTCAATCTTCATCAAGAAGTGAAAAGTCCCCAACCGGACGCCTAGCGCGTCTACGAGGAGGAAAGGAGAGGTCCCCCCTTGAGGGATTGAGGCCATAGCCACGAGCCGTACACTTCTGCTCTATCTTCTGCTCACGTTCAACCTGGTGTGCACGCTCAAACTCCAGCAGTTTCTTCTGCTGAATTAGGATGTCTCGTTGGAGCCACAGAGGTAAATCTTTAAAGTAGGGTTGTTTCGATTCGTCAAACATACTCTAGTATACAACAAAAAAACCACCTCGGATCAAAGCGGCTCTTCTGCCCTACTCGCAGTCCTCCAGACGCGTCCGCCTGGTGCGAGGTACTCGGTAATGCCGGAACAGGCCAAGCGTATGCGCTCTATCGACATGTAATTCTAGTATAACAAGAAGTGTCAAGCGCCACTCTGTTTCGCTTCCCTTTTCTTCTTTCTCCTGTACCAGAAGCGCAACCAACGAAATTGCAAAGAGCGCCGATAGATCCAATCTTCTTCTTGATGGATATCTGAGCAAACTATCGCCAGTCTCTCCGCCGTTGATCTTTCCACTTGAATATGAATATTCCCCATAAAATTAATCAGATACCATTCCTCCTTGTTTCTTCTCAGTACAAGGCACTTGGACGGAATAGTCCACATTTGTTCTTCCCACTTGTCAGGCTCATTTATCACAACTGATACCCATAGGCGTTGACGATATTGTTCAAATTGCCCAATCCCAACGCTGGACACGAAACCGCTATAGCCGTGTTGACAGCAGTGGCAGGAAGCGGAGGACTAAACCGAATACTCAGAGGAGAGTTTGCCAGTACAGCACCAGCAGTCGCGCAATAGATCCAACTGAGTGCACTCTGCAAATTGGAAGCAGTCACCGCAACTGGCAGACCAACAGTTGCTCCACTACCGGAAACATCAAAACCAGAGATATAGGTTGTGACACCAGCAGCTCCCGGTAGTGTCGCGGTAGCCACTGCGTTACTCTTTACCCCACTGGTCGCATTGACGGGAGTGGCTCCCGCTGGATAGTCCGATGCGCTTGGAAAACTTGTGGGAAAGGTGACATTTGCCACCAGGTCCCCATAGATCACGTTCGGCGTCACACTGGTGTCTGTCGTGACATTCGTCAATCGACAAGTCACGCTATATTGGTGTCCCACAGGATCATATCCAGGCATAATGTCCGCTGCTGGAATAAGCGGGTTCGCATCAGTTGGTGCTGGCATGATTTACTCCTCTTCAGATTCCGGTTCTATACCAATGTGCCTGCCCACTGGTATCCCACTCACATCTCACTGTTCCAAAAAACTGAACAGTGATCTTATTGCCATTCCAGTCCGCAGACATGAATTCGCGTGTGGTCGGAGGCGGCATATTGATTTGCTGGTTCACATAGAGGTTCTGCCACGCCTGGGCAATACCAGTAGTGTAGTCAAGCGGCGTGCCCCCAAAGAGAAAAGCAGTGCTATTCCAGGTATCCTGTGCTGCTGGAATGATATTGAGATTGGGCAGTGTTCCTTGCTTTGGAAACGCCGCATAGACGGCATCGAGCAACGCAGGATTTGCTACAGCAGTTTCATAATGCCATACCGAGATAGCAGTATGTCGCTGTGCATATGCAGCAGCAGCGATAGCTACAGGATCGTTTGCCCCAAAGTCTTGTGTGAGATTGATCGTTGGCTGTAGCCAGATCGCCCCACTAGCTCCAAACTCTGCCCAGAATGTCGCGAGATAATTGTTATATTGCTGAGGCATAAACACCGTTGTGCACGGTGCAAGCGCCTGGATCACATCCAGCCAGTCTTGCCCCGAAGGGTTCGCCCACGTGCTCACCATGAAGGTTCCCGCTATTGGCTGTATCCTAGAGCAGAGATGTTGTGCCCACTGAACTTGTCCATTCCATTCCTCCTCCATGTCCACACACACGATACCACAATCTCGCATGTAAGCGAGCATGATGTCAATCTCAGCGTCTAATGCTCCGAGCTTGTTGCCATAGGAATAAACATAAGGAATCACTCCAACGCCTTCCGCCTTGATCGCGTCGCATATCGCGTTTGTGTTCGCGATTCCACCATACCACTCATTAACCCCATCAGCAACCTTGACTATGAGTGAATCAACGCCATGCGCTTTCGCAAATTGAGCCGCTTGCCTGAATTGATCAATAGACCAAGAATACGTGGATATTCCCAGAAACAGGAGATGTTGACCCGTCAATTTTATAAGGTCTGGTGCTATCAAATGAATCCCCCTCGTTTTCGAAAGCTACGGTACATCCCCATTATACAACAAAAAGCTCCCCAGACGGAGAGAAGGGGAGCTTTCCGCAATAGCGCTATCTAACCGGCGAAGAATCGAACTTCGCTTAACCGCAGAGCATACGGTCTTTAACCATCCTCAAACACGGCTATACTCATTATAGCACAAAAAACAGCCGTTCACATCGATCAAGAAATATGAACGGCTGTTCTACCCTTCGTATGTCGTGTGAAGGTGATAAGCCACGTACTGCTCTCGATAACGAGAAGCAGCATTTCCCAACTCAGTATAGTCTATCCGGCTGAGAAACGCAAGAGTTCCAAACCCAAACGGGGCACACGTGATCGAAAGAACCCAACTGGAGAAAAGTTTCAATCTCAGCAAAAGAGGCCACTCCTTTAACGCAGGAATGGCTGAGTACGCATCCATTCGGAGACCCATGAATGAAAGGGGAGATTCTTTTACCTCTCTAGTATAGCAGAGATGTCAAGGCTCCGCCCATTTCCCACGCGCCACCCCTTCCACCCAGTCACCCACCAAGTCACCGCCCAAAAAAAGAAACCCCCGGGTCACACGCCTGGTGAGGAACGCAACGCC
>Ga0307471_100000551_pt1 | contig 19296 bp, 9 predicted proteins | sample atmos_gasesAM3C__2_FD_204566 | JGI IMG/M metagenome (GOLD analysis project Ga0307471, IMG submission 204566) | Hardwood forest soil microbial communities from Morgan-Monroe State Forest, Indiana, United States - atmos_gasesAM3C_515 | ecosystem: Environmental > Terrestrial > Soil > Temperate...
TCGGAGTAGTTCCAGCGAAAACTTTTGTCCACGTAGTCGGTGGAGAAGGCGGCGGTGGACCAGTTGTGTCCGTCGGGGCTGGCTTCGGAATTGACGAAGAAGCGGTCGAAGAGGCCGAAGCGCGCGGCGAGCGCGTGATGATTGGGCGTGACGGCTTGCGGTGTGTTGTTAGGGCGGCGCGCGGTTTCGCTATTGCCAAAAATTGCAAAGGCCGGTTCGCCATCGGCGGGATGGCCGTCACCGGAAGTTTTCACGTCGCCAAAGACTTGATCGTAAGTGCGATTTTCCTTGATGATGTAAACGACATGCTTGATGGGACTTTCGCCGGCAAAAAGTCTTGGCGGCGCTAAATCCAGCAGGCCGTCGTTCTGCATCGTTTGCTGCGTGTAGTGCGCCAGCGTGGGATCGTCGGGAAGCGCGACCATGCTGATGTTTCCGGAAACGATTGAGCCGCTGTATTGGCCGCCTTGCCGATTCTTTTCCTGGTTGGCGGGGAAAGCGGCGTTGGGGGGATTCGGCGTGAAGCCGCTGTTGCTGACGCGCATCGAGGACGGTTCAAATCCCGTGCCTTTGCCATTTCCGATAAAGAGTTTTCCGTCGGCTAGGGCCACGGCGGAAGGATATTGCCCGGTGGGAATGAAACCAAGGATTTTTGATTTCGCCCCTTCGTCATTTTTCGATGAGGATTTTGCGCCGCGAGCTTTTTCGGAGAGCTTGACAACTGCAACCGCGTTGCTGTGAGCGTTCGCGACGTACAGTGTTTTTTCATCTTCGCTGAGGGCGATGCCTTCCGGACTTGCGCCTACCAACGCGTTTTCCGCCAGCCGCACATCAATTCGTTCGATCTCTTGATCCGCGCCGGTGTCGATGACCGAAACGCTGTCCGCGTTCGAATTGGCCACAAACAGACGCGTGCCTTCGGCGTTAAGAAGCATGGCAGTCGGGTGGCGGTCCACTCCAATAAATTTTTGGACTTCGGCCTTGCCGTTGAGAGAAACCACAGCGACGGAGGAATCATTCCAGCAGGAAACATAGGCGCGCGCTTTTTTGGCGGTTTCCAGCACGACGACTCCGTAGGGATAAATGTTCTCGTTGGGTTTTCCCTGATGGTGCAGGTCGAGCCTCTGCATTTGCCGCGCGCCGCTTAGGTTGCGAACAATCGAGACACTGTCACCAAGGTTGTTGGCGGTCACGAGCGTGGTGCCATCCCGCGTCAGCGCGATTCCCGTGGGATAGAGCGCGGCTTTGCCTTTGTTGTAGTCCTTCGGCGAAACCTCTCCTGAATTGCTGACTTCGAAGAACGGCGCGGTGATCTTGGTATTGGGGCCGGGCGAGGCCGGCAGAATTGGCGCGGACGCTTTGGGGTCAAAGCGGAAGATCCATATTTTGTTTTCGAAGCCGCCGGAAACGTACAAAGCGAAAGTTCCATCGACGGAGGGAGCGGACGCGAAGGCAAGCCCGACATTGGCGCTTTGCGGCGTAGGAAAATAGACGTTTTGGATCGCCGCAGGCTCGAGGCTGGCGTTCAGGTCAATGACGGCAATGGATTGCTGCGCGTGGTTCGTGTCCTCGCTGAACTGCACGCCGTAGCCGCTGTTCACGACCAGGAGGTAGCGTCCTTTTCCGCTGCGTCCCAGTTTGTCGGGGCTACGGAGCATGTTCATGGGCATGGCGCCAACGGCAGGCAGGCGCGTTCCGGCGTCCATCACGAGCGTGCCTGCGGGCGTGATGGGGCGGCCTTCTCCGGCGGGCTCGCGTTGGCCTTGAACGGTTCCGGATACAAAGATCATCGAGAAGAAGATTCCCGCGACAAATCGAAGTGTCATGAATTCACCCTGTTGAAACGAAGCGAGTATTCCCTGTGTAAACGTCTTCTTGTGTGGGTCTAATGTACCCGCAACTGAGCTTAAGAGAAAATTATTTCACGGTTATGAATGTGCAAAATCGGCGCCTGGAGGGGGCGAAGTCGTTTGACCGGAAGCACGCCAGCTTTTAGGATGAAGGTTGCGTGGTCCTCAGCCGCCAAATACAGCCAACGGACCTTTCATGAAAACAAAACTCCTGTTTGCAGCTTTCTTGTGTGTTTTGCCGTTGCGTTCCGCGCCGGCGCAGACGCTGGATGAAATCGTAAAGAAGGCCATTGATGCGCGCGGCGGAATCGAGAAGATCAAGGCGGTGCAATCCGAACGGATTACAGGGCGAATCTCATTTGTACAGGGCATTGAAGGCACGCTGATCCTGGAGCTGAAGCGTCCGCACAAATTGTATTCAGAGATCAGCGTGGAAGGGCAGAGGGTCCTGCGTGTTTACGACGGCAAATCGGCGGGATGGACGGTGAATCCATTTATTGAAAACAAGGGCGTTGCTGAAATGTCCGCGGAAGAACTGAAAGGAATGCCGGACGAATCAGACGGAGATGGGCCGCTGGTGGATTACAAAGCCAAGGGGTCAAAAGTGGAACTAGTAGGAAAAGAAGAAGCCGAAGGCAAGCTGGCCTACCGGCTAAAGATCACAAGCAAGAGCGGAGAATCGCGCTCTTATCTGGTCGACGCCACAACGTTCCTGACGACGAAATGGGAAGGAATGCGCAAAGTGGGAGATCAGGACTTGCCCTGGGAGTGCACACTTTCCGATTACCGCGAAGTGGAAGGCTTGAAGTTTCCATTCAAGATTGATCAAGGCAGCCCGGGCACTGAATATCGGCAAACCCTCACGGTGGAGAAAGTCGAACTCAACCCGAAATTGGATGAGTCGCACTTCGGGAAGCCGGTTGCGCCTGAGGCTCCCAAGACAGCGGCTGCTCCGGAAGCTGGTGCGGGCAGTCCTAAGCCGCCCCTCCCATAGCGCGCCCGCTAGAGGGATACGAAGCACTCGATCGACGTGTTCGTTTCGTCCGTAACCCATTCTATTGTTTGGACTCGCGGGCACGCATACTATAATCTGACTATAATCGGAATATTATGGAGCTGACGCTCAATCTCGTCTGGGTTTGCGTAGCCATCGCAGGAATTCTTGCACTGGTGGCCGTGCTGTCGCGCGCGGCCGCGTCTCCGGACCTGCCTGCAAGCACATTTCAAAAAGTCGTTGCCATGTGTTGCGCCCTGGTCATTCTATTTTTTGTCATATCCATGACAGATGATTTGCACGACCAGGCTGTTCTGTTCGAGGAGAAAAAGCCATCCCGAGTTCTGTCGGAGATAGCCAACCCTGCGCCATCTTCGGCCGCACAAACAATTCCGTTCGTTTTCTTGTTGTTCGTTTCCTGTGCGAGTCTCACAGTTGCTTTGCTGACGGTAGGAAGGCTGGGCGACCCTCCACAAGTCTTGACTGCTGTCTCGTTCTTCCGTGAAGCGATCGACGGGCGCGCTCCCCCCCTTTCGCCTGCCTAAGCATTCTCTTCAGACAAAACGAACCGTCCAGGAGATTAGCGAACCCGCGATCTTGCTGGGGCATTCAACCATTCCCAGGGCTGCCGGAGGGTCAGGGCGACATCTCCGAATTGCGAAAGGCTTCAGAGAATTCTATGTCGGCATTTGAAAAGCGTTTCTACTTAGGCTTCCTTGTTTTCATTTTGCTGAGCGCCGTGGTTGCCGGCTGCGGAGAGAGCAAGGGCGACCCGAAAGCAGAAGCCCCGCCGCCGGCAAAGGTCGAACACGAGCAGGACACCAACGTCATCTCCGTGGACCATCCGGAGCAGTTTCCGCTGGCCACGGCGGAAGAACACCGGGCCGCGTCGCAGCTCCAGGTGACCGGCGTCGTAAGTCCGGATGTTTCGCGCAATGTGCCGGTCATTTCGATTGCCACGGGGCGAGTGGTGGAGATCAAGGCGAGGCTTGGAGACACGGTGCAGAAGGGCCAGGTGCTGCTCCGCGTACAAAGCGCGGATATGTCCGCCGCAATTTCCGACTACCGCAAAGCCGCAGCGGATGAAAAACTGGCGCGCGCGCAATCCGAGCGGGCGAAGGATCTCTACGAAAAAGGAGCCGTGTCGCTGAACGATTTCCAGACGGCGGAAGACGTGGAGAACAAGGCGAGGGTCGACATGGAAAACACAACGGAACGCGTCCGCGTGCTGGGCGGCGATGTGAATAATCCCGCGCCCATCGTAGACATTCGCGCTCCGGTGTCCGGCGTGATCACCGACCAACAAGTCACGAACGCTGCTGGCGTAGCGGGCCTGGGATCGCCCAATCCGTTCACGATTTCCGATCTAAGCCACGTTTGGATTCTTTGCGATGTTTTTGAGAACGATTTGGCGAGCGTACACGTTGGCGAAACCACGGAAATCCGGTTGAACGCCTATCCCGACAAGGTCTTCACCGGGCGGATTGGGAACGTCAGTCCCGTTCTGGATCCGACGCTGCGTAGCGCCAAGGTGCGCATCGAGGTGGCAAATCCGGGATTGATGCGCGTGGGCATGTTTGTCACTGCGACGTTTCATGGGCAGAAAAAAGAAATGCATTGCGCCGTTCCGGCAACGGCCATTTTGCACTTGCACGACCGCGATTGGGTCTATGTTCCGGAAGGCGCAAAGCAATTCCGCCGCATGGAAGTCACCGCCGGGAGCATGCTTCCCGGCAACCTCCAGGAGGTTCTCTCGGGGATCAAGCCGGGAGAAAAAGTCGTGCAGAATGCGTTAGCTTTCCAGAGCTCGGTGGAACAGTAGATGATTCGGAAGCTCGTCGATTTTGCACTGGAGAATCGCTTTCTCGTTCTGGCCGCCGCGCTTCTCCTTTTCTTTTGGGGCGCAGTCTCGTTCCATCAGCTTCCCGTGGAAGCCTACCCGGACGTGGCCAACAACTATGTAGACATCATCACGCAGTGGCCGGGAATTTCCGCCGAACAGATCGAGCAGCAGGTCTCGATACCTCTGGAAATTGTCATGAATGGCATTCCACATGTCATGCACTTACGCTCGTTTTCTCTATTCGGCCTCTCCGATTTAAAGCTGATTTTCGATGACGAAGAAGAAAACGCGTGGAACCGGCAAAGAGTCCTCGAGCGATTGTCGCAAGTTGCCTTGCCGCCCGGTGTGACTCCCCAGATGGGCACGGACTGGAGCCCCGTCGGCCAGATTTATTTCTTCACGCTGCAAAGCACGAATCCGAGCTACGACGTGATGGAGCTGAAATCCATCGAAGACTGGGTCATTGAGAAAAACTTCAAATCTGTTGCTGATGTCGTGGACGTCGCAAGTTTCGGCGGCCCTACGCGCGAATACCAGGTTCGCGTGGATCCCAATAAACTGATCGCCTACGGGCTCAGTCTTGCTCAAGTGGAGCAGCAACTCACTAACAATAACGCCAATGCGGGAGGGAGCTTCATCGAGGCGGGCCTGCAGCAGATTAACGTCCGGGAGGTGGGACTGGTTAGAAACGTCAGCGATATCGAAAACACCGTCATTATGACCAAAAACGGCACGCCGTTGCGGATCAAGGACATTGCCATGGTCGCGCAAGGTCCCAAAATCCGGCTTGGTCAATTTGCCCGTGCAATTCACCGCGAAGACGGCAGGATCATCGACAACGACGATGTGTGCTCAGGAATCGTGCTTTTACGCAAAGGCGCCAATGCCGACGACGCGCTTCGCGGAATCCATGAAAAGGTTAAAGAACTCAACGAGCGCATTTTACCCGCCGGCGTGAAGGTGGTTCCCTTCATCGATCGCAGCGACTTGGTGCACTTCACAACGCACACCGTTCTGCACAATCTCACCGAAGGCATCATTCTCGTGGTCATCATTCTCTTTTTGTTTCTCGGGAATGTCCGGGGAGCGACCATCGTCGCGCTGACCATCCCCTTTTCTCTCTTGTTTGCTGCTACCTGTTTAAAGCTCAAGGGGATTCCCGCGAACTTGCTCTCCCTTGGCGCGCTAGATTTTGGGATGGTTGTGGACGGCGCCGTCGTGATGGTGGAGAACATTGTCCGCCACATGAGCCACGGCGAACTTACGCACAAAACGCCTCTGGAACGCATTCGCGACGCGGCCCACGAAGTCCAGCGGCCTGTCTTCTATGCGATTGCCATCATCATCACGGCGTATTTGCCGATTTTCACGCTGCAACGCGTGGAAGGGAGATTGTTCAAGCCGATGGCCTGGACGGTCGCATTTGCCCTTTTGGGGGCTTTGCTATTTTCGATATTGGTGGCTCCCGTGCTTGCCGGTTTCTTTTTTGCCAGAGATACTCGCGAGTGGCAAAACCCGGTGATGGACTTTCTCAAAAAGGTCTATCGCGAACAAGTGCGGGGCGCCATCGAGCATCGTTGGCGGACCTTGGGTTTCGCAGGACTGGCTCTGGGCATTGCGCTGTTCCTTACCTTTAGCGGAACCATCGGTTCGGAATTCCTTCCGCATTTGGATGAAGGCGCGCTCTGGGTGCGCGGAACGCTTGCTCCCAGCACAGGACCCACCGAGGGAATCCGCGTGGCAAATCAGGCCCGCGTCCTGCTTTGCTCGTTTCCGGAAGTCACGCAATGCACGAGCCAGGTCGGTCGCCCTGATGATGGAACGGACACGACGGGCTTTTTCAACACCGAATACTTCGTGGACTTAAAGCCGAAGGACCAATGGCGGCCGGTGTTCCACGAGAATAAGGAAAGGCTCATTGCAGCCATGGATCGCGAGCTCGAGAAAACTCCCGGCGTTGTCTGGGGTTTTTCCCAGCCGATTGCGGACAACATGGAGGAAGCGGTCAGCGGCGTAAAAGGGGAACTCGCGGTAAAGCTTTATGGAGATGACTTGAAGCTCCTGGAAGACAAGGCGGACCAGATTGTAGCCGTTATGCGGCAAATCAAGGGGATCGAGGATCTCGGAGTGTTCCATGTCCTCGGGCAACCCAATATCGAAGTCCAGGTGGACCGCCAACAGGCGGCGCGCCATCAAATCAACGTTGCCGACGTGCAGGATGCGGTTCAAACCGCCGTTGGAGGGACGGCTCTCACCCAAGTGTTGCAAGGAGAACAGCGCTACGATCTGGTCCTCCGCTACTTGCCGCAATATCGCAACACGAAGGAAGCTATTGAAAACATCCGACTGCTTTCTCCTGCTGGCGAGAGAGTTGCGCTTGCCCAGCTCTGCAAGATTACGGAACGCGACGGCGGCTCGGAAATTTATCGCGAAGGCAACGAACGCTATGTCGCCATCAAGTACAGCGTGCGCGGACGTGACTTGGGCGGAGCCGTTGAGGAGGCAATAAGCAAAGTAAGCGCGCAGATCCAGCTCCCGCGGGGCTATCACATTGACTGGGCCGGCGAATACGAAAGCGAAAAGCGCGCCGAAGCCCGGCTTATGCTCATCGTGCCGCTGACCCTATTGTTGATTTTCGGCATCCTTTACACCATGTTTCGCTCCTACAAATGGACGTTGCTTATCCTGGCCAACGTGGCGATGGCGCCGGTAGGCGGGCTGCTAGCGCTATTGCTCACGGGGACGCACTTCAGCGTTTCGTCGGGCGTAGGTTTTCTCGCGCTGTTTGGAGTATGCGTCCAGACCGGCGTAATCATGCTCGAGTACATCAACCAGTTGCGCGCGTGTGGTCACACGATCGAGGACGCGGCCATTGACGGAGCCGTCCTGCGGCTTCGGCCCATCTTAATGACTTCTCTCGTGGCCACGCTCGGTTTGTTGCCAGCGGCTATCTCGCGGGGAATTGGATCCGATTCGCAGAGGCCTTTCGCAATTGTCATTGTTGGAGGCCTTCTGGCCGCCCTGCTGATGAGCATTTTCTTGCTGCCGACGTTATATGTTTGGGTAGCCAAAGACGGCGATAAGTTGCCCGAGCCGGAAGCGGAATTTGAAGAAAACGCGTGAGGCGAACTCATCCTGTAGTAAAGCGCACTTTGTGGGAAAGCCAGCGTGCTGCAAAGGAAGGAGCGGAAGGCTTGAATAAGGAGCACGTCCACGCTCGCATCGAGGAGATTGGCATCATTCCTGCCGTTCGCCTGAGCTCCGCGGAGCATGCTCGATATGCCGCCGAAGCGCTGAACCGCGCGGGAATTCCAATTGCCGAGATCACCATGACCGTCCCAGGCGCGCTCGAAGTGATTTCGGATTTGGCGAGTGGCCTACCCGAAATGATTGTCGGGGCAGGCACGGTCCTGGATGTGGAGACCGCGCAAAGGTGCGTGGATGCCGGCGCGAAGTTTCTGACGAGCACCGGGCTCGTTCCCGAAGTCGTGGAATTTGCACGGAAGAAAGGTGTGCTCATGATTCCTGGCGCTTTGACGCCGAGCGAGGTGATTCACGCGTGGAAGGCCGGCGCAGACTTCATCAAGATCTTTCCCTGTGCGCCGCTCGGGGGTGACAGCTACATCCGCGCGTTGAAGGCGCCGTTTCCCCAGATTCCGCTCATTGCTGCAGGTGGCGTAAACCAGCAAACTGCGTCGAACTACATCCTGGCGGGAGCCTCCGCGCTTGGCGTGGGTGCAGAGTTGATTCCCAAAGAGGCTCTGCAACTTAGGCAAGAAGAACGCATCCACGAACTGGCACGGCGTTTTCTCGCCAGAGTCAAGGACGCGCGAAATAGGATGGCTGCTGCCGCAAACAGGTGATACGGCGCTGGGGCGTTCGCTGTATTTTCTGCGTGCGCCACGCCCTGATATGCTTTTTCCGTGGGAAAGACTTCTGCAGTAGCCCCCAAAACAGCCATCGCCGGTCTTTGCGCCGATTGTGTTCACGCCCGCAGCGTCAAATCCCACCGCGGATCGGTGTTCCTTCTTTGCGAACTCTCCACGCGCGATCCCAAATTTCCGAAGTATCCGCGGCTGCCGGTTCTCTCATGCCGGGGCTATAAAAAGAAAAATGCGAGCGCTTAGAAGAGTGGCAGTCCAGACTCTCTGCATCCTCGACTGACTGACAGGTCTTTGGAGCGCTTCCCACTGGACGTACCTATATGATAATAATAGCCATGGGTCCATCCTCCTGGGAGGTTTGCTCATGGCTTCCCGCTCGCGACTGCGTTTCTATACATTGTTGTTTTACCTGACGTGCCCGACGCACGCTCTCGCTGACAAACTCCGAATTACCAGCAATCCGCCCGGCGCGACCGTGGAAATCGACGGCGTTGCGATGGGCACGACGCCGTTCGAAAAAGATTATCCCGGCGGCTATTTCCACAAAACGCGGACGGCCTTTGGCGTGCGGCTGGAGCACCCCATGGTGGCGCGCGTCAACCTCGCGGGGTACGCGACGAAAGAACTGACGCTAACGGAAGGCCCTATGGAATGGGTTTCGCTGAATGGAAAAAGTCGCGGCGATTACTGGCTGCTGAAGTCCAATCATTTCGGGGTCGAGCTGCAGCCGATTTCAGAAACGTTTACAGGGGCAATCTCCGCAAATGTTTCCGGAACAAGCTCGAGCCTTCGCCCAGCGCTTTCCTGGGAAGAAGTGGTTCGCCAAGCCAAGCCCGCGGTTGTGTATTTGAAAGGATTGGACAAGGCGGGGTCCGGGTTTTTTGTCACGGGAACGGGCGTGATCGTTACCAACGCGCATGTGGCGCGCGGTGAGGAGTCACTCCTTGCGATGCTTTCCACCGGCGAACAAGTCGGGGCCAAAGTCGTTTATATCGATGCAGAACTCGACATCGCGCTGGCCAAAGTTGACGTTCCGTCTGCGAAGGCCAACTTTCCGCACCTCCCACTCATCAGCGCAGATGGAGTGCGCCAGGGCGAAGCAGTCTTAGCCATCGGAAATCCAGGCGACGCCATGCTTTTCAGCGCGACCAGGGGCATCGTGAGCGCTGTCGGCAGATTTTCCAACGCCGGCCCCGGCACGTGGGTGCAAACGGATGCGCCGATCAATCCCGGTAACAGCGGTGGCCCCTTGCTGAATCTGCGTGGCGAGGTAATAGGCGTCAACACATCAAAACTCATCAGAAAAAACGTCCACGGAATCGGATTCGCGCTAAGTTCCTCGGACGTGCTGCAGGTACTGCATCGCTTTTATCCGGATGTTGTTGCATCCAAGCCGCAAGAGATTCCCGAACAGGAACAGGGAGAAGCGGTTGCTGAAGAAGACTCTGTCGCCGTGGAAACCTCAAGCGCCTCCCCTGCGCCTGGTTCTGAAGGAGTTGGCACGATTATCATCAGCTCAGTGCCTGACGGCGCAGAAATTTTTGTAGATGAGAAATTCCATGGCAATACACCGGCGACTCTCAAACTTCCGACAGGCAGCCACGCGATCGTGCTGAAATTTCCGGGTCGCGCCGACTGGAAACGCACGCTTGAAGTGCTCAAATCGAGCAAAGTCACTTTGCGGGGTACGCTCGATCGTGCTCCCTGACCTCCACTCCTGTTTTTCAAATTTTCTGGCGGCTTGCAGGCGCTCAAAAAAAGCAGGGCGTCTCGATGACGCCCTGCCGACAAGTTAAGGAAACTGGGGATTTTAAGACTGCAGCCGGATTACTCCGGCTGCGGGGGTTGTGGCGGTTGCGGCTGCTGCGTTTGGGGCGGCTGATCCGGTTGTTGATTCGGGCGATTCGGATCCGCGGGCGTTGGGGCGGAGACAGGAGTCAGAGCCGGCGTGACAGCGTTGCCCGAGGCCAGTTCGGATTCCCTGTACTTCGGCGCGCTGATGTAGCCGTGCACTTCATTCCTGCCAATCTTGTTCACCACGATTTGCACGGGCTGCCCGCCGCTTTCCGAATGAATCCAGATGGGCTCGTAGAGATTTACTCTCTTCTTGCTGAGCGCGTTGTCATCCACGACCATCATCAAGTCATAGTTCATGTGCTTGGCATCGGTGCGGCGCAAAGAAAGCGTGAGAGGTCCGAAGCGCTGGAACTGCTTGGACTTGGTCAGGTCGAATTCGAAATAATTGCGCTCACCGCGCTTTTGCAGAACAACCAATTCCTCGTGTGTTTTGGCAATGGAGCCGTTGAGCTCGTCTTTCGTAGAGCTGAGGCTGGTTTCGAGGTCCGTGCGGTTCTTGGCGACCAAGTCCTCTGTGTCCTTCAACTGTTTCCCTTGGTCATCCAACTGCGCCTTCAACTCTTTGTAGCGCTTGTCCGCCGGCGCGCCATGCTTGCCAACAGATTTTTTCTGCGCCGCTGCCTGATCTGCTGCTTGCGCAGCCGCTTGTTGCGCCGTGACCATGTCGTTCAGTTTCGTAGTTACGGCGTTAAGCTGGCCCTGCAGCTGGTCGATCGTGGCGCTGGCCGCGGACTGCTGCGCGCTCAGATGCCCGACCGCAACCTGCTGGCTGTAGCCGTAACCGAACGCGAGTCCGGCGATGAGCAGCAGCGCCACGCCGCCGATCAGAACCCAGCGGTTGATGCCTGCCGTTCGAGACTCCCAACTACTTTCGTGCTGACTTTCTTGATGCTCTTGGTTGTCCATGTTCTCTTCCATTCTCGCTCCTCCTCAATTTCTCGGCTCCATAACGCGACGCCACTCAGGCAGAAGCCTTCCACACTTGTGCTCTCGGGTTGACGAGAACTCTGCTGTGTGATTTGCGTCTTCACCCGAAGCCCCCACTGTTGCTCCAGCAAAGAAGTGGCCCAAGGGCAAAATTCTTGTGTGTCGCTAACTCTTGCAGGGCCAACGACTAACAAGCCCGAGATTCAGGACGTAAGGGAACCCCTGGTACTAGTCCTTGCAATTTTGTCCTCGCTTCGAACGACTTTCCACAGTTCTAGAGCGAAGAAGTCTTGTCCTTCCCACGCAGAATTTGCCCGTCTCTCCCGCGTGTTTCGTTGCCGCGAGCCGACCCGTGTGCTAGCATCCGCCCTGAAAGAAGAGTGTTCCAGGGAATCTTTCGATTCTCCTTCGCCTCCGCCGGTCGGAGACCCAGGGCCCCTCGCAGAAACGAGGGCAAAGAACCGCAAGAAGCTTCGATGAACGACGGCGCGCTCTTCCTCCTAAGTGGAAAATTCGATCAGGCGCAAGCCCGCGCTTGAAACCAGGTGGCGGACTTTCGCCGCGATTGCCTCTGGGTCGCAGAAACGCGATTCCCTCGGCATCGCAGAAAAAGGAGAGTTCGCATGAAATCCTATCTCACCAAGGACATCCGAAACGTTGGCATTGTAGGCCACGGCGGCACCGGCAAGACGCAACTGGTGTCGTCGTTGCTGTACACCGCGGGCATGACGCCGCGGTGGGGAAAAGTTGCGGATGGCAGCGCCATCACCGACTGGGACGACGAAGAGGTGGCGCGCAAAATATCCATTCAAACGGGCCTGGCTTATGCCGAGTGGCCCGCGACGCCGACCGGCCCCTCCGGCTCGTCCGACAAAGTGAAAATCAATTTCATTGATCTCCCCGGGTATTCCACATTTATCACCGAAACGAAAGCTTCGCTGATTGCGGCCGATGCCGCGCTGATTGCCGTGGACGCGCACGTGGGCGTGCAAGTCACCACGGAAAAAGTCTGGGATTACTGCACGGAATACGATATTCCCCGCGCGTTTGTGCTCACGTGGATGGATCGCGAGCTTTCCAGTTTCGAGCGCTCCATGGAATCGCTGACGGAAGTTTTTGGGCGCAACGTCGTCGCCCTGCAGTTGCCGATTGGTTCGGAAAAGGGATTTCGCGGCGTCATCGACCTGGTGGCTATGAAGGCGCATACCTACAAGCCCGACGGCGATGGCAAGCCGACGATCGAGGAAATTCCCGGGGCGCTCGCCGACGAAGCCAAAGAAGCGCATGAAAAGCTTGTGGAAATGATCGCCGAAGGCGACGACGAAATGATGGAGGAGTTTTTCCGTGAAGGTACGATTCCCATTCACGACCTGATTCCTGCGGTCCGCAAAGCCATCGTCCACGAAAAAATCTTTCCCGTCCTGATGACCTCCGCGCTGCACAACATCGGCACTGCCAGCCTGCTCACCTTTCTTGCAGATGCGTTTCCTCATCCTGACGAGCACGCGCAAGTTGGCTACAAGGATCCTGCCGGAAAGGGCGACCGCGTCGAGCGCAAATACGATGACGGCCAACCGGTTTCGGTTTTTGTGTTTAAAACGCTTGCCGATCCTTTTGCGGGGCGCATCAACTATTTCAAAGTGAAAAGCGGCGTGCTCAAAAACGATGCCACGCTCGTGAACTACCATCGCAGCGGGCCGGAGCGCTTGCAGCATACCCAGGTGGTGCAAGGGAAACAGCTCACGGAGATTGGAGAGTTGCACGCGGGTGACATCGGCGCCATTGCCAAGTTGAAGGAAACCACCACCGGCGAAACGCTTGGTGATAAGGCCGCCCCAATTTATTACACGCCTGCGCGCTTGCCGGAACCTTCCATTACTTTTGCGATTGAGCCCAAGAGCCGCGCCGACGAAGACAAAATTGGCGTGGGCATCCACAAAATTCTCGAAGAAGACGGCGCTCTGCGTTTTTCACGCGACACGCAAACCAAGGAATTTTTGCTTGCAGGCTCCGGCCAGCAGCACATCGAAGTCGTCGTCGCCAAGCTCCAGAAGCGCTACAACGTCAATCTCACGCTGAAGCCCCCCAAGGTTCCCTACCGCGAAACGATTCGCGGCAAAGCCGACGCGGAAGGCAAGCACAGGAAACAGTCCGGAGGGCACGGCCAGTTCGGCGTATGCCGTGTGAAGTTCGAACCCATCGAGCGCAGCAAGGGCATCGAGTTCGTCGACGACATTTTCGGCGGCGCCATTCCGAAGAACTGGATTCCGTCCGTCGAAAGGGGCATTCGCGAATCCGCCGCGCGCGGCTACCTGGCGGGATTTCCGATGACGGACTTCCGCGCCATTGTCTACGACGGCAAATACCACGACGTCGATTCATCGGACATCGCCTTCAAAATTGCAGGCTCGCTGGCGTTCAAAGAAGCCATGAAGCAAGCGCGGCCCGCGCTTCTCGAGCCCATCATGAACGTGGAAGTTTACGCGCCGGATCAATACTCGGGCGACCTGATGGGCGATCTCAGCTCGCGGCGCGGCCGCATTTCAGGCAGTGAAGCACGCGGCCACAACGTCATCATCAAAGGGCAGGTGCCGCTGGCCGAAATGCTGAGCTATGCCACGGACCTGACTTCCAAAACGCAGGGGCGTGCGTCGTATTCGATGGAGTTTTCGCACTACGACTACGTGCCCAACGAAATGGCGGAAAAAGTTATCGCGGCGCACAAAGCCGCCCACGGCGAAGCTCTAGTCGAAGAAGAAGCCTAACCCTTTATCCTTTTAAACACAGTGGGTAAGAATCATCAAATGAGAAGGAAAAGACTTAAGCGTTGACAAACGCAAGGGAACGAAAGTAAAAGTAGCTATCCGCAAGTTGTGGCTCCCTAACGGGGAGGCGATCAACCACCTCAGGCGGAAGGGTCCTTCCTATTTAAGCGCAAGAGAAGTATGAAGTGAAGGAGTCCGGATATGAAACGTCCCCTTGTTGCGCGCTTGCAAATCATCTTGCTTTCCCTTTCGTTCCTTGCATTTGCCCCCGCCACCCGGGGGCAGAAAGACGCGGGCAGTATCGTCGGAACCGTGAAGGATTCGTCGGGTGCGTCGATTCCTGATGCAAAAATAACAGTGACCGAAACCGAGAAGGGAATCACGTTCGTCACTTCGTCGGATGCTTCCGGTGAGTATGTGGCCAGCCCGCTAAATGTAGGGCGCTACAAAGTCACGGTGGAAAAGCAAGGTTTCAAGACTGCAGTGGCCGGGCCCATCGAGCTCGACGTCCAACAGCGCGCCGTAGTGAATGTCACGCTTCAGGTCGGCGAAATGGTGATAAGGGTCGAGGTCAACACTGCAGCGCCTCTACTCGAAACGGAAACCTCAGAGCTAGGCCAAGTTGTGAACAATCGCCAGGTGGTGAACCTGCCTTTGAACGGGCGCAATTTTGCCCAACTGGCTTTGCTCACTGCGGGAACCACTCCCAGCGAGCCCGGAGCGCGCGACGAAGGTGGATACGGCTTCAGCGCCAATGGTGGTCGCTCGCTACAGAATAATTTCCTGTTGGACGGCGTCGACAACAATTCCAACCTCACGGATCTGCTGAACGAAACCAACTATGTGATCCAACCCTCGGTGGATGCCATCCAGGAATTCAAGGTTCAGACCAATGCGTACAGCGCGGAATTCGGCCGCGGAAACGGAGCGATCGTCAACGCGACTATCAAATCCGGCGCCAATGACGTGCACGGGGACTTCTATGAGTTCCTGCGCAACGACAAGCTGGATGGCAAGAACTTTTTCGACCAGACCCGCCCCGAGTATCGCCAAAACCAGTTTGGTGTGACCATTGGCGGCCCTGTGAAATTTCCCGGCTACGACGGCCACAACCGTACGTTCTTTTTCGGAGACTACGAAGGTCTGCGCGTCCGGCAAGGCCAGACGGTCACGTCAACCGTTCCCACGGATGCGCAAAAAGCCGGGAATTTCAGCGACTTGATTGACTACACCACGCCTGCGGTCGATCACCTTGGGAATCCGTCTCTTGATTGTAACGGCAGGCCCACTTACGCCGGCGAGATTTTCAACACGCGGCTGAGCCAGGATAGTGGCTCCAGTTTCACTGGAGTTTGCGGCGTGCCGTTTCAATATGACGCCACCGGCAAGCCTTTGAACATCATTCCCGCATCCGCCATGGACCCGCTAGCGTTGCGCCTGGCCGCTCTTTATCCGGAACCGAATGCTCCAAACGGCAACGGATTCAATTTTGTCAGCAACCCCATACTGAACCAGAACCGCAACAACTTCGACATCCGCGTCGACCACAAGTTCTCTGAAAAGGACACTTCCTTCTACCGCTTCAGTTATGAAGACCAGCCCAGTAACATTCCTCCTGCGTTTCCAAATTCACTGGCGGATGGTGGTGGATTCTTTTCAGGCGTGGAGGACAACGCATACCGGAGCCTGGCGCTCAGTGAAACGCACATGTTCAGTCCACGTGTCGTCAACGAATTCCGTGCTGGTTACAACCGAATCCATTCGCAGCGCTTCCAGTTTAACTACAACAAAGATGTGTCCGGACAACTTCAGTTTCCCGGCGTCCCGTTTGTCCCCATGAATGGTGGCCTTCCGCAGCTTACTTTCTCCGACGTTTCCACGTTGGGCAGTCCTACGTTTTTGCCATCGCTCGAAATCCAGAACACTTTCACTTATTCCGACAACCTGACCCTCATCCGAGGCAAGCATTCCCTCAAATTCGGCACGGAGGTTCGCTTTGAAGAGTTCACCATTTTTCAGCCGGCCTCCCCGCGTGGCAATTTGGGTTTTGGCGGCGGTTTTGTTAGCAACCCGGATAGCGACACCGGTGTGCAGGCGGGCTTTGCGCAATTCTTACTGGGAATTCCGGACGGGGGCAGCATCACCAACCTGCATAACGTGGATTACCTCCGCCCCGTCTACGCATTTTACGGGCAGGATGACATCAAGCTGACGCCCAAATTGACCCTGAACTTGGGACTGCGTTACGAACTTTTCCTCACGGTAAAGGAGAAGTTCAACAACCAAGGGACTTACGATCTCAGCAAACAGATCTTGCTGGTTCCCCAGGGGCAGAAGGAGCAGTTGACCCCGACGATCGCGGCGCTTGTCCCTCTCAGCGCCACTGCCTCACGAGGACTGATTAATCCGGATCTCAATAATTTTGCGCCGCGAATCGGCTTTGCCTATTCCGTGACACCACGCTTGGTTATTCGTAGTGGTTTTGGCATTTTCTATGGAGGAGAGGAAAACGGTCCATATTCGAATCCCAGCCAGGGATTCAACCCGCCATTTTTCGTCACCCAGGTGTTCTCCACGCCATGCGGACTCGCGGATGCCAATCCGGCGAGCGTGAACAATTGCACCATTCCTGGCCTCAGTGTCCTTTCGCAAGGCTTCCCGGCGAGCTCGCTGACGGACCCAAACACACCCCAGCTTTTTACACTCGATCCCAAGCTCGTAACACCCTATACGGATCAGTGGCACCTCTCTACCCAATACCAACTTCCCTCTGAGACCCTTTTCGAGGTGACCTATGCCGGTTCAAAGGGTACAAAGCTGTACGCATTTTTGAATGGCAACCAGGCGGCGCCCAGCGCAGTCCCTGGCGCAGACTTTGCCTCACGACGGCCCATCCCGGCCATCAACGCTGCAATCAGCCTGTTCAACTCCACCGCCAACTCGGAATACAACTCGCTGCAAGTACGTGCCGAGAAGCGTTTCTCCACGGGGCTCTCGTTTCTCGCCGCGTACACCTGGAGCCATTCGCTCGACGAAGCTTCGAACGCGAACCTTGGAGCGCAGAACAACGACGGTTACCGTTGGACCGCTCATCCGGAATGGGAACACGGAAATTCCGACTTCGATATTCGGAATCGCTTCGTACTGAGCTATCTCTACGAGTTGCCCTTCGGGCATGGCAAGCGTTTTGGGGCCAGCGCCAGCGGTGCTGCCGAACGCATGATCAGTGGTTGGCAAATCGGCGGGATCACCTCGCTTTCCACAGGTGGCTGGTTTACCGTCACCGGCAGCGGGAATTCAGCGGGAGCCCAATCGGATGGACAGCAGCGCCCAGACCAAATCTCGAATCCCAACGGAAAGCCTTGCATACCCGGAACTTTTTTTAACACCTGTGCATTCGTGGACCCGCCCCTCGGCTCGTTCGGAAGTACAGGACGAAACACGCTTCGCGGTCCTGGCCTTCAGATTTGGGACTTTTCGGTCTTCAAGAATTTCCGTTTGACTGAAAATAAGCGCTTTGAATTTCGGTCCGAATTTTTCAACATTTTCAACCATCCGAACCTGCAATTTGCAAAATCTGGACCGCAGAACTCCATTAACACGACTACGTTTGGGACGCCGCAGTTTGGCTTCTTGACGGCGGCGCGACCGCCGCGGCAGATTCAGTTCGCGCTGAAATTCCTTTATTGATGCGCAGTTTGACCATGGCACACGCCTTCGAAAGAGTTGAACGATTGGGGAAACAGGCCCGTGGCCGCGCAGTTGTGTTCCGCTCGACGTTTACCATGTATGCTTGCGCCATCCGGCAGAGGAGGACTTTATGGTGACCGTAAGCCAATCGGTGCCTGTCACGGAGACACCGCCAACGGTGCGGCAGGCGACGCCTCCCGGAATCGCGGTCGCGCGCAACGTCTCGCTTGACGCGTATCGCGGCCTGGTCATGCTGCTGATGATGGCGGAGGTCCTGCAGCTTTCGCGTGTGTCGGCCGCCTACCCTGACAGCTTGTTCTGGAAAGTCCTGGGTTGGAACCAGACGCATACCGAGTGGTTCGGTTGCTCTCTGCACGATACGATTCAGCCGGGCTTTTCTTTCCTCGTCGGCGTGGCGCTGCCGTACTCCATCGCGAGCCGCATGGCCAAAGGCGCAAACTTCGCAAATTTGTTCCGGCATACGCTGTGGCGTGCCTTCGCTCTGGCGGCCCTGGGCGTTTTCCTCCGCTCGATGGATCACCGCATGACCTATTTCACTTTCGAGGATACGCTCTCGCAGATCGGCTTCGGCTACCCGTTCCTGTTTCTGCTGGGATATTTTTCTTCGAAGGTGCAATCGCTCAAATGGGTTTGGGTGACGCTCGCGATCATCCTTGTCGGATATTGGCTGCTGTGGGCCGTCTATCCCGCAGCGCCTGCGAATTTCGACTGGCCAAGCGTGGGCGTTTCGGCGGAGTGGAACGCGCAGCACAATTACACTGGATTCGCCGCGCATTGGAACAAGAACTACAATCTCGGAAACCGCTTCGACCAGTGGTTCTTGAACCTCTTCCCGCGCGAGCACCCCTTTGTGTACAACGAGGGCGGCTACCTCACATTAAGTTTCATTCCCACGCTGGGCACGATGATCCTCGGCATGATTGCCGGCCGCTGGTTGCGCGACGCTTGGCCAAAAATCCCCATGAAGAAGCTGCTGCTTGCCGGCGTTGCGGGCATTGCGCTCGGACTGGCGCTGCATTACTTGGGCATTTGTCCCGTGGTGAAGCGCATCTGGACGCCTTCGTGGACCATCTTCAGCGGAGGCATCTGCTTTTTGTTTCTGGCCGCGTTCAGTTGGGTCATTGATGTGAAGGGTTTCAGGAAATGGTCGTTCCCGCTCGTGGTCATCGGCATGAATTCCATTGCGGCGTACTGTATCGCCCATTTCTTCGAGGAATTCTTCGTCAGCACCTTCCGCATCCACCTGGGGCCAAACTTCTTCGGTTTCGCCGGCCTGGGCCTCCAGCCATTTTTTACCGGCGCCGCGGTCCTGCTCTGCTATTGGCTCATGCTGTTCTGGATGTACCGCCGCAAACTGTTCCTGAAAATCTGAGGAGCCCCTTGCTGTCATGTTGGGGAACGCGTCTGGCGGAAAGCGTCTTGCCCATTTCCGCCCAATTTGTCCAGCCAGACGCCAAATTGGAGG
>Ga0307471_100000552_pt1 | contig 19287 bp, 38 predicted proteins | sample atmos_gasesAM3C__2_FD_204566 | JGI IMG/M metagenome (GOLD analysis project Ga0307471, IMG submission 204566) | Hardwood forest soil microbial communities from Morgan-Monroe State Forest, Indiana, United States - atmos_gasesAM3C_515 | ecosystem: Environmental > Terrestrial > Soil > Temperate...
TCGGGACGAGTATCCCGAGGTTACGCAATGGCGGCTGACCATCCCAAGACGGCTGGGGCTTATCAACCTGTATAGGGCGGCGCCGTGCCTCGTCAGGTGACCAAGCCGACTGAGCAAATGTTACCGTAGCGGCGGGTAAAATCGTGACCCCGACGCCCAGATATTTTCCGGTGCTGCCAGTCCACGTTATGGTCTCAGTCCCAGGCGCAGAGCCTGGAGCAGTCGTGCCAATAAAGAAGGCGTCATATACGCCGGCGTTGTAGTAAGTATTGCTCGCCGACGGCGACGAGCTAGGCGCCCCCACCGGGTTAGTATAGTTCATCGCCGCCCAGTAATTCCACTGGCCAGAGGTGAAACCGGTTGGACCCGGGACTGCTGTAATAAGGGAAAGACTGCTTGGGCTGACGAAAGTGAAATTTCCTAGCGCCGTACCGATAGTTGCGCCTGTCCCAGAAAACCCCTTGATCGTTCCATCAATGCCGTTGCCAGCGCCCTGCGCACTTGCAACAAAGGTCCCCGTTAGACCGCCTGCATAAATCGCGCCGAATAAATAAAGCCTGTTGAACCCCGTCCCCGAGGTCATGCTTTCGCCGCTATCACCTATCTTGGTCCAGCCGGTAGGCGTCGCGATCGTTGAACCGGTGACTTGGGCGGAGTCACAAACGGCGGCGAGAACCAAATTCCCAGCTACAATACCAGCTGGGAACGCAAGGGTTACACTGGCTGTTCCTCCTGATTCAGCTGCCTTATTATAGCCGCCATCCCCGACGTGCGCGATAGCCACATGAAAAAACCTTTAGGGTATTAAATCAATCGACTGCGATTCTGTCACGGTAATGGGTGGGCTACCTGGCAATGTCGCGCTGACAGTTAACTGAAAATGAGTGCCCCCGACTGCTGTAGCCGGAACTAACATAGTCCCGGTGGTCCCAGCAGTATTAGTAGGAACAGTAGCCACGGCCCCTGACGAAAACCAAGTCGGGACAACAGAGCCAAGAGTTCGCGCGCCAACCAAAGTTGCGGTTACCTGATAGGTGCCGCCAAATTTGGCCTTAACCAGCGGTCCCATCGTTATGAACGTATCCTGCATCACGCGACACGCATGGACTCGAGCAGCCTCGCACGCGCCTCCCATCGATCGAGCTTTTTTTCCATCGGATCACAGCCCTTGTCGACACAGTGCTTGCATATGAGACTGTCGCAGCATGTGCAACGCCCGCCCATATCTGCCGGATCGCACATCGGCTTCACGGTTACGATGTGGCCGCAATGACCGCACGCAAAGGTATCTTCTTCCTTCGTGCCATCAGGCCCAGTCGTAATAAGGACGCCATGACGCGTTCCGCGCATTATGCACCCCAATAGACAATAGGAATCATCTCATAACGAGGGGACTGAGATTTCTCAGCATGGTAGTCGCAAAGGTATTGCAGCTGATCGGTAAGGCAAAAGCAGCCATCCGGGAAAAACCATAGGCCTGTTGCTTCGTCCTTACAGCCAAAAATGCATTGCAACTACTATTCCTCAAACGTCACATGATATAGCACGGGCGCGGCATAAATCGGAGATAGTGCGCGGAACACAAGACCAGAGGCGGCAGTTGCAGGCCACGAAAGCTTATCATCAGGACCAGCAACCCATCTCTGCGTCGCGCGCTGGTTTAAAGCGAACGTCTTCAACGAGCTTGCGGCCGTGACAGTCGGGGCCACGGTGTAATTCACAAATGCTGACGTTTGACAAGCACCACTAAGAGTATCTTGCGCCAGCGGCGTTGCCGCAGTCGCAGTGCCTGCGGCCGTCATTCGCGAAACATCATAGATAATCTGCGTGTCAGACGCGTTTGGAGCACCATCTGCGCCAAAGGCAAACTCGACCAATCTCCCACGGCACAAAGCGGCCGTTGTCGCATTGATGCCTACAGCGACGGAAGTCGCGCCGAAGGTCGTGCTGATGTTTTGCTGAGTACCAGCAAGACGGTTATTAACTTCATACTTAGCCATTGAAATAAACTCCTTAACAATTATTTTTTAGGTTTGGGTTTAGTAGTTGACTTGCCGTCATCTATATCCGGGTCATCTACCTTCGCCGACCCGCGAGCTGCAGAGATAGCAATTTCCATATCGGCAAATGTCTTGTCGCCCCAATCGTTTTCCATGGGCGGCATGCCACGATGTTCACGATACTCATTCGGAGTTATCGCGTTGTTTTTGTATTCCATCTCATAGGTTTTCGCGATCGCCTCTTCGTCTTCCTGCTCAATGCCGACGAATTGGAATCTAAGTTGCGAAAAACCTAGCTTGGCGTGAATTGCTTCGCGCGTTAGATGCGATTCCAGCAAATGCGCAATAGGCTTGATGGCCTGCTCTCGGTCGCGGTCCTCTGCCGTCTCAGAGGTGTTGCGATTGAGATCTCGTTCAACACCGAGATTTTGAGGGCTGATATCGAACGCGGCGCATAATTCTCGGTGCAGAAACTCCTGGTATTTGAGATACAGCCCATCATCACCCTCCGGATAAAGCCTCAGCACAGACGGGCCGCGCGATTTCCCCATACTATCGAATTCAGTCATGCCCATCATGGGCATTAGGCCTTGGCCCTCAACCTCATTCCGCCAATACTGACGGAACGAATTCAGCATTTCTGTCGATGCGCCAGAACCTAAATCCAATGCAATCGATGGACGCGCATTCGTCGCAACGTTGCCGGCAAACTCGCCTACGCCAAGAATTCTAGATATCGTATTAAATGCAATCTCGACCGGACCTCGCCCAAATGGCGTTGCGGAACTTGGGTTGGGTCTGATATAAATAAGTTCATCATTTCGAAGTAGAACTTGCTGACCGATTCCACTTCCGACAAAGTTTCCGTATCCAACGATTTGGATATAACGCGCTTCATTTGTGTTCCCCGCCCAGCCTGGGTAAATCTGTATCGTCAGACCATCAACCGGCCACATCCATAAAGGCCGATTCGCGTCGCCCGACAGTTGCATCTCAACCGCGCCGGCACCCATAAGCATGTCTTCAACGACCTGCTCGGCGAAGGTGCGAAAGCTGTCATCGATATTCGGATGATCCAAGCAATAAGCGGCGATTTCAGCCTGCTTTTCCAGCTCGGAATTCATCTTAATGTCTGGCATGGGGACGATTTCCCACTCCAGCAAGGCAATCGGGTTCTTAATCGTATTAATTGCGCGGCGCGTATAAGGCTGTTGACCGAACCACCGCAGATTTCTCGGAGTGGGCTTATATGCAATGCGGCGCGCCGTACCAACCTGACCCATTTGGACAAGATTGGGAAACGCGATCGTATCGCGCTGCGGCTGCTTAGGGTTGCGTCCTGGCCGCTTGCCTTTGAAAAAATCTAGGACGCCCATTCATCTTAGCCAATCACTTAATAACGTCCGCAATTTCAACGCCCACAAATTCAGCTATGCGCTTAACGAGAGCAATTTTCTCCTCGTGTTCACAATTTGGTTGTCCGGTAGCCGCGTCGAATTTATTGGCGGCCTTCAGAAGTTCTTTCAATTCTAAGACTTCCTTACGCAGCGCCTCGAATTCGGCTTTTGTCACCTCTGAAATGACAATTGGTGATTGAGGCAAGACAATCTGCGGAGCCGGCCAGATGTCAGGGTAACGTCCAGGCCCTTTTTGGGTCCAATCTTCAATTATTGCGGATACCACACACATTAAAAATCTAACCTGACGTCAAAAGCGGCAATAGCTTAGTTACTAGGAAAATCATCACGCACGCAAAAACTATCACATGGACAATTTTGGTAACCAAAGGATCTGGCGAAAACCGCTCTGCAACCCATACAATAATCAGCGCCACAACAACGACTATAATAATAGGAACGATCAAGGCTATTAAAGCGTTCATTATTCATACCTCTTCTGGGTCGACCCCGCCGGTTAGCGACTCCGGGCTTGCGTGATGACGACACCTAGCTTCTGCAAAGGCTGTTATCGCGCCGTGCATGCTCACACTACAGGGCCGTTATTTCGACTTTCTTGGAATAGCCTTCGCCGCTTCTTTTCGGGCGGCCTTTTCAAGAGCGGCACGCCGAGCGGCCGGGTATCGAAGTTCAATCCGCTTACCAGCACGGCGCCTAGCCGCAACGCTCATTGAGAGCCTCGAAGCGGAATTAGCGCCAATCGAATCCGCTCATTCTCGCTCACCTTCAAGAAGCCGTCGTATGCCTCCTTAGAACTGGAACTGCTCAGGGAGCGCCGTGTCGCGCCTAGGATGGCCATCATGGTAAAGTCCCCAAGCGAGAGACCGTGAAGTTTTGCCGCGGCTTGAAGGAACCCAACCATAGGCTCGTCAAATATCATTACAATTTGCTGGGCAGTGGGCGCCATGGTCACTTAGACCGTTCCATCAAAAGCTCTTTTATTTCTTTGCATAGAGCCTCCAATTCCGCTAGGTCGCTACGCAGAGCCTCGATATCGGCCCTCATAACATCCGAGAATATGGTAACAGGCGGCGGAATAGTTGGCTGCGGAATACTCGAGGGCGGTTCCCATACGGTCGTGGGAAGGTTGGGGATAAAAGTCCCATCGTAAGGATTGCCAATTCGCATCAGCCTAAATTCGTGATCTGCGTGTTGATTGTCGTGATGTTGCCAGCATCGCCGCCGCCCGGCGTGAGAATATCATTTTTGAGATATGTCAGCTGAGTAATCACTTCCGTGCAGTGCAACTGCAACTCCGCAAGCATGCCGGTGATATCGCAACCCATGATTTCGGCCTGATTCAAGCCCGCGGCCGAAATCGTCAACCCGGCCAGTGTTGTCTTAACTCCCATTTCAATAGCTCCTTATAAAAATTGGTTGCGGGGGCAGGATTTGAACCTGCGTCCTTCAGGTTATGAACCTGACGAGCTTCCGGGCTGCTCCACCCCGCGCTTCCGCGAATAAATTTTTCCAGATGGCACAACCTTGGGCCTCAACCGCCTGACAGCCTTAGCGATGGGATTGCGCCTACCGCCCTCGTGACGATCGCCCTCACAGCAATACGCAATCCCGCTGCCAGCACAGTCAGGGCAGGGAACTGTTTCTGTTCGCATCATAACACCATAGCCATGACAAGACGCGCAACGCATCAAGCCGACTCCGTCGGCTCCGTCGGTAAAACCATGGATTCGCGATGGTGACGCTCAATCATATCACCGATAACACTAACATCAATGGAGCGACGCCCAATCAGATATCCGACCGCCGCGATAATAACATCTGATAGGACAAGAAGCACGATTACGCTCATGGAAATTCACCCTTATGCAAACACGAACTGCGATACTGGCCCCGGTCGGAGGAATCAAACCTCCTGCTCGGCCTCTCATTGGCCCCTGACGCGTAACTCAAGCCAATGATCATGGGCTCTGTATCAACACCGGGTCATGCAAACACGAACTGCGGCGCATACACTGCGACCATCAAGTCAGTTAATGCCCACACGGCCGCGTCGCAAGCGTCCGGCGAACCTTCGCCTAAAAACCCCGTGCTTGACATCTGGCACATCTGATCTTCGAGCGCCGCCAAGTCGCCGATGTGCGAGACGCGCCCTTGTTCGTAGAGCGCAGCGACGGGCTCGGCACGCGCAACCTTTCCACGCGAGGCGATAACCTCACGATATGCGATATTCGGGTCCGCGGTGCGAATAGTGTGCTCTACGAGTGCACCACCAAAATTGCGCTCTGCAATCAACCGGTCCGCCCTGAACTCGTGATAAGCATCAACAGCAACGCGAGCCCATCCTGCAGGGGATAGCTTGCAACTTCGGTCTGCCAGAACATAACCCCGGCCATCAACACCAAGAGCAGCGACAACGATGCCAATGCTATCTGCCGCTTCGTCATCCATGCTCCTCGCGCCGCTCGGATCGACCGCGACAACTACACGCTGCATTCCCGGAAAAGTTACCTTGCGGCGGGCTATATCGATAGTGTCACGCGTCCATAGTGCGCCCGGCACATCGTCAAGAATCTCAGCGTTCAGCTCCTGTCGGCCGAGGCGCGTGCCGTCATAGCGCTTTACAACTTGGCTAAAGAAACTCGGCGCTAGATTAGCTTTGTTCTGCAGAGTAGAACCGCGCGTCGTAACCGTTGATGGATCGGCAAGTATGCGCTTTACTATTGCAATAGGTCGCGGCGTTGTAGCGACTATTTGCCGCGGATGTTTTCCTAATCTTAGTCCGAATTGCAGCTGGTCCCATGTTGCTTCGGCGTACTGCCATTTAGCGAGCTCATCACACCAAGCAAGTGAGTGTTGAGGTCCTCTAAGCTGGTCAGGTTCTGTCGCGTTAAAAAGAGTGGCCCTCGCTCCATTCGGCCAAGTAAGTCGTCTCTTAGAAGGCTCATATTGTGGTCTAAAGTCTCTAGGATGGACCGAAAGGATTCCGCTTTCACCCTCAACGCAGACGTCTCTCGCATCAGCTGCCGTTTCGGCAACGATTGCGATGTGTCCATATTCGGTTCCCTCAAGCGGAGTTGTTCCGCATACCAGCTGGCGAACTGCTTCGGCGGCAGCCCTCGTCTTACCGAATCCGCGTCCGGCCAGCAACAGCCATGTAAGCCATTCTCCGGGCGGTAAGAGCTGGTTTGGTCGAGCATAGAAGGACCAATCGTACTTGAGCTGCTCAGCTTGGTTTTCAGTCAGAAGAGCGAGTATCGCCTCTTGCCGCTCGGCGGGCAGACGAGTCAGAGATTCTAGCAGAGATAGAGTCACGAACTGCTTCCGATTGTGGGAAATTCAAACGAGCATCCGGACCATAGATGAAAGTAGCATCGTAATCATGTGCGTGCGCCGCCTCAATGGCAGTACAGAAAAACCCTATTTGGCAAAAATGCCCATTCGGCTCGATATAGGCTTCCCAGCATTCAAGGTTCCCATCATGAACGATGGGCCTAACGCCAATAAACAGCGATTCGAGCAGAGATAATGTCAAGAGCTAAGCGCCCCAATAGTAAATCCAATGGGCGCGCCGCTCGCCCTCTAGCCAGATATACAATTCTAAGTGATCATCCTCATCAGGATAGACGTCACCAGTCTTCGCTCCCAAGCGCCTTAATCCATGCATTTGTGATTTCTTCCGCAAGCTCTTCTTGAGCTTCCTCACTCCAGATAGCACCGCAATCTAGTTCGGATTCCTGTATTGCCTTAAGAATCAGTGCCTTTATCTGCGCTTTCATGGCTATTAGATCCAATTTTCGCCCACTCAGCTATAGTTCCGAGTGCCATTTCGCCGCTTTTGTCCTCGAGGCGCTCGGTTGCGCTGGCAATTTGTTCACGAATCACGTCAATTGCGCTCACGTTTGAGACTTCGATCGGACCGCCGTCCTTGCCGGTTTGTTCTGTAACAGTGGTTTCTTTCCATCCCATGCGGCGCGCAGTGTACCATTTAGCCGCGTCAAGCCTCACTCGCGAGTCAGGGTCACGCAAAAGCTCAATGACGGTTCTGCCGGCAGTCATAGCAACCTTGAATTTGCCGCTGTTCAGCTCCTTGCGGAAACGCTTGCGCAGAGTAGGTTCGCTAATCTTAAGCTGGGCGGCTATGTCGGCCTGGGTCATACCAAAAGCCGCAGCGTTCTCAACGAGCAATCGTTCAGTGTCAGTTGGCATTAGTCATGCCTCAACCCCGTGACAACCCCTATCCCGTGCAGCATAACCTTGAGTCCATCCCAAGCAGCAACCGAAACTACGATAATCCATGCGTCGCGGAGAGTAAGCATCAGCCCTTCCAGCCCATGAAGTAGCAACATATTCCCATAGCAACAAGAAACAGAATGAACCACATCACTTCTTCTCGGCCCCCAACCCAACGCAAAAAAACTCATGCGCTTCAGCAAGAGTAGAGACATACTCCGCACGCGGCACATCAACACAAAGAATTGATCCGCCCCAGCCATCGCAAAATATTTCGCAAGCGGCCTCATAACTGTCAACCGCAGGGGAAAATTCGTCATTCTTTCCGGTAAAAGAAAACCAACCCCTCCATCACTTCTTCTCGGTCCCCAGCATGTCCCGGCAATCGAAATATTCCATCGCGAGCCGGCCTTCCTCATGCGCGTCGGTAAATTTAATCTGCGATTGAAAATAAGCAAGCATGCCATCCTGCAGACAAACATCTTCAGGCTTGGGTTCTATTCTAACCTCATTGAACGGCTGATCGTCAAGCATGCTTGGCGGAAGCGGCGTGCGCAGAGTGGACATGTTTAACCCCTTCCAAGCTTCTTAGCCGCGCGATGCAACCTCACACGATGCGCGACAGTCATTGGTTTATCGCCCTTAGCCGGACGGCCGCCGCGAGGTTTCGTTACAGGTTTCGTTACAGGTTTCGTTACAGGTTTCGTTACATCGCTCACTGTCCACGCTGGAACAGTGCCGATTTGATTCGGGCTGCGAACCTTGTCCACAAAGAGAACTCGGCGCGGCAAGTCGGGAAACGGATCTGTAATCATTAGTGGAACAACGCGCTAAATACGATCGCGACCGCTACGCCAATCGCATATCCAATGGTGAATGAGTACGGCCGATACAACGGATCAATCATGAGCTTAAATCGCGCATCGAAATGTCAACCATATCAACCACATAGAGGATAAAGGAAATGGCTGCAACGCTTTAGGTAACAAATCGTGATATCACTAATTATAACAAGCACTTAAGGCTAAAGCCTTACTGCCGATTTTACTAGCGATATCGTAGGAGTTATTAGATAAATCGCAGAAACACAAGCAAATTCAATATGTACCTTTGCCCTAGTAGGGCCAAATTGGGGCGCTTACCTGAAATCTAAAGCTCAACTATTGTCTCGCGCGCGTTAATCACAACCTCGCGAGAAACAAAAGCTCGCCCAGTCAAAATTTCACGGCTTCTTCTCTCGCCCACGCTTTAGCCTGACTCTCAGTATCAAATCTTTCTACCGAGCGCTCTCCACCGCATGTAAACTCGTACCGCCATTTCGTACCAGTCCAATATTCCGTATCGGCCCAGATATCCAGACGCCCGCCTCCATCATCAGCCACGAACACAAGCCCATACCATCCCTCTATGGTTGGCTTATCATCAAGCGATACTGATTGGCTCATGCTGAATTTGTGCGAACGAGCCAAAGAGCGAATAAAATCGTAAAGCCGAGCCTAGGCGACAATATGCCCATAATCGAGGCTACTCCCAGACAGGCAATATCCGCGGTGCTCACTTCCCGCCTCCTCATTAGGGGCATATGGGATGAAAATGAAACGCTGCCACACAAATGGCCAAGAACACAACCAACGCCCAAGCTATAACTTCAGTCATCACTTATCCCGCTCGATAAACAAATCCGTGCATCCCTTGGGGATCGGCGTGATCTGCTTGCCCTCGCGGTCGTAGCACTTGAGCAAGACCAAGGGGAGACTCGGTAACTTGTGTGCGCGCCGCATGTGGTGACGCCTTGGGACATATGCAATTAAGCCTGGCCAAATCTCATTTTCGCGTCGCAATTCCCATTCATATGGTGCTGGTCTCGCCTGTTGTATCTTAGACTCAAAGATGCTCCAACCGATCGGCAACAGAATGAAAAACACAATCAGGACAATGACGACTAACCAAAATCGCATTACATCGGCCTGAATAAGATAATCGCGCACACAACCAAAGAAATAATAGCGGGGTTTATGGTGTCCTGATTAGCCCAGTAATATTCAAGCAACGCCACGCCTCTTGTAACAATTAGTGATCGAAAAAGCAAATTATTCTTGCGTGGCACCCTTATTCGCTTGACATTCCCGCAAATTTGCTTATATTACTATTATAGGCAGTAGGGAAATGGGAAAGACTAAAAGGCCCCCAAAAGCACCTCCTAAGGCTCCGGCTCAGACCCGGTCCGGAAAGAAGAATGCATTGCAGCGGGCTTTCGGGCGGCTACCAGATCACGAAGCTCAGCCACCAGATACAAAGAAGCAAACGCAGCACAGATGGACACGAGGTGGCACAGACTGAAAACTCGGCCGGCCTAGAAGCTACCGGAGCCCGCTGCAATGCACTCACGGTGCAGAAAAAAGGAGACGACAATGACAAATCGGAAAATCAAGACGATGACGAAAATACATTTTCCAACCGAAGCCGAGCGCTGGTCAAATGTGCCAGGTTACAAGGAAGGCTTCGCAGACGGTTTGACCGACAAGCAAGACTACGAAAGCCGCGCCACTCACGAGCAGAAGGCAGGCGTTTGGGGCCAAGCGTATGACCGAGGCCTCTGGGCGGGGCGGCAAGAATATGACCGATATCATTGGGGCGATGACCCGACGATCGGCGAAAGGGTTGGGCTAAACTGACGCTAGCCTATGCCGCTATGGCGGCATACACGAGCGCCTGGAAACTGATCTGGCTAGATTAAATCGCGCCTATGACCAAGGATATCAAGAAGCGCTTCGCCCTAAGCCTATACGCCAACCGCGCCAAACCACGCTCAACCGTGAAATAGTTTTGGCATGGCAACGCGGATTTGAGGCTGGTCGCGCAGCTCGAAACAAAAGGAGACGAAAATGACAATACGGTTTGAGATCCTCGCCTCTAAAGAATTCGCCTATTTCATCCGTCAGGGATACGTTCTTGCGGAAGTTCTTCGCATCGACGGCCTTTTAATGGCGAAACTTATCAAACATGACTGACGCTACGAAGTTTGAGTTTCGGCATGGGCCGCGCGTTGCGGCCCATAGCGAAGCTTCTAACCACAAGGGAGAGACTACAATGACTAAGAAAGCAAAAGACAAGGTCTGGGCTATATTTTCATATCCGCGAGGCTCATGTGTGCCTGACGGGGTTATTGAAACTTCTAAGGGCTATCCGCACCGCGAGCTGCAACGCATTGCCAAGCGCATGAATTGCAACGGTGACGAATGCCGCTTTAGGGTTTCTAAATGCTACCTATGACGCTAGCCTCTGCGGCCTCCGGGGCCGTAGACACGAGCGCCAAAGCTCGAAACAAAGCCCGTAACCAATCGAGCGAAAGACGGCGGCTGGGCAGACCGTGCCAACTATCACGTATCAGCTAGTGCTCACACGTGACCAGCACGGAGCCGCCGGAACATAAATAGGAGAGACGAAAATGGCAATCGTTTATCATTACGGCAAAGATGGCTCATTCGTGGCCGGCGATACCGAAACCAAGCGCACCCGCTATTCATACCCATCAAGTCCAAACGCTGTTTGGGCAAAGACCGATCCGCTGAGAACCGCAACGGACATGATGCGACAAGAAAACAAAATGCCAGTGTGGAACTGTTCCGCCGATTATGACAAGCGCAATTGGGAGCGGTTAAACCAGCGTAGAAGCGACGACTGACGCTAGCCTCTGCGGTCCCCAGACCGCAGACACGAGCGCCAATGCTCGAATAAAGGGAGACGAAAATGACCGACGTACAGACTGAAGACAAAATGGCCAATGCCAAAGAGCAAGGCCAAGCTCAATTCAACAGCATAAAAGAGATGGTCGAGGCCCTCGAAGTTGCGCGCAACGCAGAGGACAAAGACGAAGGCCAAACTGACCTAGAGGCAACGGCCCTTGAGGACGCAGAGCAAGCGATCCATGAGGACGCGTTGTCTGTGCTGGTTCGTAGTGACTGGCATGAGCCTGGTCGCGAGGCCGAAGATCCTGACGAGTTTCAGATATTGCTCTGCACTGGTGGGCCAGCGGTACGCATACGCGGCACGCTCAACGAGTATAGCGAGCCTGAAAAGGCTTGGCTCGAAGTCCAAGATTGGTTCACCCCGTGGACGGAGTTTTGGCCTCGGCGTGATGAGGACTTAGGCTCAAAAGACTACACATCAACCGAAGAGATATTGCTCGCGTATGCGAGATGCTTCTATTTCGGAAACTGACGCTAGCCTATGCCGCCGATGGCGGCATACACGAGCGCCCTGCTCGAAATCAAAGGAGACGAAAATGAAAAGAGAAAAACTGACGGAAGAGGAATTGCAACAAATCTACGAATTCTTGGCAAGGTGTGGATTTCAAACCTACAAGAATTTAGTGCGAAAGTGACGCTAGCCTCTGCCGCCATTGGCGGCAGATACGAGCGCCAGCTCGAAACAAAGGAGAGACTAAAATGACCTATATCGAAGAAGACCAAACTCGTATCGATCAGCTTGAGACCGAGATAGCGCACTATACAAAGGCGGTTATAGTGGCAGATAGCCTCCAACAGCTATGCGATTATCTAAATAGGCTCGACGAGCGTGTCGCCGAACTTAATACACTAACTGGCCTTGATGGCTCTATCGAAGACTATATCGACATAACCGATCTATCGACTTTCGGTGGCGACGAACCATCGGACACGATGGGAATCTATTCATGGGACCCAAATAAATTCCTGTGCGCAGATTCCCATTGGTACACGACGGCGCGTTACTGACGCTAGCCTCTGCGGCCTTTGGGCCGTAGACACGAGCGCCCGCTCGAATAAAAAGGAGACAAAGAAAATGACCACAAACGAAGCCAAATGCTTGGTTTGCCACAAGACTTTCAACCGCGACTATTGGTATAGCTTCCCGTCATGCTTCGGAACCGGCAAAAACAATTTGCGCCGTAAGATCGCCAAGAGGGGCAAGAAGTGACCCCCGCATCACTCAAAGCATGGCGTGAGCGCATGTTCGGAATAGGCTACGGCACACGTAGCAAGGAAAGAGCTGCCAAAGCCCTTGGCCTATCACAACACGCCTATGACTCATATGAGGCCGGCGAGCACCGGATACCACGGTATGTCGAGCTAGCGTGCATGGCTCTGTACTACCAGTCAGAAGGCATAGAGCCCGAAGATTTCCTCTTTGCAAATGCCATCGATATAGACAAATATGAATCTGAAATATACGACATTATCCGTCGTACCCAGAAACTTTTGTTGAAGTGACGTTTCGAACATGCCGCGTACTAGCTCGCGCGGTATGCTGAAGCGCCAGAAATTGAAGCAAACGTCTGGCTCGTAGTGGTCAGCCAATGCACGGATAGGGCCCGCGACGCTTCACCTTTTCCTGTATAAGCGCATCAGAGCCTCAAGCAACCTAAGTTCAACATCTTGTAGCATACCATTAACCGGTGCGCCGGCGAAATAAGCTGCATAAACCTTCGCGGCGGCGCGACGCGCATCATTAATCGAGGCAATACTGTTTATCTGCGCTGTCATTTTCTAAAAAACATTTTTGTCAAATACCAAGTCAATGAGACGCAAAACATCATCGTCGCGACCAGCACGAATAAAATCACTTGGAGATTGATTGCTAAGCAGCAAATGAGGTTGATCAAGCCATTCCCGAATCTCGTCTTTGCTAAGGAATTGCTCAAGCTTTTTCCTTACACAGTCATCAGACATTAGTAGTAGCCGTGCTCAAATATTTCGTCTTCTGGGATCCAATCGTTGATCTTTGCATCGTACACAAAATATGTGCCATCTTCCCAGTATCCATTAAGATCCTCATCTGGATACAGGCAATGACCTGCGTCTCTTCCAATTTTATCCTTGATATTGTCGTCGGCAGAATACCTCTCCACCCAAGATGGCTTCAATTTCTTGGCAATAGTCATCGGCCGAATCCAAATGGCTGATTTAAAAATTAAATTGTTAGGTAATTCAAAAAGTTAGCCGCCAGCCTAACCCGTCTCGTGACTGGGGGCGCTCGAGCGTCTGGCTTGGCGGCTAATTGTGTTGATAGATGGGGGCTTAAGAGCGCCGGAAATTGGTCCTCGGTAGCTCTATGCACAAAACACCTATCATAATATTATCCCATGTTTTTATGGAAAAATCAACGCATAAATGCCGATTAACGGCAATAGTTCATTAAAAATTCGTAATAATTCAAAGGTTAGACTCTCAATGATAGCTTATGAAGTTGCAAAATTGCACTTTCATATCGTCTTTTCGCAGTGTCGTGAGACAACTTTGTGCCCCATGCTTTGAGCATTCGATCGGCAACTTCTGTGTAAAAGTAACCACATGCTCGAAGATAAACGATTCTGAAATCCTTCTTTTCCAGCGCCGCACACCAACCCATGACTGTTTCCCAATCGGCAATTTGCTCCCTACTAGGCTTAAATCTAACCTTAACTTCTTCTGCGCCATATTCTGTCCATTCCTTGACGGCCTCGCGCCATATCGCATGCTGTAACGGCCGATTCCCCTGAAAACGGCTATCAGGATCGGAAAGCGCGCGGTCCGTCATGCAAGCCGTCCATATACGTCGTTCGAAGTCCTCCGGGATGGCGGGATTTCTCAAATCATCGACAAACTCATACAAATACGTCCTGGCGATACGATTCCGATTACGTCTTACCCCAGGCGGGCGATGCGCGCGCCATGCGCTGTCTGAGCAAACCATATTTGCATCACGCAACATTGATAATCCCCCTGGCATGATCGAACGGAAGAAAAGCACCCTTTTTCTTGAGCATCTTCGTGTTGATCAACGCTTCCGTGATAGCCAAAGCTATACCATATGCAACAGCTTCGATATCACCCCGCCGCATAAGCATTAGCTTTATCAGGTCAACTGCCGGATGTTCACGCAGCATTTTTGTTTTCCTCACGCATTCCGCTCAGCACGTCGCACCAATCACCATGCTCGCGGGGAATCTTCACATCAACGGACAGCCGAGGATCTCTAGAGAGCCTCTTGGCCAGCGCGTAAGCCGCTCCTTGCCCAACATAGTGCGAGTCATTGTCGCCGAAGATCGTAACGCGCCAGACGGACTCGGGAACCTCCCAAGTCTCTAGCCCATGGCAATTCACCGCCGCCCAGCATAATGCTCCTGTCAGCTCTGTAACGGCTAACGCTGTTTCAATCCCCTCGGCAATACCAAGCCAACCGTGAGCCGGCGGAGTCAGACGGATCGCGGAACCTTGTGGCAGTGAGCCCGCGCAAATCTTTTTAGGCGAAGGCACATCCGCCTTATGTCCGTCGGGCGTCAAATATGTACGGTGAAGGTTGACCGGATTGCCGTCTGCGTCCGACACAATCGCAATCATAGCCGGATGAAATGTCTTGGTCCCATCATCATGCAAATAGGCAAGCCTGCGATGGTAGCGTAATTGGCCGGAAATGGCCCGTAGGTACCCAAGTCTGCGTCCCAGATACACACCTACCGGGCACCCTATAGTTGCCATCTCAGCGGCTGACCAAATGGAATTTAGATTGCGCCGATTGGGCTCACCAGATTTAAGCAGCGGCTTGGCAACAGGTATGTCTTTCGCGACCGACTCAATGCGCTTAACGGCTTCCCTGAAATCCACTCCCAGCGCGCGCTGGACGAATTCGAATCCATCGCCGGAACCGCATTGGTTGCAAATCCAATCGCCGCGGCCGCGGTAATCGGTGTAACGAAACCTGTCCTTGCCGCCGCAAAACGGACATGGGCCGTGCTTACCGTTAAGCAATTTCAGGTCGAGACCGAATTGCGGCAAGATTCCATTCCAGCGATTGCGGAAGGCTTCTTTGTACTGTACGGTCGGCGCCATTATAGGCCGCCATCGGCCTGGATTGACCCGCATACGGGAAAATCAGTTTCCTCGGTTTTTGAGGCACCCGTTACATCGGGAAATGGCCTCCATTTACGCAAGCTAAGTGAAGGCCTTCCGTTTTCACTTTCCGACACCGTTAGCTTAGCCAATTGCCCTACAATGCCAGACAGCGACAGACAGCCGTTCCGGTAAGTTTCAATCAGGTCCTCGGGAAAGGCCACGCCGTTATCAAGCAGCCAACGCGCAGCTGTGAGGATCGGCTCTTTAGACTTGCCGATTTCCTTGCCGTTATAGGCGAAAGGCTCTGGACCATAGCGGCGCCCATCCGAGCGAGGTAGGATGTCAATTCGATGAATATTCACGCCACCTTCCGCCTTTTCGAGTGAATCCAGCGCAACCGTGCATGCCTAACCCATCCGATCACGTCATCCATAGCCTGCTTTGGCTCGGCGCCAGGGTGATGTGGCCAGATTCCGTAGATATCCCGATACCGGTGCGCTGCCTCGCCGGGATTCTTACAGGCGCTTAGCAACTGCCGATAAATCTCTCGCCCAGCCTGTCGCGCAAGCCGCTCTTTGGCCCTAGTCGGCGCGACCTTCGCGCCCATGCCAAACTCAACAAGCTCGCCGTCAGCATTCTCAACACTGCTTAAACGGCGCGGCCGCTCGGCGCCACATTGCGAACATTGGCGGGCAGTAGGCGGCATGAGGAAGCCGCAAGACTGGCATTTCGTCGGCTTCCTAGGCTCCGCACCATTTTGCGGGTTGATGCCACCCTTCTCGCCAGGCCTGCGAATATCTAGATGCTCGTGACGAATCTCGTCAGGAAAGCCCAACCGCTCGGCATTGCCGGCGTGATCCAGAATCAGGAGATAATCCTTGCCCGGCGCCGTCCGCAGCCCGCGACCGATCATTTGAACCCACAAGATTTCAGATTTCGTCGGCCTCGCCATAATGATGCAACGCACGTCCTCATCGACTCCCATCGTCAGGCAGCCGACGCTCGAAATTATCTTGTCGTCGCCGTTGCGAAAGCGGCGGAAGGTTTCCTTGCGCTCATCAGGCGTAGAGTTACCGTCGATGTATCCACACGATAAGCCAGCCTTTTGGAATTGCCCTTGAAGGGCCGCAGCGTGTGCCCGATCCACTGCAAACATAAATGTTGGACGATTGTGAGCACGTTGTGACCACGTTGTAACTACGTCTGCCACAAGCTGAGGCCGTTGCATTACGCAAGACAAATCTCCTTCGTTGTAGTCGCCGGCGGTCGTGCGCACACCAGTCAGATCAGGATCTAGCCCGGGTCCGTAGCCTCGGTATGGAGAAAGCCAGCCCTCATCGATTAGCTCGCGCGTTGTCGCCGCAATAATTAGCTTAGTCCACCTAAGGCCCATTCCCTTGCGCCATGGCGTAGCGCTAAGACCGATTTCAACACAGTCAGGATAAGAATGGTCTATGATCTCATCCAATGCCGCGCAACCGACATGCGCCTCGTCGCGAATAAAAAATCCAACATCCTTCAGCTTACGGCGCACCAGCGTTTGCGCCATTGCAATCTGCACTCTCGCTTCAAAATCCGTCCTCTCGTGCTGTGCCTGAATGACGCCAATGTCTCGTATTCCCTCGCCTTCAAAATCAGAAATCGTTTTCTCGAGAATCGTCAACGCCGGACAGACAAAAACCGGCCTTCGTCCCTTCGCAAGCGCGCCGCCGATTATGTGAGCTGCAGTCAAGGTCTTGCCGAAGCCGGTTGGAGCCTGCAGGATAATCCGCTTGTGGCCTTCGCGCACAGCCTGCTTAATCTCGGCAATAGCCTTCCATTGCCGCAAACGAAGCGGCCTAAGCGTGGCAGGGTCAAAGTAAGCTCGCGCCGCAAAAAGGTCATAGGCCACGCTGTTTCAGCACCGCCAAAAGTGGACGGCAATTATCGTTATGATAATCAGAGCCGTTTGAAGAACCATAGCGATTTCCAAGCTCATTTATCTCCACTCCTTGTTAGCCATGCTTAAGGCCCTCGCGCGTGCGGTATAGTAAGAGCTAATTACAACCTTACGTGACTGTTTCTTAATTATAGTATCTATAACCGCGCGCGTAGCAAACGCTGTGCCAACGGCATGGAATGGCATCCAAGGATTGGTCATGCGGGCACCAATACGATGACTTTCTCTGCATAATTTTTGACGGTCTCAAGCGGTAGGTAGAATGTTTTGATAGTTCCGCGTTTTTCATGAATTTCTGGCTTAATCTCGTCATGATACCGACGTAGCCAACGAGTAGAGAAGATTGCCAGAAACTCGTAATTTCCTTGAATGTATAACCAGGAATTGACTTTGGAAAAAATGCCGCTTTTGGTCCAACATGAAACGTCGCGCGAGCTTTTCTCGGCAACTTCTATTGACATTCTTCCCGTCTCGGTACATCGCTTGTCTAACTTAATTTCCCAGCTTTGGCGGTTCTCCCCCTTATTCCATTGAAACTTTTTACTGCCGAAATTCTGTATGATTACACCATGTTGTGAGAGGACGTCACAGACGAAGTCTTGGAATTCCAAGCCATCCTGATATGCCGTAGGGCTCTTAGCGTCAGGATATGTTGGCTCAAGCAGCGGCATACTCTGCCTCGTAACCATAAGCGTCCCATCCGGCTCGAGGTGCTCCGCGTCGATACATCTCGAGGCGCTTACCGATCGGATACAGCGTCTCGATTATCTCATAGAAGAACTCTGGTTTGCGGCTATGCTCTTGCCGCTCTATGCTAACGACGCTATCAAACAGCTTGCGCTGGTCTGGCTGGCAGGAGCCGCGAGTGGCGATCAGCAACAATTCATGGCGTACCGAATTGTAGTGGCCCATGTTGTGCTTGATTTTGTCCCAGACAAATGATGCTTTGTATTTGAACCCCCAAGCTTCGATCACCTGAAACGATTCCTCGAGGATTGGTGATGTTACCCAGAGGAATAGAACTGCGTTGTCTTCAGCGTATTGGTTCTTAACCGGCTCTGCGCAAATGTCAGCAAGGCTCATCACCGGATAGTGGTCGCGTTGCTCGGTTGTGCCTTCTGGCATTGTGTTGCCGTAGCTCCACGGCGGATCAGCATAGATCACACGATATTTGCCGGTAGGCTCGACTAATCTAAGCTCTTCTGTTTTGCTGGCGAGAATGCGCCTAAACGCCTCAGTAATTTTAATCGCCCCAGACTTGATTTGTTCAAACATTTCGCTGGGAAGCGCCGCCAGCTTTTGAGCAAGAGCGGATTCTTTCTTGCTCAAGGTCATGTCTTTAAGCGTGGGTGGTGCTGAAACTGGTACCAAATCGGAACCAGTTATTTTGGGCCGCCCGCCTTCGTGCCTATCCGTTTCGAGCAGCATTTCGCCGCAGCGGCGCATCGCTTCGAGAAAGATCGCCTTGGCTTCTTGCTCAAGCTCCTTTCCAAGTTGCTGTTGCCTGGAATAGATGCCCAAAGCCTTCGAAATGTCGGCTACTTTTTTTGATTCTTGTATGGTGCGTGCTTGCGTGAGAGCACGTCTTGCAACATGTAGTTTTGCCACAACCACGTCTGATTCGGCGTGTTCGCCAATTGGAACAAGCTCGCTCATCAAAGCGCCTCAACCATTGTCTTATTCGCGCTCGGCTTCGTATATGTCGTGCAGTCAAAGTACCTTGGCCGAGACAATAGCGGATCAATCTGGGCACCAGCCGCGTCATTATCCGGCGGCGCAATCAAGTCGAGAACGGCACCAATAATGCTTGCCGCGCTGTTGTCAGATAGGCGCGTGATTGAATCACG
>Ga0307471_100000553_pt1 | contig 19286 bp, 20 predicted proteins | sample atmos_gasesAM3C__2_FD_204566 | JGI IMG/M metagenome (GOLD analysis project Ga0307471, IMG submission 204566) | Hardwood forest soil microbial communities from Morgan-Monroe State Forest, Indiana, United States - atmos_gasesAM3C_515 | ecosystem: Environmental > Terrestrial > Soil > Temperate...
CCCGGATGCTGAAATACTGTTTCGCGCCCGGCTCCCTCGCGTTCTTTTGGGAGTCGCCATCGGCGGCGGCATGGCCGCCTGCGGCGTCGTGCTGCAAGCGCTTCTGCGCAATCCGCTGGCTTGCCCGCAGATGATCGGGGTCTCAGGAGGCGCTTCTCTGGGCGGAATTCTGGGCCTGATCTTTTTCCCGCACTGGCTGCTGCCCATCGCCGGAGGGCTCCTGGGGGAAATCTCTTGGGTGCCCCTCGCCGCCTTTCTGGGCGCGCTGTTGAGCATGGTGTTGATTTATCGTTTCTCGCTGTTTCACGGCCGCCTCCACCCTTATCACCTGCTGCTGTCCGGAGTGATTTTCAACGCTTTCATCGGCGCCGTGATTATTTTTCTCAATTCGATCGTCGATTTTTATCAGGCCCAGGGACTGCTTTTCTGGCTCATGGGGAGTCTTTCCACCCGTGCCTATCTCACGGTCGGATTCATCTGGGCTTACATCGTTCTCGGTTTTCTCTGGCTGTGGACCAAGGGCCTTTCCCTCAATCTCATCACCCTTGGGGAAGAAGCCGCCATGCAGCTCGGTGTCGAGACCGGCGCGCTCCAGCGGCAGATCTTTGTCGCTTCCTCGTTGATGATCGGCGCCATGGTTTCCGTCAGCGGCATGATCGGCTTCGTGGGATTGATGATTCCCCACGTCATGCGCCTGGTCGTCGGCAGCGACCACCGGCTCCTGCTGCCGGCGTCTTTTCTTGCCGGCGGAATCTTCTTATGTTGGGCCGATACCCTCGCCCGCATCCTGCTGACGCCCGCGGAGCTGCCGGTGGGAATCATCACGGCGTTCTTTGGCGGCCCGTTTTTTATTTTTCTCCTCTACCGCGACGGCGCCAAAAAGCTGGCTTTATGAATCCGGCTATTCGAACCGAGAATCTAACGTTTGCTTACAAAGACAAGTCCGTGCTCAACGGCGTGTCCCTGTCCGTCGAGAGGGGCGAGATGGTCGGCGTCCTCGGTCCCAATGGGTCAGGCAAAACGACCTTGCTTAAGATTTTTTCGGGGGTCTTGAGGGGGCAGGGAGAGGTGAAACTAAATGGCAGAAGTATTGAAACCTACGGCAAGCGGGAGCTGAGCCGGGTTTTCGCCATGGTGCCGCAAGAGAGCCAAGTCCTTTTTCCCTACACGGTGGCAGAGATCGTCCTGATGGGAAGGGCGAGTTATCACAGCCCTCTAGCGCTCGAGGGAAAGAGAGATCTCGAGGTCGCGCGCGCCAGCTTGGAGTTGACCGATTCTCTGCCGTTCTCCGACCGTTATCTCCATGAGTTGAGCGGCGGCGAAAAGCAGCGAGTGATCATCGCCCGTGCCTTGGCGCAAGAACCTCAGATTCTTTTGCTCGACGAGCCTTCCGCCTTTCTCGATCTTAAACATCAGGTGCAAGTCTTCCAAATAATACGAAGGCTCAACCGCGAACGCGGATTGACCATCGTCGCCGCGCTGCATGATCTCAACCTCGCCGCGCTTTTCTTTCCGCGCCTAGTGATGCTGCGCGACGGAAGAATCTATCGAGATGGCTCGCCCAGAGAAGTGCTGACGGAGAAGACCATCGATGAGGTGTACGGAATCCGAGTTCGAGTTGAAAAAGATCCTTCCGGCGAAAAGCCCCAACTGTTTATCTGTCCATCTCCATAAGTTCACAACACCGACCTTGTCCACGGTCCTGGGCAGTTGTTCGGCAGTCATCGGCACCCGGTCATTAAGTTGTAGAGAGACCGCAAAATTGGTATTTAAAATACCGATCAATGGAGGTTGCGAAATGAAGCCACGCGCGATGCTATTGATAGCGATGATCGTCGGAGCCGCTGCGCTCCGGCTCGTGCCGCATCCATCTAACTTCACTCCCATCGGCGCCCTCGCACTTTTTGCCGGCGCCCAGTTTGACGACAAGCGATGGGCTTTTATCGTCCCACTGGCAGCAATGTTTTTAAGCGACCTGGTGATCGGTTTTCACAGCGGTATGCCGGTGATCTATGCCGCATTTGCGGCGATCGTTTGCATGGGATTTTTGCTAAAGGAAAAAAAGACCGCCCTCCGCGTCACAGCCGCGTCCCTCGCAGCAGCCACGTTTTTCTTCATCGTTTCCAATTTCGCAGTATGGGCGGCCGACCGGCTTTATCCTTTGACGTTTCAAGGGCTGGTGACCTGCTATATCGCCGCCATACCTTTCTTCCAGAACTGGCTAGCCGGTACGCTTTTCTACTCAGCCGTCCTCTTTGGCGGTTTTGCCCTCGCCGAAAGAAAACTTCCGGTTTTCGCCTCGGCTCACAGCTAAGCTGAATTTTCACTCTAAGATTCGAATTTTAATTAGCGATGAGCGGTTGCAAAACAACCGCTCATCGATTTGCCTTCCTATACCCCAGCGCGTCTTGCGCGATTATGATTTTTTGAATGTTCGAGGAGCCTTCGACGATCTGGTAAGACTTGGCGTCTCTATAATAACGCTCCACGGGAAATTCGGTGGAATAGCCATAGGCGCCGAGGATTTTCAACGCCGCGTCGGCAGCGAAGGCTGCGGCCTCCGCCGCGGTATATTTACCAATCGAAGTTTCCAAATTGTTAGGTTTCTTCTGGTCCGCGAGCCATGCGGCGCGATAAACTAGAAGCCGAGCCGCTTCTTCGTGGACGATCATTTGCGCAATCAGATCCTGGTTCATCTGAAATTCGCCGATCTTCTGGCCGAACTGTGTGCGTTGATTACAGTAATTCACGGCGGCTTCTTTTGCCGCTCGCGCGACCCCTAAGGCACCGGCGGCACAGTTGAGCCGCGTCTGATTGAGCTGCCACATGCAGACTTTGAAGCCGTCGCCTTCGTTCCCAAGCCGATTCGCGGCCGGTATTTTAAAATTGTCGAAGATCAGCTCGCCGATGGGCGAGCAGTGGGCGCCCAGAGTTTCCAACGGTTTGCGCGTCAAGCCCTGCTGATCCCAGTCGGCATAAAAAGCCGACATGCCGCGATGCTTCTGTGATCGATCGGTGTAAGCGTAAACCAATCCGCCGTTTGTTACCGGAGCGTTGGAAATCCAGATCTTGCTGCCGTTAAGAAGGTAGAGATCACCCTGCTTGGTCGCGGTCATGCGCAGCGCTGCCACATCTGATCCCGCGTCGGGTTCTGTAATCGCGAAGCAGCCGATCTTTTCACCCGAAAGTAGCGGCGGAATGAACTTCCTTTTTTGCTCTTCGCTGCCAAATTGCAACACCGTGATCGCCGGACCGATCTGCATGTTGATGGCCACGCGCATCGCACTGTGCACACGGGCAATTTCTTCGGTAATCAGAACCATGGCCAAAAATCCGAGGCCGTTCCCTCCATAAGTTTCCGGTATCATGGTACCGTAGAAACCCAACGCGCCCATTTTCTTGACTAGATCGCCGCGGAAGGTTTTTTCCTTGTCATCCTTGGAGGCGGTGGGACCAATTTCCTTCTCGGCGAACTCCCGCGCCAAATCGCGCACAGCGATTAATTCTTCGGAAAGTTGGAAATCCATCGTTCCTCCGTAACAAATGGGGCGACCAGCCGGTCGCCCCACATCAACTCCCGACCCGTTGCCTATTGCCTACTGTCTGTTGCCTGTTTCAACAATTCCTGCGCAATGACAAGCTTCTGAATCTCAGACGTCCCCTCGTAGATTCTTAGCGCCCTGACATCTCGGTAGAGCCGTTCCATAATACTGCCTGCGACTAAACCCACACCGCCGTGAATTTGCAGAGCCTGATCGGTAATTCTCTGCGCCGCTTCCGTGGCAAAAAGTTTCGCCATTGAGGACTTTTGTTTTGCCCCGTCGCCTCCGCAATCATGCGTCCAGGCCGCCTGGTAGACTAGCAGACGGGCCGCCTCTAGCTCGGTCGCCATCTCAGCCAACTTAAACTGAGTTCCCTGAAATTCAGCTAAGGATCGGCCGAACTGCCGACGAGCAGAACTATAAGCGATCGCTTCTTCAAGCGCCCTTTGAGCGAACCCGACGGCCGCAGCACCAACCGTGCAGCGAAGCAAGTCCAATGTCCCGAAGGCAATCTTCAGGCCGTCTCCGGCCTTTCCCAACATAGCGCTCTCAGAAACGACGCAATTCTCAAAAGCGATCGTGCCGATCGGGTGAGGCGAAAGCAGTGCCGTTTTTTCCTTCACCGTCAGTCCCTGGGTGGTCGCATCGACAATGAAAGCGCTTACGCCTTTGGTTTTTTCCTCCGGCGCGGTGGATGCAAACACGACATAGTAATCGGCGATCCCCGCATTGGAGATAAAGCGCTTAATGCCGCTGAGCGAATATTGGTTTCCTCGCTTTACTGCCCTTGCCTGCAATGATGCGACATCTGAACCGGCTTCGGGTTCCGTCAGAGCGAACGCGGCAATGGCGTTGCCGCTGGCGACCTGGGGGAGATAGCTTTGCTTTTGTTGCTGATTTCCCGCCAGCGTGATCGGATAGCTGCCCAAGGCTTGCAACGCGAACATCGTGTCAGCCAGAGCGTCCCCCCGCGCCAGTTCCTCGCGCAGGATGCAAAGATCGCGCGCTTGAACCTGCTCCCGCTTTCCCCCAAACTTGTCCGCAACTGCGTAAGCAAAAAATTCTTCCTTGCCTAATCGATTCGCGATCCGACGTGCCTCGTCTTCAATGTCGCTCGCATGCACGTGAGCAGAGACCAAATTCCCGTTCACCCAGGCGTGAATTCGCCCGCGCAATTCCAGATGATCTTTTTCGCAGAACGGTAGCATGGCTCTGGTGAGTTAAGACTTGGTTAACATCTTCTCCACGAATGCTTGTCGTCTCCCCTGAAATCCGCCGTTCGCACACAACGCGTTAGGGTTACGGTTGTCGCGGTGGACGGGCGGATGAAGAGCTGTCAGTATTCCAGTACTCCAACGTTCCAAGTCTCCTTTCTTCATACCATCACCGCCCCTCCGTCGACGTTAATCGCCTGCCCTGTCATTCCGCTCATCGCATCTGAAGCCAGCAGTAGCGCCAGATTCGCTACTTCTTCGGGTTCGATGAGCCGCTTCTGAGGCGAGCTGCGGGCGAAAACATCGAGAATATCTTGCGCGGTCTTGCCCGTTTTCTCCGCCATCCGCTGCGCATTCTCCCGAGTGCGCTCGGTATTTAAGTATCCGGGGCAGATCGCATTCACGGTTACGCCCAATCGCGCCGCTTCCAATGCGAGCGCTCGCGTTAGCCCCAAAACACCGTGTTTGGAGGCAGTGTATGCAGCAACGTGCGAGTATGCGACTTTCGCGGTTGTGGAAGCGATATTGATGATCCGCCCCCACTCCGCGGCAATCATGCCGGGAAGAAAAGCTTTGCAACAGTAATATGTGCCGGTCAAATTAATCTTTAGCGTCTCGTCCCAGAGTTTGTCGTCCATATCGAGAAAACTTACTGCTTGGGCCAGACCGGCATTGTTGATCAAAATCTGAACAATCCCCATCTCGCTGTGTATCTTTTCACGCAGCGCTTGCACTTGTTCTTTCTGCGCGATGTCGCATGGCAGGGCCAATACTGCAGCGCCGTCCGAGCTGATTTCTTGCGCGGCAACCTTCAACCTTTCTGCGCTCCGCGCCGTGATCACAACACTGAATCCCGCCCGAGCGAATGAACCCGCGATAGCTCGTCCCAAACCGCCGCTACCGCCAGTCACGAGCACTACTTTGCTTTTAGGACCCGTCACGGTCAAACCATAACATATCGCCTGGGAATAAGCTCAATTCGAAAACCGTCGACGGTCCAGGTTCTTGTCCTTGCCATAACTTTTAGATAAAGAAAAAACCCAGAAGCATCGCGGAGGCGAGAAAAAATGGCACCCATTAGACTGACCTTATTTAGTTTTCTCCTGCTGGCTGTTTCGACAGGTGCCCCCTGTGCGGAGGAATCTAAAAAACTACCGTCATCCATGTGGCGTGAAGCCCCGCAAGCTGATGCCGACTCCGAGCTTGATCGTCTCAGCCGCGCTTTTGTCCGCTTGGCGGAGACCGCGCGACCGGCGATCGTGCAGATCCGCGTGGCGGATGCCAATGCGAGAGGCGACGCCCAACAACCCCAAGGCAGCCGGGGTTCTGGCTTCATCATCCATCCTCAGGGCTATATCCTCACTGCCCAACATGTGGTCGAGAGCGCCAAGGACATCGAAATCCGCTTTGCCGACATGCACCGGCTTTCGGCAAAGGTCGTAGCTGCCGACGCGCAGGTGGATCTGGCGTTGCTGAAAGTGCAAGCGGACCGCGAGTTGCCGGTATTGCCCTTCGGCGATTCGGATAAGATTCGGGTCGGAGAGATGGCGATAGTTTTCGGTTATCCCTTCGGTCGCGAGAGCTCCATGGGCCTGGGAGTTATCAGTCGAGCCGGACGCACCTATCATGATTCTGCAGGCTACGAATTCATCCAGACTGACGCCGGCGCCTATCCCGGTGGCAGCGGCGGTCCATTGCTCAACAGCAAGGGTCACGTCATCGGGGTAATCACCATGGCCTCCGAAAGAGGAAACATGGGCTTTGCGACCCCCATCAACGTAATCAAAAAAATAATTCCGCGCCTTTTGAATGGGGAGAAGTTCGTTTGGGGTTGGTTGGGAGTGCGGATGGCCGAGCTTTCCTTGGAAATGGGAAAGACCCTGGGTCTTTCGCCCGTGCGAGGTGTACTAGTAAGTGCGGTGTCCCAGGGCCAACCCGCTGAGCGAGGAGGCGTTCGCAAGCAAGACATTATTCTCTCCGTGAACGACGCTCAGGTCGATAGTCCACGGGACGTTCTTCGAATGATCGGGGGTTTGGAGGCTGGTAAAATCGTCAGGCTGACCATTGTCCGCAACGGCAAGACCATGCAACTTTCCGTGCCCCTCGGAACCAAACCGGAATAATGCGAGATCCGCCATGGTTGTCGCCGGCTAATCTTTGCTTTCCGCCGCGGCTCTTGGGAAATTTTCCGCTGCTGCGAATTGCTTTTGTTGCTCTGAGAATTGCGCCAACTTTCTTTCAACGCGTCCGTTGATGGAATCGGCCGGATAGTGACCGTCGGCATTTCGCTCTCCCGCCGCCACTCCGGTCAGAACTTCAATGCCCTCATCGATAGTGCCGATCGCGTGAATGTGAAATTTTCCCTCCTTGACAGCATCAACGACGTCGGGACGTAGCATTAGGTTGCGTAAGTTCGACCGTGGCATGAGCACTCCCTGTTCCCCCGTGAGACCCTTGATCCGGCATAGATCGTAGAATCCTTCGATCTTTTGATTGATGCCGCCGATGGCTTGTATTTCCCCGTTCTGATTGACCGAGCCAGTTACGGCGATGCTTTGCGTGATGGGGGTCTCGGAGAGGCTGGAAAGAATCCCATAGAGTTCCGTGGACGAAGCGCTGTCACCATCGACGCCGTCATAAGACTGTTCGAAACAAATGCTGCTGGAGAGGGACAGTGGATGTTTCTGAGCGTACTTCCCTCCCAAGTAGCCGGCCAAGATTAACACGCCCTTGTCGTGGCTTTTGCCGCTCATTTTTGACTCGCGCTCGATGTTCACGATTCCGTCGCGGCCCATAAAAGTCTTCGCGGTAATACGCGACGGCTTGCCGAAGCTGAAATCGCCCAGTTGGTAAACCGCTAGACCGTTTACCTGACCCACGACGGCACCCTGCACATCGACCAGAATGGTTCCCTCGGCGATCATCTGCTGCAAATGTTTCTCAATAAGATTTAGGCGAAAAGTCTTCTCTACAATGGCCAGTTGGACGTGCCGTGCCGAAACCAGTTCGCTCTTATCTTTCTCGGCCCAATAATCGGACTCGATCAAAAGGTCTGACACATCGCTGAACCGTGTCGAGAGCTTGTTCTGATCCTCGACCATTCGCGCGCAGTGTTCGACCACGCTGGCTACGCCGCTCGGATCAAAGTGGCGTAGTTTCTCCCGCCGGCAATAATCACTGATAAAACAGGCAAAGGCGGTAATGTTTTCCCGCGAGCGATCCACCTCGAAATCAAAATCCGCCTTGACCTTGAAGGTTTCACGAAAATCCGGATCCAGGTTGGCGAGCGTGCGATAGAGAGAAGGATCACCGATCATGATGACTTTGGTGTCCGTAGGGATGGGATCGGGCCTTAGGCCTTGGGGCGGTACCCAGCCAAAAAACGTGCCCGGCTCTTCGATCTTCAACTCGTGGTTCTTGATAACTCTCTGCAGCGCCTCCCAAACCCCCGCGCTCGCCAGGACGTCCCGATCATAGAGAACTAGATAACCGCCGTTGGCACGGCTAATCGAACCAGCCTTGATCAGGGTGAAATCCGTTACATAACCCCCCAGCAAGGGTTTCTTCTCTATTATGCCGAAGAGATTGTGGTAGCTGGGATTTGTTTCGACGATAATCGGCGGCCCCTTTGTGTCGCTGTTATCGACAAAGACATTCACTCGATAGGGGAGAAAAGGATCGCTCGGCGGTTCGCCCATCGGAGTCGGCCCAAAGGGTCTTGCTTCCAATCCCGCCTCGGAGGCTTTGAAGCGCTGCAGGTTCTTTAAAATATGGTCGCGCACACCGTCGAGATAGGCCATGACCTTGGGGTAGTCTTGATATTTCTCCTTTAGGTCGGCCAGCGGAATCCGCACCAAATAATCACCCGCCTGCGTTTCAACCTCCTCGAATTTCTCTGCCATCGCGCGCTCTAGTTTTTTTCCCTCGCGCAGCGCGGTGTCAACTTTTTTTTCGATCTCGCTGCGCCTTTGCTCTAAAAGCTTTTTTTCCCCGGCCGAAAGCGCAAGATAGTCGGCCTCTTCCATCGGTTTGCCCTGCTTCATCGGCAGCGGCACAATGCCGGCCGGAGTCATTCTCAACGTGAAGTTGCTTTTGTTCGCCTCTTCCATCAACGATTCCATCATTTCCTGCTGTTTTCGTTGCAGTTCGTCGATCATAGCTTGCCGTTGACGCATGAACTCATCGCTCTCAAACATTTTCTTGGCTTCGCCCTGCAGGCTTTTAATCAATTGTTCCATGTCGGTTTTGAGGATCTTGCCCCAGCCGCGCCGAATCTTTAGCGCCTGCGGTCGATCCGGATCGTTGAAATTGTAGACATAGCACCAGTCTTCCGGGGAGGGGGAATTTGCTTCCCGCGATATTTGTTGGCTCATCACCCTTTGAAGAAACGCTTTGATAATGCTCGTCTTGCCAGTACCGCTAAGCCCGGTAACGAAAATATTGAAGCCTGGCTTGTTGACTCCCAGGCCGAATTCGATGGCCCGCATCGCTCGTTCTTGCCCGATAAAATCCTCCAACGGCGTCATTTCGGCCGTGCAGACGAAAGGTAAAAAAGCTAGATCGCAATGCCAGGTAAGCTTTTCCTGCGGCACTGCAAATCGAGTCGTCATTGGAACCCTCATTTCCCAAGAGGATATGGACATGACGCGTGGTCGTCAACCCTCGGGCATTCGGCTCTCGTGCTATTGAACGGCCGGAATGCACTCTTTATAATCCTGCAATGAATCAGGAAGTTCGTGTGGATCGCCACTGGCTAGTGCTTTGCGCGTGGATTCTCCTGATCTCACTGTCCATCACCGGCTGTAGTTCTTCCGCATCCACCAGCATGCCGTCTATTCCCGGTGTGGGACCGCCCCCCGAGGACGAAGACGTGAGAATTAGCCGCGAATTTCGTCGAGAGATCAAAAAACAGCTGAAGTTCGTCAACGATCCTGAGGTGGAGCGATATGTGGATGCCATGGGACGGAGAATTCTAACCGTCGTCGGGCCACAAACCTTCGAGTACCGCTATTTTGTGATCGACGAACCGGTCCTCAACGCCTTCGCCGTTCCCGGAGGCTCGATCTACATTTATGCGGGTCTTTTGGACCGCGTCCGGAGCAGCGACCAACTGGCTGCGGTGATGGCCCACGAAACCACTCACGTATATAAAAGACATATGGCCCGCATGTCCGGAATAGATCCCATCAGCGTTTTGGGCCTGCTCGGCGCCGTACTGGCGGCGCGTAGCGGAGCGAGTGGCGCGCAGGCTGCCGCCGTGTTAGGCCAGGGCATAGCGGTTACGCGCCAAATCGCCTACACCAGGCAATTGGAAATGGAAGCGGACACCCTTGGGCTTAAATACATGACGGAGGCCGGCTACGATCCCCACGCCATGGTGAGCTTCCAAAAGCTCATGTTACAGGAGCAAAATCTAAATCCCATTGGCGATGTCCCCCCCTACCTGTTAGATCACCCTTTGACCCAAGAACGTGTAGCCAATGCGGAACTACTGATTCGTTCCATGAAAACACCGCCGCCGATAAACCCGGCGGTCGACCCGATAAACAAGATCCATACCATTCTTCGCCTCGAGAGGCGCGAAGCAGACAAGATCATTTCCGAGCAAAAAAAAGCGCTCAGCGAATCTCCGAAAAGCAGCGAGCCTTATCAACTGCTGGGAATCGTCTATTTTTCTAAAGGGATGTGGCAAGAGGCGCGAAAGAACCTCGAGGAAGCGGCGGCACTCAATCCCAAAAGCCCGGGGATCGACCGGGATTTAGGTCGACTCTATACCCAAACGAGTGATTACGACTTGGCCCGAGCCGCATTCGACCGTGCCCTGACGCAGGAACCCAAGGAGGCTCTGAACTACCTCTATCTCGGTGAGCTATTTGAAAAGCAAAATGATCTGCGCAGTGCGGCGGGCGCTTATCAAAACGCCGGCAATTTGGCGCCTCTATGGGACAGGCCGCCATACCGCCTCAGCATTGTCTATGGAAAGTTGGATCGGCTCGGCGATGGTTACTACTATCGCGGCCGGTCCTTCTTGCTCCAAGACGAAGACGAAAAGGCCATTGCTGATTTCGAGCGGGCGATCAAGGCCTTAGGAGCGAATTCTCCCCGCAGCCAGTCAATCCAAGACGAGTTAAAATCCCTCAAGTCTAGAAAAAGATAAGGTTATTCTTGCTCGCTAAGGGCAGGAAAAGACAAAACCTTGCCACGAACGGGCTTGGCAAATTTGCTCTCCCGCTTGAGTAATACCGCCCGAAGATAGTCAGGGTCAAATCCCAAAAGGTCGCAAATATTCGTGAAAGAAAAAAGCCAATCTGTGCCTTTGTCTTGAACCCATTCAAGCGCGCTCTGATAAAGGCTTTGCCCCGAGCTACTGCGCGACCCTCGGTACTTATCAAGACACTCAACAGCATCCTTGAAAATAGCGATCATGAGTCGCTTTTCTCCCTCGAGCTTCCTCGACAAACCGCCCGTGCCGTAGAATTGGGAAGGCAGGAAAATGTCCGGCTCGAGAATCCTGGCTAGAAAATCGTCATACATGGTTAGAACACTCCTCGCGAACTTGAATCGCATTCTATACCACACGGCCTAGGCACCTGCAATAAAAAACAGTGCCCACATGTGGCCGATATGGCAGATCATTGAATTACAAAACGGCGTGCTAATGATGAACTAAATCCAACCCGCTAACCCTAGCGCCGTTGGAAAACACCGTTTCGTAAAGGTCGCTCACTTAAACGAAGAGTCCAGATAACGGAACGCCCAGTGACAGACCAAACCCGAAAGCTTTAGATTCCTTCCATCAGTCCGGCCAGTTTAGTCTTGGCAACATTGTGGTCCCAGATTTTTTGCACAACGGAATCCTTACGCCGGCCTTTCATGACGCGCTGGGTTTCGTCCTCGTTGTAAACCCGGACCGGACCGAACAGAGAAGCCTTATAAAACCGTGACGCCGCTTCCTCCAGATCGACACAGGCGGCAAACACCCACTCAATGGCTTGTCCCACCACCATGGAACCATGGCCGCGCAAAACCACCGCGTCACCCTTGCCCAACGCGCGAGCGACTGCATCGCCTTGCTCGATTGTGTGGATTAAAGCGGGGTCCGTATAAACGGGCATGGCACCGGGCCCAAAGAAAGCCCCTGGGTTGGACGATGCCGGATAAAATGGCTTATCAACCATACTCAAAACGGCGACCATGTGATTATGAAGATGAGCGACGCTCTGGATGTCGCTCCGCGCCTTGTACGCCCGCGCATGCATGTAGACCTCCGAGGGCGCTTTGTATTTCCCTTCGATGACTTTCCCCTCAAAGTCGGTAACGACCATGTCGTCTGCTACAACAGTGGCACGGCTCACCGGATGGGGAAGAATCAAAAGATGGTCCGAACCCTGAACTCGCGCGCTAATGTGGCCGCTATAGTCCACTAATCCCGAGTTAAATAGCATTCGCGATGACATCGCCAATTTTTTCCTAAGCTCATTCAATTCTGACACACACCATTCCCCTTTCTGCTAAGTTCCCGAATGTTTTCGCGCCCAATCATATACCTTGGCACCAGAAAGTCGCAACTTGTAGGTTGTGCAGAACAGATTTGAAGGGGTTTAATCATGAAAGCGCCGGGGCTTGCCGGTCGTAGTCGCTTCTGGGGAAGGGAATTAGGTTTTGACAAAACGCGGTTCAAGCCGTCGGCGAACTAACCACAAAAAACATGCCGCTACTTGAGGAACCGCCATTGACGCCGTTGCTTTTTACTTCATCGGGATGAAGCAATTCGATGGTAAGTCTCAAGCTCTGGGCTTCAGTCGCGCAGCTCCGGCATACTTTCAAGTCCATAACATCACTATAAACCCGGTATCTGACTTCTTTCCCTTCGATGCATCGTTGGCACTTCATTGTTCACCTACCTTTACCCTCGTTCTATTGCAATCGGTTTTCAGTCGATTCTTCAGAGAGTCTGCGGTCGTCTCCTCGGATATGGCGCAACCGCTTTTGGAACCAAGTCTCTTCGGGCCAATCCCAATTCTGTGGGAGAAGCAGATCTCCGTAATATTCTCCATTGTTCACTTTGCTTTGCAGAAAGATCAGTTGCCATGAGTTCATAAAACATTCCTTTTCTCCGCGACTTGTGACGATCTACGGCTTATCCGGCCAGTTTTTTCCTTTCCCAAATTTTGACTCTGCCATGCTCTACTAATTTCTTCTCTTTCCAGCGCAGCAACCCTCGGCGCACATATTCGGGATTAATCCCCAAGGTTTCACAGACTGTTTCAAAAGAAAAAATCCAATCCCCGTCTGTCTCTGTGATCCACTCCTCGGCTTCTCGAAAGAGCCGCCTGCTTTTTTCGCTCAGAGCCAAAACATTATCGCGAAAGGTGTTGATGCCGTCTTCCAAAATCGCCAACAGGAGTCGCTTCTCCGGCTCTAGATGTGTTTTTCTGCGGAAATTGTCGAAATACTGAACCGAAAGAAGCGTGTCAGGCTGCAAGAGAAAAGAAACTCGCTCATCCGTGTGATCTTTCGTGTATGCAGAACCAGCTTTTTCCCATTCCATGTTACGTACCTCCTAATTCAATGAGGAACTTATGTGCGCATCGATGGCCCGTGCGATCGCTTCTTTGCTTCTCACGCCGATTAAACGATCCTTTTCCTCGCCGTCGCGGAACAAAATCAAAGTCGGGACGGCTTGAACGCTATAGCGCAGCGCAATGGAAGGATTGGCATCGACATTCAGCTTAACCACCTGCGCCTGCGTCGCATACTGCTCGGCTACAGACTCCACGATGGGTCCGAGCGTGCGGCACGGCCCGCACCACGGCGCCCAGAAGTCCACCAAAACGGGCCGTTTAGACTCCAACACGATCTGCTTGAAATTAGTGTCGTCCACTTCAGCAATGGTCCGGCTCATGAATTTTCTCCGCGCATGATTTCTTCTACGATCGCTTTTGTCATGCATCCTTCAGCCACAAGTTCGGCTCCGTCGCGATGCATCTCGGTCAAAAGCTTTCTTCCGGCTTGATCGATAAATGTCACTGTTTTCAGCATCACCCGAACCGGCTGATCGACCATCACAGCCAGCCGCCAGCAACCTTCCAATTCGTTGACCCACGGACCGGCGACTTTCCCCTCGAGTTCGAGAATCGTACCCGTGACACCGGTTTTAGTGGTGATCTTCAACATAGGCTAAAAGCCGACCTCAGATAGAGTCTCCCTCCAAGAAAAACACATAGACCCCTTCTACCTCGTCTCCCCTCTCAAGAACCCCGCGATCCACAGCTACCCGTTGGATGCCGAATTGATCGAACCAGCCAACGACTACAAGGTCGCCCGTGCTGTCGTACAACTCAAAGTAATCTACCGGTCGTTTCGTGGTTGGATCATCGTATATAAGAACCTCGCCCAGCGTCTTACCTTCCACAACCAACGGAGAAAACGAGACCAGAGTCAGAGAATGCTGTTTCGTTGCCAGAGCGCTAAAGATCTTCTGCGACGTCCGGTCGTTGGTTTGTATGAGGTCGGAATGTATCGGTGTGACCAAAAACAACGGGGTAAATAGGCTCACCACAGTAACAACGATTTTGGCTTTCAATTTCACATCCATCTCCCACTAAAGTCAGTTCCAGGTCACATGCCGATGAAGCACAACTTCCTGCCCGTTATCATCCGCCTCGACGATCGGATCACACCAACAGAAATCCGAGTCTATGTGACTTAGCCCTATGGGCATCTCGACGGGAGCAAGTGCAGGCGAAAACCAGGTTGGATTTACGAACATCACGAGCATTCCCTCGTTCGCGGGCATCAAACACAACGCTATCGGCCCAGTCTCTTGATATTGGACAGAAGCTTTCGCCCACCTAGGCCATACTCAATCGCGGTCGCGAAAAGCGCTTGCTCAACTCCTTGAATAGTTGCCCGAGTCAGTAGGGCTGTCGCGATCAAGCACAGGCTAGTCAAGAATGGAATTTCGATCTTCATTAGACCCACCGCCTTTCTCTCTGTCGCATTACCTATGGCAACGATCGTGCCAGGTCACACCGATGTTGATGACGGCTTATATGTCATGAGAATCGCGAGGTTACAGTCCGTGACACCCCAAGTTAATGGGGTAGTGACGAAGGGGGAGTGCCGACCCATCGGCACGCGCCGAAATGCTGACTTGGGTGGGATGACTATTTTGGTGCTTTATAAAGACGCAAACGCGGGGCGCACGTTAGATCGCCACCGGCAGATCTGGCAATTGCCCGGCGATGCTATAATACCGGCGTCAGTTGGGACGAGCGATACCGAGCTTTTTAATGCGCGACTGAAGCGTCGTCCGCTTCATTCCGAGTTTGGCGGCGGCGCCCGCCGGCCCTCCGATTACCCAATCAGCCTCGCCAAGGGCGCGCACGATATGTTCCCGTTCCGCATGTTCAAGGGTGGCAAGACCATCTGGGGAAGGCACGGCAATGACTTTCGCCCTTTGTTTCAATTCCGCGAGAGGAAGCTGGAGTTCCTTGCCGCGAGACAGGATGACAGCACGCTCGATGAAGTTTTCTAGCTCACGTACATTGCCCGGCCAGTGGTAGTCAGACAAAGCGGTCATCGCCTTGACGGGAATCGTGTCAACCGGCTTCTTCATTCGGCGCGCATATTTTTGCGCGAAGTAACGCACAAGCAACGGAATGTCTTCGCGCCGGTCGCGCAAGGGAGGTATCGTCACCGGAAAGACGTTGAGCCGATAATAAAGGTCGCTGCGAAATTGATTATCCTTGACTCTCTGCGCTAGGTCGACGTTCGTCGCCGCCACTAAACGGACATCGACCCGAATCGTTCGCGAACTGCCCAGACGCTCAAATTCCTGCTCCTGGAGAACGCGTAGGAGTTTAGGTTGAAGTTCGATGGGGATGTCGCCCACCTCGTCCAAAAAAAGCGTGCCTCGGTGCGCCAATTCGAACCGCCCGACACGCTGCGCGATAGCGCCGGTAAACGCGCCCTTTTCATGACCGAATAGCTCGCTTTCAAGTAGGCCGGTGGGAATGGCGGCGCAGTTGACCTTGACTAGAGTTCGCTCCCGGCGCGCGCTCAAATTGTGAATAGCGCGAGCGATCAATTCCTTGCCGGTGCCGGTTTCTCCTAGAACGAGAATCGTCGAGTCCGTCGGTGCCACGGTTTGGAGTTGCTCCAAGATCTGTTTCAAGCCGGCGTTTTCACCGATGATTTCTTCGAAGTTGTATTCGGTGCGAATCTCGTCCTGCAAATATAATTTTTCCTCGGTGAGCTTGTTCGCCCGATCCACAACTTGGCGAAAAGCGATGGCGTTTTCCACGCCAATGGCTATTTGATTGGCCACGTGCTGCAGCAGCTCCGCATCCCTTTGAGGAAAAGTCTCTTCTCGTAAACTCGCAACTACCAGGGTGCCAAGGGGCCGGCCATGAGAAATCAGCGGCAGACAACATCCAGATCTGAGTCCCTCAGCCAGTATACGCCGCGCAATATCGGAGCCGAATTGCTCGATGTCATTGCGAGTTATGAAAACGGGTTGCCCCGTGGTGAGTGCCCGGCCGGTGGGCGAACCCTCCACTGGGACCGAGAGACCTTCCTGAAGCATGCCCTTGCTGACCGGAAAATCCAACGCGTGGATCTGCAAACTTTGGGTTTCGGCGTCATAGAGGGAGAGGCTTGCGTATTCGTGCGGCACCAAGCGACGCAGAGACGCAGAGACGGCGTTGAGCAATTCATGCAAATCGAGAACGGAAACAATCGTATTATTCACTTCGAGCAAGAGGCTCAATCGGTCGCGTTCGTCCTTGAGTTGCTGCTGCACGGATTGCGCTTGCTCGAAGTTACGGGCGTTGTCCAGCGCAACCGCAACCTGGCGAGCCATCTGTTGGAGAAAGATTACGTCCACTTCTGAATAGGCGGCTTCTATCCGGCTGCCAAAAGCAAGGGCGCCCAATTTTCTTAGCGCCGTGGTAACGGGAACGACACAGAGCGATTTAACGCCGCGATCGCACAGCCATCGCCCCAAATCGGGGAATCGCTTATCGCTGCTAAGATCGGAGACAACCCACGATTCTTGTGTCTGCCAGACCCAGCCCCCGGGCGTTTCCATGGGACATTGTCCGGGAGGGCAAGTGTAAGCGGGGTCAGGAGTCTCGAGAACATTGGACTTCATCACCTTGCGTACGGGGTCGTGCAGAATCAGATTGGCAAAGTCGAATTGCACCACGCGGTGCAGCCGGGGGGCGAGATCATGAAAAAGCTGGTCGAGATCTCGATGCGAGGCGATCGCCTCTGAAATCTCGAGCAGAGCCTGGTATTGGCTGTGTAGGAGATCCATCTCTCGCCGCTCGATGGTTTGATCGTTCACGGATTGAAGAATATACGCCGGCGGAGAGTGGTTCAAGACGGGGGTCCTCCAAAACCCCGCGTGAAAATCAGGGCCTTACTACTGATAGGCCAAGCCGCATCAACAGTGCCAGTTTTGCCACTCTCCCGTGACATGTCACGAGAAAAATACGCCTACGAGAAAAAGTTAGCAGAAGCTTTTCGCCTATTTTCAACGCATTTATAGCAATAGAAGAAACTTCGTCCGTTTCGAGGTAGTTAGCCAAATGCGTTTGCCACTGGCATGGCCATTGCGGTATTACGCGGGGCGCAAGCGACGAGGTCAAGTTTGTATTAAATTTGTCTTTCAAGTTCGTAAAAAGAATAAATATGGACATTTTAGACAATCGTTTTTGCAGCGCTTCCGCTGCACATGAACTTGCACATCCCTTTTTTTGTAGGTGGGATGAAACTGACAGTAGGATGGGTCTCATGACCAGGAAATTATTTTTTGCGCTTTTGATCCTGCTTCTTATTTCCGGATGTGCGATGACGGCAGATCCGGAATCTGAAACACAGGGGACAAAAACAGCTTCAACCACCTTGTCCGAAAAGCAAACCGACATAGCTAAACCTGCCGCACCCGCAGACTACTATTGGGATCAGGGTAACCAGTCCGACCCTTTGGCAAATAAAACCGTTAATTCAGCAAACAAGATTCCTAGCAAGGACGAGATCCGGCTACTCCAGGTTCGCATGAAAGCGGTGGGGTTTGATCCGGGTCTCCCCGATGGAGTTATCGGCTCTAAAACGGAGAAGGCGCTATATCGGTTTCAATTAGCATGCACAGCGCTAAATGATCTAATAGGCACAGTCGAGATGGAGACCGTCTGGAAGACCGCAGACGCGCAAGCAACAAAACTAAATGGTACGACAAATCAGAACTCCAACAAAGACGAGATCCGGTTACTCCAAACTCGCATGAAAGCAGTCGGTTTAGATCCCGGACCCATTGATGGAATTATGGGCGTCAAAACAAGATCGCAACTGGTTGCAGCTCAATCAGTATGCTCCATGCTTAAAACCTTTCCGGCAATTTTGAGCCAAGAAACACAGCTGCCGGAGAAACAAATTCCTGCCCCAGTGAGTCCCAAAAAACCGCCTCAGCCAGCCGCAGCTTCTTCTACGACACCTGTCGCCCCCATCAACAAAAAGTCTAGCTCACAGAGCGTATCGCGGAAGGCGTGGTTAGCGCCGATGACGTCTAACTGATCCCAGTCCGGTCGCTAGTTTATTCTACGAACCCCTTGAAGTAGCAACGGAAGAAAGGCAGGGCCCCTTTGCCTTCGTTGCGCAGCGCTCTTTGTTTCACCTCAACTGGGAAATCCAGGTTTAAAACGACTTGCTTGCGAGCTAATAGAAATCCTTAAGGTTTTTGGCAACGGTTAGGGGATAGCCGGCAGACTGATGATTCTGCGGTGTGAGCGCTTGTTTTTTTCGGCAGGAATTTTAGGATTAGCGAATGCGATGCAAAAATGGACTGGCTGCTCTCACCTTCCTATCTTTGTTTGCCTGCAACACGACGCCGGTAGTTTCGTATTCGGCGCTGAAAATTCTGGAAAGCGAGCAGACGGTTCGCTTCTTTTATTCCAGCGCCGGCGGCAAGGTCGAAGCCTATATCGCGCGACCGCGCGGCGATGGTCCTTTTCCACTGGTAATTTTGTTGCATGGTCATAGCGTCGTGGGTAGAGGCGCCCAACAGGTTCTATCAACAGCGGAAGCTTTGGCGAAGGAGAATTGCTTCGCAGGTTTTGCTATTTCCTTGCCAGGTTACGGTGCGACGGAAGTCCCACAGGGCGCCATTGAGGAAGTCACTGAACAGGTCGTGAAGGACGGCCTTTCCATCGCCAAGCAACTCAGCTGGGTCGATAAAAGCCGGGTGATGTTTTATGGGGTTTCGCGTGGCGCCACTGTTGCAGCAGCAATATTGAACAAAATCGATGGCATAAGAGGATCGGTGCTTTACTCCGGCGCTTATGATCTCGGCATGCTCTACCGTGAGACTTCAAGTGCCTGGGTGCGTAAGTTGCTTAATCCCAGCGGTGATCCAAATCCAAAATTTATGAACCTTCTCGACGGAACGTCCAAGTGGCACGCGCCAACGCTGATCCTTCATGGTGAGCAGGACAAATTGATACCTGTGGACCAAGCGCTCTTGCTG
>Ga0307471_100000555_pt1 | contig 19249 bp, 13 predicted proteins | sample atmos_gasesAM3C__2_FD_204566 | JGI IMG/M metagenome (GOLD analysis project Ga0307471, IMG submission 204566) | Hardwood forest soil microbial communities from Morgan-Monroe State Forest, Indiana, United States - atmos_gasesAM3C_515 | ecosystem: Environmental > Terrestrial > Soil > Temperate...
CTACAAGGTCAGCAAGTACGCCGAGCTGTTCGTCAACGGCAGCAACCTCACCAACGAGTACCAGCGCTACTACCTCGTGTGGCATGACCAGCCGGCGCACTCGACCTTCTCCGAGCGCATATATCAGTTCGGCGTCCGCGGGCAGTGGTGACCGGTGCGTCTTGGGAGCGGCTGAGGCGACCCGAATCCCGGGCCTTACCACGATGCGCGTGATGGCGGCACTGGCGGCGCTGGCGGGCAGTTCGCTCGCCTGCGCAGCAGGCACTTTCGCGCCCACTCGGGTGGATGCCGAGGCCGGTTCCGTAACGGCCATAGGCCAGTGGCAGATTCAGTCGAGCGCCAGAGCGCAGCACAGCGGCGCCGAAGTCTCCGCCGCCGGTTTTTCAACTGAGGGGTGGTACCCGGTGAGCGGCCGCTCGACGGTGATGGCGGGGCTGCTGGAGAACGGCACGTACCAGGACGTGTTCTACGGCGACAACCTGCGGGCGGTAGAGGCGCCCGATGCCGGTGGCAATATGTTTCTGATTCCCTGGTGGTATCGGACCGAGTTCACTTTGCCCGAAGGGTCGCCACAAACACGTACCGCGCTGCGTATCAACGGCATGATCGCGGGCGCGGATGTGTGGTTGAACGGGCAGCTGGTCGCCGAACAGGCAGCCGTCGCCGGCGCCTTTCCCGTGCATGAGCTCGACGTGACACGCTGGGTACACGCAGGCATCAACGCCCTCGCATTGCGCGTGCATCCGGGCAACCCGGCCACGAGCCTCTCGATAGACTTCTGGGACTGGAACCCACCGCCCCCTGACAACAACATGGGCCCGTGGCGAGGCGCGGACATCGTGCGGACCGGGCCGGTCGAGCTGCGTTTTCCGCAGGTGACATCGACGCTCTCGGTTCCGGATCTCGCGCGCGCCGCGCTGACCGTGAAGGTGGGCGCGCGCAACCTCGATGTGTCGGCACATGACGCAACGATCACGGGCAGCGTGGCTGGCGTCTCGCTGCGGCGAACGATCCACCTCGCTCCCGGTCAGACGCAGACCGTGTCATTCAATCCCAAGAGCGACCCGGGCCTCGACCTCAACCAGCCTCGCATCTGGTGGCCGGTCAGCATGGGCGAGCATCCGCTCTACGATTTGCAGATAGCAGCCGCGGTTGACGGTGCGATCTCGGATCGGGCCCGCGCGACCTTCGGGATACGCAGCGTCAGCTCGCACCTCACCCGGCAGGGTTATCGCCAGTTCGTCATCAACGGCAAGCCGGTGCTCCTTCGCGGCGCGGGCTGGACGCCGGACATGTTCCTGCGCGATGACCCCAAGCGCATGGAGACCGAGTTCAGTTACATCGTGAACCTCGGGCTCAACACCATTCGCACTGAGGGCAAGCTCGAGGACGCCAGGTTCTACGATCTCGCGGACCGTGAGGGCATCATGATCCTCGCCGGTTGGATGTGCTGCGACAAGTGGGAATCGGCGGCCAAGACGGGTGGCGAGCCGTGGGACGCTCAGGATGAGAAGGTGGCCGCAGCCTCGATGGCGAGCGAGGCGCGTCTGCTGCGGAACCACCCGTCAGTGATCGGATTTCTGATTGGCAGCGACCACGCGCCGCCGCCAGCAGTTGCGAAGATGTACGTCGATACCTTGCAGACCGAAGACTGGCCGCTACCGATCATCGCGGCGGCGTCAGATGAGGCCACGGCCGATACCGGACCGTCCGGCATGAAGATGCTCGGGCCCTACGCGTGGGTTCCGCCGGCGTATTGGTATGCCGACAAGCTGGGTGGCGCATTCGGGTTCAACTCGGAAGCCAGCGCCGGGCCCAGCATTCCGCGGCTCGATGACCTGACCCGCATGCTCTCGCCGCAGGAGCTGGAGGCACTGTGGAAGTACCCGGAGGTGCGGCAGTATCACGCCGCGGCCGCCTGGTCGATCCTCGCGACAATCGCGTCGTTCGACACCGCGTTGGCGACGCGCTACGGCGCACCCAGGAGCCTTGCAGACTACATCGCCAAGTCCCAGCTCGAAAACTACGACAACGTGCGCGCGCAATTCGAGGCGTTCAACGCGCACATGGATGCGGCCAAACCCTCGACCGGCGTCATCTACTGGATGCTCAACAATGCGTGGCCCTCGCTGCACTGGCACCTGTACGATTATTTCCTGAATCCGGCCGGCGCCTACTTCGGCGCTAAGAAGGCCAACGAGCCGCGGCATGTCCAGTACTCATACGATACCCGCGCGATCGTAGTGATCAATCACACCCTCACTTCTCAGCATGGATTGCAGGCGACTATCCGCGTACATAACCCGGACGGCAGCGTGCCTTACGAGCGCCGCCTGCGGGACATCGATCTCGCCGGCAACCGCACACGGCAATTGGCGACGCTGCCGGCGCTGGCGGGTCTGTCGCGCACCTACTTCATCGAGCTCGAGCTCGCTTCCGCAGACGGCAAACCGATCAGCCGCAACGTCTATTGGCTGTCCACGCAAACCGACGAGCTCGACTGGGCACATTCGAACGAGTACATCACGCCAACGACGCGATACGCGGACCTGACTCCGTTGCAGTCCTTGCCAGCCGCGACGAGCGAGGTCCGGGCGATAGTGCGGCACGAGGGGACCGAGGACATCGCCACGGTCACGCTGACCGTACCGCCATCCTCCAGTGCCGTGGCACTGTTCCAGCACGTCTCGATCAGGCGATCCGCGGGCGGCGAGCTGATGCTGCCGATCCTGTGGAACGACAATGACGTCACGCTGTGGCCCGGCGAATCGCTTACGTTGACCGCGCAGTTCGCCACGCCGGGGGCAGCGGCGCCGGTCGTCGAAGTGAGCGGATGGAACGTCCCGACCCGGAGCGTCCCGGTCGCTGTCGCGAGCCGGACGGCCGCTTCGGAGCAAACAAATCATTGAATCCGGTTAGGCGCTTTCTTTTATACAATCCGCATCACCGGTTCACAGGAGATGGCTCACATGGCTGCGGCACCCCGGGTTGCGAAGTCAGCCCGCAAGTTCCACTTCATTTCCGGGTTGCCGCGCTCTGGCACCACGCTCCTAGCCGCCATCCTCAACCAGAACCCGCGCTTCCGCGCGGGCATGACCAGCCCGCTTGCCGACATCATGGGCGTGATGATCGCGGAGGCGAGTAGCAAGAACGATTTTTCGTTCGACGTCTCCGACGACCAGCGGGTTGCAATGCTGCGCGGCCTGGTCGAGAACTTCTACGCGGCACAAGCCGAGGCCGGTGTGGTGTTCGATACCAGCCGGCTGTGGTGCAGCCGCATGCAGTTGCTCGACACGCTGTTTCCGGAGGCGAAGGTCATCGCGTGCGTTCGCCAGTTGTCCTGGGTGCTGGACAGCATGGAACGTCTGGTGCGCAGGCACCCGGTCGGCGTCAGCAAGGTGTTCCGGTTCGACACCAATACGACGGTGTACTCACGCGTCGAGGCGCTGACCGATCCGCGCGGCATGGTGGGGTTCTCGTTTCAGGCCACCAAGGATGCGTTCTATGGACAATACGCTCCGGGCCACCTGCTGCTGTTGACCTACGAAAGCCTGGCGCGCAACCCCTCGGCGGCCATGCGCGCGGTCTACCAGTTCATCGGTGAGCCCTGGTTCGAACATGACTTCGACCACATCTCCTACAACGCAGACGAGTTCGACGCCCGGGTCGGCATGCCCGGCCTGCATACCGTGCGCCCGAAGGTCGAGGCAATCGAGCGCACCCCCATCTTGCCGCGCGAAATCTTCGGCCGCTTCGTGAACGAATCGTTCTGGATGGATCCGAAGAACAACATCAGTCAAGTGCCGGTCGTGTAGTAGCCCGCGCCTACCGCAATGCGACGCCGCTATCGCCACGCTGGCCGCCTCGATCTACTACAGCATCGATGATCACTTCATGCTCTCCTTCGACGGGCTCAACCTCAACGACCCGCGACAGCGGGCGGCAGTACTTCTTCGGGGTGCGCATACCGCTGTGAGGTGGCTCACTGAGGGGAGTTCGCGTCGCGCACTGCTGTGTGCGTTGCTCGTGCTGCCGGGTGTGCGCGGCGTAGCGGATACCATCTACGTGGATGCGGCGCCGGAGCACCTGAGGAATTCCATCCGCCCCACCGAGGCGCTGGGGGCAGGTGTCGACCGCCTGCCGTACGGCGCAGCGGACAGGCTCTTCACGCCGGAGATCATCCATCGCGTCCTCTCGGCCGGATGGCAGACCGTCACCTACCGGCAAAACACCGAGCTGCATGCCGAAGCCTGGCACTGGAATCCCCGCGGCGCCTGGAGTGGCCCCGGGGAGCGCGGCTATTTCGTCGGTGAGGCGAGTCCGGGAGCCGAGCCGATCGTCCACTCTTACGGCTATCCGCTGCCGCGCCGCGGTGTCACGCGCGATGACGGCACCGACACGATCGGTTACTCGCGTCTGACCGATGGCGACGGCGGCACGTTCTGGAAGAGCAATCCATACCTCACGCAGGCGTTCACCGGTGAGGATGACGCCGCACATCCGCAGTGGGTCATCCTCGACCTGGCGAGCAGGCAGAAGCTCAACGCCATACGCATCGACTGGGCGGCGCCCTACGCCCGGGATTACGCGGTGCAGTTCTGGACCGGTGAAGATCCGATCAAGAAGCCGGCCGCGGGCAGCTGGCAGCGATTCGCGCATGGAGCAGTCGCCGACGGTCATGGCGGCAGCGAAACCTTGCGCCTCGCGGATCTGCCGGTCGAAGCGCAGTTCGTGCGCATCCTCATGACCCGCTCATCGAACACCTGCGTTGCGGGCACCCATGGCGACCGGCGGGATTGCATGGGCTTCGCGATCGCCGAGGTCTCGCTCGGCACGCTCGGCGAGGGCGGGCGACTCCACGATCTCATCCGCCACACACCCGATCAGGACCAGACCGCGACCTACTGCTCATCGATCGATCCCTGGCACGAGAGCGGCGATCTCGATGAGAAGGCCGGCGAGCAGGTCGGCTTCGATCGCTTCTTCTCGAGCGGCATCACCCGCGGCCTGCCTACCATGATTCCGATCGCCATGCTGTACTCGACTCCCGAGGATGCGGTGGCGGAGCTCGCCTATCTGCAGCGCCGCGGCTATCCGATCTCCTATGTCGAGATGGGCGAGGAGCCCGATGGACACTACACGGTGCCCGAGGACTACGCCGCGCTCTATCTGCAGTTCGCCGCGGCGCTTCACCGGCTCGACCCGGGGTTGAAGCTCGGGGGACCCATCTTCACGGGGCAGAACGAGGACATCCAGACCTGGCCGGACGCGCATGGCAACACTTCCTGGACCGGGCGCTTCATCGACTACCTGCGCGCGCACGGCGGCCTGAGCGAGCTCGCCTTCTTCTCCTTCGAGCACTACCCCATCGATCCCGGCAAGATTGCCTGGAGCAGTCTCTACGACGAGGCGCGCCTGGTCACTCACATCATGCAGGTGTGGCGCGAGGACGGGGTGCCGAAAGAGGTGCCGCTCTTCATCACCGAATCCAACATCTCCTGGCAGTACTCGGAGGCCTACATGGACCTCTGGGGCGGCCTGTGGCTCGCGGACTACGTCGGTGCATTCCTCGCCGGGGGCGGCAGCGCGATCTATTACTTTCACTACCTGCCAAAGGCCATTGGCCCCGGTCACAACGGCTCACCGGGCACGTTTAATTTCTTTTCCGCCGACGAGGACCTGAAGATCCGCCAACCACTCTCACAATACTTTGCGAGCCAGTTGATCAATCTCGAGTGGCTTCAGCCCGGCAACGGGCAGCACCGGTTGTTTGCCGCAACCGCGGATACGGTCGATGGAGCAGGGCATACGCTGATCAGCGCCTACCCCGTGCTGCGACCCGATGGCAGCTGGGCGTTGCTCATCATCAACAAGGACCAGCAGAACGCGCACGCGGTGAGCATTCGCTTCGAGGATGCCGCGCGCCATCGCGTGGGTGCCTTCACCGGCCAGGTGAGCTCGATGGTATTCGGCAAGTCGGAGTATCAGTGGCACCCGGATCGCGCTGGCGGCTACGCGGATCCCGACGGACCACCGAGGAGCACGAAAGTCGAGGCACGCACCGATACGCTTTTCGGCCTGCCGGCCGCCTCGATCACGGTGCTGCGCGGCAAGGTGGCCATGACGGCCGCCCCGTAGACGCTTCCGCGGATCCGCGCCAGCTCAACGCAGCGGCCGTGCGAAGTGCGCCGCGACGAAACGACCGACCTCGCGTCCCATGCCGGTCCCGATTCGCGTCGAGGAGCGGTAGTGGAAGCCGGCCCAGACGCGCGCGTCCGCGACCTCGCTGGTGAGGCTCTCGAGAGTCGCCCAGCGATGCGTGACCCCGGGTGCCGTCGCACTGGTGAGGCTCATCTCGCGTAGCGTTCCGAGTCCGCCGGAGGCCTCGATCACGGTCGCGACCGTAGCGCTCAGTATGCAGTGGGCGCACGGGTACTCGGGGTGCATCGGCGTGGCGTCGATCGGCTGCCAGGTGGGGTCGGGCACGGTCGCGGGATTTCCCGTGATGTCACCGTTGCGGATGGCGGTGATCGGCCGCCAGAACTCATAGTGATACTTGGCGTCGAACACCGCGATGTAGGCATCGGTCAGCGCGACGCTGAACATGGCCATGAAGCGCGCACTCTCGATGATCGGCAGTTGGCGCGCGGCGATGAGCTGGTGGGCGATGGGGTGGTACGCCTGCGGGCCCGTCATGAGCCAGAACCGCGCCGTCTCGGTTTGCGCGGGTGTTCGCTGCCTGCTGTCACGAGCGCCGTAGGCCTTGACCTCGTTGTAGTCGGCCGCCCACTCCTTGCTCGACAGCGCCACGGGGGGACCCGGCCGGAACTGATCGGGACGCTCGAGCACGAACGGGCGCATCGCCGGCCAGGTCGGGCACACCATCGTGGCGGTCGGCACATACTTGCCTGGCTGCGTCCTTGGACGGTACGGGTCAACGTCGGTGGCGCCGTCGTGCGCCCGCGAGTCGAAGATCTGCTGAGCAACGCGCGCGCCGAGCTGCGCACCGCGCGTCACGGCGTCCCGCGACGCGCCAAGCTTCTGCAGGTATTCATCCAATGCCCCCTTGAACTCGGCGGTCTTCGCGGGATGGAGTTCCGCGAGCGCGGTCGCCGCGGCACTCGCTGCCGCCGCCTCGGGAGATGCACCCTCGAACCCGTCCTCCCGCACCAGATACGGGGTGAACTGCCGCGCGAGGGAGTTCACGGCATCGAACATCGCCAGATCGACGATGGCTACCTCGCGTTCCCCGAGCGCCGCCGGGGAGGCAATCGCCGTGGCCCGGGCGTCCCACTCGGTGATGACGTCCGCCCGCACTGGCGCGCAGGCCAGGGACGTGAACAAACCTGCCAAGGCGAGTGCCAGCGGCGACCCTGCACCGGGGTGTATCGGGCGTGCGAGCTTCATCTGATACCCCTTGGTTCCTTGCGGAACCGTCGATCCACGGATTGAACGATCGAGCTCTGCTAGCTGGGCTCACGGGCGGCACGGGCACCGCTGAGCCACCTTGCGCGGCTCGATCGTACAACCTCACGCCGCCGCGGCACGATGTGCGTGCGTCGTTCAGCGGCCCAACCGAAGGAGACACTCATGACCATCGTCGTTTTGGGCGAGACCGCACCGGACTTCACCGCCGAAACCACCGAAGGCACGATCCGCTTTCACGAGTGGATCGGTGGTAGCTGGGCGATGCTCTTCTCCCACCCTAAGGACTTCACCCCCGTCTGCACCACTGAGCTCGGCGCCGTGGCGCGCCTCAAGCCGGAGTTTGCCAAGCGCGACTGCAAGATCATCGGGCTCAGCGTAGATTCGGTCGCGGATCACCGGCGCTGGTCGCGGGATATCGAGGACACCCAGGGTGTGGCCGTGAACTTTCCCCTGATCGCGGATCCCGACCTGAAAGTAGCCAAACTCTACGGGATGCTGCCCGCAGCGGCGACCGGCGAAGCGGGTCAGCGTACCGCGGCAGACAACGCCACCGTGCGTTCGGTGTTCCTGATCGGCCCCGACCGGAAAATCAAGCTGATGATCACCTATCCCATGAGCACCGGGCGCGACTTCCGCGAGATCCTGCGGGTACTCGATTCCTGCCGGCTGACCGCAGTGCACAAGGTGGCGACACCGGCAGACTGGCGCCCGGGTGAGAAGGTGATCATCGTGCCGTCGCTCTCGAACGAGGAGGCCCAGCAACTCTTCCCCGCCGGCTGGCAGGCGCCAAGACCATACCTGCGCTACGTGCAGCCGCCGGCCCTCTAGCGGAGGTGGGATGGCACCCGCGACCGCGAGTCGTCCGCTGCCGCAAGGAGAGCCGCGCGCGGCGTGCTCGTTGCGCCCGTCAGCCGAGAGTAGGCTAGTGCTCGCAACGGCAGGCGGGCGCAACAGCGGGCGTGCAGTGGCCGCTCCAGCGGATTTGGCGGGTAGCGACGATCGAGCGCTGATGCTCGAGTTCCAGCAACGTGGAGACCCCGCCGCTTTCGAGGAGTTGTTTCGCCGTCATCGCCTGCCGCTGTACCGCTACCTGCGCGGGCTTGCCGGCGCGGCTGAGATCGCCGAGGAGACCTCGCAGCATGCCTGGCTCAAGGTCATCGAGGCGGCACGCTCGGCCGGGTACGTGGCGGACGGGCGGAGCGTCTTCAAGACGTGGCTGTACACATTGGCCCGCAATCACTACATCGATCGTTATCTGCGCGCGCACGCCCGCAGCCGCACCGATTCGAACTGCGAGGAGTTGCTGTTGAGCATGGCCACGGAGCCGGACGCTCCCGCGGCGCAGCTCGATCGCGAGCATCTCGGGGATACGCTGGCGCGCGCCATGGCGACGCTGCCCCTCGAGCAGCGCGAGGTCGCGCTGCTGTGGGCGCAGGGTCATGAGCTGACGGCCATCGCAGCGGTCACCGGGGCGCCGTGGGAAACCGTCGTGAGCCGCAAGAGATACGCGCTCGCGAAACTGCGCGCGGCCCTCGCGCTTGCCGGCGTCACGCAAGGTGATCTATGAGCGCCCAGTCACCCGAAGGCCCGGAGGAGGCGCGTCTGCTGCACCAATTGCGCGACAGTGAGGCGCGCGCGGCTTACGAGCCGTCAGCGGCGCATGACGCCGCGATTCTGCAGGCGGCGCGCGCCGCGGGCGGCAGCATCCGGCGCCAGGCCGCACCGCCTGCGCGTGCACCTCGCTGGTTGCCGGTGTCGCTGGCCGCGGCGCTGCTGCTCGGCATCGCGATTGGACGCGGCTCATGGCTCGTGCACCCCGCGCATCCGCCGCCGGTGCAGCTCACGGTACCGGGGGAGATGGCGGTACGGGGCATGTCCGGCACCGCTGGGGACGCGCCCGTGCCGGTCGAGCGGGCGGACCCGGCGGCCTGGTATCGCTACATCCAGGAGCTCGTATTCTCGGGGCAGACGGAGCTTGCCGAACAACACCTGAGCAGGTTTCGCGAGCTGCACCCGGACTTCGTATATCAACCCTGAGCGGCCACCATGAGCCTACGCGCGTGCCTGGCGACGCTCGCCGTGTTCATGGCGCACGACGCGGCGGCGGCCAGTTGTCCCGCGCCGCCCTCGCGTGTGACCGACGCGTTGTCGCTCGCCGACCAGCTCGGCGCGGATCAACATGCCGAGCGTACCCTCGCGTGCATCGATGCCGCGCTGGCCGCGCACCTCGGGACCCCGGCCGAGCGCGCGCGCCTGCAACTGCAGAGCGCGACCTGGCTCGAGAGCATCGGGCATTACCCGCAGGCTCACGCCCGGTTGCAGGCGGCGAGCGAGCTGCTGCCACCCGACGCTGATCAGCACCAGCGCACGCTGATTGCCGCGGAGCAGGGCTGGGTGGATTTTCGGCTCGGCAACTTCGCGAGCGCCGAAATTTCGCTGACCGAGGCGGCTGCCGGAACGGCCATGTCGGCGCCGGAGCAGGCGATCGTTCTCGACCATCTGGGGATAGTGCAGCGCGAGCGCAGTAACTATCAGCGGGCCGAGCGCAGTTTCGCCCGCGCGCTGCAGCTCGTGCAGCGGACGCGCGGTGAGACGGCCGACCGTCTGGAGGCGCGGATCTATAACGACCGCGGCGGCTTACGCACCTATCAGGGGGATTTCCGCGCGGCGCTGGAGGATTTTCAGCGTGCCCTCGGCATGTATCGCGCCCGCGGAATGGGTCAGACGCTCGAGGCGGCGAAGACGCTCAACAATCTCGGCGACACTCATCGGGAGCTCGGGGACGTCGAACGGGCTCGCACCGAGCTCGAACAGGCGCTCGAGCTGAAAACGGCGCTGCTCGGGCCGCGAAACCCGAACACCGCAAGTACCCTCAGCAACCTCGGGATGGTTGCGGAACAGGCGCACGATTACGTCGGTGCCGGGGCGTACTATGCACGGGCACTCGCGATCTACGAGACGGCGCTCGGTGCGAATCACGCCAACGTCGCCAGTGTCGCCGTCCAGTATGGGCGACTGCAGTTCGCCGCGGGCAAATACCCCGAGGCCGTGCAGCTGCTGGAACGGGCACGCGCGATCCGGGAGCGTGAGTTCGGTTATTACAGCAACTGGTCGGCCGAGACGCTCGTCGACCTCGCTCCGCTCTACAGCCGGCTCGGTCAGCACGCCCGGGCGCGGCGCGGCGCCGAACGGGCGGTTGCCATCGCGGTCGTATCGCACGAGCAGGAATTGCTCTACGACGGCTACATGAGCTATGCGCGCGTGCTGGCGGCCCATGGGCAGATGGACGCCGCCATCTTCTTCGGCAAGCGCGCCATCAACGTCATCCAGCAGATGCGCGAGCACGAGGTAGCTCCGACCTGGCGCGAGCAGCGCTCATTTCTCGCACCACGGGAATCGATGTACCGGGATCTCGCCGACTGGCTGATCACCGTGAGCCGTCTGCCGGAGGCGGAACACGTGCTCGACATGCTGAAGAGCGAGGAGCTGGCGGACTTCGCGGAGCTCGCGGCGACCAACGCAGAGTCACTGACCGGGCGTGTCGCCATGGTTCACCGCGAGGTGGTGACTGCGGCTGCGCTCGATGAGGCGATCGACGAGCTGTCCGTGTCGGCGCCGGCCGGCCAGTCAGCCGCACGTGCGGAACGCAGTGATGCGCACGCACGGTTCATTGCGCGCCTGCGGGATCTCACCGCAGCGTTCGCGGCCAGCACACCGCTCGCGCGACAGCGGGGCGAGGCCACCGATCTGGCCGTGCCCTCGCAGCCGCAGGTGGCGGTGATCCGCTATCTGGTACTTCCCGGCCAGCTGCGCATCCTGGTGCGCACGTCCGCCGGACTCATCGAGCACTCCGTCGAAGTCGGCCGCGCGGACCTCAATCGGGAAGTACTGGACCTTCATCATCGGCTCCATTCGCGTGCCGGCGCCGACGATGCCGCCGCGGCCCTTTACCGGCGTTTGATCGCACCGGTCGCGCCGCTGCTGCTCGCGGGCGATATACGCCGTCTGGTGTTGATTCCGGACGATGTTCTGCGCTACGTGCCTTTTGCCGCGCTCTACGATGGGCAGCGATATCTCATCGAGTCCTATGCGCTGTCGGTCGCCACTCCGGCGGCCGAGCATGGCCCATCCGCGAGCCGCCGCCCGTTGGCCGCCGCCGCGGCTTTCGGCGTGAGCCGCACGCCCGACGGTAGACTGCTGCTGCCGAACGTACCTCTCGAGCTGCGCCGGGTAGTGCGCAGCTCACCTCTTGACCGCAGCGGAGCTCTTCCCGGGGTCATCCTGCTCGATGAGGCGTTCACCCGCGCGCGTGCGGCACAGGCGCTGTCGAGCGGTTATCCCGTGGTTCACATCGCCAGCCACTTCGTGTTCCGTCCCGGCTCTCTATCGGAGTCCTATCTGCTGCTGGGAGATGGCACGCACCTCACTCTGGAGGTGATCAAGACTGAAGCCTTGCCGCTGCGCGGCGTAGAGATGTTGACACTCTCGGCGTGCGATACCGCGATCGGCGAGCTGCAGGCCGACGGGCGCGAGATCGAGAGTTTCGCCGCCCTGGCGCAGCGCCAGGGAGTACGCTCCGTGCTAGCCACGCTGTGGGCGGTGCCGGACCTCAGCACGTCGATCGTCATGGCGAAGTTCTACGGACAGCTGGCCGGCGGTCAGGACTCGCTCGCCGCGCGAGCGGATGCCCTGCGCAGTGCGCAGCTGTTGCTGCTGAAAGGTCCGTTCCTTTCCGGAGCTGGGCGTGCCGGGCGCGTGGCGGCGCGCTCGCCTTACGCCGATCCGTTCTTCTGGGCGGCATTCACGCTGCTCGGCTCGCCGACCTGAACTACCCCGGCTGAGTTGATCGTTCAACGAGTCTTCACCGTGTGGAGACCGAAGTGACTTCAATCGCCACCACGTTTCTGATCGCGACGACGCTGCTATTCGCCTTGCTGCTCCTCGCCGACCGCGTCGACTGAGTACCGACGAGAACCATTGCTCAACGAGGTCAAGGCTGGCACCGTCGCTCGCGTGAGCCGCTCGATCGCAACTGGGAGTTACACGAGGTCGTCGGACCGGGGGCCGGAACCCCGGCCCGCTGAGCTCGCCGGCATCAGTTTCGCGCGCGGATCTCGAACCGGTCCGGCTCCGTCCAGGCAGCGGGGCCTTCCACCTTCTTGGCGTCGTAGCGAACCATGGATGCGCTCAGGCGGTCGTTCCACAGGCTCAGGCGAAGGTAGTGGAAATTGACCGCGGTCCTCAGGTGCGACTGCTCGCCAAACATGCGCGGCGCCGGAACGGGCTTGGCACCCCCGCCACCGCTGACGACGTAGGTGACGCCGTCTCTCGAGTAGCGCTCGTAGTTGTGGACGTGACTGCCCACGACGAGCACGCTTTGCGGCAGCGACCTCGCATGAGCCGACAGGTAGCGGGCGATCTCCTTCTCGTCCCGCATGCGTGGAAAGAACGGGTCGCGCACCGGAGGGTAGTGCAGAAGGATGAGGATGAACTTCACCTGATCGCCGGCGCCTGCCACCTGCTCCTCGAACCAGGCGCGCTGTGCGCTTCCGGGTTTCAGCGGAGCGTCGGAATCGAGTACCAGCGCGAGGAGGCTCGACCCGATGGCCACCGAGTACCAGCGGTGCGGCCGTAACGGCAGGTCATCGAACGCGTTCCACCAGTTCTCCAGGCACTCGTGCACGTCCGGCGTGCAGCCCTTGAATTCGTGGTTGCCGAGCGCGGGAAACACCGGGATGTTCTCTTTCGACCACACGCCGGTCTCGCTCCTGAAAACCTGGTAGTCGCTCGGGTTACTCCCTTCGTACACTAGGTCTCCGCCGATCAGGATCGCCGCGGGCTTCTCGCCGGCAATCCTCTCCACCAGCGCGCGCCGTGCCACCGAATTGACGACGTCCTGGCGCTCCGTGAAGCGTGTGTCGCCGTACACCACCAGCACGAGCGGACCTTCACTGCCCGCGGGCACAGCGAATCTCGGCGGCCCTTCCGCGGTGGCGCAGAGTGCTTCACCGGCCGCTGCCAGCGAGCAGAATGCCGTGAGTACCGCGAGCAGGTTCAGCTTCGATTGCACGCAACGAATTCCCGTGCGGCGGCTGGACGCGGCGCCCTCCGAAAGAATGCGGTGCTGCCGTGACAATTCCGGCCGGGGTCCGGGCAGCCGTAGGGGGACGCCGCGTTCACGCTCGCGTCCACGCGGCAACCCCCGGTCAGGCGCCGGTCACCTCTTGGCCGGCGTCTCGGCGACGGCGATCGCGATCGCCTCGACGTAGGTGACCTGGACGTGATCGCCCTTCTTGATGTTCTGCAGCTGGCTCGGGTCCTGCGCCTCGACGTCCACTTCGTTACCGCCCGGTCCCCGCAGCGTGACCAGCTGCTTGGCAGGGTCGACGGCGATGACTTCGGCCGTAGCGGTGATCCTGCGGGCGGCAGTACCGCCTGGCTTTGCTCCGGGTGCCGGTGCCGGCGTGATCGCCCGCTCCTCGGTGGGTGCTGCCATGCTGCCGCCGCCCTTCTTGAGTTCTAGCGCCAGCGCTTGCGTGTATTTCGCGTGCACCGTGTCACCGACCTTGATCTGGTCGAAGTTGCGCACCTGGTCGCCCACCTCGATGGTGCGCGTCTTGCCTCCTGCACCCTGCAGGGTGACGGTCCGCTGCGCAGGATCGACCGCGATCACTTTCGCCGTGACCTCGGTCGTCGCCGCTCCGGCAACTGCTCCCGGCGCCTTGGCCACGCCTGCCTGGGTGCTCGGCGCGGACTGCGCCTGCGCGGCCAAGGGCACCGTGCCCGCGAGTCCGGCCGCCATTGCGGTGATGATCGTGATGACTTTCATCCTTCGGTCTCCCATGTGGTGTAAAGAGAAGCGCACGCCCGTACCGCTAAAATAGACCGGGCAGCGGTGCGCCCGCCAGCCCCGGGGGCGGCGACCGGGCCAGTGTTGCGCTGCGGTGGCGAGAAGCGCCACCGGTGACGAGCGAACGACTGCCACAGTGCAAGGAGGGCTCCATGTTGCAGATCGCCATAATCAACGAGTCGACTGCCATCGCCGATGCCGACGTACAGAGCATGATCCCTGCCTTCGACGCCCAGTGGAACAAGGATTTGAATTCCGTGTGGGGCGTGGGAGCCGCTACGTTCGCCTTCAATTCCAAGCAGCAGCCTGCACCACCGCCTGGCTCGTGGTGGGTGGTCTTCCTCGACAACAGCGACCAGGCGAACGCGCTCGCCTATCACGACCTGACCAACGAAGGTCTGCCGATCTCCAAGGTATTCGTCAAGACGATCCAGGCCGACAAGGCGAGTCTCAGCGTCGGCGCGAGTCACGAGATCTGCGAGATGGCCGTCGATCCGTGGCTGAACAGCGCTTACCAGGACTCGCAGGGCATATTCTGGGCCGGCGAGATCTGTGATCCGGTGGAGGACGATCAGTACGGGTACGAGGTGGGCGGCGTGCGTCTCTCCGACTTCGTCACGCCCAACTGGTTCGGTCACAAGAACGCATCCGGCGACATCGACCTGCAACGGCATGCCACGGGCGCCTTCGAGGTTCTCAGCGGCGGGTATGCGCAGAAGTACGACCCGAAGCAGGGCTGGGTCCAGGTGACCGGCGCCAGGGCGGCGCGCACCCTGCGCGGGTCACAGGCCGCGGAGGGATCGCGCCGCGAGCGACGCGCGCGCGGCTGGAAGAGCTGGACGCGCAGCGCACACACTTTCAGGCATTGACTCGATGGGGCCCGCGGTCGGGGAACAGCACCCGAAAGGCTGGGTTCACTCGGCCGTCACCGCATCAAACGGGCCATCATGATAAGTTCGCCCATGGACCTGACCAGGAGCTGGTCGATTGGCCCGATACGATAGAACGGGATCCACGCCGGAGTGGATCGGTGGGGTGCACGCCGCGCCTGAGCCTGGCGAGGGGTTGCGTGCGGCTGCGCCCGAGGGCGAGGCGGTCACCGCCGAGATCGTCGCCGACGTCGACGGCATACGGGCCCTCACTGCCGACTATGAGCGTCTCTATCGGGTGACCGGCAACACTCTGCCGTTTGCCACCCAGGAGTGGCATCTCTCCTGGTGCGAGCATCTGCTCAGCCACAGCCGGCGCGCCTCGCAGCAGCCGCTGTTCTGCGTACTGCGCCGGAGCGATGCGAGGTGTGTGGCGATCGTGCCGCTGATCCTGACGCGGCGCCGGTGGGGTCCGCTGAAAGTTGGGGCAGTGGGCCTGGTGGGTGCGGACCCTGCGCTCACCGAGATCCGTAACCCCCTGGTCGAGCCCGGCTACGAGCGCGCTACCGTGCGCGCGGTGCACGACCGGCTCGGGATGCTCACGGGATGGGACTGGATCCAGTGGAGCGCCGTCAGCGCGGCACTCGCCGCAGCGCTTTCCCTGGAAGTCACGCCCCACTGGTATCAGACGCTCGATGACTACCTGCTCGATCTCCCCGCCGACTGGGCGGACTTCCGTGCAACGCTCACGCGCAACCTGCGCGAGTCGCTGCGGCACTGCTACAACTCCCTGCGGCGCGCCGGCCACGCCTTCGAGTTCGTCGTGGCGCGCGATCGCGTGGAGGTGCGCTGGGCGCTCTACCGCTTCCTGGAGCTGCACACGCTGCGTGCCAACATGCCGTGGGGGCCGCCGCATGCGGACCGGTTCGCGGCCCATTCACTGCGGGCTTTTCTGTACGATGTCTGTGACCGGCTGGCGGCGCGCGACGCCGTCAGGGTGTTCCAGCTGCGCATCGCCGAGGAAGTCGTCGCGTCGCGCATTGGTTTCGTGACCGGCGACAGCCTGTACCTGTACTACTCGGGCTTCGATCCCGCCTGGGCGCGCTACAGCGTCATGACCACCACCGTTGCCGAGGCGCTGCGCTATGCGATCGCGAGCGGACTGAAGACCGCCAATCTGTCGGTCACCGGGGACCAGGCGAAGGAACGCTGGCATCCGCGCCGGGTGGATTTCTATTCGGCCGTCGTGCACCGGGATTCCATCCGCTCGCGCCTTGCCTGCGGCGCCTATCGCGTGGCGGCCACGGGCCGCAGCGCACCGCGACGACTCCTGAAGCGGCTGCTGCAGGCACGTCACGACTGGAATTAGTTCTACGCCTGCAGCAGCGCGAGCGAGCGGCCCTGCAGCGGGTAGCCTTCGCTCAACTGCAGCGCGCTCGAGCGGAAGGAATCGGCGAGTGCCGTGTCGAGCACTGCGCTCCACACCTTCGCGCTGAGGACCTCCGCGATGCGGAACGGGATGGCTTCGTGGTGGGCGTTCAGCAGGAGCATGAAGTCGCTGTCGCGGATCGGCTCGCCGCGGCGCCCGCGTCGCTCGATGGCGCCCCCGGCGAGGTACACCCCGAGACAGCGCGCGAAGCCCTGCTGCCAGTCGCGCTCGGTCATCTCGCGGCCATCGGGGTTGAGCCAGATGATCTCCTTCAACCCCTCGAGAGTGAGGGCGTCGGCGCGCACGTAACGGCGCCGGCTGAAGACCGGATGCTCGCGGCGCAGCCGGATGATCCGCTGCGCAAAATCGAGAAACTCGCGACGCCCGGCATCGAGACTCCAGTCGTTCCACGAGAGCTCGTTGTCCTGACAATAGGCGTTGTTGTTGCCGCGCTGCGTGCGGCTGAGCTCATCGCCGCCGAGCAGCATCGGCACTCCCTGCGACAGCAGCAGTGAGGCGAGCAGATTGCGCTTCTGCCGCTGCCGCAGCTCGAGCACCGCCTGATCCCCGCTCGGGCCCTCGACGCCGCAGTTCCAGGAGCGATTCTCGTTGTGGCCGTCGCGGTTGTCCTCGCCGTTGTCCTCGTTGTGCTTGTCGTTGTAGCTCACGAGATCTTCCAGCGTGAAGCCATCGTGGGCGGTGATGAAATTGATGCTCGCATGGGGCTTGCGGCCGCTCGCCTCGTAGAGATCGGCGGAGCCGGTGATACGCTGCGCGCACTCGCCGATGAGGCCGCCGTCGCCCTTCCAGAAACCGCGCAGCGTATCGCGGTACTTGTCGTTCCACTCGTTCCAGCCGGGGGGGAAATTGCCGACCTGGTAGCCGCCGCTGCCGACGTCCCAGGGCTCCGCGATCAGCTTCACCTGCGATAGCACCGGGTCCTGCCCGATGGTGTCGAAGAAGGAGCCGAGACGGTCGACTTCGTGGAGCTCGCGGGCGAGAGCCGAAGCGAGGTCGAAGCGAAAGCCATCGACGTGCATCTCGGTAGCCCAGTAGCGCAGGCTGTCCATGATCATCTGCAGCACGTTCGGGTGCTGCAGATTGAGCGTGTTGCCGGTGCCGGTGAAATCCATGTAATAGCGCGGGTTCTCGGCGACCAGGCGGTAATACAAGGCGTTGTCGATGCCGCGGAACGAGAGCGTCGGCCCCATCTGGTTGCCTTCGGCGGTATGGTTGTAGACGACATCCAGCAGCACCTCGATGCCGGCCGAGTGCAGCACCTTGACCATGGTCTTGAACTCGCTGATGCGGCCGGTCGAGGAGTAGCGCATTTCCGGTGCGAAGAACCCCAGGGTGTTGTAGCCCCAGTAGTTGCGCAGACCTCGCTCGAGCAGGTGGCGGTCATCGACGAAGAAATGCACCGGCATCAGCTCGATGGCGGTGACGCCCAGGCGTACCAGATGATCCACGATCGGTGCGGTGGCGACTCCCGCGTACGTGCCGCGCAGCCGCGGCGGTACCTGCGGATGGCGCATCGTCATGCCGCGCACGTGCGCCTCGTAGATGACCGTGTCGTGCCAGGGAATGCGCGGCGGACGGTCGTCACCCCAGGTGAAGGCGGGATCGACCACGCGGCACTTCGGCGTGCCCGGTGCGCTGTCGCGCCGGTCGAACGACAGGTCTGCCCTGGCGTGCGCGCTGCGATAGCCGAAATGCGCATCGCTCCACACGAGCGGTCCCTGCAGGTGCTTGGCGTAGGGCTCGATCAACAGCTTGTGCGGATTGAAGCGATGACCGCGCTCCGGATCGTAGGGTCCGTGCACGCGATAACCGTACAACAGACCGGGACGTGCCTCCGGCAGATAGGCGTGCCAGTTGCCGTCGGTACGCTCGCGAATGTTGATGCGCTGAATCTCGTGCCGGCCGGTGGCATCGAACAGGCACAGCTCGACCTTGCTGGCGTTGGCGGAGAACAGCGAGAAATTCACGCCCTCGCCGTCCCAGGTGGCGCCGCGCGGGTAGGGCTGGCCGGGCCACACTGCGCTGATCTGCGCATCCGGCTTCCCGCCGGCCGGGCGCTCACTCGTACGCAACGCGTCCCTGTCGGCTGCAATATCCACGCGTGCGAGTCTCCTCGTCGCCGCCGCCACGTGGCACAGCACGATACTAGGTGGAGCGCCGCGGCGCATTCAACTTCGTGCCGTGGCGGAGCTTGGCAGTTATCTGACAGCGGCACTCAGCTTGACGGTGCAAGTTGACTGCGGCGCCACGCCAGTCAACACCGGGCTATAATTTGCTGCTGAAGTCCCCGCGAGGAGCTCAGGATGAGCACCCAACTCCGTGCGTGGCGTGTTTGTGGAGTCAGCGCCGCCATCGTGGCGGGCGCGGTGCTGCTCGACGCACGCGTGGGATCCGCGCGGGACGCAGCCCCCGCGGCCGCTGCGAGCGCGAGCTGCCCGAATGCCGGGCTCAAGCTGCCCTCCGGCTTCTGTGCGACGGTGTTTGCCGATCAGCTTGGCCATGCCCGGCATCTTGTCGTCGCCGGCAATGGTGTCGTGTACGTCAACACCTGGAGCAGTCGCGATTACGGCAATCAGCCTCCACCCGCGGGCGGCTTCCTCATCGCGCTGCAGGATACGTCCGGCACGGGCAAAGCCGAGTTCATTCAGCGTT
>Ga0307471_100000556_pt1 | contig 19246 bp, 17 predicted proteins | sample atmos_gasesAM3C__2_FD_204566 | JGI IMG/M metagenome (GOLD analysis project Ga0307471, IMG submission 204566) | Hardwood forest soil microbial communities from Morgan-Monroe State Forest, Indiana, United States - atmos_gasesAM3C_515 | ecosystem: Environmental > Terrestrial > Soil > Temperate...
CCCGCTCACGAGCAGCGTCAGAATGGGATCGGATTGCGGGTCCAGCTTGGTAATAATTGGCGGCAAAGTATCGCGCGGCAGGCGGTCGATGGCGCCGGCCACTTTTTCGCGGATATCCTGGGCCGCGCCTTCAATGTCGCGCTCCAAGACAAAAGTGCAAGTAATCCACGCCTGTCCCTCGAAGGCGTAGACGTCGATCTCGTCGATGCCGCTGACGGAGGAGATCGCGTCTTCGAGGGGCAAAACCACGCCGGTCACAACTTCTTCGGGAGTCGCGCCGGGAAGACTCACGGTGACGTTGATGGTGGCAGGATCAGCTTTGGGAAAGAGGTCGACAGCAAGCCCGCGGTACGAAAACGCCCCGAGTGTCACGAGAAAACCGATCAGCATCACCGTGAAGACGGGATACTTAACGCAAGTTTCGGCGAGCTTCATCTCGATTCACGCCCAGTAAAAACTAGATGTGGAACTGGATGTCGCGCTGTCCTTATTTCATCGCCGGCGTGTTGCCTGAATTACCACCGGCCTGTTCTTGCACCACCGCTCCGTCGTGCAATTCGCCGGACACGGCCACGGCAACGCGATCTCCGGGCTTCAAGCCTTCGGCGACTTCAAACCGCCGCCCGCGCTCGTCTTCCGTTTGTCCGGCCGGGCGGATTTGCCGTTCGGACACATGATTGCCATCGAGCAAGAAAACTTTGTAAACGCCGTAGCGGTAATTCACCGCGTTTTCCGGGAGGAAGATGGTTTTATCCTGCTTCTCGCTGGGAATGGACGCTTGCACGAAGAAGCCCGGCTTCAACCGTCCATCCAAATTCACGAGCAGCGCTTCCGCTTCGAAAGTCCGCGAGTCTTGCGCCACCGCCGGATTGATGCGCGAAATCTTTCCATGAAAGGTTTCTTGTGGAAAGGCGTCCACGTGCAAATCGACAGTGACCCCGTCTTTCACCCATCCCGCCCAGCGCTCCGGCACGGCCAGACGCGCGCGCAAACGGTCCGTCCGGACCAGCACCATGACCGGGCTCTGCACCTTCAAGTACTCGCCCGGATGCACATCGCGCGTTTTGATCGAGCCGGGGTATGGAGCGCGAATGGTGGAGTCATTCAGTTTCTTTTCGGCAAGTCTTTCGCTGGCCTCACTCGAAACCAGAAGGGCTTTCAGCCGATCCACTTCTTGCAGGGCAACGGTATAGGTTGCCTTGGTGCTCTGATAGCGGCTCGCCGCTTCGTCCAATTGCTGCTGCGAAATCAGCTTGTCTCCAAACATTTCCTGAGCGCGCTTGTATTTCTGGTCCGCGTCAAACAAATCCGCTTCAGCGCGCTGGACAGAAGCAATCTTTTTCGGGTCCGTGGGCGGCGCCTCGTTGGGCCCGATTCCCAGCTGAGCCCGCACCTGGGTCACGATGCCACGCTGCCGGTCCACCTCAAGTTGAAGTTCTTTGGGATCGATGCGAACCAGCGGCTGTTCATCTCTCACATTGTCGCCGACGTCGGCAAGAACTTCGTCCACTCGGCCTTCCACTTCCGAGCTGAGTGTGCTCTCTTCCAAGGCATAAAGCGAACCGACGGCTTGAATGCGGCGCCGGGCGGTTTCCTCTGCGACGGTATAGAAATGGACCGGAGCCGGATGCGCCGCGTCCCCCAGCACGCTGGCCGGCTGCGCCTTCGAACAGCCCGCCACCCCCAAAACGACAAACGCCGCCAATAGGGCGAAATTCGCCGTCTTTGTGCGAGATTCAGGTTTCCTGTTCAAGAAAAAGTGCACGCGAAGAAGCTTCTCCCGTCATTGCAGATTGGACGCACGAACCGGGCCGACCGTTTCGGACACTTTACGGCAGTTGCGTCCCGCTCTTCCTGGGAAGGGGCCAACACTCCAAGGTCAAGGCTGTCCCTGGCTGTGGATACGAGTCCAGAAGCAAGGACAAACCACTAAATTCTAGCAAGAATCCAAGATGAAGCCGTGAATATATGTTGAGATCTCACCTGGGCGTTCGAGTGCCAAAGTGTCAGGTCTCCCGAGAGAGCTCTCACCCTGGTGGCAGCGTTACACGGGTCTGTGCCCCACGTCACAGCGATTGGTGTGCTCCTCGGGCAGAATTCCTGAGGGAAGGGACGAGAGATGGCTCAATCGAAGAAAGATGTGCTCGCCACCTTACAGGCGGAACTCGCATTCGTGGAGTGCGGCGGCTATCGCACTCCAGGGAAAGCCGCATGGTGTCCGCAGTTTATTTTTGAAGATTCTCCCACTTGCCTGAATTTCCGAAACTTCGGTGAACGCCACCCCTGCCGCCAATGTGCGCTGATTGATTTCGTTCCCAGCGGTCACAAGCATCAGCAATTTCCTTGCCGCTACATTCCTCTAGACCATGCCGCTCACACGTTGGATCTGCTCTATCGGACCGCCACCGAGGAAGAAGCTCACACCATGGTTGCAAACTGGCTGCGGAAGACAGTCGCTCAGCTCAAGCATGAACTGGCCCCCGAGCTTTTTCCTGAGCCGCAAATGAAGACGGCCTGCGGGAAGTGCGAACGTTAATTCTGAGGATTGTCTTTCTTTTCTTCCACGCCAAGGTCGCCGTAGGGCCACAGGTTGAACGCTTTCAGCTCTTCGTACTCGTGCTGGGCGCGAAGCATTTTCGCGGTGCGTTCGGCGGGCCAAGGCGAAGCGAAACGTTCCGGCCGGTCTGCAATCCAGTACGCAGCCAGCGCCATCAACGTCGCATTCTGCGCAAGCACGTCCGGCTTCTGCGCTTCCAAAGCGTCCGCCGCGGAATGGTGTGTGTACTTGTAGTCGGGAGAGTCCTGCCCCATGTCTATTCCCGGAAGCCCCGCCATCGAAAAGGGCAGCGTGTCGGTGCCGGATTCCACTCTGTCGTCCACCTCCGTGATGCCAAGATTCGACAATATATTCGCGAACGCTTGAAATGCCGGCACAAGATCGTCTCGTCCACCCAGGTGAAAGCTCTTCGCCGGCCCCTGGCCTCCGTCAATCACCAGACTGCCGAGATGGTTTTTCAACTCCGCCTGATGCTGCTTCATGTAAGCAAAAGACCCGTCGAGCCCTTCTTCTTCTCCGGTGAAAAGAACGAAGCGAATCGTGCGCCGCGGGCGCTGTCCTGAATGCACGATGGCTTCGGCTGCTCCCAGCGTCGCCGCGGCTCCCGAACCGTTGTCGGTCGTTCCTTCGCTAAGATCCCACGAATCGAGGTGCCCGCCCACGACGAGGACTTCTTCGGGATGCTCGCGCCCACGAATTTCGCCGACCACATTGGCGGTCTCCAGAGGCCCATTGGTAAAGGTATTCTGCACATTGAAGCGCACGCGAGGCGTCATGCCGCGTTCCAGAAAGCGCTCCAACTGGCCCTGGTCTTCCGCCGACATGGAAACAACCGGAATGGCGAAATCGGCGTTGAAGCCCAGAATCCCCGTGTGCGTCAGGTTCATTCCCGTGGACTTTCCTCCGCCCTGGCCGCCGATCACCGCGATGGCGCCCGCGGGGCCAACGGCTTTTAGAAAATCGCCGAACATTGCGAAGAGACTCATCTCGTCTTTGGTGGGCTTGCCTTTTGCCGTGACCAGCACGATCTTCCCTTTGAGCCGCGAGACACGTTTGATTTCGTTCTCGATGTCGAACATGTTCACGGTCACGACGTCGCCTTCGGCGCCTCCCGCAGGCGTCGAACCGGTCCATCCCATCGCGTCCACGTGCAGCTTGTGCCGCACCGGCGCTAGGATTTCGCCTTCGGCCGTGCCGCGCGTCCAGCCGCGCCAGATGGTGTACTTCTCGGTATGCACGTTTTCGAGGCCGATGGCCTTCATCTTCGCGGCGCCCCACTCCTCGGCTTTGCGCTCGGCAGGAGTTCCGGTGACGCGGCCGCCGATATCGTCGCTCAGCTCCGTCAGGAAGCCGAAGGCATGCGAATTCATCATTCCTTCGCCGGCAATGCGCGTCAGCGCAGCCTTGGTGCCGTCTTCGTCCGGGCCTTTTGGCGTCGCCCGGTTGTCCGCGCGAAGCGGCATTGCCGCCAAGCCGGAACCCGCCGCCATCAGCACTGCCAGTTTCCCGAAAGCAAGTCGCATCAGTTCTCTCCTCGCGCCATCGGCGCCCATCAAGACTACCATGCCCCCCAGGAGCAGCCAGCGCCTGAACGTCTCCGGCGGCAATTATCCATGGTGTTGGTGCCGCAACTGTTGCGCACGAGCGGCTTTACCGCCTAGCTTGCTCCTTTTACACTGCTTTGGTGATCGAAAGAAAGCCATTGCGCAAGCGCTCGGCGCTCTTACTCTATACGGCCGCCGCGTATTTTTTGATCACCGCAGGCTGGCGCACGGCAGCGGCTCAACAAGCCCAGCAAAAACCCTCGGTGGAACCAGCCGCCAAAAGCGCGGAAAAGGCAGACAAGCCCGAGACAGCCGCGCATCCCGCGCAAATCGAACTGCTCGAAACTAAAGTCCGATTCGAGGCGAATGGCGACAGCCGCAAGGAAGTTTACGCGTTGGTGAAAATCAACAGCGAACTCGGCGTCCGACAGTTTGCGCAGCTCAATTTTGATTTCAACCGCTCGTTTGAATCGGTGGAGATTCCGATGTTGCATGTCACTCATTCGAGCGGCGGCACCACGGACATCCTGCCGAGCGCCGTCACCGATCACCCGAATGCGGCGGTGGTGAACGCGCCCGCGTATCAGGACGTGCGCGTCAAATCCGTGCGCATCCTGGGCCTGCAGGCCGGCGACACACTGGAATACCGCGTTATCCGAACCGTCTCGCACCATCCCCTTGCCCCGGACTTCTGGCTTGACCACACCTTCGACCGCACCGGCGTGGTGACGCAAGAAGTTTTCGAGCTCGACTTTCCATCGACGCCCGAAACGCAAATCCACATCAATCATAAAACACCAGTAACATTGACAGAGGGAACCGGTGAAAACCGACAAAGCTATCTCTGGCGTCGAGTCTTTTCAGAACAGAGCGAAGCGGCGAAAGAGTCTTCCGCGCCGGAACCGGATATTGTTCTCACGTCATTCGGCAGTTGGGAGCAACTCGGTAACCGGTTAAAGGGTCTTCTTCAATCGATTGGTGATCGTTCGACTGACGTTGCTGACAAGGCCTCTGAGTTAGCTAGAGTGACCACCTTCGACTCAACGAATCTACCGGAACTTCGAGCTGAAGCCTTTTATACGTTTGTATCGCAGAAGATAAGGACGATTGATCTTCCGCTTGGCTCTACGGGCTTTAGGACAAGGAACTCTTCAGAGATCCTCAAATCTGGATATGCTACGGCGGAAGACAAGTACGCGCTCTTTGCGGCCTTAACCAACTCCTTCGGGATCTCCCAAGCGGGCCTAATTTCAAGCACTAACAGCAATACTCAAGCCTCTCTGCCACGCCCCTCCGTTTTTGAACACCTGCTAATGATAATCAGATGGCCCTCGATCAATTTCTGGTTTGCGCTCAACATTGAGGTCGCGCCTTTTCGAGTTATCCCATCTGAATTCCGGGGCAGGATGGCCTTCATCGTTGGACCTTTAGTCTCAGAAATGTGGCGGCGAGTTGAAGATGCTCTGCCCTTTCAAGCTAAGCAGGCTGTCTTACTGGATGCTTCTATATCTAGCGAAGGGAATCTTACTGCGAAAGTGCGCTACTCCATGCGCGGGGACAACGAACTGATTCTGCGGATGGCCTTTCACAAGACACCAAAGGAAAGGTGGAAAGAAGTCGCGCAACTTCTTTCGATTACAGACGGCTTTCGCGGGCAGGTGACCGGCGTAACCGCGTCCGACCCCTATGCAACGACGGAGCCGTTTACCTTCGCATACGAATTGGAGCAGCCGAAATTCGCGGATTGGTCGAAGAAACCCGTGCGCATCCCCGCGCTGCTGCCGCAATTGGGCCTGCCCGATCCGCCCGCGAAGCCGGCTTCTGGTTCGGCAACGGCTCCTATTGAACTTGGGACGCCGCTGGAAGTCGAGACCAAAATGACGCTGCATTTGCCGCCCGGAACGACCGCCAGCGCTCCCGCAGGCACATCGGTCGAGCGGGACTACGCTACTTACGCGTCGCAATACTCCGTGAACGGCTCCACGCTGACGGCAACCCGGCGCATCAAATTTGTTTTGAGAGAAGTTTCCGCGGTGCGCGCCGCCGACTACAATGCGTTTCTCCGTGCGGTACAGAGCGACGAATCCCAGGACTTCACGCTTGAACGGTCGGACAATCTGGCACCAAAAACAAATTCGGCGGCGCCGAATGGCACAACGCCGCCGAAACCTGACGCACCCAAACCTTGAGTCTTATTTGATTTCCAGAATTTCTTTCTCTTTCGAGGCGGAGAGATCCTCAATCTTCTTGGTTTCTGAATGTGTGAGTTTTTCCAATTCCTCGTTGGTTCGTTTGTGCTCGTCCTGGCTGATTTTTTTGTCCTTTTCCAGTTTGTCGACGGCTTCCTTGATGTCCCGGCGGATGTTGCGCACGGCGGTGCGGTGATTCTCCAGGACTTTGTGCAGGTGCTTGACAATTTCTTTGCGGCGCTCTTCGGTCGGCGACGGCATAGGCACGCGCACCACTTTCCCGTCGTTCGTGGGATTCAGTCCGAGATCGGAAGAGCGAATCGCTTTGTCAATCATCGGCACGACGCTCGGGTCCCACGGCGCAATCACCAGCAACGTGGCCTCGGGGACCGTCACCGTGCCCAACTGATTCACCGGCATCGGCGTGCCATGATAGTCGACGCGGATCGAGTCCAGGATGGCTGCGTTGGCGCGACCTGTGCGCAGCGTGCCCAGCTCCTTGCGAAAATCCTCGACCGCCTTTTCCATGCGCGTCTTGGCTGCCGCCATGGCGTCTTTAGAGTTTCCGAATGTTGTCATGCGTTTCCTCGGTTCATGAAAACAGGAAATGTGAAACTAGAAAGCGAAGCCCTGGCTCACACCCATTTTCTATTTTCTAATTTCCAATCACACCGGAGTCACTTTCGAACCCACGCGCTCGCCCATCACCACGCGCTTGATGTTGCCAGGCCGGTTCATGTTGAACACTACGATCGGCATGCCGTTGTCCATGCACAGCGAAATCGCCGTTGAATCCATCACTTTCAGGTTCTGGCTGAGGACTTCGCGGTAGGAAATCGCCGCGAAAAACCGCGCGTCCGGAACCTGCTCGGGATCCGCGTCAAAAATGCCATCCACGCGCGTGGCCTTGAGGATCGCCTCGGCCTTGATTTCCATCGCGCGCAGAGCCGCTGCTGTGTCCGTGGAAAAATACGGATTCCCCGTCCCCGCTCCAAAAATCACAACGCGGCCTTTTTCCAGATGCCGCACCGCGCGGCGGCGGATAAACGGCTCGCAGACTTCCTTCATTTCGATGGCGCTTAATACGCGCGTGAACACGCCTTCTTTTTCGAGCGTGTCCTGCAGGGCCATGGCGTTGATCACCGTCGCGAGCATGCCCATGTAGTCGCCGGTGGCGCGATCAATCTCAAAACCTTTTTGCCGGCCGCCGCGGAAAATGTTTCCGCCGCCGACCATGATCGCGGTTTCCACGCCCAGTGCGTGCACTTCCTTGAGCTCGCGCGCAATGGCCTGAATCGTTTCGCCGTGAATGCCGAATCCCTGCGGCCCCTGAAAGGCTTCGCCGGAGAGCTTGAGCAGAATGCGCTTGTACGCCGGCTTGTGTTTTTTCGCAACTCTAGTAATGGCGTTTTTGGTCGAAGCCATGAGTCTCCGATTTTTGCGGCCTTGAATCCTCGGAATTGTAACAAACTATCCCCGGCCCCGCACTTCGCCAGCGGCCTGAGCAATGTCATAACCTGACTTGACGGACTCTCATTTCAAACCTAGGGCTGTGGGATGCTTCGGTTGATAAAGGCCGACCTTGCTGCCCCCGGGAAGCAGCATCTTCGTGATGGAGCCCCAGCGCGCTTCCTCAACTTCCGAGCACTTAACGTTCTTCATTGCGAGGGAAGCCATTTCGGCTTTCAGATCGTCGCACAGGAAATACAATTCGTGAGCACCATTCTCTTCGGATGGGTGGAAGGCGGCTTCTGCCGGCGGCAGAGCAAAGATCAGCCAGCCGTGGCCGGCATCCACGGATTTGAACCCCAGAACGTCCCGGAAGAACTTACGGTCGGCCTCTGCGTTCTTGCTGTAAACAACGATGTGAGCGCCGGAGATCATTTGCGCCTCCTAGAAATCCGGGAACTCTCAGTAACCTGCCTATTGGCGGAATCTCGAAAACTCAACCGGGGTCATGTGAGGACACTAGCACGACTAGTCTGACAGTCAATGCAAGAAACACCCGTGCATGAGTCCGAAATAATAGAGCGCCCCGGCCTTGTCGGGGCGCTCTATCTTGGCTCATTTCGATTGCGGCAGTCAGGCTTTTACCGGCGCGGTTTCGGGCGCGGCCGAGGCTCCGCCGCTTACTTCGCCAACCTTGAAGCGCACGAAGCGGCGGATAGAAATGTTCTCTCCGAGCTTGGCGATGGCCTGGGCGATCATCTCGCCAATCGTTACGCTCTCGTCCTTGATGTAGTGCTGTTCGTAGAGGCAGTTTTCCTCGTAGAACTTTTCCATTTTGCCTGAAACGATTTTCTCGACGACCGGCTCCGGCTTCCCGGATGCCAGCGCTTGCGCGCGGTAGATTTCGCGCTCTTTCTCAAGCATATCCGCAGTGACTTCCTCGCGCCGCACGTAGCGCGGATCGAGCGCGGCAATGTGCATTGCGATGTCGTGTGAAAGCTGCTGAAACGCCTCCGTGCGCGCGACGAAGTCGGACTCGCAGTTCAGCTCGACGAGCACACCAATCTTTCCGCCGGCGTGGATATAACTTCCTACGAGGCCTTCGCTGGCTTCGCGCGTGGCCTTTTTCGCGGCGGCCGCCTGGCCCTTCTTGCGCAGAACGCTGATGGCTTTTTCGATGTCGCCATTGGCTTCGATAAGCGCAGCGCGGCAATCGCTGAAGCCCGCGTTGGTGCGTTCCCGTAATTCCTTCACGAGTTGGGCTGGAATTTGCACGGCAGGTTGTTGTGTACTCATCCTTCTTTCCTATCTCGATCTCGTTAAAGTCGTGTTACAAGCATCCATTTCTTGCAGAACGGCCCGCCCCCGAGCCGTCCGGGGCGGGCCACTGGAATTTCCCACCCGCGCAGTTCTAGCGTTCTTCTTCGTCCGGAGGTACTGTGGTTTCGGCGCCTTCCACCGGCGGCTCCGCCGCGCCCTCCGCGTAATCGCCTTCCTGCTTTTCGTACTGCTCGTACGCGCTGGTGTCCACGTATTCGACGCCTTCGACCAACGCTTGATCCTCAGCGGATTTCTGCTCCGCTACTTGCGATTGCTGGTAAGCGTTTCGGCCTTCTGCGACAGAGTCCAATCTTTGTTGTGAACAAACGGATGGCGCGCAACGCGTCGTCATTCCCCGGAATGATCCAATCCACCACATCCGGGTCGCAATTCGTGTCCACCACGGAAACCACCGGCACGCCCATGCGGCGCGCTTCTTTCACCGCAATTTCCTCGGCGTTCGAGTCGATCACGAACATGGCGTCCGGCAACTGCGCCATATTCTCGATGCCTTCCAAATTCTGGTGAAGATGTTTCATCTCGCGGTCCAGGCGCGCGCGTTCTTTTTTCGAGAGCTGCTCCATGCGCCCGTCTTCGGTCATGGCTTTCAGCAGCTTCAGGCGCTTGATGGATTTCTGCAGCGTCGCCCAGTTGGTTAGCGTACCTCCCAGCCAGCGGTGATTCACGAAAAACGCGCCGCAGCGCTTCGCCTCTTCGGCCACGGCTTCCTGGGCCTGGCGCTTGGTGCCCACAAACAAAATGTTTCTGCCTTGCGCTGAGATTTCGGTCACGAAGCGGCTCGCTTCGCGGAACATTTTCAGGGTTTTCTGAAGGTCAATGATGTGGATGCCGTTGCGTTCCCCGAAAATATATTCCTTCATTTTGGGGTTCCAGCGGCGCGTCTGGTGACCGAAGTGGACTCCGGCCTCCAGCAATTCTTTCATCGTAATTTCTACTGCCAATTTTCCTCCTAATCGAATAGCTGTTTGCGGCAGCGCGCTGAACGGGCCTAAAGACCCGCCATGGAACTGCAGAACAGCCTTTTGCCGGCAGCTTGCCGGCCATGATCTCAGCAAGCTGGCTCACGCCAACTCGCTGGAGGTGGTTTGTGATCCCGATCGGTTGAGATCCTGCGGGCCGACAAGATCGGCCCGCAGGATGACAAGCTAATGACCAGGACCGCAAAAACTAGCGCTTCGTAAACTGGAAGCGCTTGCGTGCGCCCTTCTGCCCGTACTTCTTGCGTTCCTTCATACGGGAATCGCGCGTCAAAAATCCGTTGGTCCGCAAAGAGGGCCGCAGCTCCGGATTGAACCGCGCAATGGCGCGCGACAATCCCATGCGCACCGCTCCAGCTTGGCCGCCTACGCCGCCGCCATTCGCGGTGACCACGACGTCCACCTGTTCGGCCAAGCTGGTGAACTTCAGCGGCTCGATGGCCTCATGCTTCCAGGCATGATTCGGGAAGTATTGCTCGACGGGCCGGTCGTTCACGGTGAACTTGCCGGAACCCGGGCGAAGGAACACGCGCGCGATCGCTTCCTTGCGCCGGCCTGTTCCCATAAACCATGTTTGCTTGCCCGCTATGGGCGTACCTGCTGTGCTCAACGTTCCTCCTGACAATCGAAAACCTGATTCCGGGCTGCTGGAAACCTTATCCGCAGGTAAAAGCCGCTGAGACACCCACTCACCGGCCTGCTCCACGCCTAGCTGGATTCCCTGCGAAGGCCTGCACCGGACCCACGTAGAAAAGAACAGCAACGTGCGGAACTACAAATCTCGTTTACAACTGGGCGACCGCCGACCTAATCCGCCAGCCCCCCCACTTTTGTGTAAGTGTTCATTCTAAAGGGGTTAGAATTTACGCAAACCCTTTAGAATCAACAGATCCGAGGGGTCTCACAAGTGTTCATTCTAAAGAACTTACACTTGTCTCTTAAACCGTTACGGCTTGCGGCTTCTGCCCGGCGTGTCGTGCCAAACCTGCCGCATCGCGATAGACGCGCAACTTCTTCGCCCGGCGCGCTTGCAGCTTATTCTTGGGGAGCATACCGAGAATGGCTTCGCGCACCATCCACTCGGGCCGCGTCTCGCGCACGCGCTTCACGGGTACCGTCTTCAATCCGCCAGGGTAACCGCTGTGCGAATGATACACCTTCTGCTCGATCTTGTTCCCTGTCAGGCGGATTTTGTCGGCATTGATCACGACCACATGGTCGCCGGACTCCAGATACGGCGTAAAACTCGGCTTATCCTTGCCGATCAACATCCGAGCCACTTTGGTGGCCAGCCGCCCCAGCACGGCGTTCGTGGCGTCCACTACATACCAATTCGTGCCCGTTTTCAGGGCCTCCGCCTCAGCTCCTTTGGCTACGTACGTCCTCATCGCAATCAGTCACACCTTTCCCTTTAGAGACAAACGTTAATTCTAGAGTAGCATTCGGCTGCTGTCAACGCGATTATCACCCACAGACGACATACCCTGCTTGAATTTGGTGTATATTCGGGCGCGCCCTGGAGTACGTTCAGGAATTCTGAGCCGAGGGGGGAACATTCATGCGATCCATTCTGCGAACCATTTGTCTGGCATTTGCCCTTGCAGCGGTAATAGTGACGCTGGCTTGCGTCGGAACTGCCCAGAATGCGCCAAGCGGGCCTTACAAGGTGCTGAAGACGGCCAAGGTCGGAGGCGAAGGCGGTTACGACTACATTTTTGCGGACTCAGAAGCGCGGCGGTTGTATGTCCCGCGCGGCGGGCAGACCGGCGGGCAAGTGATGGTCTTTAACCTCGATACGCTCGAATCGGCCGGCTCGATTCCTGATGTGAGATCCGGCGGCGCCACCGTTGATCCCAAATCCCACCACGGGTTTTCCACGACCAAACCCCTCACCATGTGGGACGCCAACACCTTGAAAGTGATTAAGACGATTGACGTGGACGGCCGCCCCGACGGGATTCTATGTGACCCCTACAACGCGCGAGTGTGGGTCTTGAGCCATCAGCCGCCGCATGCCACGGTCATTGACGCCGCCGAAGGCACCGTCGTGAAGACACTGGACCTGGGAGGCGCGCCGGAGCAAGCCGTGAGCGACGGCAAAGGCACGATTTACGTGAACATCGCAGACAAAGCCAACATTGCCGTGGTGGATGCGAAAAACCTGACGGTCACGGCACACTACGACATGAGCTCGAAAGGCACCGGCGGCAGCGGGCTGGCTTTCGATGCGAAGAACCACATTCTTTTTGCGTATTACCGCCAGCCATCGCCCGTAGTCGTGATTGTGAATGCCGACAACGGCAACATCATTACAACGCTTCCGACGGGCATGGGCGTGGATACCGTGACGTTCAGTCCCACCACGATGGAAGCCATCAGCGCGGAGTTTGCCGGCACGATGACCTTCGTCAAGGAAAACAGCCCAACGAGCTTCGCTGTCGAGCAGACGCTGCAAACGATGGTGGGTGCGAAGACGCTGGCGCTCGACACCAAGACGGGTCATCTGCTAACTATGGCGGCTGAGTTCGGCGCGCCTCCGGCTGATGCGAAACCCGGACCGGCAGGACGTCCGCCGCGCGGCCCTATGATCGAAGGCTCGTTTTCCATTCTGATGGTTGGAAAACAGTAGAGACATTGCCTCGACCTATAACTCATTGCCTCGGACCCTTCGAGTTTCGCGCGCAATGGCACCAATTTCGGCCGCCTCCCGCCGCATAAACAACTCCCACTTTTGCTGCTTAACGGAACGAACCGTTAATTGTGCATTTAGGTTGTCTGGCCAATGATTGGGGCCGAGGGGGCTTCGTGCGTGAGCCCTCGAAGAAAAAAGCCTTTAGGAGAGGGAGGAATCCATGCGTATTCTGCGAACCACGAGTATTGCGATCCTTGCTGGTCTGTTCTTCGCCGGAATCTGCTCCGCTCAAGAGAAGAAGATTAAGAGGTCCGACTTGCCGCCTGCGGTTGAAAAAACTGTAGCAGACGTCAGCAAGGGCGCGACAGTCAGAGGGTTTTCCGAAGAAACGGAAAACGGGAAGACGACTTATGAAGTAGAGATGGTCGTCAATGGTCACACGAAAGATGTGGAACTCGATCCCAGCGGATCCATCGTGGAAATCGAGGAGGAAACCGCGATGGACTCGCTCCCCGCCAACGTAAAAGCCGGACTCATGGCGAAAGCGGCTGGCGGCAAGATTCTGAAGATCGAGACTCTGACCAAGGGCGGCAAGCTTGTCGCCTACGAGGCGAAAGTGCAGTCATCTGCCGGCAAGAAATCCGAGATTCAAGTTGGGCCGGACGGCAAGCCGCTCGATCACGAAGAGTAGCCACGGTTTTTAGATCAGCCCAGGAGAATTGGCCCTGGGGAAAGGGCTAAGGTTCAACTTACACATGGCGATTGGGACTCTGTATGTCGAGGAACTCCGAGCCACGATGCGCGGGCGCTTCGCGTGGCTGGGCGCCGGCGTCATCCTCTTTTCCGTTGGATGCGTGGCGACCGTGGGTACGCAGGACACCTGGCTCGACGGCTACGGCATCATCGCGTACTTCCTCGTGCCTCTGGCGTTTATCCCCCTCTCGGCCGTGTTCCTCGCGAGTCCTCGGGCGAATCGCTTCGTGGAGAGCGTCTTCACCGCGCCGGTCGAGCGCCGCGACTGGCTCGCCGCGAAAATCCTGGTGCTCGTAACGATGGCCGCCGCCTATTACGTAGCGCTGGTCCCGATGCTGCTCGTTTACACGCACCACGTCGGCGTGCCGCCCATCCTCACGAAGTTGCTCATCTGGGCGCCGTGCCTTCTTGCTGTCAGCATCGCGATCGGCGCGCTGATCGGCGTGCTCTTTATTGGCCAAAGCATCGCCGCTCCGGCGGCCACAGGCATGGGGGTGCTGCTCGCCTACGCGGGGTTCGTGCCGCTTCAGGAACTTCTCGTAGCTCAGGGGAACGGCGCGACACGCACAGGCCACCTCACGCTGATGAGTCCCGCTGTATTGCTCAAGAACGCTTTCGGTTTCACGCTCGCCGTGGGAAGTATTCCCGCCACCACAACGCGGACATGGATCAGCGTAGCCGCGGTGGTCCTTGTTGTGCTTGCGCTGGCCGCGTGGACGTTCCTGCGCGCGCAGGGCGTAGAAACGTGGGAAGCCTCGCGCAGCCAGCGCTGGATCATAGCGCTGGTCATCCTCTTGATCGTTGTTCTACCCATGACGGTGGCGGACACCAACTACGACAAGCCGGCCCCGCACGCTACCAACGCGCCGACGATCCAACGGCTCTTCGCGCGCGCCGGCAGCAGCCTCGCCTTGACGCAACCCGGCGGCCAACCGCCAGCGAGGTGTTGCAGCACCATCTTAAATCGCGACGCGTGGCCGCCGTTCGGCACCGACGAACCCACGTTGCGCGATCTCCTGGTGTTGCTGCCCGTGGACGCTACTCAGCGCGTCACGGACCTGCGCATCCAAATCCAGGGGGAAAGCGGACTCGAAGTAACGGCGCCTGCAGAAAAACTCGCCCCTGCGCCGGAAGCTCTCGAGACTCACACCTACCCGAATGACACGGGCCCCGCAGCTGCCGATGGCCACCACGTTGTCACCGGCTGGGTGGCGCGCATCCCCATAACATTGACTCCCACGAAGCCGTGGGACATCGGCGGTGTCCGCTATCCTTTACGCGTCAACGCTACCTATCAGGTTGCGGGCGAGAACCGCACTTTCGCTGCGCGTGCTGCCGTGGATGCGCAGGTGCAGAGCGCCATCTACGAAATGGGCGCCGCCTCCTTGCTTCTCCCCGTAGTGTGTTTTGGCGCGGCCTTCCGGCGTTGGAGGCTCACGCGATGAGCACAGCCGCGGCAAGCGCAACAATCGAATACGCCATCGAAACCGACGGCCTGAGTCGCCACTTTGGCGATTTCGTGGTGGTCGACAACGTCACGCTCAAAATCCCGAAGGGGCAGCTTTATGGATTCCTGGGCCTCAACGGCGCGGGAAAAACGACCACCATTCGGATGCTAACCACGCTCCTCCCGCCTAGCGGAGGCACGGCGAAGCTGTGGGGATATGACGTCGTGAAAGAACCACTCGCCGTGCGGAAGCTCGTAGGGCTTGTAAGCGACGAAACCAGCGAGAGTCAATCCACGTGGACAGCCCGCGAGTACCTCTCCTATTTCGCGCGCATCCGCCACATGCCAAATCCCAAGGACGAAGTCGAGCGCATCCTGGACGACGTCGGCCTCGATACCAAGTTTCGCGGCAAGCTTGTCTGCACCTACAGCACGGGCATGAAACGGCGCGTGGAGATCGCGCGCGCTCTCATGGGCCGCCCCAAAGTGCTGTTCCTCGATGAGCCCACGCGCGGGCTCGACTTGCCCGCCAAGCGCGACATGTGGAAGCTCTTGCGCCAGCTCGCGGCCACCGAGAGCGTCACGACGTTTCTCAGCAGCCATGACGCGCAAGAGATTCGCACGCTCTGCAGCCAGATCAGCGTCATCGCCCGAGGCCGGCTGGTTCACACCGGAGCAACGCGCGAGATGGGCGGCGATATTGACGCCTTCGAAGAATGTCTCGTCGGCATGCTCACGCAATCCGAGCGCAGCGAACCCGCGGGATTGCATTTTCGCGCAAAGTGAAAGCTGTGAGCGCCGCGCGCCGAGTTGAAATACTGCGCCCTGGTCTAACCTCTCGGGAATCTAGCGGTGCAGAGTAATCCCGCGACCTAAGACAAAAACAAAAGGTATCGCCAGTGCGATGGCCACGGCGATCCAAGCGTAGCTCCTGTCAATGGAATCCGAGGACCGTTCGGGAACGGTTCCTTTCGGAATGTAATACTTCAGCCACAGGAGACCGGAGTCTCCGCCCGCGGTCGCCGGCAAAGCGGATTGCCACATTAGCTGCATGCCAATGGGATTCAAGAGTCCACCCGCGCACGCAAGAAGGATCGATGTGAGGTAAGGAAGAAGCGTGAGCTTCGTCAGCCGTCGCGGCTCGCTTCTGGCAACGCCGACGTAACGCACCAGCGCACTGCCCACGACCAATACGGCCGCGAAGTAAGACGAAATTCCAACAACAACGAGGAGCAAACGCCACAACCAGTGCGCGGGGAATCCGGCAATCACTGCTGCCCAATCGCCGAAGTCGGTAAAACCTGAAAACAAGAAATAGCCAGTGCCGTCAAAGAGATTGAACGCAAGGCTTATCAGCAGAAAAAAACGCAATCGAACAGGTGCGCTTTTCGCGCTGCGCAGGGCTATCCAAAAAGCCAGGCCAGCCGCGATGTTCGCCAGCGTTCCCCCGGCGGCAACCAGGCGCGAGTCTTGAGCGCTGGACCACGCGACGGTTGACAACACACCCGATTTTGCGCCGGTGAGCAAAGCTGTTGCCGCGTGGCCCAAGCCTTCGTGCAGCACATTCGCGAGCATCCCAGCCAGGACGCTTATTGCGCAGACGGTCAGCCAGTCATCGTTGGGTTGGACCGACACTGAGCTAGTCATCGCAGCCATTGTCTACTCCGGCTGTTTGCTAACGCTCGGCGAAGACGGGGGCTTGGCGGCGCCACCAGTCCTGGCCGGAGGCGGGCAGAGTGTAAACGGGGTCGTAATATTCGTAGAGGCGATTCAGGGCTTCGGGATCGTTGGCTTCGATGCCGGTGCGGTAGTTCTTGGTCCAGTAGGAGATGCCTTTTTCGCGGTCGTAGTCTTTGAGCTGGTGGACCCAGCGCTTGCCGACGAAGGGCACGTCGCAAATCATGCGTGGCGTGGCAAAACCGGGCAAGTAACCCATGATGTCGTGCTGCAACTGCTGCGCTTCGTGAATGGCGAGGCGCCAGTGCTCGGAATTGGGGATCATGTCGCACATGTAGAAGTAGTACGGCATGATTTTGGCGCGATCGAGGAGCGTGAAGCAGAGTTCGAGCAAATCCTTTGCGTTGGTGTTGACGCCGCGCAACAAAACGCCTTGATTGCGAACGTCGCGGAAGCCAATTTCCAGGATTTTCTTTGTGGCTTTGGCCACCAGCGGCGTGACCTGGCTGGCGTTGTTCACATGCGTGTGCAGGGCCAGATCTATGTCGCGCTCGCGCGCTTTCTTGGCCAGGCGTTCGAAACCTTTTAAGACTTCATCCTGCAGAAAATGCTGCGGAATGCCCATCAGACCCTTGGTGGCGAGCCGAATGTCCTTGATATTGGGAATATCCATGAGCGCGGAGACGAAAGGCTCGAGTTGCGCGATGGGCATGTTGGCGATGTCACCGCCGGAAACCACCACGTCGCGCACCGAAGGCGTTTTGCGCAGATAGTCGAGCATCTGTTCGTAGCGGTCTTTCTGGGGGAGCTGGAAGCGCAGCTTGACGACTTGCGGCACGTCGTTGCCGACCAGGTCCATGCGCGTACAATGTCCGCAGTACTGAGGACAAGTTGAAAGCATTTCTGCGAGAACTTTTGTCGGATAGCGATGCGTGAGCCCTTCGACGGCCCACATGTCGGACTCGTGCAAACTGTCGCGGCTGGACCTGGGGTGGCTGGGCCAGTCGGGATTGCGATCGTCAAACGCTGGGAGCATGTAGCGGCGGACGGGATCGTTCCACAAATCCTTTTCGTCCATGGTGTTGAGCATTTGCGGAGGGATGAGGATGGACATGGTGGCGCGCTCTTTGATGTCGCGCTCCATGCTTTCGAGGAGGCTTTGCGGGAGCAGCGGGCCGAAGACGGCTTGGACTTCTTTCAGGTTCTTTACGGTGTGGCGGCGCTGCCAGAGAGCGGTTTCCCATTCGGCAGGGGCGACGTCCTTGTAGCCCGGAAGCCGACGCCAATCCGGCTCGACAAACTCGCGCTGCAAAGGATATTTGAACGGCTGCTCGCCGGTGTGCACCTTGCCGGCGGGCTTCCAGACGGGCCGGGCTGTCTTAACGTCGCTCATTTCTCTTTACGTGCCTCTCAGGGCTGACCACTGGCCGCGCGAATTCCCTGAAACGCGAAACGGCCAATTCATGAAAGCGCGGGGAAAAATTCTGTGTCGTTCAAGGATACGATGAATTCCAGAATAAGAAAACAGGACGCGCGATGGTGTGTGAGCTTGCAGATGCTTCTCGTCCCGAACAGCTCCACCTTAGCATTTGGTCCGATTAGCAATATTGCTGCAATATTATGACGGCAATTCTGTGATGGGCATCACGGATTCTTTGGCAAATTCTCGCGGCAGCGCGATGGCGAGCACTATGATATTTTTGTTGCCGGGCCAGCGTAGGAATAGTGGAAGCCAACGGATAGGTCCAAATCCCCTAATGCGCGCTAGCGACATTTTACGAAAGTCTGTCTTACTGTGTGCCGCGTTCCTTTGCGCCGGTTTGGGCGCATCTCCAGCTCGCGCAGAAGATATCAAGAGCATTCATCCAACGGGCTACGTGACGGATTTGGCCGGAGTGATTCGCGCAGACAAAACAACAAAATTGGAAGCGCTGTGCACGGAACTAGAGCAGAAGACCGGTGCGCAGCTGGGGATCGTGACGGTCCGGTCGCTGGACGGGCAAAGCGTCGAGTATTATGCGGTCGACCTCTTCCGGCAGCTCGGAATCGGAGCCAAGAAAGACAATCGCGGCGTGCTCTTGCTGGTGGCTCCGAACGACCGGAAGTACCGGATCGAAGTGGGCTATGGCCTCGAACCGATTATTAACGACGCGCGTGCGGGCGATGCGGGGCGCGCGATGGTGCCGTCTTTGAGGCAGGGCGATTATGGCAGCGCGATTGAAGCCGGCGCGTGGGAATTGGCAAAGTATATCGCCGATGATGCGCACGTCACGCTGAGCGGACAGCCGCCAGTGCGGCGCGTCCGCCAAACCAATCGCGGCGGCGGGATTGGGATCTTTTGGTTCATCCTTGGGTTGATTATCCTGTTTTCGTTTTTCGGGCGCGGGCGCTCTTCGGGAATGCGTCCAGGCGGCGGGAGCGGAAGCGGCCTAGCGTGGTTTTTGCTGGGGATGTTGGCAAACTCGGGCCGCGGCTCGCGCGGCGATTGGGGCGGAGGAGGATTTGGCGGCGGAGGCTGGGGATTCGGAGGATTTGGGGGTGGGAGCAGCGGAGGAGGAGGCGCGTCGGGAAGCTGGTAAAGGGTGGCAGAGCACCAAACCCTTTGAAGACACGTGGCTAAGGGCTGAATGGCAAGGCTATAGGATTGAGGCGGAAATGCTTTCTACAGACGCAAAACTGA
>Ga0307471_100000557_pt1 | contig 19240 bp, 14 predicted proteins | sample atmos_gasesAM3C__2_FD_204566 | JGI IMG/M metagenome (GOLD analysis project Ga0307471, IMG submission 204566) | Hardwood forest soil microbial communities from Morgan-Monroe State Forest, Indiana, United States - atmos_gasesAM3C_515 | ecosystem: Environmental > Terrestrial > Soil > Temperate...
ATGTATTCTCCCGGAAGAATGCCGCGTAGTGTGAACGTGCCGTCGCTATCGCTCTCATCCATGCGCGAGTCTTCTTCCATTTCCTGGCCAGATTGGGGCACGAGGAGAACCATCACGCCCGCGGCCGGTTTCGGGCCGAGTTGAACCACGCCGGTCACTTGGCTTTGACCCTGCCCCATCGTAACCGTCAAGGTCACATCGCCTGCAGCGGTGATGGTAATCTCTCGCCCGGACACCAGCGCATTCTTGGCGGAAACTTTCTGAATGTAATAGCCACCAGCCTGCAGGTTGACTTGAATCCTGTATGTTCCCGGCTGAATCCCAGGAAAATGGAACGTACCATCATTTTGCAATGAAGCGTTGGTGCCCGGCATAGTTGTTGCAGCCGTGCTCACAAGAATCACGTTTCCTGGCCTTAGGTCTGCGGCTCCCCCGGGCAAGAGGACCTGCCCCGATACATTTGCTGCAGCTTGTTGCGCGGATGTATCCAGCATTCCGCCGATACGAGCGTCGGCCTCGATAGTCCGCGAAGTCCATTGGCTTTCCTTGTTTGTTGTGACAGACAACGTTACTTGTTCAGGGGGCAGGCCCGCGATTTCATATTCGCCGGGAGAAATTTGTCCGAAAGCAGCGCTAAGGCCGATGTTGAGAGTGCCGAAAATCTTCTGACCCGCGCCCACATTGAGCGAGCCTTTTTCGCCCGCTGATAAACCAGTCAAGCGCAAGCGAACCGCCGGCACCGCGTGCAGGGTGATGTTGGCATCCTCTTGTTCCCCGGCTCCCAAAAGCAACTCGGTGGACGAACGTTCATCTGTCACGCCGGGGTAAAAGGTGATGGGGTAAACCACGTCGAGAATAGGATCCAAATTCGCGGCTGACCCTGACACCAAAATAGAACGGCGACCATCTCCGGCGAACCCAGATTCTTGTCTCGCCTGTACCGAGAGCTGGGTCTCCGCGTACCACGGCCTAGCTTGAACCGCTAGATAATATTTGCCGGCGAGCAGGTGAGCAAAGCGATACTCACCTAGATCGTTCGTCAGCATTTGCGCCCGAACAAATTTTGCACGGCCTCCTCGATTAGAATCGGAAGCAATCAATAGCACTTGAGCGCCGCGCACTGCCTCCCCACGTTCATCCGTCACGCGGCCGTAAATCACAGCCTGCGGATGCAAGCGAAAGACCAAGTGCTCGGAGTCCTGACCATCACCAACGGCAATGCCAACGAAAAACGCACCGTGCTGATTGTAGCCTTCGCGAACGTAGCCCAGGGCAGTGGCATTGAGCACGTATTTCCCCGGTTGGAGCCCAGCGAACGCAAATCGACCATCGTCCGCCGCGGTGGTAGTGGTGGCGTCGTTGCCGAGCGAAATCGTAACCTGCGCGCGCGGGACAGGGCCATTGGTGACGGCATCCACGACCACGCCACTGATGCGATATCCGGCCGCAACTTGACGTTGCGGATTCGCCTGAGCAGGCAAGGACAGGAGCGTCAAAATAAGAAAAGGCACAATCATTGCGGTTGCTCTTCCTGCTGCTGTACTTCTGCGACGACGGTGACATTTGCCCGCGGCCCCAGAGTCACCTCAGTCGCATGCGCAAGATATCGCTCTATCACCGTTGGATCGCGAAACTCCACATTCTCAGCGCCTCTCATTGCAATCACGTAATACGCGCCCGGCGCCAGATCGCCCGTCGAGATTGCAGAAGCTGATCCGAAAAACTGGGAACGCCTGGGGTACTCCCGCGAGAAAAGCAGCACGCCGGCAACGGCTGGCTGGCCGTTTTCCATGACTTTGACGGTGAGTTGCCCGCCATCGTCCCGCAAGGTGACTTCGATGGGCGGCAGCGCCGCGCCCGGGGAAACAGTCAAATCGTCATGCAAAAGATCCTCGCTGCCACAGCGAAGCGAGGAGATGTACCAAGGTCCGGTCGGCCTCGCGTCCACAGTATAGGTGTCGGGGGCTAGCCCCTCGAATCGCGTGGTTGCTCTCCGGTCGCCCGGAGCTGGAGGCACCATGATCGCTGACGAGAAGCCGGAGAATTCGTGAGGGGTCATTTGAAGAAGGACCTGATGCAGGCCGTTGGCTCCGTTGTTGCCAGACGCTTCATCACGGACCTGAACACCAATCGAGGTTCCCGTCCCTAGCACTATAACAAGCCCGGAAAGGTCGCCATGGACCTCAAGGGGAAGCGCCGCGGTCAGCGGTGGACGTTCCTCATCGGCAATGGCGAGCATGCCGCTTGCTGTGTTTCTTAACGCGGGACGCGAGTTTGCGGTAACGCGCAGCATGTAGGGGCCGGCGGGAACTCCTCGGATCTGAAATTGTCCCGTTTTCGGATTGATGCTCATGCTCTTCTGCACAAAATCTCCTGAGGTGTTCATCAGCATGAGATTGAAACCGCTCTCGGGATCGGCACCGTGCACCACCCCTGCAACCTCAAACAGGTGCTCCCGGCCCAAGGCCTGCGCGATATGCACCTGAGCGCCGGGCCGAATCTCGATGACAGTGGCGGACTTCAGATCGTGGACTCCGGGATACAATTGTGCGCCGTACCCCTGCTCCTCTTGCTTTTTCGAACTGAGCTGGAAAGTAGTGGACCAACCGCCTCGGTTGGTCGAGGGGAAAGACAGATAGTAGCGGCCTTGCTGTAGATCCGCGAGGCGGAAGTTTCCCTCATCGTCGGTTGCTGCGTCCCGGAGAGTTACAAGCTGCCTCTGCCCATTCTGCGTTTGCCATTGTTGGGCTCTTACCGTGACGCCCTCGAGCGGCTCGCCGTTGTCGTTCTTAACTTCGCCGTAGATGATTGCTTCCGGGGTCAGCTTCAGGATCACTGGTTCGTTCCGAGCAGCCTGAATCGGTGGCCGCATCGGTATCGAAAGCTCCTGGTCATTGAAGAATCCTGGCTTCCTGGCAACTGGCGAGTAGCTTCCTGGCGGAAGGTCGGCAAAGGCAAATGTGCCATCGGAGGCGGTAAACTGGGCTTTTCGCTCTGACGCATAGATTTGCACGAGAGCGCCGGCAACTGGCTCTCCTGTAATGCTGTTGACGACTTTTCCGCGAAGTTCGACGGGTTCTGACACGGTTTGTTGTGCCAGAACACAAGGCATCCGAAGATGCCAGACCAGGGGTAGGCCCAAGATTGCGATGAGGCAGAAACGGGACAGCATGAATAATTCCAATTACGTAAGTCGCTGCTCAGAATAGCATGCCGCAAACCACTTGCTCGACAAACTGGTTCGATTCGACGCTGGGCTCGGCGGTTGCCCCCTAAGGTTTTCCCCTTAGCTATCGGTCGTAGTTTCGCTCAACCAGGAAAGATAATCGGCCGAGCCTTCGGTGATGGGAAGGGCGATGAATTCGGGGACGTCGTAGGTGTGCAGGCGATTCACTTCCCTTTCCAATTGCGGCAGGCGAACTGTGGTGGTCTTGATGAGCAGCAGATGCTCGCGGGCTGATTCGAGTTTGCCCTTCCAGGCATAGAAGGATTCGACCGGGCTGCGAACGACGTTGACGCAGGCGGCGAGGCGCTTTTGCACGACGGCGCGAGCAATCTTCCGGGCAAGCACAAGAGTCGGGCAGGTTACGAGAACGACTCGCATGTTTTTGGCTTTTGCGAGAGTGCTTTTTCCTTGCTTCTTTTTTTGACTCATGAAGGCCACAATAATAACGGCTTTCTCGATGTGGTGCGAACGGCTAGAATAGCCCCGCCATGAGCACAAGCGCAGGATTGAGCACCACTTCCCCCATCAAATTTGGCACTTCCGGCTGGCGCGGAGTCATTGCCGAAGATTTCACGTTCGCGAACGTGCGGCTTGCGTTGACCGCCATCGCGGAACATTTGAAGACGAAATCTCCCCAACCTTCGATTCTCGTCGGCTACGACACGCGGTTTTATTCGGAGGAGTTCTCGCAGCTCGCGGTGGACATCCTGCAGCATCACGGCATCCGCGCGTTGCTGTGCGAGACGTTTACCCCAACGCCTGCCGTGGCTTACGAAATCATGCGGCGCAAGCTGGACGGCGCGGTCAACTTCACCGCAAGTCATAATCCGGCGCAATATCACGGCTTAAAGTTTTCCTCCTCGGACGCCGGGCCCGCGCTTCCGGAAATTACCAAAGACATCGAAGCGCGCGCGGCACAGATTGCAGCCAAGGGCGGCGCGCCACAGCTGCCGCACAGCGCCACGAACGTAAAGCCCAGCGAAAGCGTGAATCTTCGCGAAAACTATTTGAAACGGCTCGAAGAGCTGGTGCGCTTCGAAACACTCAAGAAAGCGAACGTGAAGTTTGTTGTGGATGCGCTGCACGGATGCGGGGCGGGCTACCTCGACCGCACGCTGAGCGACCATGGAGTCGCTGTGCAAGCGATTCGGACGGAGCGCGATTGTCTTTTCGACGGCACCGGGCCTGACGTCTCCGAAGAAAACCTTGCGCCACTCCGCAAAGCCGTGACCGACTCGAAGGCCACGGCCGGCCTGGCCACGGACGGCGATGCGGACCGCTTCGGAATCGTGGATCGCGACGGCACGTGGATCCAGCCGAATCTGATTCTTGCGCTCGTCTATGACTACCTGGTGGAAACACGTCAATGGAAATTGCCCGCGGCGCGCAGCGTGGCCACGACGCAAATGATCGACGCAGTGGCGAAATCGCATGGCCAGACCGTTCATCAAACGCCGGTGGGATTCAAATACATCGGGCAACTCATCCGCGAAGACAAAATTGCGCTGGGCGGCGAAGAGAGCGCGGGGCTGACGATTCGCGGACACATTCCAGAAAAAGACGGCATCCTCGCGTGCCTGCTGGTGGCTGAAATGATCGCTGCGCGGGGAGCCTCCATCGGCGAACAGATTCGCGCGATGTACAAAAAACTCGGGCAGGAATTCTGGCCCGTGCGAGAGAACCTGCACCTGAGCGACGAACAAAAGGCAAATGCCATACACAAAGTAGCGGTGGACAGTTCGACACTGCTGGGGCGGAAAGTCGTATCCATTGACCGCACCGATGGCGCAAAATTCGTTTTTGAAGACGGATCGTGGATGCTGTTGCGCTTGTCGGGCACGGAACCGCTCCTGCGGCTCTATGTGGAAGCTGAAAGCGCGGCGGCTTCGGCGAAGTTGACGGGCGAAGCGACAAAATGGGTTCTGCAAAGCTGAAGAAAACGGATGCGAGCGAGGGCGCGGCGGCGTTTCTACGCCAGTACGGCGCCACGCTCCTAGGGCTTTTACTCCTGGCCCTTGTGGTGCACGACATTTTCGGCACGCACGGTTACCTGGCGATGCGGCGCACGCAGCAGGAAATCAAAAAAGTGAAAACCGACATCGAGCGGCTCAACAAAGAAAACGTGCAACTCGAAGACGAAGTCAAGGACTTGAAGAGCGACCCTCGCAAGATTGAAAAGATTGCGCGAGATGAACTGGGCCTCGCCAAGCCGGGCGAAGTGATCATCAAGATTCCGCAGTCGCAGCAGTTGCCGACAGACCCTGCCTCACGCCCTTAAGTTTTCGCTTTTTCCAGGTGGTGCGCGCCACGGAAAGCAGAACCATCGCAACGAAAATCGTAAGCAGTCCGGCGGTCGCTTTCAGCGCGCTGCATTGCCCCTTGGGCAAAATCGAAAACCTTCCATAGACAAATTCGATGTGCACCCAATACACGAGCAGCGAAGTGTATCCGAGTTGAATGATCGGGCTGAAGCCTTTCTGCGCCAATCCCCAGCGGCACCACGCGTAGACCAAAAAGAGAATGATGAGCAGGGTGCCGCAACGCATCAACAAAAAATCAGGGTTGCTGTGCCAATAGTCGTAAACCGCATAAAGACGCACGCGTGACGCATCAAAGACGGTCGAGAGCCAGCAGGCCAGAATTCCCGCCCCGCCGAGTAACGCGAAAGCCAGACCTTCCCTGCGCTTCGCGAAATCCGAAAACAAGTAGAGGCCCACGGCCAGCCCAGCGAAAGCAAACGCGGACCACGGGAATAGCGGAAAAAGCCACGGCTGCGGCTTATCGAAGATGTGCACCCCATTGATGTAGGATTCGAGAGGCCAGGGCAAAAATTTCGGGCGGTGGGTGGTCCACAGCGGCGGCGTGGCCAGGGCGACCCCGGCAGCCGCAAACAATCCGGCAAAGAGCGTCCGTCTTCGCGTGACTGCAACATCTCCATCACCAACCAACCAACAAAGGACACCCATGAGCATCATCGAAAGCCCGAGAATGTTCAGCACATCCACGCGCAGCAAATCCGTCCAGGGCGACCATGGATAGCCTAGAGCAAATTCCTGCACGCGAAAAAGCAGCCCCATGCCGAAGATTTCCGCGCCACGCAAAATGGTTTGCTTGGCGATCGCGTTTCGCGCCAGGCCTTTCTCTCGCAGCCGTTCCGTCACCAGCGCGAACGAAACGCCCGCCAGAAAAATGAAAAGCGGCGCCGGCAGCGTTCCGCCAAGCTGCGACCAGGTAATCAGCGAAGACGATTTTCTCGCCGCAGGGCTTAGCCAGGAATCGTAGCAATGCGTTTGAAACATCAGCACGCACGCCAACCCGCGCATCCAGTCGATGTACGACAGCCGGCTCATCTTGGACGGCGCAGCGACTCGCGCCACGGTTTCCAGACGCGGCTGGTGCGGGCGCTGTGCGGTCGAATTGGTTGGCTCCGCCATCTCTACGTTACAATTCTCGCTTGCCTACCACACGCCAACTCGGCCTGTTTTCCATGCTCGGCCTGTGGGCCATACTGACTCTCATCGGCGTGCTCTACGCTGTGTGGCTGGGTTTCGGCGGCCCGCCCTTTGCTGCAACTCTTTCGTCCTTCGCCTTGCTGTTTCTGGTCATGCTGGTGTTTGCCGCGCGTGGCGCGGAGACCGTTCTCGCCGCACGCTTCGGCACAACCACCGGTCATTTGCTCGGCGCCGGAGTGTTCCTTGTCTACCTGATTTATGCGCTGGGGACAAATACTTTTAGTTTAGGGCGTGCCGCAACGGCCGCCGCGCTCGTCTTTGTTCCGCTGGCCGTCGCCGCGTCCGCCGAACGAAAACCCGCGGGCGTTTGGCAGGACTTTTTCATTATCGTGGGAATCTGGGTGGCCGTAAAACCGTTCCCCAACCGCTGGGGTTTCTCCATGTCCCACTGGCTCTGGCCGTTTCCCGGCGGCCAACTCGCTTACGTAATGACTGTCTTGCTGTGCCTGAACGTTGCCCTCGCCGTGTTTGTGCTCTTGCGGCGCCTGGACGGCATCGGCTACTCCATTGGCTGGGGCCGCAACTGGGGCTTTTTCATTCTCGCGAGTTTCTTCGCGTTTGCCCTGATCGCCGTTCCGCTGGGCACGGGGATGCATTTCATCCAATTCGAACCGCGCTGGAGCGAATGGAAATCCCTGCCGCTCACCGCGCTGAGCATTCTTTTCTTCACCGCGTGGCCCGAAGAGTTTCTCTTTCGCGGCCTGCTGCAGAATGTTCTGTCTCGCGCGTCCAAAAGCGAAGTGGCCGGCTGGTGGACCGCCTCGGTGCTGTTTGGTTTCTCCCACATCACCAATCTCGGGTTTCCCAACTGGCGCTACGTGGTGCTGGCCACTATCGCGGGCGTTTTTTACGGCTGGACTTGGCGCCGAACGGGATCCATTTTTGCTTCCGCCCTCGCCCACGCCGCCGTGGACACCACGTGGCATTTTCTTTTCCACACTCTATAGGCCAACGGATGCCTTAGGCGAAGGAGAATGAAACGGAACTAAATTTGGCGCATCAAAGGGGCCAAGGAATCCTGGTCCCCAAAAATAAATGGAATCTCCCGAATGGCCGTACCAAAGGAGGACTGCAAATGAGCGCGATGACTGCCGAACAAGGCCTGTTCTTGCTCCAAGATGTTTACCTGGGCCCGCTGAAAAATGAAAGCCGCATCACCAAAAAAGTTCTCGACGCCGTGCCGGCCGACAAATCCGATCATCGGCCTGACCCGATTTCCAAAAGCGCCATCGAACTCGTCCGGCACATCGCCGTAGCCGACAACCGCTTTCTGGAAACGGTCATCAATGGCGTGTTCGACGTGAACGCCGCCGCGCTCCCCGAAAACGTGAAAACCCCTCAGGAAGTCGCCTCTTGGTATGAGCAGCGCTTCGCAAAGAACTTCGAGGCGCTGACAAAACTCAACGGTGAGCAACTCGTCAAGTTGGTTGATTTTCGCGGCTTGTTCCAGCGCCCGGCCGTCTCGTTCGTGCTTCTTAGCATGGTCCATACCGCGCATCACCGCGGCCAGCTTTCTTCCTACTTGCGCTGTATGGGCGCAAGAGTCCCGTCCATTTACGGCGAAAGCTACGATGATGCACAGGCCCGCAAAGCTGCCGGCGGCTAAGCGCCAAAAAGCACACACCTTACCATTGTCAGTTTACCGTTCGCTGGGTTACTCTCCGTTGAGATGTAGGGGAGGCCCCGAAAATGCGAAGAATCCTATTGGCTGCGGCTCTTGGCTTTTGTACGCCTTTGCTTGGTTTCGCACAACAAACAGCTCAAACCGCTTCCGACGCCCCCGCAACGAAAGAAGATATTCAAAAATATCTCGACGTGATGCATTCCCGCGAAATGATGGCAAAAATGGTGGACGCCATGTCCGCGCCCATGCACAAGATGCTTCACGAACAGTTCTTGAAAGACAAAGACAAGCTCCCGCCTGACTTCGAAGACCGCATGGCCAGGATGATTGATGATTCCATGAAGTCGTTCCCGTGGGACGAAATGTTGGATTCCATGGTGCCGGTCTATCAGAAGCACCTCACCAAGGGCGACGTCAGTGCCCTCATCGCTTTCTACAGCACCCCTACAGGACAAAAGCTGCTGCGCGACATGCCCGCCATCATGCAAGAAGCCATGGAAAACATGATGCCTCTCCTGCAAAGACAAATGGACGCCATGAATGCGCGCGTCCGGCAGGAAGTCGCTCAAATGATGAAGGATTTTAAGCCTGCGCCGAAACCAAAGTCCGAAGAGATCAAGAACTAGTCCTGGTTCACCTTAAAGTTTCTTGCGGACAACCCGTAACCAGTTCGGGGTTCGAGGCATGTGTGCGCCTCTCAGTCTTTTCCTGAGATCTTCTACTATTCCACTCGGGGCAGCGCGGTCCGGGTTTGCCCCCGCTTTTTGTCATTGTAAAGGGACTGGTCCGCAGCGCTTAAGAGATGTTCGATAGTGGCGCCGTCGCGCGGAAACTCCGCAATGCCGATGCTTACGGAGAGCCGCGGCTCCTCCGCGTCCTGGGACAATCGCTGTGCAACGCGCTGCGCCACCATCGCAGCCGATTCCGCGGAGCTTTCCGTCAGCACCAGGGCGAATTCGTCTCCGCCATAGCGCGCGGCCGTGTCCGTCTCCCGGCAGCTTAAGTGCAACACTTCCGCGAGACGGCAAATGGCCAGGCTCCCCACGAGGTGCCCGTACTCGTCATTGATCTTTTTCAAGCCGTCCAGATCCATCAACAAAACCGTGAAACGCTTGTTCGTACGCCCATAGCGTTTAATCTGCTCGTCCACGCGCTCTATCAACAAGCGATAGTTTGCCAGGCCCGTCAGCGGGTCGCGAACAGCAAGCTGCTTGGCATGCTCTTCTTGCCGCCGGCGTTCGGAGACCTCTGCGGCAAATACCAGCGTCGTCAGCGCCTGGATGGAAAGGAACAATTGCAGCAGCAGCAACGAATCGTTGGGCGATGGGCGTGCAAACGGCCCGTAACCATGCGTCGTGCCTACCACCGCAATCGCGCACACCAGGCAGATAATCGCCGAGGCTTCGCGCGGTCCAAACCGGAATGCCGCCCAAATCAGAAACGGCGTGCAAAGAAACGTCCAGGGATCATTTCTGACCTGTGAATGCAGCACAGGACCGAAAATAATTCCCGAGATGAGTAGCGTTGAAATTAGCAGTGCAGCCGCTTCGACAAACTGGTGCCGGGACCAACGCGGGATCGGATTGGCGCTCCACAGAAGCAGGAAAGGCGCGAAAACCAGCGCGCCCGCGGCGTCTCCAAGCCACCACGTGCGCCAAATAATCCCGTATTGATGCCACGGCGCGAACCCGCCCAAAGCCAGGCTCGTAACGCCAAAAGTCGCGGCGATGCCGGCGCTCAAAATCCCCGCATAAAGGGCAAAGCGAAGAATGTCCCAGGTACGATCGAAAACGTCCTTGCCGCTCGCAAACCGATTGACTAAATAACACGCGGTAACTGCTTCGAGACCATTCCCAGCCGCAATGCCCAGCGAGGTCAGCACCGTGCCTGCCGTTGTGAGGTTAACGAGGAACGCTCCGGCAAAAATCGCCGGCCAATAGCGAAGCCCAAGCAGCAGAAGCGTCACAATGGCAATGCCCGTAGGCGGCCAGAAAGGGCTTGCGCTCGGATGCACCGTGGCCAGGCGCAAGCTCAGTTTTGCAGCCAGGATGTACGTGGCGCACGCGGCCACGCCAATCAGGGCTTGCTTCAATAACGGCGAACGCCACACGTTCAGCTTACTTTCCATAAGGGCACGAGAGGAGCGCCCCCGGGGACAGGGCTGGCGCACACCTGTCGGGCACCAACAACCCGATAGGCCTCCCTATAGTTAGTGTCAAATACTGGGTATCGTGGCGCAGCTTTCAGGTTTTTCGTTTCGTATCCGTTATTGGGGTAAATTCCCTACGTCAGTCGTTCAGGTTTGCGGCCTCTAACACCGGTCCCATCGATCAGCTGCACCTGCGATGCAGGAAAAAATTTGCCTAACGTACCACGCCACTCACCGGGCTGGACGCCGAAGCATACAGCCGCTTCGGCATGCGCCCGGCGAGATACGATTTGTGTCCGGCCATCACCGCCTCGCGCATCGCTTCCGCCATGAGAACGGTGTCTTCCGCTTCCGCAATGGCCGTGTTCATCAAGACACCATCGGCGCCAAGCTCCATGGCAATCGCGGCGTCGGAAGCAGTGCCGACGCCCGCATCCACAATCATCGGTACTTCCGTGATGCGCTCGCGCAGAATGCGTAGATTCGCGGGGTTCTGAATCCCCAGGCCAGAGCCGATCGGCGCGGCAAGAGGCATCACCGCGGCCGCTCCGGCATCGATCAGCTTTCGCGCCGCGATAAGGTCATCATTCGTATAAGGCAAAACGACGAAGCCTTCTTTCACGAGCACGCGTGTGGCTTCGATAAGCTGCTCTGTGTCGGGAAAGAGTGTCTGCTGGTCGCCGATGACCTCCAGCTTGATCCAATTCGAAAGCCCCACTTCGCGCGCCAGGCGCGCCGTGCGAATCGCTTCATCGGCGGTGTAGCATGCCGCCGTATTCGGCAAAATAAAAATCTTCTCGCGGTCAATGTAGTCGAGCAGCGACTCCTTCGATTTGTCCGTCAGGTTCACGCGCCGCACGGCCACCGTGACCATCTCCGCGCCGGAAGCCACATGCGCCCGCGCCATCTCCTGAAAGCTACGGTACTTCCCTGTTCCCACGATGAGGCGCGACTGAAACGCGCGCCCGGCAATCACTAAATTGTCTGGCATAACGAACCTCAACTGGATTTTAGCCCCTGCAAGGTGCGGCGACAAATCGGAATCGTGCTCACTCACCATGCGTGCCGCATTGGGATGCACTGCCACTGACTTCCCATTGCCGGCAAATACGTTGCGCTTCGCATGGTGCGAGTGTCGCGTGGCATGGAGACGACGTCATCATGGTAGAAAGAATGCCTGTAGTCTACAATCCGTAAGCCACGCCCAGTTCAATTCGTGTGACGCAGACGCACCGATTGCTGCCGTGTGCGGAGGTATCCATGATTCTGCGTTTCCTCGCCTTAACTCTATTCACGTTAGCAACAGTTTCAAGCCAAACTCCTCCTTCTTTGCCGTCTACCTTTCAAGCGAAGACAGTAAACAGCCCGGATGGGGCGGACATTTTTGTTCGTTGGGGAGGAAGCGGCCCAGTCGCCGTCCTCATCCATGGGTACGCTGAGAATAGCGATTCGTGGGCTCCTCTTGCCGCAGATCTCATGAAGGACCACACGGTGGTAGTGCCGGATCTCCGTGGCATTGGGCGCTCCTCCAAGCCCGCTGGCGGCTACGACAAAAAGACTCAGGCCAAGGATATTCGGGCCGTTGTGACTTCGCTGGGATACGACAAGACATTTGTAGTTGCTCACGACATCGGCAACATGGTGGCATACGCCTACGCCGCGATTTATCCCGATAAGGTTGAGCGCCTGGTTGTTATGGACGCACCGATTCCTGGGATTGATCCCTGGAACGACATTCTCCTGAATCCTGGCGTTTGGCACTTCAACTTCCATGGACCGGATGCGGAACGGCTGGTGGCCGGCCGGGAGCGTATCTACTTTGACAGAATATGGAACGACTTTACGGCCGATCCGCGTAAGCCTGACGAGGCCACCAGGAATTTCTTTGCCGCTACTTATGCCCAACCGGGCGGGATGCGGGCGGGGTTCGCACAGTTTGCCGCGTTCCCCCAGGATACCAAAGACAACAAGGTCTTCGAACAAACGAAGTTAACGATGCCGGTGATGGCGGTAGGTGGGGAGAAGTCTTTTGGCGCCCTCCAGGCGGTAATCATGCGGCATGTAGCCATCAACGTGCAGGAGGAGGTCGTCGCAGGCTCAGGACATTGGCTGATGGAAGAACGACCAGCTTACACGGTCGCGTTGATTCGTAAATTCCTGGATGGTCCGGTGGTTGCTCATCCAGTTGCAAGCACCGCTGACGCCAGCACAATCGAAGAACGACTTACTCCCGCAGAATACAAGTTCCCGCAAATGGGCAATCCGGGTACGGGAAGCTCAGGCGTTGGCGGAATCCAGACCGTCGTTCTGAAGGGCAATCCAGACCAGGCAGGCGTATATACCATCATGCTTCGCGTGCCGGCACATACGCGCATCGCTGCACACTCGCATCGTGACGACAGGGTTGCAACGGTAATCTCCGGCACATGGCATATCGGTTACGGCGATAAGTTTGACGAGGCAAAACTGAAAGCTCTGCCACCGGGCAGTTTCTACACAGAACCCCCGTCTCGGAATCACTTCGCAGAGACCGGTGACGAGCCTGTCGTCGTTCAGATTACTGGGTTCGGTCCGTCTTCGACCCAATACGTCGATGCCACACAGGACCCTCGTAAGCCAGGCAAGTCCAATTAAAGCAACGACAGCTACCGCTGCTCCAATTGATTTTCCTCAACGAGGCCCTTGTGAACCTCTATATGCGGCTCACGGTAAACCCTTGAGGATGCCGAGCTAGTCCGAGCTCGTCCGAGAAATGCAAAAGAAAGCGCTTCGGAGAATCAGCCCTGCAGATGAGCCTCGAGGAACCAGAGGTCCTTGTCCAGTTCGCGCGTCAGCGTCGTGAACAGGTCCACGGTGATGTCATCCCCCAAGTCTCCTGCTTCTTTCACCGCCGTGCGCAAAGCGTTTGCATGGTGGGCCACATTGTGCACGAGCCACTTCAACTGCGCCTTCCCATCGCTGGCGCTCAGGTCGGCTTCCTTGAGGCCGCTTTTCGCAGCCGCCTCGCGGACCGTGCCGTTGGCAACGCCGCCCAGCGTCACGGCTCGCTCGGCAATCGTGTCGGTTTGCTCCAAAACGTGGCCAGCCACGGAGTCAAACAGTTCGTGTAGTTGAATAAAATCGGACCCCTTCACGTTCCAATGCGCCCACTTGATCTGGCTGTACAGGTCCAGGCTGTCAGCCAGGCGCGCATTGAGCAGCGCGATGAGCGCCTGGCGATTCGATTCCGGAACTCCTACGTTACTTTTGAAAGTCCTAGCGGTAGCGGTTGCTGATGCTGGCATGATGATCTACCTCCTGAGGTGAATTTGGGATTTCCAGTCTATTAGATGCACCACCGATTGAAAATAGCTCAGGCGCCGGCAATGCACGGTGACTTCGTTAGGCCCGCAAGCGCCCCGCAGCCGCCCAAGTCCGCCGGGAAAATCTAGCCAAGACGGCCAAGCCTCACTATAATCTGCGTTCGCAACCCGCAACGGGGATGGGAGGGTAACGATGAAATTTCGAGTAGCTGTGCTGATTTTCGTCTGCGCGCTTGCCGCACGCGGCCTTTTCGCGCAAGACGTGGACATTCCTTTTCAAAAACTCGTGCTTGACAACGGCCTTACGCTAATCGTCCACGAAGACCACAAGGCTCCCATCGTGGCGGTGAATCTCTGGTACCACGTCGGCTCGAAAAACGAAAAGCCCGGCAAAACCGGCTTCGCACACCTCTTCGAGCATTTGATGTTCGGCGGCAGCGAGCACGCCAAAGGCCGGTACATTGACGCCATGGAAAAAATCGGCGCCACCGACCTGAACGGCACCACCAACAATGACCGCACCAACTATTTCGAAAACGTGCCGACTTCCGCTCTCGACTACACGCTTTGGATGGAGTCCGACCGCATGGGCTTTCTCCTTGGCCAACTAGATCAGAAGACACTCGACTTGCAGCGCGGCGTCGTGCAAAACGAAAAGCGCCAGGGGGAAAATCAGCCCTATGCCGTTTCCTTCCAGCTCATAACGCAAAACACTTATCCCACGGGGCATCCCTATTCCTGGACCGTCATCGGTGATATGGCGGACCTCAACGCCGCCTCGATGGACGACGTGAAGGAATGGTTCCGAACTTACTACGGCCCGTCCAACGTCGTAATTTGCTTGGCTGGTGATATCGACGCCAAAACGGCCAAAGAAAAAATCGAAAAATATTTCGGCAACATTCCCGCGGGACCGCCGGTCGGGCATCAGGAAGCATGGATCGCCAAAATGACCGGCACACATAGGGGAATTGTGCAAGACCGCGTGCCGCAGGCGCGCATCTACAAGGTCTGGAACGTGCCGCAAGACGCCACGCCTGACGGGGATTACCTCGATCTCGTGAGCGATGTCTTGAGCGTCGGCAAAAGCTCCCGCTTCTACAAGCGCCTCGTCTACGACGATCAAATTGCTACCAACGCCAACGCGGGAGTCAATTTGAAAGAAATTGGCGGCCAGTTCATCGTGCAAGCCACCGCGAAGCCTGGAGGCGACTTGGCGCAAGTGGAAAAAGAACTGGACGAGGAGCTGGCAAAATTCCTCAAGGACGGTCCCACCGCCGAAGAACTTGCTCGCGTAAAAGCACAATATCAAGCCAACTTCATCCGCGGCATCGAGCGCATCGGCGGCTTCGGCGGAAAATCCGACCAGCTCGCTCGCAACCAGGTTTTTCACGGCGATCCCGCCCACTACAAGGTTTCTCTGAAACGCGTGCAGGAAGCCACCGCCGAAGATTTGAAAGCCGCCGCGAATCGCTGGCTCACCGATGGCGTCTACATACTCGAAGTGCATCCCTTCCCCGATTACAAGACGGCATCAACAGGAGCGGACCGTTCAAAAGCTCCTTCCACCGGAACTCCGCCGGCCTTGAAACTGCCGAAGCTGCAAAGAGCCACGCTTTCGAACGGACTGAAAGTCATCCTGGCCGAGCGTCATGAAGTGCCGCTGGTCACCCTCTGGCTGGACGTGGATGCAGGTTACGCCTCCGATCCCTCGGGGATCCCCGGCACTTCAAGCATGGCCATGTCGCTTCTGAGTGGCGGCACCAAAACAAGAAACGCCCTGCAAATCAGCGACGAGCAGGCTTTGCTCGGCGCGCAGATCGCGGCGTTCTCCAATTTGGATTTGTCCATCGTTCGTCTCTCTTCGCTGAAATCGAAACTGGATCCTTCTCTCGAATTGTATTCCGACATGATTCTGAATCCCGTTTTCCCCGAAGACGACTTCAAGAAGCAGCAAAAGTTGCAGATCGCCGCCATCCAGCGCGAACAAACCACGCCAATTCAAATGGGCTTGCGAGTCTTCCCCGCGCTCTTGTACGGCCCGGGTCACGCTTACGGCAACCCGCTCACGGGTTCCGGCACCATCGCCAGCGTCGAAAAAATGACTCGTGAAGATCTCGCGAAATTCCATCAATCTTGGTTCAAGCCGAATCACGCCACGCTCGTCATTGCAGGCGACACAACGCTTAGCGAAATCACTCCCAAACTCGAAAAGTTTCTTTCAGGTTGGAAATCGGGGCAGACGCCCGAGAAAAGCATCAAGCCGGTGCAGATGCCGCCGAAATCCATCCTGTACATGATGGATAAGTCGGGAGCGCAACAATCCATCATTATGGTGGGGGACATCGCTCCACCGCAGAACAACCCTAATGAGATTGCCATTGAAGCGATGAACGACGGCCTCGGTGGCTTGTTCCTCTCACGGATCAATTCGAATCTCCGCGAGAACAAACACTGGTCCTATGGAACCACCTCGCTCTTGTGGGGTGCGCGTGGCCAGCGGCCCTGGCTCACCCTCGCTCCGGTTCAAACCGATAAGACCAAAGAGTCGCTCGAGGAAATCAACAAGGAGCTCCGCGGAATCATCGGCGATCATCCGCTAACGCAGGAAGAGCTTTCCGTCGTGCAAGACAATGAAACTCTCAGCCTGCCTGGCTCGCGCGAAACGCAGCAGGAAGTTGGCAATTCGATCAACGAACTGGTGCAATTCGGTTTGCCCGACGACTACTACGAGAGCTATGCCGGCAAAGTTCGCGCGCTCAAGTCGGCGGATGTCGAAGCAGCGGCGAAAATCATCGTGCACCCGGACAACTTGATCTGGGTTGTCGTCGGCGACCGCTCAAAAATCGAAGCGGGCGTGAAAGAACTCAATCTTGGCGAGCTCCGCTTCCTCGGCCCCGACGGCAAACCAATCTAGGGATGGGCAAAAATTGAGATGTCATTCTGAGCCCATCCGATGAGGATGGGCGAAGAATCTCAGCGTCTACTTCAAGCACGATCTGACGCTCAGATTCTCCGCAGGGAATGCCGGCAATTTCGTTCAATGCGCCCGTGGCCGCACCAGCGAACTCAAATTCACTCCAATTCCAAACGAGTAATTGTTGAGGTGCAACGGCACGCTGCGGCTGTAGTCGAACTCGAAATCCAGGTAATACACCGGCTTGAAGTCGAAGCCCGCTTCATAACCATTGTCGCGGACCAAATCCGCGCCTCCTGAGGTCACATTCGAACTGGTGAATCCCTTGCGGTTGTGGCTCGGACCGCTGGAACCGCACTTGGCCGCCGAGCCGCAACGAAAAACGCGGCTGACCACCGTCTGATTCCCCCAGGGGGCAACGTCGTAAGCTCCTGCCTGCAAGCTGAAAGGCCCTTTGTCATATTCCAGGCCGCCGGTGAACGCGGCGTTATAACCAAAGCTCATGAACGGCCGCGTGAAATATTTTGTGTCCAGGATCGTGTTGCCGACTCCCGCGTCGATAAACGGCGACCAATCACCAAAGGCGCGATCGATGTGGTTCGTATAATTCCAAGTGGCGTGCCCAGTACTGAATCCCTTCTTGGTGTCAGCGATGGGCGCAGTCAAATGAACCGCCGAACTGTAATTCAACGAAGGATTCGGGTAGGTGAGCAGCAAATCCAAAAAAGTGTTTCCTATGCCAACTCCGGATACCGCGCCGGGGTTGGCTTGTTTCGTAGCAGTCGGCGTTGAGACAAAATAGAACGGAACACCAAGGTCCATTCCAAAGTGGCGCGAAAAGTTGTAGCCGAGCGCCGTCCCGACATCGTAGACGCCCGCGTCGCTGCTGTAGTCTCCTTCAAATCGCGCGCCCAGCGTCCATCCCGGCGAAAAACCGCCAGCATCCTTGTTGGCCGGATTCTTTGCCGCAGGAATCGGCGTTTGCGCAATCAGCGAAGGGCAAAGAGTCAGAAGAAGCAGACACAGAAAACCAATGCTCGCGATGCCTGCGCCACGACAGATTCCATTTCCCCTGAACGATCCATAAGTGAAGTTCACAATCGCCTCCAAACCAGGTTTTCGTTTTGTTGCGCTTGCTACTTTCAGTAACCCAAACAAAAGCAACTAGCGTTCATACTTGCAAAATGAGTTCAAGGAATTGAGGTGGGCGTTGTTTTGTATGATTCCAGTTTACGAGGAGAGGATGCCTCGGCTGTTCGAGATTACGACGCGTGGTTTTGAAAAGAGAACTGTACGCGAGAACAGGCCTGCGCCTGCCCAGTCGCTAGCCGTGCAAAAGACGGAGCGATAGTGGGCGCCGTAATTCGCCCAGTACGAACAAAGCGTGGAGAGAAACGTCGAGAGATGGCAAGGAACTGGTCACGCCTGAAGGCAGGTCAGCGGTTTGGAGGGGCTGGTTATTCCTGGAAGATGGGGCGGGGCTCGGCGACGTCGGCGTAAAGGGACTCGATGACTATGCGATATTTTTCTTCGACGACACGCCGCTTGAGTTTCAAAGTGAAGGTGAGTGTGCCGCTGTCGAAGGTGAAATCTTCGGGGAGAAGCGCGAAGCGCTTGATGGTTTCGTACTGCGCGAGGTGCGCGGTGAGACGCTTGATTTCGTCTTCGATCAGAGCGTGCGTGCGCGGATGAGCGGCCAGCTCGGAATTGGAAGAAAACTTTAAGCCCTCGTCGGCGAGCCGCGCGGCCACGGTCGTGGGATTGGGCACAATCAAAGCGGCGATGAATTTGCGCTTATCGCCGACGACCATCGCGTTCAAAATGTAGGGGCTGGTTTTCAAAACGTTCTCAATCGGCTGAGGAGCGACAAATTTTCCGCCAGCCGTCTTTATCAGGTCTTTCTTCCGGTCGGTGATATAGAGATAGCCTTCGGCATCGAGATGCCCGATATCCCCGGTGCGAAACCATCCGTCTTCCGTGAGCACCTCGCGCGTGGCCTCGGGGTTTTTGTAATAGCCCTGCATGATGCACGGGCCTTTCACTTGAATCTCGCCGTCCTCCGCGATGCGCACCTGCACGTTGGGAATCGGTTTACCGGAACTGCCCACGCGATTGACCGGATAATTGGTAGAAACAATCGGGGAAGTTTCCGTTAAGCCGTAGCCTTGGTAAATGGGCACACCCACGGCCCAGAAGAATTCCGCGAGCTCTTTGGAAAGCGGCGCTCCGCCGGAGCTGATCAGGCGGAGGCGCCCGCCTAATCCCGCGCGAACTTTTTTGTAGACGAGCGGATCGGCCAGCAGCCACTGCAGCTTCACCAAAATGTTTGCGCGGCCGCCGCTGGCCTTCCAGTGGACCGACTGATTGGCGACCTTCATGGCCCTGTCGAAAATCATGCGCTTGAGGCCGGTCGTTTTTGAGCCTTGCTCGACCAGCCGCGCGTAAATTTTCTCGAAGAAGCGCGGCACCGCTGCCACCACAGTCGGCTGAACCTCCAGAAGCGCCTGTGC
>Ga0307471_100000558_pt1 | contig 19214 bp, 12 predicted proteins | sample atmos_gasesAM3C__2_FD_204566 | JGI IMG/M metagenome (GOLD analysis project Ga0307471, IMG submission 204566) | Hardwood forest soil microbial communities from Morgan-Monroe State Forest, Indiana, United States - atmos_gasesAM3C_515 | ecosystem: Environmental > Terrestrial > Soil > Temperate...
AATTACCCCCATACACCGCCAGCCAGTGGTACGTGCCGGCAACCTTCGCGACGACGGAGGCACTTGTCACGGTTCGGAATGTGACGCCGTGCACGGTGCTGATGAGCAGAGGACCCGACGTGTACACAGGGTCGGTGCCGCTGCACGTCGGATCGCTGGGCGGAAAGAGGGAGAAGAACACGGCACTGTTCGGGAAGCATCGTGGTGGGTCGACCTTCGTGCACGTAGTGGGGTTGTGACCCGCGATTTTTGCAGTTGCCTGCAGCGGAGTACCGATGGGGCCGCTGGCAGGATGCGGCGTCACCGTGGTCGTCGATGGGAAGAACATCGTGTTGGCCGAGGCGGTGAACGGCGATGTCGCCGCGAATGCACCGATCGCGCACATTGCGGCACCTGTTATCAGCAAAGAGCGAGCTGTCTGTCCCACGACACTCCTCCGACTGTGGAGCACGCTGCCCCCGTTCTTCGACGTTGTTCGGCTCCGGACTGCGCAACTCAGCACACGAGCGCGGGCACTCTACCAAATGCCGGAAACGCGGTGGCGACCGCCGTCAGCCGTCGAAGCTGGCGTGGTCGGTGACCACCACCCCGTTTTCAAGATTTGCGACCCGCAGCCGGTAGCGTTCACCGACGCGGGCGTGCCCGAAGACCATGGTCACGTCCTTTCCCATGAGCACCGCGACCATCAGCTTGTGCGTGTGGTCGTATCCGCTGTCGATGTCGAGTCGCCAGCACATGCCGTCGCTATCGATCTTGCCGCTCACGACACGAGTCAGATGAAGCTTCGCGACCAGTGTGATTTCGCCGGGCGAAGACCCGCCAACGATCCGTTCCTGGAGTACGCCGCTGCAGCCGGCGGTGATGGAGAGGTAGTAGTAGCCACGGTCGCCGCTCTCTGAGCCGCGCAAGCCCTTCTCCGGGTTGCCGTGCGTCCAGTGGTGACTCAGCTTGGTGTCGTCGTGACAGGGGCGAAACGTACTTGCGCTCGCAACGCCGGCACGGACACCAGACGCGAGCAACGCAGTTGCGACCGCAAGGCAAACGATCGTTCGACGACGATTCATGGACTTCGTGCCCCCGCCATATGGCACAAACACAATGACGTTTTCCTGAAACCGCACGAGTTAATACCACATGTGGAGAAATCTCTGCAGTGCGCAGCGATGTCTCCGCAGTTCGCGTGTCAGGCGAATGACAAAGTCGTCAGGATGGAAAGTCGATGACGAGTCGCGGCGGCCCGGTCAAAGTCGAGATGGTCGGACACGCGCTCCGAGTCAACCCGATGCCGAAATCGGCTGCGGATTGGACCGTGTCGAGCAGGCGCGTCTCCTGAAGGCTCCCCGAGTCGAGACCCAGATCACCGTTTTGCAGGATCGCGCCGGGCGTCGTGACCCCGCTGATGTGCAGCACGAGTCCCACGCTGCCGGCAACGACGACTGACTGACCCGATGCCACGAAGTGCGTACCCGTCGTGCTGGGCGTGAGCTGATAGCTGGGGACCGCGCTGTCGAACTGGATCACCAATACGTCGTGACTGCCGTCGGCCTCCTGCGTCACACCGGTCATGGTCGCGCGGGCGCCGCTGCCGCCCTGGTACGACCCGCAGCTCGCGACATGCGCTGATGCCGCAGCGGACGCTGCCGGCGCAGGCCGGGCCGTCGGAGCACCGCTCGCTCGCGCCGGCGCCGCCGGCGAGGTCGGCGACGGCGCGCCGGCGCCGGGTGTACCGCTGCCGGCGTGGCTCGCCAGCTCTGCAACGGCTGTCCCGCCGCATGCGACGAGTACCAGCGGAATCAACACTGTCGTGGCCCGCACTGCCCGGGATGTTGCCACAGACCAGCACGCCGGTCGCGACACGGGTGTGCCGCGACGAGGCGCCTGGCCCGGAAACCCGCTAGCCGTCGACTGACGAGTGGTCGGAGACGACAACTCCCGGTTCCATGTTGGCGATGCGAATGCGATATAGCGTGCCGGCCACTGCGTTGGGCCAGGTGAGCGTGATGTCGTTGCCCATCAGCAGCGCGGATGCGAGCCGGTCGTGGCTGTAGTCGTGGTGCACGTCGACCCGCCAGCACATGCCGTCAGCGTCGACCTGCCCCTGGAGTACGGAGTCGAGATGCACGTGGACGACGAGGGTCACGGTCGACCCCGGCGCGTCGCTCGCGCAGCCCGCAGTGATGCTCAGGTAGTAGTACCCGTCGTCGCCATTCTCGGACCCGGGGAGTGACGTCGGTCCGCCATGGCTGCCGGTCGGCTTGACCATGGTGGAGTCGTCATGGCAGGCAGGGAAGCTGGGGTACTGACTCGCATTGGCGGTCACATAGTGCACGCCACCAATCGCGAGGACTGCGAGCGCTGTGCCGATTGCGGTCAAGCGCTTGAACACTGGATTCGGTTACCTCCAAAGTTGATCGCCGTTTACGGAGAGTCGGGCGCCGCGCTCGCGGGCATGATCGTCCGATCGCCGATACCCAGATCGCACTTCCCGCAACGGCGTTGTCGCGTTAGTGTGGTTGTGTAACAGCCCACCTGCAGCCTCGCCCGCGAATGCCGTTCCGCTGGACGCAGCGGCGAATTCGCTACAGTGTGGCCAAGCGCAACCGGGAGAGACTCAGGGGCATGTGCGGGATCTGCGGATACGCGACCACCAACCCTCGGCGCATCAACGCCGATGTGCTGGCGGACATGAACGAGGCGATCGCCCATCGCGGTCCCGATGACGACGGCACCTACGTCGAGGACGGCGTGGGTCTGGCCATGAGGCGCCTGGCCATCCTCGACCTCAGCGCGGCCGGGCACCAACCGATGCGCGGTCCCGCTGACACCTGGATCACGTACAACGGCGAGGTCTACAACTTCCACGCGATCGCGGATGAGCTCGCCGCGCACGGTCTTCACACCAGGACGCGCAGCGACACCGAGGTGATTCTGCTGGCGCTGCACCACTTCGGGATCGACGAGGCGCTGCACCGATTCAACGGGATGTTCGCGTTCGCGTACTGGGACGCGCGTGGTCGCACGCTGTCGCTCGTGCGTGACCGGCTCGGCGTCAAACCCCTCTACTACTACGCGGATCAGGAGTGCATCGTCTTCGGATCTGAGATGCGTGCGCTCGAGCAATGGCCGGGCCTCCCCCGCGACATCGATCCCGAAGCGCTCGACCTCTACATGAGCTACGAGCACGTGCCCAGCCCGTTCACCATGCGAAAGGGTGTGCGCCAGCTCGAGCCCGGGTCGCTCCTGCAATGGCGCAACGGCGTGATCACCCAACGCCGCTGGTGGGACCTCCGCATCGATGCCGAGGACGTCCCGTCGCGGAGCCTCGCCGACTATGCGGATGAGTGCCGCGAACAGCTACGGGTCGCGACGAGGCTTCGCCTCATCAGCGACGCTCCGCTCGGCGCCCTGCTCAGCGGTGGCATCGACTCCAGCGCGGTCGTGGCTCTGATGGCGGCCGAGGGCCCGCCCCCGGAAACGTTTTCAATCGGCTTCGAGGATGCCAGCTACAACGAGCTGGATGCGGCCCGCCTCGTCGCTCGTCACGTCGGCGCCAACCATCACGAGGAGATCCTCGTCGCCAGCCCCGAAGGCGCACTCGACGCCGTGGACCGGGCGCTCGACGAACCACTCGCCGACGCGAGCCTGATCCCCACGTACATGGTCTCGCGCATGGCCCGAAAGCACGTGACGGTGGCGCTGAGCGGGGACGGCGGCGATGAGATGTTCGCCGGATACGACTGGTACCGCGCCGCGGCGATCGCCGACCGCTGGCGACGCGTGCCCGGTCCGGTGCGCTACGCCTTCGACGCTGCGCTGCGCCGCGTCCCGCCGCGACCGCAGAAGAAAGGCCTCGTCAACAAGCTGAAGCGATTCAGCGACGGGACCCAGATGGCGCCCGAGCTGGAGCACCTATCCTGGCAGCTGTTCGCCGGGGCTGCCGAGAAGCGAGCGCTGTATCGCGGGGAGCTCGCCGAATTCGCAGCGGCCGCCCGGCCCGAGGCCTGGGGGACGTCGATCCTGGAAGCGGCTCCGACCGCCGACGCACTATCGCGGCGGCAGTGGACCGACATCCACCTCTACCTGCCCGACGACATCCTCGCCAAGGTTGACCGCGCCTCGATGGCCGTCAGCCTCGAGGCTCGCAGCCCCTTCCTCGACGTCAACGTCGTGGAGTTCGCGATGCGCATCCCGAGTCGCTTTCGCATGGACGCTCGCCAGCGCAAGCTCGTGCTCAAGCGGGCGATCGCGCCGCTGGTGCCCGAGGAGATCCTGCGCCGGCGCAAGGAAGGCTTCTCCATCCCCATGAAGCACTGGCTGCGCCGGGAGCTGCTGCCCACCGCGCGCGACCTCCTGACCGGCTCGATCCTCGCCGACTACTTCGACCCCAACGTCTGCCGGCGGCTGATCGACGAGCACCGCAGCGGCCAGTTCAACCACGCGCACGTGCTCTGGACACTCATGGTCTTCGCGCTCTGGCGCACCCGCGTGCCTGCCCGCGCCGCGATCCGCCGTTCAGCCTGAGACGCCCTCCATCGTCTGGCAGGCGATATCCATCGCCTCAGACGTCACCCAGTTCTCGGTGATCAGGTTGTGCCCTGGGCCGGCGTGGGTCTCATACAGCTCGAAGTGCGGCGTCACCCGGTAGACGTAGCCGCCAACCGTCGACTGCCAGAGCTTGTCCTTCACGACCATCAGCGCCTCGTCCAGCTGGGCCGTCCACCGCCCCGGCTGGATCGTGTTGAGATGGGAGAGCAGCGCCAGCATCCAGGCCTGCCGCGACTCCTTGTAGGAGCTCTGCAGGTTCGTGCCGTCGGAGTCGACGCCGAAGTAAAAGCCGCCGGACCCCTGGTCGTGGAGCGGGCTCGAGTACATCCAGCTCACCGCGGCCTGGACCTCCGCGAGAAACGAGGCGTCGTGCGTGAGGTCGTACATGGTGAGGAGGGCATCGAGGGTCTGGGCCTCCTCGCCCACCTTGACCTGACGATCGACGGTTGCATCCTGCCCACTCGTGCTGGCCGCCATCTGCAGCGGCAGCAGATGTGTCGTCGGGTCAATTGCGTTGGCCATCACGTGGTGGGCAGTGCTGAGCCCGGCGTTCAGCATCGCCCGGTCACGGGCGCGCTGGCCGGCGTCGGTCAGTGCCGCGGCGCACGCAGCCGCGTAATCGACCCGATACATGCCGCCGGCGTTCGCGACCACCGTGCCCAGGGAGCTGTCGTAGTGATCGCTGTACAGCACCCGCGCGTACGCGGCGGCCATCGTGCGCCAGGCTCCCGACGGGTCGAACCGGGCCATGTCCTGCAGCTCCCAGTAGAGCGAGCACTTGTAGTACGTGTAGGCCTGGAAGTCCGCTTTCACGATCGGCTCCATCCGGGCGATGTCGGCATCGAACGAATGGTCCGTCGGATGAGCGGCTCGATACCCGAGCAAATTGCGCAGGTACACGAGGTCGGTGAACTCGTCGTGTCGTGCGGGGCGCCCCAACTCGACGTCGGTCTCACCGTTGCTGTTGTAGTCGGTGTTGTACCCCGCGGTGGACGGGTCACCGTTCCAGCTGGGATTCCAGTTGATGTAGAGGCCGCCGCTCGATCCAGCTGAGCCCTTCTCGGGTGGCGCCTGCGCGTTGAACGAGGCGGTGTGCATCTCCTGCAGGATCTGCACGACCCGTTCCGCTGCGCCGACGGGCACGCTTGGCGTGCCGGGCGCTGCGCTCGGCACGGCATGTGGGACGGACGGGTCGGTGACGCGATGCCCTGAGGACCGGACCAGCAACGTGAATCCGGTCGTCGCCACCGCCAGCGCCGCGACCGCGACGATCCACCATCGCGCACGCATCAGCGCGCCATGTGCGTCGGCGTCAACTCCAGTGCGCTGACGGAAACCGCTTTCCTCGACCGGGATGCGGCGAGCAGGAATGGAAGCCCGATCAACCCCCACAGCAGGCTCTGCGCGGCCAGGATCAGCGACGCCGTGACCGCGGCCGACGTCGTGGCCAGACCCGCAGCGGTCAGGAACGCGGTGAAGCTGCCCTCGCGTACGCCGTACCCGTTGATGGACACGGGCAGCATCGTGATCGCCGACACCGTCGTGGTGACGACTGCGGCGAAGGGCAGCGCGACGTCGATGCCGACCGCGTGCATGAACGACCACCAGTTGAGCACCGACAGGGACCAGAACACAGTCCCGCGCAGGCTGGCGAGCAGCAGCTGACGGCGCTGGCGGCGAAATTCATGGAGCTGCTGGAACAGCTTGCCGATCTTGATCCGCTGCAGGAGCGGGCGGCGCGCCAGCCAGCCGAGCAGGGGGGTGGCGCACACCGCCAGCGCGGTGATGCCGACCACCGCACCGAGCAGCGCGACCGGACGGATGCGGTCTGCCTGCGGGTAGCCGAGCGTGAGCAGGAGACCAAGGCAGAGGATCACGATCATCCCGGGGAAGTTGCACAGGCGCTGCAGCACCACGGTGGTGAAGGCGCGAACGCGCTCGGAAGGCTGTTCGGCGACCATCGCGGCGCGCACGACGTCACCGCCGATCGAGGTCGGCAGCACCGTGTTGAACGTGTTGCCGACGAACACCAGGCGCAGGCAACGAGCCCAGGAGCGAGGCATCTCCAGGGCCCGCAACAGTGCCTGCCACTGCCCTGCCTGCACGGAGGTGGCCAGCAGCCCGAAGCAAAAACCTACGACCAGCCATTTCCAGCTCGCGTGACTGATCGTCGAGCCCAGGCTTTGCAGGCCGGCCTTGTGGAGCAACCAGGCGAGGAGCCCGAGCGAGACGGCGGCCTTGGCCACCGAGTAGAGCCGGCCCCGCCACACGGACCTGGGGCGGCGGCTCATGCAGACGAGGTGGGCGCGGAGGGCGCCCGGGCCCCCTCTATCGCAGGTTGCCCCCGACCGTTGCGCGATCGTGCGCTCGCGCCCATGAGATCCCCACCCCGGCCATCGGCGTCGAATCCAACAGTCGACCGGATGACGTAGGGCTGGCGGTCACCATTTTCGAAATAGATTCGGGTGAGCAACTCACCGAGCAGTCCGATGGAGAGGAACTGCACGCCGAGGATGGTCATCAGGAGCGCTCCGGTGAGCAGCGGGCGATCCGCGATCCCCTGGTTGAAGCCGACACGCGAGACGAACAGATAGACGAGTATCGCCACGCCGATGAGCATGCTCCCCAGGCCCGGCAGGCCGAAGAACTGCATCGGACGCCCGATGTACTTGAGCAGGAACTTCACCGTCAGCAGGTCCAGCAGCACACGGATCGTCCGTGAGATGCCGTATTTCGACGTTCCCCGCGTCCGGGCTCGGTGATTCACGGGCACCTCGGTGACGGTGGCGCCGGCCATCGCCGCAAGGGCGGGGATGAAGCGGTGCAGCTCTCCGTACAGGTGGATATGCCGAACGACCTCGGCGTCGTATGCCTTGAGCGTGCACCCGTAATCGTGGAGGCGGGTGCCGGTGACCCGGGAGATCAGCCGGTTGGCGGCGCGTGATGGCAACCGGCGGAGCAGCAGTTTGTCCTTGCGGTCCTTCCGCCACCCACTGACGACGTCGAAACCGTCGGCCATCCGCTGCAGCAGGCGGGGGATGTCACGCGGATCGTTCTGCTGGTCGCCGTCCATTACCACGATCGAGCCACCTGCGGCGTAGCGGAAGCCGGCGGTGATCGCTGCGGTCTGGCCAAAGTTCCGCCGGAACTGGATCACACGCACACGCGAATCGCGCTCACTCCATCGGAACGCTCGCGCTCCCGTCTCGTCGCGGCTGCCGTCATCGACGAGAATGACTTCCGCGGTCTGCGGCATGTCATCCAATGTCGCAAGCAACTCCGCGACGGTAGGGTCGATGTTGTCCTGTTCGTTGTAGAGCGGAATCACCACCGAGAGATCGGGCGCACCTGCCTCGTCGTGTTCTGACAATGCCGGCATGCGTTCGCGGGATCGTCCATTGCCTTGCGAGGACCAACCCCGCTCCCCCAACCCGCTCTCTGTGCGTTGCACCCGCCACGTACCCCCGATTCAGCCCGCTGTATCTCGCCTTCCATGCGACGGCGTCACCAGCGAACGAATTATACGCGATGGTGCGACCGTCACCGGCTGCGACCATTGCACCCACAATATCGCGGCACCGCTGCACATGTCAGCCCTCGACCTTGCTCACGCGCACCTGCGTTCCATCCTGCAGCGACTGATTGCCGACGATGACACAGAGCTCACCGGCACTGACTCCGTCGAGGATTTCGACGTTGTTCCCATCGGTGATGCCGAGACGGACCTGTCGCATGTGGACAACCTGGCCGTCGACCACGAACACCACGGGATTGACGTCGATGTTCACCACCGCCAGCTTCGATATCGCGACGCCGGCATCATGAGTCACGGAGACGCGCACATACGCCTGCAGGTTGGGGCGCACCTGTTTGGTGGGTGTATTGGGTGCGGCCACGGTGATCTGAAAGGTGACCCCGTTGTTTGTTGCGGCCGGGCTGACACCTGTGACCGTGCCGTTGAGCGTGATGTCGGGAAGGCTCGGAAAGCTGAGGACCGCCGATGCCCCAGGTGACACCTGTCCCTGGTCGCTGATCGGGAGATTGGCGGTGACGCTGATGTTCGTGTAATCGATGATCGTCACCAGCGGCTGACCCGGCGTCGCCTGCAGTCCTGGCGTTGCCGTGACGGTCTCGACGTCTCCGTCGGCCGGCGCTGTGACCACGGGAGAGGTCCCGCTCGCGATGGCGATGAGTTGCTGCTCGACTGCGGCCTCGCCCTGGAGGGCTGCGATGTCGGCCTGGATTCCCGGCACCGCGGACGGGTCTTTCTGCTGATGCGTGGCAAGTGACGACTGCGCCTGCGCGATGGACGCCTGGATGTTCACCAGCCGGGCCTGCAGCGTCGTCAACGACTGCTGCAGCGGGGTGGGGTCGAGGTCGAACAGCGGCTGGCCCTTGACGACATGGTCACCCGGGCGCACCTGCACATCGGTGACCGAGTCATGCAAATCGACCGACACCGGAATGCTCACGGCGGGGAGGACGACGCCGACGCCGCCCGGCTGCGCCGTCAGTGTTGCGGGTCCCGCGCGAGCGACGACGACACTGGGCGTAGCTCCGCATGCGGCGAGACCGGCGGCGGTGAACAGCGCCGTTGCACCTACGATTACCGACCGATGGTGCATTGGCGGGAGCAGGTTGATGTGCCCCACCTCCTGAACAAGTGTTTTGACGCGCGGGTGCCGCTTCGATTGGAGCGGTCAGTGCGCTATATTACCGCCGAGTTACCCCCCGGAGCGAGCATCGGGCTGTGCGCTGGGGTGGATTGAGAGAAGGCGTCGCACTATATACGCTGCACCGCGGTATCGCGCTCGGGACCATCTCAGCGATCTCGTCCCCCTGGCCGGCTTCGTCCTGATCGGCGTCGGCCTTCTCACACCGTGGCTGCGGGTTCCGCTCGAGCCGGCGCGCACGGCGTGGGGGCTGCCGATCATTTTCACGAGCCTGCCCAGCTCTGCGCACGTCCCATATGGCGCCGCCGTCGCTGTGTTCTTGCTGAGCGGAGTTGTCGGGGTCGCCTGGCGGCGCGTCCGTCCCTTCCCGCTGCTTGCCACCGCGGGCGCGTGCACGGCTCTCGTTCCGGTGTTCTTCGTCGTGCAAACAGTCATCAGCGACCATCAACTCCTGACGCACCTGTCGGAGCAGCAGAGTCAATACAACGCAATCGTGGGGCAGTTCGGTTACCCGGCGCCTCGCAATCTCCTCACGTCCGTGCTCATCGTGCCGCTGAGCGGGCCGTGGCAGGTCGTGATCAGCGCCTTGCGCCCCGGTTGGTACCTGACGCTCGCCGGCGGGCTGATGCTGCTTGTCCACGGACGTCACTCGCTGGTGGCGTGGGCCCGTAACGCACCCCGATGGTCTGCGGTGGCCATCGCTGTCGTCGCCGCCGTGTTGCTCGCGTCGATCGGCCGCGGTGTCGCGGCCAACGAACTCGTACAGTCCGCCGGCGACGCGCTTCAGATCGGCGACTATTCCAGCGCGCTGTCGCGCGTCGTTCTCGCGCAGCATCTCAACGCAGGGCTGCAGTTCGATTCGCGGGCAGCGTTGGTACGAGGCCAGGCACTCGCCAGCACCGGCGATCAAACCTCGCCGCTCGCGCTCCTCTACATCGCCAACCTTCGCGACTCGGTCCACGACGAGATCGGCGCCCTATCCGCCCTGGAGACGGCCGCCGCGGACGACCCGAACAATCAAGTCGTCATCGCGAACCTTCTCGACGAGGCACTCAGCCTGGCCAAGGAGCGCCAGGATCCCGGCATCCTGCAGGGAATCGTGGAAAAGCCATACGGCGATCGCCTCGACCAGCACTACACGCTCGGGCGCATCCTCTACGCGCGAAGCGATTTCGACCTTGCTCGGATCCAGATGATCGACGCAGCCGAGGAGAGCGGCGCCGACGCCAACGTCGCATCATCAGCGCACACGTATATCGCCCTGTGCGAGGAACGCCTCGGCCAGCTGGCGACGGCGCGCGGCGAGGTGCTCACCGCGATCCACCTGGATACGCAGTACATCAACAGCCTGGCACGCTCGGTGGCGGCCGGCCTCTACATCAGCGGTACGTTCTGATGCGCCGGCTCCTGCTGCTCTCCCTGACCATCGTCGTGGTCACCGCCTGGCTGCTGAGCAACTTCTGGGCGGAGACCGCACAGCAGGCCACCCTCGACAGCTACCCGGTCGACTACCACGGCGCGCAGTGGATCACACCACGAGACACCGGTCCGCGCTCGTACTTCCGCGTGTCCTTCGACGTCGACAACCCGCCGGCGAGCGCGATCCTCTGGATCGACGCCGAGCAGTTCTACACCGCCTCCATCGACAACGGCCTCGTCGCCAGCAACGCCGCCAACTATCGCACCGGGGCCGCACCGGTCGGCGCCGCGGTCGATGTGACCCGTCGCGTCGTCGTGGGCACGAACGTGCTCGTGATCCAGGTGATCAACCGCGACGCCTCGACGGCCGCACTGCGAGCGCGGCTGACGGTGACGATCGGAGGCCAGACGATCAACCTCCTGTCCGGACCGCAGTGGCACGCCACGTCGAACAGCGCGCTGGTGAAACCACGGACCAACCTTGGCCTCCCGCTCTACACCGATACGAAGTTCGACGACAGCCAGTGGGGCCCCGCCCAGGTGGTGCCCGCGGTGCGCCCGGCTTCCATGGCTGCAGTGCCCAGTGACGTCATGGACCGGCCCCTCGGCGCCTCGGTGCTGGCAGCGCCTCACTTTGCCCGGGAGCTGGTCGCGACCGCCATCATCGAGGTTCCCGAGGCGCCGAACGACGCGTGGCTGCGCGTCGCGGCATCTGGGCCGTACGCCGTGTTTCTCGACGGCCGGCTGATGACGTCGCTCCTCGAGCCGCTGGCGCCGCTCGGCCAGATCTCGCGGGCCCAACCGGTCGTGCTCACTCTGATCAACCTGAGCGCCTTCGTCCACTCCGGCGACAACGTCATCGCCGTGCACGTGAGCGCCAACCCGCTGGCAGCGGTCTACGTCGACGGCCGCGTGAACACGTCTGAAGGGCAGGTCCAGGTGGCGACGGGCGACATGTGGCGAGTCATCGGCCCGCCGTTCGGCAACGCGACCCTGCAACCACCCTCGTCGCCCGGCACGAACCTGGGACTCGCGGCCGGGGTCTGGCCCCAGGGAATCACGCGGACCGTCGGCACCTCGCGCGGCCTCGGCTTGCCGATGGGGCCCTCGCCTGAGGGCCGGGCGCTCGCCATCACCGGCCTGCTCCTCGCGTGGATTCTCACCGGATGGGCTTCGGCGCGTGCCGGACGCGTGCCGATCACGCGCGGCCTCGTGGCGGACGCGATGGGGCACCTCCCGGCCGGCTTCGCCATCGCGGCGACCGAGCAGATCGGCCGCCTGTCCAACGTGCTGCCGCCGTTTCCGCACACAGCGCTGATGCTCTGGCTGCTCATCGCGATCCTTGCAGCCGGCAGGGTCGTCGCTGCGGTGGCGGTCGCACGGCCGCGAGCCGTACGCGAACAGCTGCAGTCGTTGCCGACGCTGACGATCCCGCTGCGTGCCGAGGTCACGCAACGACTGGGGCGCGTGTATTTCGCGCTGCGAGAGCCGCTGGCGCGCCTGCGTGGCTGGTGGAACGTCGCCGTGGTCGGGGGGATCGCGGCGGTCTGCGGCGCCTCGGCGGCGTATGCGCTGAACTATCAGCCGGTCTGGCAGGACGAGCTGGCCAGCCTCGACGCAGGCCAGGCGATCCGCACCCACGTCATTCCGATGCTGCCGTCGACGATGGTGTACTGGAAGGGCGAGCTCTACAGCGCTCTCCTCGCGGTGATCGGAGCCGCCACAAGCGACAACGTCGTGTCGCTGCGGGCCATCAGTGTCTTCTGGTACGTCGCCACCATCATCGCGTTCGCGTTTCTGTTGATGCCGATCGTGCTTCCACGCCGGCGGATGCTTCAGGTTGTGGTCACCCTGCTGTTCGCGATCGCGCCGGCTGAGCTGCTGTGGTCGCGGGACATGCGCATGTATCAGATGGCTCAGTTCTTCTTCGTCGTCTTTCTCGCGCTTTTCTATCACGCGATGAAGCGGCCACGCACCCGGCTGATCGCGGCGAGTGCCGCCGCGCTGGTGCTGATGTACCTTTCGCACGAGGAGACCTTCGTCTTCCTGCCCGCCGTTCCCATCGTCTTCCTGGTGGCGATGCGCGGGCGCTGGATCAGGGACTGGCGATGGTTGGTGTTCGGCGGAGCCGCCGTCGTTCTCATCGGCGGTCAGTACGCACTGGCCACGCTGAGCCACCCACCCTACTTCGGGTTCGACACGAGCAACAAGCCGCTCATCCAGTACGACCCGAGCAACTCCTTCTTCTACCTCGACACCGTGTATTTCGCCCCGCTGACGACGGCAGGATCGCTGGCGATCATCAGCACGCTGGCGCTGCTCGGGAGCATCGCCGGCGCCGTGCGCCGAAGCTGGCCTCGCCTGTATCTGTCCGCCTTCCTGTGGATCGCGGTGATCTCGCTGAGCGTGATCTTCTCGCCGAAGATCGGTCGGTACACCTTCGTCACCCTCCCCGTCCTCTTCGCACTCGCCGGCGCCGGAGCCGCTGACATCGTCGACGCAGTTCGCCGGTCGGTGTCGACGCTGGCACGGCACGAGCGGCGCGCGCTGCAGGGGTTGATCTCAGCAGGCGTCGTGGCAGCCTTCGCCTGGCTGGTGTTGACGCAGGCCACGAGCACACGTGACTACGGGCTGGCCGTGGCGCGGATCACGGGCGCGCCGATGGTGCAGGGGCACACCGACTACGGCATCGTCGGCGACTACGTACGCGCGCACCAGCGACCCGGTGACATCCTGATAAGCCTCGCCCCGCCCAACCTCGTCGGTTTTTACGTCGGCCGCGCGCCTGACGACATCATCGCGACCAGCCGGAACAAGATGCTCTACCTGATGGAGGTCGACCGCGAGGCGGTCGACACGACGTTCGGCGCGCACGCGATCCTGGACGCGAACGACCTCCAGCAGGTGATGCAGGCCCATCGCCGCATATGGATCGTCACCGACCAGGGCACGTACTTCAACAGTGTGAGCCCCGACATCACCCAGCTGATCCAGAGCCAGTTCGACGAGGTCGCCGAGGGCGCCGCCTCCGCGGTCTATTTCCGCGACGCTTGAGGCGCTACGTCACCATCGTCGAGTTTGAGGTTCCGCTCAGGCCCTCCCCTGTCACCGTGACCGACTCGGGCCCGGGGGTGTAGAACGTCACCGAGAATGAGGCCTGACCGGCGCTGAGTGTCACGCTCTGGGGGTAGCTTCCCTGCACGTTGGACATCGGGTCCGACGTGGAAACGGTCAGCGCCGAACTGTCCGCGCCGGCGGCGTTGCCGTAGGCGTCTTCAGCACGGACGACGGCCCTGTCGGTTGCGTAGGGCGGGATTGTTGCCGGTGCGTACGAGGAGCTCGACGGCAGCGAGACGAGCAGCTGGCTGGTCGGCGCCGAGTGGACCACGAAGGCCGCCGACGCACCGCTGATTGTGCCGTCGGTGACGTGGAGCGACGTGGTCTCCGCGTCATAGAGCGTGATCGACCCGACTCCCACACCATGCGTGAACGACATCGAGACCGGATACACAGGCGCGGTGTTGTTCGGCGAACGGCTGGGGCCTGTCCAGGTCAGTGACGACGCGCCATAACCGGTGGCGGTGTTCCCGTAGGGATCGACCGCGGTGACTCTCTCCGCAAAGGTGGATCCCGCCGCCTGTCCACCGGGATTGCTGAGGATGAACGCGGTCGCCGGCGCGGCGATCACGGTCATGCCCAAGGGGGTGCCGGTGATCTGCCCCTGGCTTGCGCTGAGCGTCGTGCGCTGCGCGTCGTAGAGCGTGATCGAGGCGTGGCCCGCCCCACCCGCGAATGCCACCGACGCCGGAAACGACGGCGCATGGTTGCCGGGCGACGCACTGGGGCCGGACCAGCTGACGCCCTGGCTGCCTGTGTAGCCGGTCGCGACGTTGGCGTACGGATCGAATGCGGTGATGCCCACCGTGAACCCCACGCCCGCGGTCGCCGTGCTGGGAGCAGACAGCGCAAAGGTGGAAGCGTTGGCGGGGTTGACGGTGAAGGCCGCCGACACGCCGCTCACGCGCCCGTCGCTCACACGCAGAGCCGCGGTCTGAGCGTCGTACAACGTGATCGATCCGGTCGCGACACCGTCCGTGAACGACACTGATACGGGGTACACCGGGGCGGTATTGTTCGGCGAGCTGCTCGGCCCCGACCACGTCAGCGACGGCGTGCCCGCGTAGCTCGTCGCGGCGTTGCCGTACGCGTCGATCGCGGTCACCGCCTCAGCGAACGTCGATCCCGCGGTCTGCGTGCCGGGGCTGCGCAGCGAGAACGCGCGTGCAGCGGCGGCGCTCACCGTGAACATCGGCGACGCACCCGTCAGTGTCCCGTCGCTGACGGTGAGGACCGTGCTCTGCGCGTCGAACAGCGTGATGGACGCGGTGGCGACACCGTTTGCGACGGACGCAGGCGAAAACGAGGGAGCAGCCCCTGACGGGGAGGTGCTCGGCCCCGCAAATCGGGGTGTGCCCGCGTACCCGGACGCGGTGTTGCCGTACGCATCGACCGCGGTGACGGCTTCGCTGAACGCCTTGCCCGCGACCTGTATCCCTGGGTTTGCGACTGAGAAGTGCCTGGCCGCAGCTGGACCGACGCTGAAGCCGGCGGTCGTCCCGGTGACCCCACCTTGCGTCGCGGTCAGCGTCGTGGTTCCGGCGGCGACCAGCGTGATCGACGCCGCGCCGGCACCGTTGGTGAAGCCGACCGACGATGGGTAGCGGGGCGACGTGTTGTTCGGCGAGTTGCTGGGGCCGGACCACGCGATCGCCTTGCTGCCGGAGTAGGTGGTGACCGGGTTCCCGTAGTTGTCCATCGCCTTCACTGTTTCGGTGAAGGCGACGCCCGCCGTCGGCGATTGCGGTGTCGCCAGGACGAATTTGACATTGACGTTGGGCGCGCTGACGGTGATTGCGGCCGAGGTCCCGGTGGCAACGCCGTCGGTGACCCTGAGCGACGTGGTCTGCGCATCGACGAGCGTGATCGACACCGTGGCCGCGCCTCCCGTGAAACTCACAGGATTCGGCGGGAACACCGGCTGCGTGCCTGTCGGCGACGGGCTCGGCCCGGACCACGTCAGGTTCTTGTTGCCGGCGTACGACGCGACGTTGCCGTACCTGTCGAGCGCCTTGACGGTTGCGCTGAAGGGCCGGCCGGCGAGCTGCGCGCCAGCGCCGGTCACCGTGAACGTGCTCTCCACCCCACCGAGTACGGTCAACCCGGCGAGCGTGCCGGAGATACCGGCCTGGTTGACGGTGAGCGATGTGGTCTGCGCGTCAACCAGCGTGATCGACGCTTTCGCGACACCGTTGCCGAACGTCACGGGATTGGCCGGGTAGGTTGGGAAGCTCCCGTTGGGCGACCTGCTCGGCCCCGACCAGCTGAGCGTCTTGCTTCCCGAGTACGTGGTCGCGGTGTTGTTGTGCGAGTCGACGGCGGTGACCGTTTCGGAGAACGCCTTGCCCGCCGAGGGCGCGGGCGGGATGCTCAGCACGAAGCGGAGCGACGACCCTCCCGGCAAGGTGCAGCTCCACGGATACGGCTGGCAAGCGCTTGCTTCGGCTGACTCGGGGAGGTACTGGCAGTGGGAACTAGCCGTTCCGGTCAGGTGATCGTCGGCGTCGGAATCGCCATCGCAGCTGCCTGAGCCGAGACCGAAGTCGTGAAACACGATGGGGTCGCTCGCCGTGCCCGCGAACGTGCCGCCGTTCGGGTACGTGACCACGCTGCCGTCGGGGTCCGCGTTCGTCGTACTCGCTGCGACGTTGCCACTGCCGTCGATGCTGAAGTCCGCGGTTTCCGATCGGCACGCGCTCCCCGCGTTGCACGGTGCATACCCAAGCGGATTGCCGCTGTTCGGTGGCGGCGTCGCGGTCTGACGGATCTGGAAGCTGTCATTGGGCGGGAGGCCGGTCACCAGGACGCAGCCGTTGGTGGCCGACGAGCAGTCGCCGCGCTGTACCGGGCAGCCACCCGAGCCGACAGACGTCAATCCGGTCGACGGCGTCGTGACGGTGAGGTTGATCGACAGCGAGCTGTCGGTGACGTTGAACTTCGATCCGCCCAGCGTGTGCTTGCACGAGTCGAGCGTCTGAATCCAGACCGACGTGCTCGCGGCGTGTGCCGGAACGACGTCGTGTCCCAAACAGAATGCCACCGCAAGACCGATTCCGAGCGCGGCCACCGGTGTGCGGAGCCGCCTGATCGATCGCCTTCCCGTCACGTCAGTCCTCCGAACGGAATCCCTCTGTGCGCGTGCCAAGACGGACTCGTGCTGCACCCGCACGCCCGGATGCGAATCTGGCCACTGCAAAAACCCCGCGGCTAACTACCGGCGATGTGGCCGTGAGCCCCCTTGACAACGCCGTCCTGTTGGGCACGGGATACTACACGAACCAGGAGGGCGTTTGGGACGCACCACGCGGCGCGCCGGCGAGTTCGCAGCGAACGCGCAACTAGACGATCGTGGTGCGCTCGTCCGTTGCTTCGAGGAGTTCCTTCACAGTCTTCACAAAGCGTGTGGCCGGCAGGCCGTCATTGATGCGGTGATCGAATGACAGGCCGAGATTCATGACCGGCCTGATCGCGATTGCGTCGCCCTCGACAACCACCGGGCGCTTGATGATCGCGTCCATCGTCATGATCGCGGCTTGCGGTTGATTGATGATCGCCTGGGTCATCACCGCGCCGAGCGCTCCGGTGTTGTTGAGCGTGAACGTACCGCCCTGGATCTCATCGAGCTTCAGATGGTTGGTTCGGGCGCGCTCGCCGAGATCGGCCATCGTCGTCGCGAGGCCGGCGATGCTGAGGCGATCAGCATTCCGCACGACCGGCACGACAAGATTGTCCGGGAGGGCGACGGCGATGCCGAGATGGATGTCGCGCTTGAGCACGATGCCCTCGTCACTCCACGACGCGTTGAGCGTGGGATGCAGCCGCAGCGCTTCGCACACGGCACGAGCGACGAACGGCAGGTAGGTGAGCTTCACCCCATAGCGCCGCTCGAACTCCGCACGCCCACGATCGCGCACATGTGACACCGCCGACATGTCCACCTCCATGAGCACCCACGCGTGCGGTGAGGTGTGACGGCTGCGCACCATGTGCTCCGCGATCGCGCGACGCGTCGTCGTGAGCGGCACGACGGTCTCGCCCTCGCCGGGCGCGAACGCAGGCATCGGCGCAGCCGCCGGTGCGGCCGGCGCTGCCGGTGACACCTGCGAAGGGGCCGTAGACTGAGGAGGCACCGCAGCAGGTGTCACCCGGGCGCCAGCACCAGCGACTGCGCCGCCGGCGTCGCGCCGTTGCACGTACTCGAGGACGTCCTTCTTCGTGACGCGCCCGCCGACGCCGCTGCCCTGCACCTGCGAGAGATCCACGGCGTGCTCGCGCACGAGCATGCGCACCGCAGGCGTGATGTGGTAGCTCGCGGCGCCGTTGCCGTCGGCCATCGCCGCCGCCACGGCGTCGGTCTGTTGCCGCGCGGCAATCTGCGGCTGCGGTTCGGCCGGTGCTGACGGAGGCACCTGCGAAGGGGCCGTAGACTGAGGAGGCGCCGCAGCAGGAGGAGTCGTCGGCGCTGCCGCTTCCACGTCTGTCTCGATGGTGCAGATCGGCTGGCCGACGGCGACGACCGCGCCCTCCGGCGCGATGAGCTCGCCCATGGTGCCGTCGGCGGGTGCGGGGATCTCGGCGTTCACCTTGTCGGTGATCACCTCGGCAATGGACTCGTACCGTCCGACGCGCTCACCGGGTTGCTTGAGCCAGCGCGCGATGGTTCCCTCGGTGACGCTCTCACCGAGCTGCGGCATCGTGACGGTCAGTGCCATGAGTCTGGACCTCGGATGTTCGCGGTGTTCAGTAGGCGGCGAGCCGGCGGAGCGACACCTCGACCTTGTCCGGCGTTACCAGGTAGAAGCGCTCCAGCGGCGGCGAGTACGGCATGGCGGGGATCTCCGGACCACCGAGGCGAGCGACCGGAGCGTCGAGGTACTCGAAGCACTCCTCGGCGATGATCGCCGCGACCTCGGATGCAACGCTGACGGCGAGGTTCGCCTCCTGCACGATCATCACCTTCCCGCATTTGCGCGCGCTGCCGACGATTGCGACGCGGTCCAGCGGGCGCAGTGAGCGAAGATCGACCACCTCGCAGGAGAAGCCGTCGGCGCCGAGCCGCTCCGCAGCCTCGAGTGAGACGTGCACCATCATTCCGTAGCTGAAGATCGCGATGTCCGAGCCTTCGCGCACGATCGCGGCGCGGTCGAGCGGCACGGTGTAGTCACCCTCGGGCACCTCACCCTTGATGGATCGATACGCCCGCTTGTGCTCGAAGTAGAGCACGGGATCCGGATCGCGGATGGCAGCGACGATCATCCCCTTGGCATCGTGCGGTGTGCTCGGCACCACGACGCGCAGGCCGGGAATGTGCGCGAACATCGCCTCGATCGACTGCGAGTGATAGAGCGCGCCGTGCACCCCGCCCCCGAACGGTGAGCGCACGACCATCGGTACGTTCCACGCGCCGTTGCTCCGGTAGCGCATCTTCGCCGCCTCGCTGACGATCTGATCCACCGCCGG
>Ga0307471_100000559_pt1 | contig 19170 bp, 16 predicted proteins | sample atmos_gasesAM3C__2_FD_204566 | JGI IMG/M metagenome (GOLD analysis project Ga0307471, IMG submission 204566) | Hardwood forest soil microbial communities from Morgan-Monroe State Forest, Indiana, United States - atmos_gasesAM3C_515 | ecosystem: Environmental > Terrestrial > Soil > Temperate...
ATCAAGATTTTTAACGATGAAGGGAAAAAGTACGCCAACGTCGAGATCCCATACGTGGAGAAATACAGTCAAGTGGAAGAGATACAGGGGAGGGCGATAGGAAGCGACGGCAAGGTAACAGCGTTCGCTGACCAGATTTATGACCGTGAGATTGTGAAGGCCAAGAAGTTCCGGTATCACGCGAAAGTCCTGACGCTGCCGAATGTGCAATCGGGAAGCGTGGTCGAGTACACATTCCGGATGCATTATAAGGAAAAAGTGCCAAGCCAATACCAGCACCCGCAGCAATACATCTTCGAGCGTGGGATGACGTATCCGGCGGCGGAATGGACCGTTCAACGGAATCTGTACCTGAAGCACGGGCACTTCACGCTACTGCCCGTGAAGGGAGCGCGGGTCGAGGAGTTCAGATTGGGGTTGCCGACGGGAGTATTGCTCCAAAGGTTAGGAGACGGCAGCCTGCAATTTGACGTGGATGATATAGCTGGTTTTGACGAAGAAGAGTACTCTCCGCCAGAGGAAAACTTGAAGGGCAGGATAAATCTGTATTATGCGGCTGGCTTTTACGGGTCGGAGAGCTACTGGAGGGGGCTCGCGGCCATGCGGGCCAAGGACTACGACGCATTCATTGGGGTGAAAAAGTCCAAGATAATTGACGGCGAAGTGGCGCGACTTGTGTCGCCGAATGACAGTGATGAAACGAAGCTGAAAAAGATCTACTCGAGAGTGCAGCATATTCGTGCCCTCGATTACGAAGAGTTGAAGACGGTAAGAGAACTGAAACAAGAACATTTGAAGGAAAACAAAAACGCAGAGGAGGTGCTCGAACGCGGCTACGCCTACGGCAACGAGATCAACTTACTATTCATTGCGATGGCTCGGGCCGCCGGATTCGAGGCTCACCCCGTATTAGTGAGTTCGCGAAGGCGCGGATTTTTCTTGAAAGACTATCCCAATCACGAGCAACTGGATGCCATGGCGGTTGTGGTGCGAACAAGTGGAAAAAACTACTTCCTGGATCCGCAGTCGCGTTACTGCCCTTTCGACCTCCTGCCCTGGACATTGACGAGTGCGGGCGGAGTCGTGGCGGACGTCCAGAATCCAAGAGTGGGAAATACACCGATACCGAAGAGCGAAGAAACGGTGTCGCGAACAGAGGGAACCTTGAAATTGAGCGAGGAGGGTTCTCTGAAGGGAACATTGCAAGTTTCCTACAGGGGACAGGGAGCACTCACAGAGCGACACTGGGCAATTGGGGAAGATGACACGAAGCGCCGGGAGCATCTGGAAGAATCGATGAAAAGTCTCCTGCCACCTAGCGCAACGGTGAAACTGCTGACGGTAGACGGCTGGGAAAAGACTGGGGAGCCGCTAAAGATTGCATACGAAATCGGAGTGCCAAACTACGCGACGACGGCAGGACGGCGGATGATATTCCCTCTGGGGGTGCTGCATACGATGGAGAAAAACCCCTTTCCTTCGCCGCGAAGAACGCATCCGGTGTACTTCGAATATCCGTATGAGATTTACGAGGACATAACAATTGAGTTGCCTACGGGGATGCAGGCCGAGAACTTGCTAGAGAACAGAAAGGTGGATCAAGGCAGCGTTACCTATGAATTTGCCGCGAAGAGTGAAGGAAACGCTCTCCGGGTCAAACGGGCGCGGCGACTCGGGGCATATTTGATCAGTGTGGAGCAGTACCCAAATCTGCTGATGTATTTTAATCAGGTGCTAGCAGGTGACGCACAGCAAGTGACGTTGCGAAAAGCAGAAGTAGCTGAGGCAAAGTAGGAACGATGTTCCCGGACTCTCATTGGCTGACGATCCAGCGGAACCTCCAACAAAGTGGGAAGACGGAAGCAGACAGTCGCAAGGTCCAAGGAAGGATTGTGCAACTTTAACGCCGCGGCTGCGTAGAATACAGATAGAGGCCTCCAGGCATGATCCGGCAGGTGCCGCTACGGGAACCCACCAGCGTGGCGTTGGAGACGATGCGCACGCACAAGATGCGCTCCTTTCTTATGCTCCTGGGAATTATCCTTTCGGTCTCCACGTTGATTGTTGTGATCGCCTTGATCTCCGGGGTCAATCGGTACATCGCGGACCGGGTTGCCAACCTGGGGTCCAACGTGTTTCTGGTGGCGCGCTTCCCCATCATTACGGATGTCGAGGAGTACGTAAAAGCGACGCGGCGCAACAAGAAAGTGACATGGGAGGACTACGTAGCGCTCCGGGATGAACTGAAAATGTCTTCGCGAGTGGGGGTGGAGGTGCGCGCGAGTGGAAAGTCGCGAGCAGGAGCGCAGAGCATTGAGGACACCAGTATTCGGGGCGTAAGTCCCAACATGGGGGAGATTGATGTCGAGGAACCGGCCCAGGGACGATACATTTCGAATGGCGATGATCAAAACCGCTCGATGACAGCCATGATCGGTGACGAACTGGCAACCAAGCTATTCCCAAACGTGGATCCGATCGGGCGCGAGATGCTCATTGATGGCCGCCCGTTTGTCGTGGTGGGCGTGGCCAAGCGCATCGGAACAGTGCTGGGCCAATCGCAGGATAATTTTGCGTACATTCCGATTCAAACGTTCACGAAGATTTACGGAGCCTATGAAGGATATTGGATAAACATCCAAGCGCGTGGGGCGGACACGATGCAGCAAGCACAAGATGAGGCCAGAGCGCTGATGAGGGCGCGACGCCATCTATCACCCAATGAAGCGGACAATTTCGGAATCATGGACTCGGCGACGCTGATGAATCTCTGGAAAAATCTCACGGGAGTAATTGCGACAGCGATGGTCGGTGTGGTGTCGGTATTTTTGGTGATCGGCGGCATCGTCATCATGAACGTCATGCTGGCCACGGTGACCGAGAGGACGCGGGAGATCGGGATTCGCAAGGCGTTAGGGGCGCGGAGGCGGGATATATTGCTGCAATTTCTTGTGGAAGCGGGAGTAATGGCAGCGGTTGGGGGAGCTACGGGTGTCGCGTTGGCTTACGCGATTTCCGGGCTGACCACGGCGACGACATCGGTGCCGATGCGTATTCCGATCGCAGCGGTCTTACTGGCAGAAATCATCTCGGCGGCAGTAGGAGTTTTCTTCGGAGTGTATCCCGCAAGAAAAGCTGCCGCGCTGCAGCCAATTGAAGCGCTGCGCCAGGAAATGTAGAAGGGCAAGGCGGAGAGGCATGCACATCGGCGAAAACATGCAAATGGCGCTCACAACCTTGCGCGAGAACAAGATGCGATCGTTCCTGACGGTCCTCGGAGTCGTCATTGGAATTACAGCGCTGCTCTCGGTGGTGTCCATCCTCGTGGGAGTTTATGCGGACGTTAACTCCTACCTGACCGACTATGGCCCGGAAACGCTGTTTATCATGCGATTTGATCCGGGAATTCATACCGGACGATTCACTCCTGAGGAACGCATGCGGCGGCCGCTTTCCCTGGAGGATGCCGAGGCCATTGAAGCAGAATGCCCAGCGGTACGCGCCGTAACCGTGAGTGTGTTCCCCCGGTTTCAATTTGACGAGGGCCCGCCACGACAACCCGCCAGCGCGCGTTATTTAAGCAAAGAAGTCTTCGGCATCGATTACAACGGGACGCTGCCTTCGAATGAGGAGGTGTTCAATTCACGGCCGAAAGCGGGGCGCTTTTTCAGCGAAGCGGAAAATTCTCATCGCGCGGACGTTGCGGTGATCGGACCGGACGTCGCGAAGACACTGTATCCGGACGGGGAGCCGCTTGGGAAACCGATCATTGTGAGCGGGGTATCGTACGAAGTCATTGGAGTGTTGGAGGCCCGCAAAGGAAACCTCGTCAAAGATCAATCGGCTGACAAGACGGTGATGGTTCCCTACCGCAGTTATCGCAAGCACAACCCGGAGGATGACGAACATTTGATTGGAGCGGTGGCGTACGCGGGGCGCATGTCTGAAGCGGATGACCAGATCCGCGGCGTGTTGCGGAGACGGAGAAGCGTGCCATTCGACAAGCCGGATAATTTCGGGATTTCCAGCGCGCAACAAATCGCAGACCAGTTTCGGCAAATCACGGCGTCGGTGGCACTGCTCATTTCGGTCATCAGCTCCATTGGGCTGCTGGTGGGAGGAGTGGGGGTGATGAACATCATGCTGATGTCGGTGACGCAGCGAACGAGAGAAATTGGCGTGCGCAAGGCGATTGGTGCGCGCCGCACGGACATTATCTGGCAATTCCTGACGGAAGCCGTGGTGTTGACCGGGGCTGGCGGAGTCATCGGAGTAATGCTAGGCGGGACCATCAGCCTGCTGATCAATTTGGCAGTGCCCAGTTTGCCTTCGTCCATTCCACTGTGGTCCATCGTGCTCGGAGTTGCTGTTTCGATGAGCGTGGGGTTGTTTTTCGGAATGTATCCCGCGATCAAGGCGGCACACCTCGATCCTATCGAAGCGCTGCGATACGAATAGTTCCTAGAGACAAAGAAGATTCGGATAGTAGATGTTGCCAGCACCGTTCGCAGACGGTGGCGCGATTGTTGTGATCGATAGGAACGCAAACTGGCTGTAGGCGCGTTGCGACACTGGTGGAAGGACGGAACGGAGATAGGCAGGCTAAGTTAGGCATTGCTCTTTTCCGTGAAGAGAAGCCAAGCTTGCGGAGCCTGCGAAGGACGGGATAGACTTCGCCAGAACATGGCCCATGGAGAATTGGAGAACGCAGGTGCCGGGACAGGGGGGGCCCTCGCGGGAAGTTGCTGGGATTTTGGGCTTTGATAGCGACGCAGTTTCAGGGGGCATTCAGCGACAGCGCGTTGAAGTGGCTGGTGAGTTTTCTGGTGCTCGAAACAAGCATATCCCGCGAGCAGCGGGATTTTCTGTTTGTACTGGTCGTGCCGATGGTGTTTGCGGTTCCCTTCCTGGTATTTTCGATTCCGGGCGGATATTCTGCCGACCGATTCAGCAAGCGTAGCGTAACCATCTGGACGAAGTTGCTGGAAGTGATGACCATGGGCGTGGCGACATACGCACTATGGCAGAACCGCCTGGGTCTTGCAGCGGTGGCGCTCTTTTTTGTGTGCACGCAAGGGGCAATCTTCGGACCTTCGAAATATGGATTACTGCCGGAATTGCTGCCGACCAGCAAACTAAGCTGGGGAAATGGCGTAATCGAATTGTGGACCCTGGTTGCGGCCATCGGCGGCACGCTTGCCGGTGGATTTTTTCTGGTTCCTGGGAGCGATCCTGTTGCTGAATATTGTGCTGTATGCGACAGACTTGTTGCAGGTGGATGAAGCGCACAGCAGTTACTTGTTGGCGGGATTGAGCTTAGGGATAGGAGTCGGAAGCTTTATCGCTGGTTATGCCTCGGGAAGAAAAATTGAGATGGGGATAATTCTCCCCGGACTGGCCGGAATTGTGCTGCTGCTGGGAGTGCTCAGTGTGCCCGGACTGTCGTATGAAGAAGTGCTTCTTTTCCTAGGAGTGTTGGGGGTGTGCGCGGGATTTTTTGTGGTGCCCGTGAATGCTTTGATCCAGAACCGGCCGCGCCCGGAGGTGAAAGGGAGAGTGCTCGGGGCATCGAATCTGCTGTCGTTTGGCGGCATTGCACTGCAACCGGTGGTGCAGTACGCGATGCTGCGGCTGGGACATCCGGACGCGGCCCGGGTCTTTCTGATTTATGCCGGGGCATGCTTCGTTATGGCGGTGGTGCTGGCGCGAATGTTGCCGGAGTTGTGGCCAAGCGCGCTGTACTGGACGCGACTGCGACAGAGGACTAGTCTATAGACCCTGACCGCCAGGGGCTGCGATAAACTGCGGCGGCGGTCATCCAGAAAACGATGGGCACAGGAAGCATAGTTACGGGCTCACACGGGGAGCACCGTGGCCTGATGTATTGGATGGAGCGCGTCTTACGCGAACTGGAGAAAGTGCGCACGGCCCCGGACCCGGACGCGGTGCATGATCTGCGCGTGGCGCAGCGGCGCTGCCGATCGGTGGCCGCCGTGATGGAGGAGGTGGACGCGGACCGGTCCTGGCGAGAAATGCGGAAGCTGGGACGGAAGCTGTTCCGGCAACTGGGAGGGTTGCGCGACGTCCAAGTACTCAAAGATTGGACAAAGAAACTGGGGGCGGAAGCGGATCCGGTGCGGACAAGACTTCTGGCCTTTTTCGAGCCCAGGGAGACGGAATTGAGGGAGGCAGCGTTGCAAATGGCCGCGGAGTTCGATGAAAAGGCCTGGAAGAAATTAACGCGGCGGTTGCAGCGACGGGCAAGAATGGTGCCACCGGATGGTCTCGCAGCGGAATGCCTGTCGCTGGAGCGGCTTGAAGCAGCGGAGAAATTGCACGCGGCAGCGTTACGGACGGAAAAACCAAGGCCTTGGCATGAGTTGCGAATCGGAGTGAAGCGCTTCCGGTATGCGGTGGAGAATCTGCTGCCGAATCGTTATGAGGTCTGGGGAGAGAATCTGAAGCGGGTGCAGGATTTGCTCGGCGACGTCCATGATCTTGACGTTCTGAGGGAAACAATTACGCAAACCGCCAATGAAGAGCCCGAAGCCGCCCGCAACACTTGGATAGAAAGGATCGCCAGTGAAAGGCTCGAGAGGATTGAGACCTATCGACAACTAACCCTGGGAAAAACGAGCTTGTGGCGCGAATGGCGACACGGACTACCTCGTGGAAAACGATTGGAGTCCGCAGCGATGGCACGACTGCGAGTGACTGCGCGTGTGCTGGACCGCAACCCGCGACGCACGGGGCAGCTTTCTCAGTTGGCTATGCGAATTTATGATGGATTGGCTCGGCGAGAGGCGGCACCCGTGTTTGCGGGGCCGGGTATGCGGAAAATAATGCTCGCGGCTGGGCGGCTGCGTGGAATCGGGACCAGTCTGGACGCGGATTCACCGCAAAAAGCGGCGAGAGATTTTCTGCGGGAAATGGCTTTGCCACCCGGTTGGCACCCAGCAGAATGGGAACTTCTCATTAATGTAGTGAGATACCACCGGGGCGACCAGCCGAAACTGAAACACAAGTCTTTCGCTCGATTGTCCGAAGAGGAGCAGAAGGCAGTCTGCGTGTTGGCAGGAGTGCTACGCCTGGCCCGCGTGTTGCGGAAGTGCGGATGCGCGTCGGCGGCCAGACTGCGCGTGGAGAAGTCCGTGGATGCCTGGATCGTTCAAGTTCCCGGACTGATAGATTCGGAAGAAACTGCGGCGCGACTGGCCGCCGGGAAGCATTTGCTGGAAAGCACGCTCGGGCAGCCATTGATTTTGAAGGCCGTGCCCGTGGCACCGAAGGTCGTAGAGTTGCCGAAGAAACAAGAGTTCTCGCCGACAGCGGCCGTGGCGTCGGATTAGAGTAAGTAGAGAACGAGTTGAAAGAAGATGGGCGTTACTTCCCAGCTTTGCGGAGAAGCTTGGGAGTAGCCAGCCAGACGAGTTCCCCGCTGGGTGGTACCAGACGCTTCAATTCAACGAGAGCAGCACCGGCTTTTTTAAGCGCGGTGACGTGATGCTTTGAGCCAATGGCTGTGGCGATGAGGTCATCGAGATGCGGCGCATGGCCGAAAACAAAGACCGCGGAGGCCTGCTTGTGCCTCGCAAGCTCGCGGAAAAGTTGCAGAGGTTCCGCGCCTGGCAGCAGCAGGTCAGTGCGGGCAATCTTGTGCTTCGAATATTCGAGCGCCTCAGCAAAGATCTCCGCGGTCTGGTAAGCGCGCAAGTAGGTGCTGGAAAGCATCAGGTCGGGAACCGCGCCGATTTGCGCGACACCCTTGGCCACCTGCCTGGTCTTTTCCATGCCCTCCTCGGTAAGAAAGCGCTCGGGGTCCTGCGGACACTTAGGATCTTCGCGATCAATGGCGATGCCGTGGCGAACGATGTACAACTGCATCCGACGGAGTCCTCCTGGAATTCATTCTACTGAAGGCCATGTCAACGTTGTGTAACAAGGGGGGACCGGTGTGTGAATTGGTAAGCAGGAAAGAGTAGATTGGGCCGCACTTTTTGAAGCCAGAAATTAGTTGCACGCCAGCCTCGAAACCGGCGTGTGGATAAACCAAACGTGAGGGTAGCGAAACGGATCAGGCGAACTCGGGCTGCCGGAAGAAGAGTTGGACGTGGAACTCTCTTTCGAATAGGTCGGTGCTGCGTTCGGCGTCACGCAGATCTTCCGTAACATCGCCGCGAGCGTGGACGCGGAGAGTCACGGCGTCGCGTTGGAACGACGAACGAAGAGACTGGATCCGCTGGCGGTGAGAATGGTCCAGGCCCTCGGCGATGCGCAGGATGGAGGCCAGGCGGCGGGCGACGCGCTGGTCATTGCTATTCAGCGAGGAGTAAGCGGGGTGATGACGCTCGGGTTCGGCCTTGCGATTATGGTAGCGAACCAGAGCCGCAACGATAGCGCGGTCGCGGCCATCGAGACCGGGGATGTCACCATTGAGAGCGAGATATTCGCCATGTTTATGGTGAGCACGATGGCTGATGCGATGACCAACATCATGCAAAAGCGCGCCGGCTTCAAGTTGAATGCGCGCCTGGGGTGACAGATGGTGAATAGCCTGGAGCTGATCAAAGAGCATGAGGCTCAGCTCGCGAACGTGTTCGGCATGCTGCTGGTCGTATTCAAGCCTGCGGCCAAAACTGCGTGTGGCGAGGAGTACCTGGCGGGCTTCGGTACTGTAGCGGTGGGGCTCTTTGCGAGAGAAGGCGTCGTGGGCAATCTCCTGAAGGAGGCCTTCGCGAAGGCCAACACTGGGGATACTGAAGCGCCGGACATTGAGGTAGCGTGCAACGGTAAGAAAAATGATGGCGGCGATGCCCATGACATCGGCGCGGTCGCGGCGGACACCGTAGGCTTTCATGCGCTCCCGAATGTCGCGTTGGAGGATGCTGGGAAGCCGCTCGCGAAGAAGCGCGACTTCCAGTGAAGGTAAACCATCGCGACGAGGGCCGGGGGCAACGTTGGCCAGCGTCTCGGCGTTCCCGCCCAGGGCAACCGCAACCTCGTCGGACAGATTGAGGCGGTTGGGGATGCGTGATTCGAGGAGCGCACGAACGTATCGCCGCACCTGCTCGGCTTGCACGGAACGAATGACGCCCGGGAGATTGAGCGTAGTCATCAGGCGGACCGTGCCGATGGGGAGCTGTGCGCCTTGCACCAAGGCATGATCGCGGAGAATGCTGAGTTCCAGGCTGCCGCCGCCGAGATCAACAATACAGCGCGGCTGGGCTTCCGGGCCCATCGCGGAAAGTGCAGCGACACGGCCGAGGCGGGATTCTTCCTTGGCACTGATTACTTCAAGAATTATCCCGGCGGCTTTCCTGACGCGGCGAACAAGAGAACGGCTGTTGAGCGCCTCGCGTGTGGCGCTGGTAGCCACGGCACGATATTTGGTCACCCCGAATTCGTCCATGATTTCTCGCAGATGGCGGAAGGCTTTTGCCCCCTTCTTAATAATTTCCGCGCTGAAGCGGTGGCGGACAAATACGCCTTCCCCCAGCCGGACAGGGTAGCGTTCGGTGTGAAGCGGTTCAATATCGAGGGCAGAATAGGCGCGGGCCACAGACAAGCGAACGGCGTTGGAGCCAGCGTCGATGGCGGCGATATGGACCGGGTCGGGCATCAGGACCTTTATCGCCAGAGATGAGCGAGAGCCGAAGAGGGAGTGAATTTGGAGGAGCGAATACCAAGCTGTTCGCCAATCCGCTGGCGGAGCTGTTTGTTGACGGTGGAGACGCTAGCTTCCCCATCGAGTTCGATGAAGGAGTTCTTCTTGGCCATGACTTCAAATTCGCGCTTGATCATGGTCTGGTAGCGGACGAATGACCAGTAGAGGTCGTGAGAGAGAGACATGTCACGGCCGGCTTCCCAGTAGCTGATGGCCTGGGCTTTCTTGAATTCGCGGGCAAAGGCGGTTTCCGGGCGAACGTTGAGCCAAAAAGTGAGATGGGGGCGAAGGGCCATGGCGTAGAGACCAGTGAGGTAATCGCGATTGATGCCGCGAACGGCGGCACGGGCAATGAGGGTGAAGATGAAACGGTCGGCGAGGACAACAGTGCCAGACCGAAGCGCCGGAACGATGCGGTGTTCGAGCTGATCGAAGAAATCAGTTGCGTACATCAAGGCGAGAGTCAGTCGGGTGACGGCGTTTTTCGCGAGGAGTTCGTCAATGTCACGCCCCACAAGATTGGAGCGGCGAAGTCCGCTGGTCTGTACAGCAAAACCTTCGGATTCAAGCCATTCCTGAAGGAGGGCGATCTGGGTGGAACGGCCAGAGCCGTCTAAGCCCTCAACGACGATCATGGTGCCGTTGAGCTCGCCGGGATCAAGGCCGACAAGGGGTTCACCATAAAAGAATTGAGAATCTTCCTGTTCGGGAGAGGCGGGTTTAGCAGCGGGGGCAGACTCCGGAGGGATCACGGGGCTAGTAAGGCTATCCTTTTCGCGGTCGGGCATGGCTATTCGGCTTCCTGAGAGCGCGGAGCAAAGCGCTTGAGATCGATTCTGGAGGCCACGATGTCGCGCATCTGCTTTTGCAATTTGTTGACGGGCAGAGTGCCGTCGAGTACGACGAAATTATCGGTGTCCACCATCTTGTCGTACTCCTCGAGGATGCGCGCCTGGAAAAGCTTGAAGCTTTCGGCGCGGTCGTAGGACAAGCCAAGGTCCATGCCGGCCTCGTAAAATTTGAGTTTGGGGCGGCCGCTGAGGATGCGGTGGACAGCAACATCGAGAGGAGCGCGAAAATAGAAAGTGATGTCGGGAACGGGAGCGAAACGGTAGAGATTGCGCAGCCAGCGGTGCGAGCAACCACGAGCCGCATCGCGGGCAAAGGCAGTGTAAATATAGCGATCGGCAAGCACGAGGTAATCGCCCTGAAGCAGGGGCATGATCTGGCGTTCGCAGCGATCGGCAAAATCCGAGGCGTGCAGCAAAGAGAAAGTGGTGGGGGTAAGCAAGCGCTTTTGTTTGCCACGCCGCGTAGCGGATCTGACGAGAGGGGAGGAATTCCACTCCGTAAAGTGCAGGCGATAGCCGCCGATTTCGAGCCAGCGTTTCAGCAGATAGAGCTGCGTGCTCTTGCCGGAACCGTCCGTGCCCTCGACAACAATGAGTGCGCCGGGATAAGCGCGGCTGGGGACAGGGCGACCAGGCTGCGGAAGAGTAGTTTTTGCAGCTTCGGAACGAGCTGGTTTGAGCGCCGTGTCTTGGATTTCCAAGGGCTGGAATGATTGCTGCAATCCAGAATATTGAGGATAGTCTGCCATTGTGAATGGTTTATTAAAACACAAGGCGGACGCGCGAGGCAAAACGGGGCTGGCTAAAGAAAAGGGCCCGCCCCGTAGCACCATCCGGGGCGCCAAGCACGCGCCACAGGCCCCGGTGTGGGGGGTAGAAGGTTTCTGTTATAGGGGAGACTGCTTTGACTCTTTGGCCGCGAAAAGGCCTTCGGAAAATGTTCAGTTACTCCACTCTTCCGGGGCGGAGAGCTCATCGAGCATTTCGTCGTAGGACTCCATGGCTTCGTCAATGAGCGGGTGGGCGGTTTCGAGAGCGGCCATTAGGTTATTGCGGTACTCGGCGGCGTTGCCGGGCTCATCAATCAGTGTGCGCCGGATGGCGGCGACTTCCGTTACGAGCGCGGTGAGCCTGGCTTTTTACCTCACCAATAGTAACTTCCAACGTGGCCTGAAGATATTGGGGGTTGGAGGACCGAAGCGCCGAGCGAGACATTTCGATTTCCCTTCTGGTCTGATTCTGCCCGAGAACAAGACCGGGCCGCCCATACACATAGAGTAAATAGGAAGAAAAGTATAAGCGAACCTTGCGAGGGTAGTATCGTTGAAGGGGAAGGGGGCTTCTGTGAGCGTCGTCATGTACCATTGTGACCCCCGTCACAGAGCCCAGAAAACTGTCATCCTTTCCCGAGGCTGAAATCCTACTGGCTTGGACTCCAGTTGTGAGCTATTCCCTCAGAAGAAAGTGAGTTTGATACTAAGGAACTTTTTGGGATTCTTTCGGAATTCGGCGATAAGCGTGCGCATGTCGCCGGTGAGGCCGGTGATATTGTCATAGAGTTGGGGGTCGGAGAATAGTTTGCCTACCGTATTGTTGTTTTGATTGAGTTTGGAAGTGGCTTCGGCCAGATTGCTGCTGGTATCGCGAAGCTTGTTGTAAAGAGTCTCATCGGTAGCGAGTTTGCCGAAGGTTCCCTTCCCGGCGCGAATGTCGCCGAGGACAGCATTACCGTTGGCAAGGGCATCCTTGGCTTGATCGTAGAGGGTTGGGTCGTAGAGTAGCTTACCCATGGTGCCCTTCTGGGAGCGAAGATCGGCAAGGATGGTGTTGAGCTGATCGACGGCTTTGTCGACTTTCGTGACGGTCTCATCGGTCATCAGCAGTTTGCCCACGGTTCCCTGGCCGGACTGGACGTTAGCGACGATAACGTCGCCTTTGGCGAGGATGCTGTTGAGGTGATTATAGGCTTGCTCGTCGGTCAACAACTTGCCAAGCGTGCCCTTCCCTTCTTGAACGTCCTGAATGATGTCCTGGGCTTGCTCCGTGAGAGCTCGAAGGTTTGCAAGAACGTCGGCGCTACGTTCGACAACTTCCTTAATGGCCTTTTCCTCCGTGCCGGGAACAGCCTGACCTTCCTTGACGGGAACGCCGGTAAGGCCGCGAGTGAGGTTAACGTAGCGGTTACCGAGCAAGCCTTCCGTGACGAGGCTGGCGGCCGAGTCAGTAAGCACATCGTTCTGATATTTGCGGTCAAGGCGCATAACGACTTCGATGTTGTGCATATGATCGAGCGGCTTGCCCTGCTGGCGAGGGACAATTTGAATCTGATCCACATTGCCGATTTCAACGCCGTCGAGGCGGACAGGTGCACCAGTGGCAAGGCCCGAGACTTCTGGAAGATAAGTCTTAATGCGGTATTTGGGGCCGAATACGCCAGCGCCAGTCACATAGAAAATACCAACGGCCAGAACTAAAAGGCCGACGAGAACGAACAGACCCACGCGCAATTCCGACCAGGTCAATTGTTTGCGCTGCGCCATTCGGTAGCTCCTCCGTGCCGAAGCGAAGGCAAGTGCTGTGACAACTATACAGGAACTAAATCAAAAATCGTCGTAGATAGGGATCGCTGGAATCGAGAATCTCCTCGGGTCTGCCTTCGAAATAGATGCGGCCATCGCGGAGAACGAGGAAGCGCGTAATGGCAGCATGAGACTTTTCGCGCGCTGTGCCGCGGTGGACATGGCGAGTAGCTTGATCGAAATGAAAATTGGCGAGGGCAAAGCCGTCCTGGAGGCGGTGGGTAGCAAGGAGGGCGGTAACGCCATAAACATCGCGCAAGCGAAGGATGAGGGTAATGATGGTTTGTGAGGTGATGGGGTCGAGGCCAGCCGTGGGGGAATCATAAAGAACGATAGGCGGCCGGTTGACGAGTGCACGAGCGATGGAGACACGCCGACGCATGCCGCCGGAAAGTTCGCTGGGCAACATGTCCATGGTGTGGGCAAGTTCGACGAAATCGAGGATTTCACGGACGCGCGGTTCGATCTCGTCCTCGTTCACGCGATCTTCGCGGAGACGGTAGGCCACGTTCTCACCGACTGTGAGCGAGTCGAAGAGCGCACCCTCCTGAAAGACGAAACCAACCTTGCGGCGAAAATCGAGAAGGTCATGTTCGGACATGGAGGAAACCTGTTTTCCCAAAGCCTTGACGCTTCCGGAATCGGGACGGAGCAGACCGGCCGCAAGTTTAAGGGTGAGGGTCTTGCCGGTCCCCGTTTCACCGAGAAGGACGAGCGTTTCGCGCTCTCGAGTGGAGAAGGATACGCCGCGAAGAATTTCGCCTTCAGCAAAACCGATGCGGACATTGTCGAAGGCGATGGCCGCATCGTCAGCGATTTGCGAGGCGACAGCAGATCGGCTTGGCAATCCATCCATAGGGAGTATCAGAAAACCTTGTCCGCCAGGAACAGAGCAATTTTGGTGAGAAAGGTGTCCGCGACGATGATCAAAACGGAGGAGACCACAACGGCCTGGGTCGTGGCACGCCCAACTCCTTGCGTCCCGCCACGAACATTGAGGCCCTGATAGCAGCCGACAGTAGCAAGAATAAAACCGAAGACGACAGACTTCGAGAAGCCCTGCATGATATCCGAAAACTCCAAGATGGCGATGGCTCGCTGCCAGAAAGTGGTCGCGCTGAGCCGAAGGGAGAGAACGCTGGCGACCATGCCACCGACGAGACCGATGAAGACAGAGATAGTGGTCAAGAGCGGGACGGTAATGAGGGTGGCGAGGACCCGCGGAGAGACGAGCTTGCGGCTAGGATCGGTGCCCATCGCACGCATGGCGTCTACCTGTTCCGTGACCAGCATGGAGCCAAGTTCCGAGGCGATGCCAGAGGCGCAGCGGCCAGCGACGAGGAGCCCGGTGATGGTCGGGCCAAGTTCACGAACAAGGGCAATCGAGACGACATCGCCGGTGAGTGAGGTCTGGCCAAAGCGCTCGAATTGCGCGCCGGTCTGCAGCACCATTACGGCACCGATAAAGAAGCCAGAGAGCAGAACGATGGGTAAGGAACCTACGCCAATGTCGTCCATCTGGGCGACGGTGTCCTGCATGTAGCGAGGTTTGGTGACCAGATTGGTGAGCGATCGGAGAGAAAGTTTAGAGTACTCCTGAACCTTAAAGACGCTGACCTTGGCGGCGTCCAAGAGAACTTCCCGGACCGAAGGGGTTTGGGGCCCGCTGGCTTGCGGCTGCGCTACGGAAAGTGGGGTTTCGGCCACGAGTGTCTCGTCAAGAACTGCGAAGAGAGCCTAACCGCGTATGGAGGGGGCGTCAAGACGTTCCGAGGAACTAAAGATTGGAGTTGGTCGCGCTGGACGGGGAGGGCCGGTGGCCGATACACTGAATGTTTATGCTGCGATTTTATACGGCGGGGGAGTCGCACGGGCAGGCGCTGCTGGCCTTTTTGTCGGGGCTGCCCGCAGGATTGCCTGTTGACCTGGCCGCAGTCAACCACGATTTGCACCGGCGGCAACTCGGTTACGGGCGCGGGGGCCGGCAGAAGATTGAGAAAGATTGCGCGGATGTATTCGCGGGCGTGCGGCACGGAAAGACGATTGGCGCACCGATTGCGCTGCGAATTGAGAATCGCGACTGGGCGAATTGGGAGAAAATCCTTCCGGTGGAGGATTCGGACGCCCCGGAAGCAGCTTCACGGAAGCTGGTGGCACCGCGACCAGGACACGCGGACCTGGCAGGATCGCAAAAATTTAATTTTCATGATGCGCGGTATGTGCTGGAGCGGGCTTCGGCGCGAGAGACGGCGGCGCGAGTCGCCGCGGGAGCCTTCGCGAAATTGTTGTTAAAGGAATTTGGAACCGAGATTGCCAGCCATGTCATTCAAGTGGGGCACGTGAAACTGGAACGCACCGCGACGTGGGAAGAGATTCGCGGCGTGTGCATCAACTTGGAATCGCCGTTGCGGTGCGTGGATGCGTCAGCCCAGGAAAGAATGAAGACCGAAGTAGATGCGGCGTTGAAGGCGGGCGACACCGTCGGAGGCGTATTTGAGATTGTGGCTCACCATGTGCCCGTAGGGCTTGGCTCGCACGTGCAGTGGGATGAAAAGCTGGACGGTCGGCTGGCACAGGCGCTGATGAGCGTGCAAGCCGTGAAGGCGGTCGAGATCGGAGCAGGGATTCTGGCGGCGGGCTCCTACGGCAGCGAAGTGATGGACGAGATTTCGTACGACAAGGCCGCACGAAGATTTAAGCGTGCATCGAACAGGGCGGGCGGACTTGAGGGCGGGATCACGAATGGAGAGGACCTGGTAATTCGCGGATTCCTGAAGCCAATTTCGACGCTGCGGCGCGCGCTGGGGACAGCCGACATGGTAACGAAAGAGCCAGTGCAAGCGGCGTATGAGCGCTCTGACTGGTGCGTGGTACCGGCCGGAGGCGTTGCCGGGGAAGCGATGGTGGCACTTGTGCTGGCCGATGCTTTTCTGCAAAAATTTGGAGGAGATTCGCTCGCCGAGATGCGGCGGAATTTCGAAGGCTATGCCCGACAAATCGACGAGTTCTGAGAAGATGACCACCGCGGCAGAGTCGGCGGCCACTGAGAGCCCCGCGCGCAAGATCTACAAGATCGTGAAATTCGGTGACCCTGTTCTGGAGAAGCAGGGAGCGACGATCCAACAATTTGATGCCGAAGTCGAGCGACTAGCCGAGGATATGTTTGCGACGATGTACGCGGCTCAGGGCGTCGGGCTGGCCGCACCGCAGGTGGGGAAGAGTCTGCGGCTTGCGGTCGTGGATGTAACCAGCGGAAAAAACCCCGAAGCAAAAATTGTGCTGGTGAATCCGGAGATTATTCACGCCGAGGGCGAAGTGCGTGAAGAAGAAGGATGCCTCTCGATTCCGGGATTTCGCGGCTATGTGATACGGCCACAATTTGTAACCGTGCGGGCACAAAATACGAAAGGTGAAACGTTTGAGATTCGCGGAGAAAACTTACTGGCGCGTGCCTTTTGCCATGAGATCGATCATTTGAACGGGGTATTGTTTCTGCAGCATTTGAGCATGTTGAAGCGTGACTTGATTAAACGGAAGATCAAGAAATTGCGGAAAGAAGGCGAGTGGTAGTTCCAGCGCCTACGCGGCTGAGGCCCCGATGAGCCGATTGCGGCTGGTGTTTTGCGGCACGCCCCAGTTCGCTGTTCCTTCCCTGAAGCATCTCCTTGAGCAACCTGAATTTGCAGTGCAAGGCGTTTTCACGCAACCCGACCGGCCACGCGGCCGGGGGCAGGAGATTAGCTTTTCTCCGGTGAAAGAAGTCGCTCTGCAAACCAGAATTCCGGTATGGCAACCGACGAAGGTGCGCCTGCCCGAAGTCGAAGAACAGCTGCGCGGATTAGCGCCCGATGTCATCGTGATTATTGCGTATGGACAGATCATCCCGGCGCGATTGCTGACCATTCCCAAGCTTGGCTGGATCAATCTGCACGCTTCCCTGCTTCCGAAGTATCGCGGCGCCGCACCGATTCATTGGGCGATCGCGAAGGGCGAAACGCGCACGGGAAATACAACGATGCGGATCGACGCGGGAATGGATACGGGAGAGATTCTGCTGCAACAGGAACTGCCGATCGGCCCTGACGAGACGGAGCCGGAAGTGGCCTCCCGCTTGTCGGAAGCTGGAGCACCACTGATGGCGGATACGCTGCGGGGACTTGCGGCGGGAAAGATTCAGCCGCGAGCGCAGGATCACGAGGCAGCAAGCCTTGCGCCAATTCTGAAGCGGGAAGACGGCAGAATCGATTGGGCACGGCCAGCGCAGGAAATCTACAACAGGATGCGGGGATTCGCGCCGTGGCCAGGAGCGTGTACGGAGTTTCGGGGGCAGACCTGTCACATCTGGGGCAAGCCGGTGGCCGGCGATTGGACTGACGCCGCCCCGGGAACACTTCTCGCAGTTCGAGGCGGGTTGCAGGTGGCTTGCGGACTGGGCAGCTTATTGGAACTGACTTCTGTCAAACTGGAAGGGCGCAAACAGATTTCGGCGGTGGAATTTGCAAACGGTGCGCGGCTGCAGCCGGGTGAACGATTGGGCATGCGTTGATTTGCGTGCTGTCTAGCGCTCAGGCATACTCGCCAATTACGGCGGTATTGAACAATAGCGTACTTCAGGGTCTGCAATCGATCCACAGACAAGAAATAGCCAGTCGTACTGGAGCCAAGCTTACATGAACAGCAAGTATGCGGAAACAAGTGGCCGCGCAGTTTCGATTCATGGCTGGGGACTGCTGCGACGCGCAGCGTGCCTGGCACTGGCCACGCAACTGGCGTCACTACCGCTGGCCATAACAGCGGAGAACAACGGCAAGTCTGCGACGACGGCGGCAGCGGCGGCAAGCGACCCCTTGCTGGTGACAATGCTGGCAGAGTTGAATCGGGCGAAATCTGATTTGCGCAAGAGTGATCCGGCTCCCTATTACCTGAGTTACACCGCCTACGATCAGGACCAGATCATGATCGTGGGCGCTTACGGAGGATTGCTGACCGACACGGAGAACAGGCGCCGAACGTTGGACGTCACGATCCGGGTCGGCGCTTCTGAGCTGGACAATACGCATGGCCAAAGCCGGCAGAGCGGAATGACGTCGGGCACACTGCCGTTGCAGGATGATTCCGCGGCAACCGCACGAATCCTGTGGGAACTGACCGATCGGGCCTACAAGCGTGCGGCTCCCGCCTATCTGAACGTCAAGACGAATAATGCTGTGCGCGCGGAAGAGGAAGACAAATCTCCGGACTTTTCCAAGGAGGCTCGCCAAGTACACGTGGGAGACAAGCTCGCTCCACCCGAGTTTAATCGGGCGGCGTGGGAAGACGAAATCCGGCGCCTTTCGAGCGAATTCCGCAACTATCCCGACGTGTACTTCGCAACGGTGGTGGTTCAGGTGTCCTCCGCGAATTCGCGGATGGTTTCGAGCGAAGGTTCGGAGATTACCATGCCGAGTGCGTCGGCGCGCATGGTGATCGAGGCGCAAACGCGTGCAGATGACGGCATGGACCTGCTGCGTGTGGAAACATTCCAAGCACCAGCAGTAAGTGGGCTGCCAGGCGAGGCAGAATTATCCGGAAAAATCGAGAAGATGGCGGCGGACCTGAAGGCGCTGCGGGCTGCTCCTGTGGCCGAGCCGTATGCGGGACCAGCCCTGTTGAGTGGGCGAGCAGCGGCCGTGTTTTTCCACGAAGTGCTGGGGCACAGGCTGGAAGGCCACCGACAGCGCGATGAAGAAGAAGGCCAGACCTTCACGAAAAAGGTGGGGCAGGAAGTGTTGCCGACGTTTTTGAGCGTGGCGGACGATCCGACACTAGCTGAACTGGACGGAGTGAAGCTGGCGGGAACATACGATTATGACAACGAGGGAGTGCCTGCGGAGCGCGTGGTGGTGATCGAGAATGGGGTGCTAAGAAATTTCTTACTGTCGCGGATGCCGATCAAAGATTTCGCGAAATCCAACGGGCATGGGCGGAACCAACCGGGGCTGATGCCCACTGGGCGGCAGGGCAATCTGATCGTGTCGTCGAGCCGGAGTGTGCCGGAAGTGCAGATGCGGCAGAGGCTCATCGAAGAAGTAAAAAA
>Ga0307471_100000560_pt1 | contig 19159 bp, 15 predicted proteins | sample atmos_gasesAM3C__2_FD_204566 | JGI IMG/M metagenome (GOLD analysis project Ga0307471, IMG submission 204566) | Hardwood forest soil microbial communities from Morgan-Monroe State Forest, Indiana, United States - atmos_gasesAM3C_515 | ecosystem: Environmental > Terrestrial > Soil > Temperate...
AGTTGTTGAAAGTAAAGGGGCGGCAAAAGGCACTGGCAGGCAGGGGACCGTGTGAATGTTGCACGTCCCGACGAGGCGCGCGGAACCCCAGAACCGGATTTGAAGGTTTGAGTGTTAGGAGAAGAGGCGCACATGCATTCATCCTGAGGAGCGGAGCGCCCGACGCTCAAAACCCTTATATCATACGGTAATACTTTTGTCTAGTGATAAATAAGTCGTTCAGATGCAAGAGGTTAGAGAGGCGAAATCCTTGGCTTGTGCTGGCCGTTGACGCGTAGTTGTTAAGTCGTTTGGATGCTGGAGGATGCGGAGAGGTCCTACGGCTCCCTGCGCGCCGCAATTCGCAGAACAGAAAGAGGAAGAGCTGACAGGTAAAGACATCACGTCAGGAGTTTCGAATGTCGTATGATCCCGTGCGCGGAGCTAGGGGGCAGGTCAGTAGGCCACCCCGCAAGGTTTCCGTAGAGGGTGCTCCACCCGCCGACGCCGTCATCTAATCAGCCTGCGTCGTATTGATGGGGACAGCCACCACTCATTGGCCGCATAGAAGTCAATGACGCGTCCAAAGGTAATAGGCCAAGACAATGATTGAGACACCCACAAGCGAAGGCAAGAGCCCCTTTTTTCTTGGCGGCACGAGAGCTTGGACTAGAACGCCCAAAACGAGAGACAGGTTAAACAGCAAACGCTTGTGGGGCACTTGCAATTCCCGCACAACCATGGCGGGTAGGATGGCAACTAGCACCTTTAGGATCAGTCTGCCGTCGTGAACTGTGGGTTCCTGCGCTTTCATTTTCCCAATCAGTATTTCGAATGAACCTACAGTCTAACGAAATCCCTCGCCATTAGTTAGGGTATTAGGTAAAAACTGGAAAAACTGGGGACGTCCCCGGGTTTCGTCCCCGGGTTTCCACATCTCAATTCCGTGTACCGCAGGGCGATCCAAACATGGGCGCTATCCAGCGGACAGGAGTAAAACCTGCCCTGCCACACATGTCCACTGGATTTGTGAGCGGCATTCCAAGTAGGACGCGTAACGGCCATGCGTTTGTTTCAGAACCGTGGCTAACGAATCGGCTTCGCGCGGGATGACCACCAACTGCACATGACTCGACATGAGGCAGTAGCCCAGCAGGGATAAGGGTTTCCCGTCGGGTGCGGCGGCACCCGCCGCCTTCCGCTGAGCCAGCCGCTGGCCCCGGCAAATAGGCACCTCGAAAAAAGTTGAAAAAAAGACTTGACAGAGCATACTATGCGTCATATAGTGTGTTGCATACACTATATGACACCTGGTACAAACAAAACGCCCGGAACGGAAAAGCCGCTCGAAAGGGAAAAGGCGCCAAGTACAGAAAAGGGGCTTGGTACAGAAAAGGCGGCTGGGACGGAAAAGATGGCCGGTACGAACAACCACGAGCTGTTTGAAAACCTGCGGCTGGAGTTGCGCCGGGGATCGCTGGTTCTGGCGGTCCTGACGGCTTTGCGGGAGGAGCGGTACGGCTACACGCTGCGCAAGACGCTGGAGGAGCGGGGTATGGCCATCGATGAGGGCACGTTGTACCCCCTGCTGCGGCGGCTGGAGAGCCAAGGGCTGCTCCTGAGCGAATGGCGCGAAGAGGACAAGCGCAACAAACGGTTTTACAGGCTCTCCACGGACGGCAAAGTGATGCTGAAACAACTGCTGGCGGAGTGGCAGAGCATCAACAAATCTCTAGACGGAATGCTGGGACGAGAGTGAGGAGGACGTCATGGCCTTAGTGAATCGGGACTTAGTAGATCGCTACTTACGAGCGGTGGGGAAGGCGCTGCCGGAGGCGCAGCGCGAGGACATCATCCGCGAACTGTCGGAAGACATTCGCAGCGAAATGGAAGAGCGAGAGGAGGGGCTTGGCCGGCCGCTGACAGAGGCGGAGCAGCAGTCTGTGCTGAAGCAGCGCGGGAATCCACTGCTGCTCGCGGCAAGCTACCGGCAGGACCGCCGCAGCGTGGCGTTTGGAAAGCAACTGATCGGTCCGGTCTTGTTTCCGTTCTACGTAAAGGTCCTTTCCTTCAACCTAGGGCTCACGTTCACGATCATCGCCGTTATCTTCATCGCGCTGGGCTTAAGCGGACAGAAGATCGGCTTCCACGACATCGTTTCCACGTGCCTGTTGCAACTCTTCATTCAGTTGGGGGCAGTGACGCTGATTTTCTCGCTGATCGAGAGACACCTGACGAAGCATCCCGATCGCTGGGACCTCAGCGGAGTACGCGGCGGCCTGCGGTTCGACGTGAAGATGCAAACAAACATAAGCCTGCCTCTCGAGCGCCCACAGCAGATTTCGCGGTTCGAGTCCGTGTCCATCATCATCGCGTCGGCGGTTGCGCTGATCTGGATGACCGGGGTCCAGAACTACCCGTTCCTGATTCTTGGGCCGGCGGCGGCCTTCCTGAAGCTCGCACCGATCTGGTATCAGGTGTACTTCCCCATCGTGGTGCTGACGGTGCTGGAAATCGTGCGCGCGACCATCAACCTGGTTCGCCCGGACTGGACGCGGTTCCGGGCGATTGCCGGCGTCATGGTGCATTCCGGCGGACTGGCGATTGTGTATTTCCTGATCAAGGCCGGGAGTTGGGTGATGGCCGCGGATTCCGTCGCGGGTCATGCGGGCGAGTACGGGCGCGCAGTAGAAACCGTGAATCAGTGGGTTCGGGCAGGCCTGTTGATCACGGCTGTCTCTTCAGCGGTGATGCTGGTGGTGCGAGTGGCGCGGCTGATTCGCGGGCCGCGAAGCAGGGTGGCGTCGTCGAGCGTGGGCGCACCGGCGAAGGAAGGAAATTAAGGAAGGGTAGAAATATGTTGCGAGCGTTTTTGTTGCTGCTGTCGATTGTTACCGACTACGAGACCTTGGCGGATATCGCGCGGTATTCATTCATGGTCGCAGTCGGGTTATTGGCAATCCGGCAAAGTCTTCAAGGCGTTGTTAGACGAGGATCGAGCGGGCACGATGTATCGTGGCTCCTAAAAGGGAGAGGCTTGGCCTAGCTAACTAGTTCCTTTTACCTGACCGACCACTTTACGAATAGCATTGACGACGGCTTCGGGGGCGTCGATTTGAATATCGTGGCTGCTTCCCTTGACGACCAAGCGAGAGCCGTTCGAGGAGAGGTGCGCCAGCTCCTCTTGCATCTTGCCCCACTCGCGGTTGACAGGTTCGGTCAGGTTTCCCGGGAATTTCATCTTGTCGGGGTCATGGGAAAGCACCACGAGCGGCAAATTGCCGAGCGAGCCAAGGGAACGAACCTGCGCGGAACTTTCGCTCTGGGCGGCTGCTTCCGCCCGGACCGCGGCCAGGAACTGCCGCCGGCAGAAGACGGCGCAGAACTCAGGGCGAATTTCGGTTGGAGCGGCCCGGGACGCAAGAAGCCGCGGCAAGCCGATGGGCAGCGTGAATTGCATCACGCGAATTACATAATAAGAGGCTGCGGCGAGCTTCTTGGCTTCCGGCGGAAAGCGCTCGTCCTGATCGGGGTGAGAAGAATCCACCAACACCATGCCTGACACCTCGGAAGGATATTGATTGGCAAACATGCGCGCGTACATGCCGCCCAAGGAATGCCCGACCAACACGAAAGGTCCTGGGATTCCCGCATTGTGCAGCAGGGTGTGCAGTTCCTCGGCAATCACTTTGGCGGTGGGCGGCCGCGGGCTGGGGTCGCTCCATCCGAGCCCGGCGCGGTCATAGGAACAAACGCGGGTGAACGATGCGACCTGTGGCTGGACTTTGTACCAGGAAAGCCAGGGATTCCCGCCACCTGCTTCCAGGATGACGGTGGGAGAGCCCTCCCCCAAGCAATAAAGGTGCAGACGATAGCCACCGATATCCACCAGCCGCCCGGGAGGATGAAACCGTTGCTGGTCGCGATGGCTCTCTATTGCTTCATAGACGGCTCCGGCGCAAACCAGAGCTAAGAGGAGACACAGGAGGCCCGTGAGCAGATATCGTAACCAGCGGAAGAAGATGCGCATGCGTGAGCGGGCGGGCACGGCGTTGGGCATGTCTGGGTTCATAGGGCTGCGGTCGAATCTAGCACGAATGAATTAACTTGATGCTAAATAAGTTGAGTTACCGAATAAAAGACGCGCAGGGGGCGTAATTTATTTTTTGGCGAAGGCGTCGAGGGCGGAGCCGAGGCGCTCGAGGCCGGCGCGCAGAGTGGGCGTGTCGCCGCCGATGCCGATGCGGAAGTGGCGCGGCATTTCAAAGAAGCTGCCGGGGACGACGGAGGTTTCAAATTTTTCGCGGAGCAATTGGAGGAAGGCTTCGGGATCGAGGCTGTGCGGGAGGCGCGGGAAGACGACCGTGCCGGCGGGAGGACGAAAACATTCGAGGTCGCGGCGCGAATCGAGGAAGGAGTCGAGCAGGGCGCGATTCGCGGTGAGGAGAGAGCGGGCTCGTTCGCGAAATTTCTCGAGATGATCGAGGGCCACGACGGAGAGGCGCTCGGCGGGATGCGCGCCGGTGGCGGCGAAGAGATCGTTGAGGAGCCACATGCGGCGGGCGAGGCCGGGAGCGGCAAGGATCCAGCCGCAGCGCAGGCCGCTGAGGCCGTAGACCTTGGTGAGGCTGCTGGTGACGATGAAGGGGTTTTCCTTAGCGCCCGCGATCCCATTGCCGATGGGAAAGCAAAACGGGGCGGGCTTGCCGAAAAGCATTTCGAGATAGACCTCGTCGATTAAAACGCGCACCTTGGACCGCATCGCCAGCTTACCGATAGCGCCGACCATTTCCGAGGAGAGGAGCGCGCCGCTGGGATTGTGGAGATTGGTGAGCACGACGAGGCGCGTCGAGGTGGTGATGGCGCGCTGGAGCTCGTCGAGGCTGATGGAGAAGCGCGATTCGAAGCGGCGCGGAAGGCGCTTGACGCGCGCGCCGAGATAGTTGGCGACGTCGAGAAGCGGGCCGTAAGCGGGCTGCTCGAGGACAACTTCGTCGCCGGGGTCGAGAACGGCGGCCATGGCGAGATGATTCGCCATGGAGGTGCCGGCGGCGGTGACGATGCACTCTTCGGAGATGCCAGTATGCACTGCGAGACGCGCGAGCAACGGCGCGTGCCCGTAACCGCCGGGAGCAGTGATGTCGAGTTCGCGGACGTCGAGAGGAAATTCCTCGCGCGAAATGCCGGTGAGGCCGCTGGTAGCGAGATTGTATTTGGCGTGGGAGTGCGTCTTGGCCCACTCCATGTAGAGCGAGCGCTTGGTGCGAGCGGGAATGGTGGTCGTCATGCGGCGGAGGTCTCCCGGGATTTGGCGCGCCAGAAAAAGTATACGGGCAAACCGGCAAGGGCGATGCCAAGTCCGATGGAGGAACGCAGAGGATCGCGCGCAAAGGTGCTGATGACGACGAGCCATTCGGCGGCGATGAAGAGCAGAGTGGTCCAGGGGTGGCCGGGGACGCGATAGTCGATGGCGGCGGATGGCGAAGATGAATCGCGGCGGCGCAGCAGAAGAAGGCAGACGGCAGTTAGGCCGAAGAAGAGCGAGTCCATGGCGACAACGTAGTTGACGACTTGGGCGTAGGTTCCGGTGAGAGCGATGAGGATGGCCCAGACGCCTTGGAGGGCGATGGCGATAACCGGGACGCGCGTGCGGGGATGCACCCAGGCGACGCGGCGAAAGAAGACGCGGTCTTCGGCCATAGCGAAATAGACGCGCGGGGCGGTCAGCATGGACTGCGCGAGAAAGCCGAAGGCGGAAAAAGCGATTCCCGCGGCGATGAGCGCGCCGCCGCGAGGACCTAGAGCCGCGCGCATAACGGCGGAGGCCGGAGTGGTAGTGGCTGCGAGCCCCACGGGACCGAGCGCGCGAACGCAGACAAAATTGATGGACGTGTATACGGCGATGACTCCGAGAACGCCGAGGACGAGGCCGCGGGGAAGCGTTTTGCGCGGATCGCGGACTTCGCCGCCGAGGAAGCTGGAGGTTTGCCAGCCACCGTAGGCAAAAAGGACCGGAGTCATCGCGGAACCGAATGCGAGCGCGAGGCTGAAGGAGGGCGGCTGATCGAGAAGCGGGCGAAAAGAAATTTGCGAAGGGCCGCCGCGGAGGAAGCTGAAGAGTTCGAGCACACCGATGGCGGCGATGGCCGTGAGCGTCATGGCGGATTGCACGCGGCTGCCGGCGCGGACGCCGAGGCAGTTGATGGCGGTGAGAAGCGCGAGAGCGGATGCGGCGATGAGGGAATCGTTCATGGACCAATGGGTGAGTTCCAGGAAATAACGCGCGAACGTGACAGCGACGGCGGCCATGCCACCGGTTTGAATGACGAGAAGAAGAACCCAGCCATAGAGAAAAGCGACGCCGGGATGGAGAGCTTCGCGAAGGTAAGCGTACTGGCCGCCGACAACGGGCAAGCGCGAGGCAAGTTCGGCGTAGATGAAGCCACCGAGGAGCGCGACGAGGCCACCCGCAATCCAAACGGACAAGATGAGGAAGGAAGTGTGGACGCGCTCGGCGACGAGATAGGGATTGATGAAGATGCCCGCGCCGATGATGCCGCCCATCACCGCCATGGTGGCGCCGAAAAGGCCGAGATGGCGCGCGAGGCCGCTGCCGGGCGAAGAGGAGGCGCTGGAAGCTTCTGGAGGGGGCGGAGTCACGGTTCTTCGCTCGGCATAGCTGCGCTGGGGCTCAGCTTGCTTGGGCCAATTCGTAGAGATATTCGACTTGAGAGAGTGTAGCGCCGTCCATGCCTTGCACTTTGGGATTGCTGGATTCGATGACGTAATACTCATCGGGCGCGTGGGCGCCGTTGCCGTGGCCGAGGCCGAAGTGTCCCGCGGGCAGGCGAAGCGGATCGCTGGTAAAAACGTAGCCGGGCCAGGAACCGGCGAGGCGCGGAAGAACCACAGGGTCGATGCCACTCTTTTTGTAGACGGCCGTGGCTGCGCGAATGACCGCAGAGTCGGCAGGCGTGGAAGTGGGATCGTAGCCGCCGGTCATGTTGACGTCGATGTCGCCGAAACCTTTTTTCGCGAGATGCGCTTTGAGCAGGGCTAGGGATTCGGAGGCGGTCATGTCGGGAACGAGGCGGAGATCGAGCTTCGCAATGGCTTTGCCGGGAAGAATAGTTTTGCCGCCGGGGCCCGTATAGCCGCCGACGAGACCTTCGATATTGACCGTGGGGCGGGATACGAGCAGCTCGAGGGATTCCTGGAAGCTGACGTCATGCACCCAGTGCTGGATGCCGAGAAGTTTTTTGGCTTCAGCTTCGTTCATGCGGCGCGCGGCTTCGGTAATCATTTTCTTTTGGGTGTCGGAGAGGGGGCGGACTTTGGCGGTGTAGCCTTCGATGGCAGGATCATTGCCGTCGGAAGAGACCAGCGAGGCAAGCGCTTCGACGAGATGCCACGCGGGACTGTCGAGACGCGCTTTGTTGCTGGAGTGGACGTCCTTGCGCGGGCCGCGGCCCCAGCGTTCGCCGCTGGAGGTTAGTTCACATTCGATGACCCCTTTGGCGCCGAGGAACATGGAGACTTCGCCGTCGAGTCCCTGGGAGGCAAAAGGCATAAACACACCGCTGCACTTTTTCAGAGCGGCGGCGACTTCGGGACTGCGAACGACTTGAGGGAAATGCGGTGAGCCGATTTCTTCTTCGCCTTCGGCGACGAAGACGAGATTCACGGGGAATTTTTTGCCGGCGCCGCGAATGGCGTGAAACGCGGCGAGCAGCGTGGCTTCGGGGCCTTTCTGATTGACGGCCCCGCGGCCCATGATGATTTTGCCAAGGCCCGGCTTCTCGAGAAGCGCAGCTTCGAATGGAGGAGAAGACCATTCGGCGGGATCGGCTTGCTTGACGTCATACATGAAGTAGAGGCCGAGCGTTTTGGGCGCGCCTGCGTCAAGCGTGGCGAAAACGCCGGGCTGGCCGTCGGTGGGCATTTTCTTTACGCTGCTGAAGCCGGCTTCGCGGAGCATCTGCATCATCAGCTCGCTGCCTTCGTTCATGCCGCGATTTTCGGCGGCGATGGAGGGCTGGCGAATCCAGGTTTGCAGGCGCTTGACGGCTTCGTCGTGGCGCTTTTCGATTTCAGCGCGAATTGCGGAGAAATCGTCGGGATGCGCCTGCGCCCAGCGGGGAATGGCGGTCAGCGCGGCGGCGGCTGTGGCGCCTTGAAGGAAAGAGCGGCGGTCGGTGGGTTGTTCAGTGACGTAATTGGAGCTGGATGACCCTGACATGAGAAGCCTCCGCGACAGGTTTTTGCTGAAATCCGAGAAGGAAGAACTATACGACCACTTCAAATCCGGGCAAAGAACTTAGTCGGCCGCGCCAATGGCGGCGGCGCAAGGGCTTTAACGAACCAAACAAAACTTCGATGGAACGGGCCGGCCAAGCTTAGTGATTCACGAAGCGCGCGATCGTTCCCTTGGCTCCGACGGCCCAGCCACGATTGGCGTCCAGAATTGTCACGGCGTTGAGATTGAGCGAGTCGGTGTGAATCCAGTGAATGCCGTTATCAGTGGTGATGTCTTCGCCGGTGGGTCCGACTGCCACCCAGCGGCCATCGTCGACGTGGGCCAACGCCGAACGGAATCCGCCGGGCTGATGAACTGCGAGGCGCCAGGTCTTTCCGTTGTCCGACGAGGAAGCGGCGACGTGCTCGCTATTGGTTATTTCCTTGTAGTCCCCGCCGAGGGCGATCACATGGTTCTCGTCAGCGCCTACGGAAAAAATCCCCGAAGACGGGTTGCCCTGCAGAATCGGTGTTCGGGCAAAAGTCCATGTGATCCCGGCGTCGGTTGAATGAAAGATGCGCGCGGCGGGGCCGCCGGTGGCGAAAAAGATTTCTTCGTCGCCCAACAGCGCGAGACACGAATTACTCGCGGCGAATGCGCCCTCGCTGCCCAAAGCGGCGGGCATATTGTCCGTAGGAAGCGGGTTCCAGCGCTCGCCATCCGAGGTTTTTAAGAGAACGAACTTCCCATCGATGGGATCGCCAAGGGCAAGACACGCTTTTTCGGTAATACAGGCGATGGAGTCGAGAAAGAATTCCTTGCGATTGTCTGAATATTGCAGGTTCCAGGTTTCGCCGCCGTCGGTGGTTTTGTAGATGCGAGATTTGTCGCCTTCGCCAATGGACATGAGATAGGCCGTAGACGCATTGAACGCGACGATGCCGCGAAAATCCAGCGTGTCGCCGTCTATAACGTGGAGGCGCTGCCATGTCTTGCCTTCGTCTAGCGATTTCAGGATGACGCCGTTTGAGCCGGAGGCCCAAACGACAGGGACCGGCACACCCTTTGCATCCGGAGTATATGCGGCGCTCACGCCGCGGAGGTTGGTGTCAATTCCCTTAGTTCGCACCTTCCACCACGGCTTTTCCGCGAGCGTGTTGACGACAGGAATGAGCAACGCGACAAAAAAAAAGAAAAATTTGGCGGTCATTGCGGACTCATTTGCCTCGGCCTGCCGCCTCGTTCACGAAAACCTTTCCACCTTTCATCACGAACGCGACGCGGCGCACGGCGGTTATGTCCTTGAGGGGGTCGCCATCGAGGGCGATGATGTCGGCGTCGAGGCCCGGAACGATGGAGCCAGCACGGTCTTGAATGCGGAGAGCCTCGGCAGCAAGCGAATTGGCGGAAATCATGGCGGCCATGGGATCCTGGCCACAAGTCTGCACACGATAAAGAAATTCCTCGGCGTTTCGCCCGTGGGCTCCGGCCACCGCATCGGTCCCGAAGATGACTTTGAGCCCGCGAGTGATGATGGCGTGGCGAAACAGTTCCTGAAATTCGGGTAACACTTTTTCCATGATCGTAAAGCTTTCTTCGCTGAAGTACGGGGTTCCGAGATAGTGTGATTTGTTGTCGAGATAGTTCTGGAGGATCAGCCCGGCTTGCGGATCGAAGTAGGTGCCGCGTTCGGCGAGGAAGCGCAGATCGTCGTCGGTGGCGTAGAGGCCATGCTCGACTTCCGTGCATCCGGCGAGAGCGGCCATGCGCACAGAGGGCCCATAGGCATGTACCACCGACCGGAGACCTGCTTTCTTCGCTTCGTCGCAAATCGCATTGAGCTGCTCCTGGGAAAGCGTAGGCTTGCCGCCTTGACGGATGCTGCCCGATGCAAAAATCTTGATGACATCAGCGCCTTCCTTGGCGCGCTGCTGGACCATGCCGCGCAACTCTTCGGGCGTGCCGGTAGCGTCCCCTTTGCCGGTGATGGGCTCAAGAGAAGTGAGGATACGCGGGCCCGGCAATCCGTAGCGTTCGATGGCGTCGCGGAGGTCTTTATCGAGAGGCGAGCCGAGACTCTGTACAGTGGTGAAACCGACAGCGAGCATCTTCCAACTGTTCGCGGCGCCTGCGAGGACGGTCTGCTCTTTAGGCTCGTTCTCGCCAGCGAGCTTACCCGTGGCGTCGAAATGCCAAGTCGGGTGGACGTGCGCATCAATCCAGCCGGGGAGGACCGTTAACCGGGAGAGATCGTAGGTGATCGCACCTTTCGGCGCGGCTCCGCCAACGCGAGCAATTTTTCCGCCTTCGACGACAATGCTTGTGTTGTGGAGAATCTTCCCCTTGCCGTCGAGAACCGTGGAGGCCTTCAAAACGACGGGCCGCTCCTGGGCGGCTATAAATCCCGCAGCGAGGCACAGCGTGAGTAAAACCAGAGAGACCCCGAATCTCAGGCTGGTTGGCGGCATTGACATGGCAACTCCTACAACGCAGGAATCCTGAATGAATTCTCGCGCGCCGCATCATAGCGCCGGGTGTGATTAGCCGCAAATTGAGCGGCAGCATTCGCCACTCACGAACGACTGGCAATCCACAGATTTTCGAAAAACAAGCGTGAAAGAAACTAATACTTTGCAGTAGGATTCTGCGGGCATAGACTGGCGTAGCTTAAACGCCCGCAAAGCGGGGTAAGCGCTCCAAAAGCGCAGAGTTCTAGGAGAGAGCGGAAATGCTTGCAAGAAAAGCAAAAAGCGGAAGTCTGCCATTGACGTGTTTGTTGATGTTGAGCCTGATTCCTGCGCTCGCCTTCGCGCAATATCATCCGAAGGACACGGAGTGGGCTTCGTATGCCGCGGACCTGGCGGGAACACGATACCGGCCGCTGGACCAGATCAACGCGTCTAATTTCAACAATCTCGAAATCGCCTGGCGCATTAAGACCGACAATTTTGGCGACCGGCCGGAATACAAGCTCGAAGGAACGCCGTTGATGGTGAATGGGGTTCTTTACGCGACGGCGGGATCGCGACGGGCGGTGGTCGCGGTGGATCCGGAGAGCGGAGAACTGCTGTGGATTCACGGCGAACACGAAGGCAAGCGTGGAGGCGCGGCTCCCAGGCAGCTTTCGGGCCGCGGGCTGGCCTACTGGTCTGATGGAAAAGAGGAGCGAATCTTCTACGTCACTCCGGGCTTTCGACTGATTTGTCTGAACGCAAAGACTGGCCAGCGCGTTCCTTCATTTGGCGACAACGGCCTCGTGGACCTGAAGCTCGACGATGACCAAACGATCTCGGACTGGGACAGCAACCGCGAATGGGTGCCCAACCTGGAAACCGGAGAAGTCGGGATTCAGTCGGCCCCCGTCGTGGCCGGCGACACGGTCATTATCGGCGCAGCGTTTCGCGAGGGCATGACGCCGAAGAGCATGCGCAACAACAAGGGCTATGCGCGTGGATTCAACGCGCGCACGGGCAAGCGGCTCTGGATTTTCCATACCATTCCGAAAAAGGGCGAGTTCGGGTACGAGACGTGGGAAAAAGGTTCGGCAGAATATACCGGCAATACGGGTGTGTGGTCGCAAGTTACGGTCGACGAAAAGCTTGGTCTCGCGTATTTGCCGGTGGAATCGCCGACCAGCGATTTCTACGGCGGGCACCGTCCAGGAAACAATTTATTCGGCGAAACGCTGGTGTGCGTGGACCTGAAAACCGGTGAGCGGAAATGGCACTTCCAGTTGGTGCATCATCCGCTTTGGGATATGGACATTTCGTCGGCGCCGATCCTCGCCGACATCACGGTAGACGGGAAACCGGTAAAGGCCGTGGCCCAACCAACGAAGCAAGGGTTTCTTTATATGTTTGACCGAGTGACAGGAAAGCCGATCTGGCCCATGCCTGAAAAGCCGGTGGAAGTCGGAAATGTGCCGGGTGAATGGTACTCTCCGACGCAGCCCATTCCCACCAAGCCGCCAGCCTACAGCCGCAACGGCGTTTCCATCGATGACTTGATCGACTTCACTCCCGCGCTGCGCGAAAAAGCCAAGCAAGACGTCGCGAAGTATCATCTCGGTCCGGTCTTTACGCCGCCGACGGCGAGCAAACTGGAAGGGCCGCTCGGCACGCTCACCATGGGCACGGCATCGGGTGGGACTAACTGGCCTGGCGGATCCTACGACCCCGAGATACACATTGCGTACCTCTATGCGTGCAATTCGTGCATTGAGCCGATCGGGCTGGTGGAATCGCCTAAAGAGGTTTCCGACATTCGGTACATTTCTGGTGTCGCGGGAAGAGAGGTACAGATTCTGCGCGGGCCGGGCGAGAACGCCGGCGCGGACTCGCCGAAGCCGCCCAAAAAGCGGGCGGGCGGCAGCTACAGCCGCTTGGAGGAGGACGACTTGCCGATTGTCAAGCCGCCCTACGGAACGATTACGGCAATCAATCTCGACAAGGGTGAATTCGTCTGGCAGATCGCCCACGGCGAAACTCCGGATGTGGTGCGCAATTCGGAACTCCTGAAAGGCATGAGTATCCCGCGCACCGGCCAGACCACCTACAACATCGGCACGCTGGTGACGAAGACGCTGGTCATTGCCGGCGAAGGACAAGTGACCACAACGGCGGATCATCCGCGCGGCGCCATGCTGCGCGCTTATGACAAGACGACTGGAAAGGAAGTGGGCGCGGTGTATATGCCCGCGCCGCAAAGCGGCTCGCCGATGACTTATATGGTCCACGGGAAGCAGTACATCGTCGTGGCGGTGAGCGGCGGGCCGTATTCGGGCGAGTACATCGCCTACACGCTGCCGTCGGAGGGCGATTGAAGAGACTGCCCTTATTGTTGGGAGCGACGCTAATCGCATCGTCGTTTTTCGCGTTGCGGGCACAAGAGCCGGCAGAGTCGCGTTCGGTTTGGGACGGCGTCTATACGGAAGAGCAAGCCAAGCGCGGCGAGCCGATCTACCAGAAGGAGTGCGCGGCCTGTCACGGTGCCATGATGACCGGAGGGGAGTCCGCGCCGGCGCTGACAGGCGGAGCATTCCAGGCGAATTGGAATGGCCTTACGCTGGGCGATTTGTTCGACCGCATCCGCAAGACCATGCCGCAGAGCAAGCCGGGGAGCCTGACGCGTCAGCAAGACGCCGATGTTCTGGCGTTCATGCTCAGCGTCAACAAGTTTCCTTCGGGCAAAACAGAGCTTTACCGGCAATCCGAAATGCTTAAGGAAATCCGCTTCGAAACGAAGAAGCCCGCCGCGAAAGATTAACGCTGCGGGACGGGCGCTTGTCTACAGTTCAGGGAAGCTCGCCGGGCTCGACGCCCTTCTTCCGCGCTTCGTCATAAAGCGCGTCCACCTTGGCCTGCAGATCCTTCTTCTTGTCCTGAAGAGCGCGAATTTGCACCTCGATGGGTTCGCGCTCATAACGCCTGTCGAGTTGGACGCCACTCGAGCTGGTCGAGGGCTCTCCCGCTTTGAAATTCTTCAAGTCGGTAATTTGCTTATCCACGTCAACGATTTGCTTGAGGAGTTTTTCGAGCTGGTTTCGAACCGAGGCGACATATTGCGGGTTTGCTGTCTTTGGAGCGGCCGCCTTGGGCTTGTTCCCAGGATTGCTCTGGCCATTGCCCACGACAGAGATTTTCCCGGTCGAACTGGATAAGTCCTCATTCGTCAAGACTTTCTTGGGCTTTTTCGTGTCCGCCGAAGTCGGAGGATTTTGCGACTGCGACGCAGGCGCGGGCGCGGCGGGATCCGCCGTTTGAGCGGCAGCCGGAAAAGCAGCGCAAACGAGCATGAGAACGGGCAGCAGGAGTGAGCGGAGCACGGATCCTCCAGTCTTTCAGAACCAGGGGCCTATTCTGCATTCAGTGTAATGGGAAATGGCTCAGGGATCGGCGGTGGCGGAGTCTGCTTTGTTCAAGTCGCCACGTCCCAGCTCTTTTCGAATGGCCCCGATGGCTTCCTTGGGCAGACCGATGTAGCGGTAATTCGAATAAAACGCACGCTCGTGCATGGAAAAGCCGGAGAAAAACTTGCGCCCGTCAAAATCGTACTGTGAAAAGCTGGGCTGCCAGAGGCCCGGCAGAACCTCGTAGCGCTCCTGCATAAAGTGGCTGCCTTTGTAGATCTTGCCCAAGAACAGCGCGATGGAAATATCCTCGGTGACGTCTCCCTCGATGCGGGCGAGCTCACCGGCATCTTCGTCAATCCAGACGTATCCGTGGACTTTGGGGAAAATGGATGTAAGGCGCGACGTGGGTTTGAACGCGGGATTGGGCGTCATCTCATATTTGGCAAGCAGGCGCCCGTCACGCGGCTCGCGAGCGACAAAGGTGAAGTTAAAAGCCTTGCGCGCGGCGTCAATGAGATCGTCTCGGTCTTTTCTCTTCTTGGCATATTTTTCCAGGGCATCGCGCTGCGAGCGGCTGTTATTGACGATGAGCGCGAGAGCGTGCTCCAAGGATTCGAGGCGGGCACGGTAGGCCTCTGCATCCGAGGGGTGACCATCGGGGTTCACGGGAATCTTGTCCATGCCAGTGCCTGAGGGAATGACTCGGGCGATCTTCACCGATGAGGGAACGAGATCGTTAGCGTTCTTCCGCGTCTCCAGCCGTTCCAAGCGCTCATAGACGTCGAGGGCGCCTTCGTCCCTTTTTTGGTTGGTGATAACACGGTCCAGGAGCTTCGATGGCTCGGGAGCCACCGCCAGTTCTGAAGCCGGGACAGGGACCACCGATTGCGCGGCCACGTCGGCAGGCGCAGTGGCAAAGAGAATCGCGATTGGGGCGAAAAGACCTTTTCGCATCGTTTCAACGGGCAAAGACCCCGCCTGGGCACCCTCTATTGGATTCGCCGACCCATACTATTGTTGTACAACACTCCCGGGGCGTAACTAACAGAAAATAAAAGGAATGAGGTCTCTTTTGAACCTGGCTTCCGGCAAAAAACAGCGTGTTTCTTAAACCACATCAGCAACCCTCTCGAAGCCCCAGCAGGTACAATAGAGGTTGGCAGCTTTGGTATTGGATGCTCACGTAGTGACAAAAGCACCTAAATACTGGGCGAAGCAAAGGGGCCCTCTCGAACGTCTAATCAGCGACGGATGTTGTGGTGCTTTGGAACGAACAGGCTACGAAGAACGTAGTACAGAGAGAGGTCGGAGGCCGTCTTGGGCGTTACCCCAATAGATAGGTTTGTGGCCGTTCCCCCGGTGATTTCGCGGGCGACGGATGCTGCCGGAAGGCTTGCCAGGATCCGCAGGGCGGCGGTCACCATGGGGGAGACTCTGCGCCTGGCCATGGATTCCCTTCGCGCGCACAAGCTGCGCAGCTTCCTCACTTTGCTTGGCGTCATCCTCGCCGTGACCACGCTTGTTGCCGTAATGAGCGTTGTGGCGGGCCTTAATTTTTATGTGGCAGACAAAATCGCAAATCTTGGGGCCAACGTCTACGTTCTGAACCGATTCGGAATCATCACGAGTGAGGACGCCTGGGTAAAAGCTCAGAAACGTCCACTGGTCACCACCGAAGAGTACGCCAGCCTCAAGACCGGGATGAAAACCGCAGGCCAGATTGCAGCCTTGCTTGGCAACTCTTCTGATGTGCGCTCAGGAAACGACCTTCTGGAAAATGTAAATATTCTTGGAGTGACTGCAAACTATTCCGAAATTCGCAGCTTGAACGTGGCCTCGGGCAGGTTTCTAACAGACGCGGACGAAACCCACCATTCTCCGGTCTGTTTCATTGGTGCGGACCTGGTGAAGAAATTCTTTCCTAACGTGGACCCCATCGGCAAGGCCATCCGCGCTGGTACACATGCCTATGAAGTCATTGGTGTTGCAGCGGTCATCGGCAGCGCCCTCGGACAATCGCAGGACAATTTCATGCTGATTCCGCTGGAGACATACCAAAAGGAATGGGGCACGCAACGGGATTCTCTGGCTCTGTTCATTCAGGCGCACAGCGCGGAAATGATGGATTCCTCCGAAGATGAGGCCCGTATGCTTCTGAGGGCATGGCGGCACGTTCCGTGGGATGCTCCAGACAACTTCGGCATTATCGGCTCGGACTCCATCATGGGCCTTTGGAATGCGTTGACGGGGAATTTGTTCATGGTGGCTGTAGGTTTGACGGCCGTGTTCCTGGTCGTGGGCGGCATCGTAATCATGAATATCATGCTGGCCAGCGTTACCGAACGCACGCGTGAGATCGGGCTGAGGCGGTCGTTGGGGGCCAGAAGGAAGCACATCGTTTTCCAGTTCGTGACAGAGTCCGCGGTGCTGGCCGCGACTGGCGGCATGATCGGGATTTTGCTCGCGTACGCCGTGGTGGCTATGGCTCGAGCGGCGACCTCCATTCCCATGCGCACGCCGATACGCTCCGTGATTCTTTCGCTCGGCGTTTCCACCGCTGTGGGACTGTTCTTTGGGATTTACCCGGCAACACGCGCGGCGAAGCTGGATCCCATTGAAGCGCTCAGGGCTGACGGTTAGGGACAAAATGGCTCAAGCACACCGGGAAAACCTGAAACAAGCCATGGACACGCTACGCACGCACAAGATGCGCAGCTTCCTGACCGTTTTTGGAGTGGTCCTGGGAGTGAGCGTGATCATGGTCGTGGCGGCGTTGATCACCGGGTTTGATCTCCAGGTCCAGGAAAGCATCAAGCAGTACGGCGCCGACACGGCGTTCATATCGCGATTCGACCAGGGACCGCATGGCGGAGGCCGCCGGCCCAAGGAGGAACGGGAACGGAAACCGTTGACCCTTGAGGACGGCGAAGCGATCAAGCAATTGTGCCCGGCGGTCAAAGATTTGACGGTTTTCTTGACTTGGTGGGAGCAGCCACATACGGTGCGCACAAAATCGGGCAGCGTTAGCGCTATTGATTTTCGCGGCGTTCAGCCCAATTTCGGGCAAGTGTATGCAAATGCTTCTACCCTCGAGGGGCGCTTCATCTCGGACGTGGATAATCTCCACCGGGAAAAAGTGGTGATGCTCGGTGAAAACGCAGCGCCGGTTCTCTTCCCCGATGGCTCGCCTATAGGAAAAGACGTGATGATTGACGGCTCTGCTTTTCGCGTAATTGGCGTGGTCGAAAAGCCCAAAGGCATGTTTGGCGCTGACGACGAGGACCGGCGCGTACTGATTCCCTACAACACCTTCCAGAAAATCTATCCGGGCGCGTATGAGAATAGCTTTCGTCTTCAAGCCTACCCCAACAAGCTGGATCAGGCCGTAGACCAAACCACGGAAGTTTTACGCCGCCGTCGAAATGTTCCCTATCAGGGGAAAAACAATTTTTCGATCCAAACGTCGCAGCAAATTGTCGATCAATTTCACAGTATTCTGGGGATGGTAGCGCTGGCGACGGTAGTATTGAGCGGAATTGGTTTGCTGATCGGCGGTGTGGGCGTGATGAACATCATGCTCGTGAGTGTGACCGAGCGCACGCGCGAAATCGGTGTACGCAAAGCCATCGGGGCAAAGAGAGGCGACATCACCTGGCAATTCCTCCTGGAAGCGATGACGCTGACAGGTGCGGGCGGAGTCATAGCGTTATTCCTCGTCAATGGTTTGGTGCTGTTGATCAAATTCTCCTTGCACTGGCCGGGCAGCGTGCCCGTCTGGGCTGCAGTCACGGGCATCGTCGTGAGCATTACTGTCGGGTTGGTGTTTGGCGTGTGGCCAGCCATGAAAGCGGCGAAGCTCGATCCTGTCGAAGCGCTGCGCTACGAATAACGCCTGGCATCTCTGCCAAAGTTGCCGATCAGCACAGGCCCAGCAGCCCGCTTATTGAGTGGAAGCCGGGGTGTGCGCCCCGTGGAGAACGCTTGCCGATTGGCTGGCAGTGGAATTCTGCGAATCGCCGGGACGATTGAGCGCCGCCAGCGCGACTCTTCCAGAATGGATGAACCGTGGTTGGGTTTCTTTCTTCTCCGTTTGCTTCGGTGTATCGTCCGAGTTTTCGCGCTGAGGATCGATAGCCGTCGTTTGGTTTGTGTAGCTGAACGCTTCCAACGGCACGCCGGGGCGATAGTAAGAAGATGGGGGGGCTGGCACATTTCCAAAATGAACCTGCAGCGCGTGCGGGACCTGGAGAGAAGCGGTTAGCAGCAGGCCTGCAGCGGCCACCATCCAAACCTCGCGATGTTTCGACGGCTGCATCCACCATGAACGCTTCCCAAGGCGCAGAGCAGGCGGTCGTGGCCGGGAACGCGTATACGGGTAAAGAAACGTGACCAGCTGTTGGAAAGAATCGAAGCGCTCCAGCGGATTCTTTGCCAGGCAACGGGCGATCACGCGGTCCAATTCCGGCGGCACTGCCGGATTTCGTTTCGAAGGCGGCAGCGGCTCAGCGTAAAGAATCTCCGAGCAAACCGCCCCGACAGTATCCCCATTGAAGGGGCGTGCCCCGGTCAGCAGTTGATAAAAGACGATGCCAAAGGAGAATTGATCGGAGCGCTGATCCTGCGATGCGCCCAGAATCTGCTCGGGCGCCAGATAAGCCGGCGTCCCCTTCACGCGTTCGGAGTCGGATGCTTGCGTGGCCAGGCGCGCGATGCCGAAGTCGCCCAGCTTTACCTTCTCCTCCGGGGTCACAAAAATATTGCCCGTCTTAATGTCCCCGTGGATGATGCCTGCGCGATGCGCCAGCGCGAGGGCGCGCGCCAAATCTGCCGCCCAGGCGCATGCACGCTGCAGCGTTAGCGAATGCGACTCAAGGTGCTCTTCCAAAGTCTTCCCTGCAACGTATTCCATCACCAGGAATGGCGTGCCTTCCTCTTTGATACCCACGTCGTAGAGCTGCACGATGGCGGGATGGGAGAGTTGGCCCACCAATTGCGCTTCGCGCAGAAGTTGTTCTTCCAGGTCCTCGCCAAAACTGTGAATGAAAGTTTTTAGGGCCACGGTGCGCCCGATGACGTTGTCTCGCGCCCGCTCT
>Ga0307471_100000561_pt1 | contig 19155 bp, 16 predicted proteins | sample atmos_gasesAM3C__2_FD_204566 | JGI IMG/M metagenome (GOLD analysis project Ga0307471, IMG submission 204566) | Hardwood forest soil microbial communities from Morgan-Monroe State Forest, Indiana, United States - atmos_gasesAM3C_515 | ecosystem: Environmental > Terrestrial > Soil > Temperate...
TTCCTGCTCAACACCGCAAAGCTCCGGAAATTCCGACAGCAGCGTGCTCCCCCCAAGGGCGGCGATCAGATCCGCAGCGTGTCCGATGGCAGGGTTCGCGGAAATTCCCGAAAATCCGTCTGACCCACCGCATTTCAATCCGACGCGCAATTTCGAAAGCGGGGCCGGCTTGCGCTCGATTTTGTCCGCCTCCACCAGACCCAGGAAAGTTTCCCGGATCGCCTGCGACATCATCTTTGACTCTTCGCCGATTTGCTGCTGCTCAAACACCAGCAGCGGCTTGCTGAAATTTGCGTCGCGCTTGTTCAATTCTTCCTTCAGCATCGCCACTTGCGTGTGCTGGCAGCCCAAGCTCAAGATCGTCGCGCCGGCAACGTTGGGATTGTGAATGTACCCGGCGAAGATGCCCGCCAGGTTGCGGCCATCCTCACGCGTGCAGCCGCAGCCGCTTTCGTGACTCAAAAATTTGATCCCATCGATGTTAGCGAACAACTTCGGGGCGGCAGGCTCACTCGCTCGCGTCACAAATTGAAAATCCTTCAGCGCCGCGGACTCTCCCTCGCGATAAAGCCGCGCGAGTTCGGCAACCTGCCGCCGGTAAATCTGCGGCAGCGCGAATCCAAGTTCCTCCTCGAAAGCCTGCTTGAGCACCGCGAGATTCCGGTTCTCGCAGAACACCAGCGGTATCACCACCCAGTGATTGCGCGCGCCCACCTGGCCGTCGCTGCGGTGATACCCAAGAAACGTGCGGTCTCGCCATTTCGCAATGTCCGGCGCATTCCACTGCGCGCTTCGCGCCCCCGAGTGAAAATCCGCCGCCGCATGACGGATGTTCTTCGTCGAAAGCAGATCTCCGCGAGGAATCGCCGCCGTCGCCGTGCCCACCAGCAACCCATACATCCGAATCTCGTCGCCGGGCTTCACGTCGCGCGTCAAAAATTTGTGTTTGGCGGGAATGTCGGACAGCAAAGTGTACTGTTCGCCCGAAAATGTGATCCGCTCGCCCTTTCGGAGTGTCGTCAAAGCCACCAGGACATTGTCGTTCGGATTCAGTTTCAGAACAGTGGTCTGCATGTCGGGAAGGTCAACTATAGAAAGCGCGCGCAAGCCTGTCAAACAACAAGCCGCCAGCGATGTCATGGTCGCATCACTTGGTGCAGGCGGCGCAACCTGGTGGACAAATCCTTTAGTTCTGCTTCTCCAGCACCACGATGGTATCGACCGGGTCGCGAACCTCGGCTGGCAAGTGTAGTAACGCCGCTCCGTTCACCTTCTGCAACTCCAGCTTCTTGTTGCTTCCATACAAATGGGCTCCGGTGACGCCGTCCACCGCGGGCAACGCGAGATAGTCGTCCTTCCAATCCAGAATATGCAGATAGACCATGTCGCCCTTCTGCGTGGAGACGCCCCATACTCTCGGCGTGATCGGTCCGCCGCGCGTGCCATAGATCGTTTCGCCATTCTTGGTGACCCATTCACCAATCGCGTGTAACCGCTCCACAAATTCGGGTTGCACCCGCCCCGTCGGCATCGGTCCGATGTTCAGCAGGAAATTGGCATTCGCTCCTGCCGCTCGCACTAGGTAGTGGATCAGCGCCGGCACGCTCTTGAAGTTTTTGTCGTTCTTGTTGTAGCCCCACGCGCCGTTGATGGTCTCGCAGGTCTCCAGCGGCAACGCGCTGATCGACGTCTGATTGAATCCCGCGGTGTTCGAACCGGGCAGGTCTTTCTCGAACATCTGAAAATCTTCGCCGTCAAACGGCGCATGATGATGATTGCTTCCGATCAACGCGCCTGGCTGCAGCCGATGAATCAGCGAATACGTGCGCTGCAATTTCCAGTCTGCGTCCGGTTTGTCCCACATCCCGTCAAACCAGATTCCCGCCACGTCGCCATAGTCGGTTAGCAGTTCGCTCAGTTGCGCGTCCATGAATTGCAGATAGCGATCGAAATCGCCGCCTTCAGGTCGACCTGTCGAATGCCCGGTTCGCCCCAACGGGAAATAGTCCGGGTTATGCCAATCCAGTTGCGAATGATAGAAGAACAGCTTGACGCCTTGTTTCCGGCACTCTTCGGCAAGTTGTTTCAGCGGATCCTTCCCATATGGCGTCGCATCCACGATGTTCCATTTGTTCTGCTTGGTCGCGAACATCGCGAACCCATCGTGATGCTTGCTCGTGACGGTGATGTACTTCATTCCCGCCGACTTCGCGAGTGCCACGATCTCGGAGGCGTTAAACTGCGTCGGATTGAATTGCGGCGCAAATTTCTCGTACTCGGCAACCGGAACCTTCTTCTGCTCCATGTACCATTCGCCGTCCGAAGGCACGCTGTACACGCCCCAGTGGATGAACATCCCGAACTTGGCGTTTTGAAACCACTCGCGCGCTTTCAAATTCGATTCCGACGGTCGATAACTTTGCCCCGCGGCGGGCGCCGCGACAACCGCAGCCAGGCAGGCACATGCCAGACTCAGCAGGCCAAAGCGCATCCGGACGCCGAGATTGCGTTTCGCGCTACTCATCGAGCCGCTCCTTTGGCGTCGGCGTCGTCCAGCTTGAAAATCCGCTCCATCAGAACCCACTTCTCCCCCGGCTTGCAGTTCGGCAATTCCTGCTGAAATTTCCACATCAACTGCTCCCACTCCCGCACTTTCGGGTTGGCGCGATCCGCAGCAGCCTTTGATTCGAACGAAAACGCTTCGTTCGTCTCAATCACCATGAACAGGCGCGATCCCAGCAGGTAAATCTCCATGTCCGTGATGCCCGACTCGAGGATGCTCTTGGTAATCTCCGGCCAGATCTGTTCGTGATAGTGCTTGTACTCCAGGATCAGCTCCGGATCGTCCTTGAGATCCAGAGTCAGGCAATACCGCCGTCCAGCCTGGTCGCCCATCGCGATCACCCCCCCTCACCGGCCGCAATTTCGACGCCTTCGTTGGCAAGCACCGGTGACGCCGGACGGTAGCCGCGCACCGCAAAGTAGAGAACATAGACATAGCAAACCAGCGGCACCACAAACGCGTGCTGAATATCGGTCGCGTCAGACATCAGCCCCATGATCGCGGGACAGACCGCGCCACCAATGATCGACATCACCAAAAGCGACGATCCCAATTTCGTCAACGGCCCGAGATTTTTCAGGCTCAGCGCAAAAATCGTCGGGAACATGATCGAGTGGAAAAATCCGAGCAGCACCACAGCCCAGACAGGCGCCGTTCCCGAGGCAAAAAGCGCCACCAGCACCGAAATCAACGATCCGGCCGCGAAGAAACTCAGCAACCTCGGTGCCGGAATGTATTTCATCATCCCCGATCCCGCGAATCGCCCGATCATGAATCCGACAAGGTGCATCTGCAGATAGTGAGCCGCCACCTTTTCGTGCGTCCCTGGAATCGAGTGCTCCGCGAACCGGATCACAAAGCTCGCCACTCCCACTTGCGCCCCAACGTAAAAAAATTGCGCCAGCACGCCTTTCACCAGATGCCCGTGCGCCCAGATGCTCCCGCGATCTTTCCCGGCGGGAACTTCCTCCACGTCACCTTCCTTGATCTCCGGCAACTTCGACAAAAAGATCAGCGTCGCCACAAACAGAAAAATCCCGGCGATCACCAGATACGGGACCTTCACCATCCCGGCTTCCGACACTCGATACGCGGTCACCGCAACCGGACTCATCGCCGCCAGCTGCTCTGGCGTGTATTCAATCCCCGACAAAATAAACGCCGCGCCCAGAAACGGCGTGATCACGGCGCCCACCGAGTTGAACGACTGCGCCAGATTCAACCGCCGCTCGGAACTAGCGGGCGGCCCCAGAATCGTCACATAGGGATTCGCCGCAACCTCCAGGAAGCACTGCCCGCACGCCATCACAAACAGCGCGAACAGGAAAAATCCATAAACTCGCACCGACGCCGCGGGAATGAACAAAAACGCGCCGCTCGCGCAAATCAACAATCCGATCAAAATTCCGCGCTTGTAGCCGACGCGCTGCATCAGCCATCCGGCCGGCAGCGCCGCCAGAAAATAGCCGCCAAAAAATGCCGATTGGATCAACGAAGACTGAAAATCGCTCAGTCCGAACGCCTTCTTCAAATGCGGAATCAGGATGTCGTTGAGGTTGACGCCTAGCGCCCACAAAAAGAACAAGCTGGTGACCAGCACCAGCGGCAGCACGAATCGCCGCTCAGTGATCGGAGCAGTTCCCTCACTCATCTCCACCTCACGTCAATGCGCGATCGAGATGCACGTAGCCGCCGTCCACAAACAGATGCTGCCCCGTGATATGGCTCGCCTGCCCCGAGCACAGGTACAAGACCGCCGACGCAATCTCTTCGGGCTGCGTCATGCGCTTCCCCAGCGGAATCTTCGCCGTGATCTGCGCCAATTTTTCCTCTGGATTCGGAAATGTCCCCAGCCATTTCTGGTACAGCGGCGTCATCACCTCCGCCGGCACCACTGCGTTCGCGCGAATCCCGTACGGCAGCAGCTCCACCGCCCATTCCCGGGTCAGCGCAAGCACGCCGCCCTTCGCGGCCACATATCCCGATGTCCCGCCTTGTCCCGTCACCGCTGTCTTCGACGCGATGCTGACGATGCACCCGTGCGATTTCTTTAGCTCCGCCAGGGCAAAATGCGCCATGTTGTAGTAGTGCAGCAAATTCCGCTGCAGCGAGCCGACGAATTTCTCCGGCGATCCGTGCTCTAGGCCGACGCCATCATTCACTCCCGCGTTGTTCACCAGCGCGTCGATCCCCCCAAACTCCTTCACCACCTGATCAATCGCTCGCGAACAACTCTCCGCCGCCGTCAGATCCGCGACCACCACACCGCAGCGTGCGCCCGCCGCCTTCAGCTCCAACTGCACCTGCTGCGCCGTCCCGCCGTCCAGGTCCACAATCACCGGCACGGCGCCTTCCTTCGCAGCGCTACGCGTGATCGCGCCGCCGATTCCTTTCGCGCCGCCTGTCACTACCACAACCTTATCTTTGAGCTGCAGATCCACTCACGATCCCTCTAGTCCATAAAATCGCTGTGCGTTCCCGCCAAAGATCTTCTCTTTATGTTCCGGTGCCTTGCGATCGACATACTGCTCGATCGCGGTCTTCACCTTTGCGTACGTCGAAGCCAGCAGGCACACCGGCCAGTCGGACCCGAACATCAGCCGCTCCGGCCCGAACGACCCGAACACCGTGTCCAGAAACGGTTCGAAGTCCGCCGCCGTCCATCGGTACCAGTCCGCTTCCGTCACCAGTCCCGAGAGTTTGCAGTAAACGTTTGGCTTCGCCGCCAGCTTGCAAATCATCATCGACCATCGCGTCGAAGTGCGCGTCCTCACATCCGGCTTCGCCATGTGATCCAGGACAAATCGCTGCTCTGGAAACATCGCAGCCAGTTCAATCGCCGCCGGAAGCTGCCGCGGAAAAATCAGAATATCGTACGTGAATCCAAATTCCTTCAGTCTCGCGATTCCCGCGGTGACTTCCGGGCGAACCAGAAAGCGGTTGTCCGGCTCTGCCTGCGCCACGTGGCGAAATCCGCGCAGCTTCGGAAACCTTGATAAATGCTTCAGCCGCTCTTCGAGCGTCGGTGACCGCAAGTCTACCCATCCAACCACTCCCGCGATCCGCCGGTCCTTTTCCGCCAGGTCGAGCAGAAACTTCGTGTCCTCCTCGGTCTGCGCGGTCTGCACCGCGATCGACGCGTCGATCCCGCTCGCCTTCAACTCCGCCGCAAGCTGCTCCGGCAAAAAGTCCCGCTTGATTGCCTGCATCGCGTCGGTGATCCACGCATCCCGCGCCGCATCATACCTCCAGAAGTGTTGGTGCGAATCAATATTCATCGAGACTTCGGGCCCCGCGGCTGAATTTATTTCACGTCGAGATAGTGGACTTCGCTGAGGTCGCGCAATCGGGCGGCGGCTGTTTCCGCGGTGATGTCGCGCTGTGGCGTCGCCAACAATTCATACCCTACCATGAACTTCTGCACGGTGGCCGAGCGCAGCAGCGGTGGAAAATAGTGGGCGTGAAAGTGCCACTCGGAGTGGTCTTCGTCATCCGTCGGCCGCTGGTGAAATCCCATGGTGTACGGAAAGGCCGTCGTGAACAGGTTGTCGTAGCGGATGGTGAGACCGCGCATGATTCCCGCCAGCGCCGAGCGTTCGGCCGGATTCAACTCCACCATGCTCCCGACGTGCCGGCGGCTCAGGATCATGATCTCGAACGGCCATCCGGCCCAGTACGGCACCAGCGCCACAAACGCTTTGTTTTCACAAACGATGCGCTCCTTGGTTTCGAGTTCCTTCCTCAAATACGCACACAACAGGCACAAGCCGTGCTGCTTTTGAAAATCGCGCTGCGCCTCAACCTCCCGCACCGGCACGTTGGGCACTGATTCAGTGGCCCATAGCTGGCAGTGTGGGTGCGGATTGCTCGCGCCCACCATCGCGCCGCGATTTTCAAAAATCTGCACGAATTTGATCCACGGTACCGACCCCAGCTCTTGATACTGAGCGGCCCACACATCCACTACGCGCTCGATCTCTTCCACCTTCATCCGCGGAATCGTCAGGTCATGCCGCGGCAAAAAGCAAACTACGCGGCAAATTCCTCGCTCGGATCGCGCCACAAACAGATCATCGCGATCCTCGGACAACGTCGGCGAATCCGGCAGCAGCGCCGCATAGTCGTTGTTGAACACAAAGGTCTGCGTATATTTCGGATTGCGGTGGCCGCCGGCGCGTTCATTTCCCGGACACAGATAGCAGCTCGGGTCATATTCGACGGCAGAACTCGCAGCCACAGCCGCCACTTGCCCCTGCCACGGCCGCTGGGTGCGATGCGGCGAAACCAGCACCCACTCCCGCAGCAGCGGATTCCACCGCCGGTGCGGCGTTTCTCCAATGCCTGACGACGTCATGATCTTGATGCTCGCTTCGCCGGAAATTCATGCCGGAACATTTTGTCCGCGATCCGAGGACGCAAGCGGGCCCGCGCCCTCGGCGGGCCTGCAGATGTAAATCTGCGGCATGAGCCCGGTCTCGTGCTGGTACGCCTTCGCGATTTTTTCTTTGAATTCCCCGGCGTGGCGCGCGTCCACAAGATTGATCGTCGCCCCGCCAAATCCGCCGCCGGTCATCCGCGCTCCGTACACGCCCTTTTGCTGGTACGCCAGATCCACCATCAGATCCAGTTCCTTGCAGCTCACTTCATACAGATCGCGCAAACTCCGGTGCGACTCCGCCATGCGCTTCCCGAATCGATCGATGTCGCCCAGTCGCAAGGCCTCGGCCGCATCCTGCACGCGCGCGTTCTCGGTCACAATGTGCAGCGCGCGCTTGTAAATTGCATCCGTCAGCAGCCCTTTGTGCTTGTTCAATTGGTCTAGGTTTACATCCCGCAGTGCCTTGATCCCCGGCAGCACGGTGGACAGTCGCCGCACCGCCTCTTCACAATCGGCTCGGCGGTGGTTGTACTCCCCAGAAGCCAGCTCATGCTTCACCATGGTGTTGCTGATCACCAGCTTCACCGAGTCCGGAATCGCCAGCGACTCAAACGCCAGCGATCGGCAATCCAGCAGCAGCGCGCGATCCCTCTGGCCGTGGAGCGACACGAACTGGTCCATGATCCCCACACGCGCGCCGACAAATTCGTTTTCCGCTTTCCGGCAAATCCGCGCCAGCTCCACGCGATCTGGCTTCACACCCGATAGTTCGGTCAAGGTCAGTGCCGTCGCCACCTCGATCGCCGCCGACGAACTCAGCCCTGCCCCGATCGGCACATCACTTTCGATCAGCAGGCTCGCGCCCTTCAGCTTGAAGCCGGCACCCTGCAGTTGCACGGCAACGCCAACCGGGTAATCACTCCACGATTTCGTCGGCGCAGGCGCGTCTCCCGTCAAATCAACTTCCGCTCCTCCCGAAAATTCTTCTGAATACAGACTCAGCTTGCGGTCATCGCGGGGGCTGCTCGCCACCCAGCAATAAAACTCGATCGCTGCCGGCATCGCGAACCCATCGTTATAATCGGTGTGCTCTCCGATTAGATTCACTCGGCCCGGCGCGCGAAAAACCCGTGGCGTTCCGCCAAAACGCTCGCGAAATCTCTCAACGATGGTCGACAACTGTCTCATGCGCCCCAATCCACCCGAACTACACCCACCGCAAGTACGAGGTTCGGCACTTCCCGATCGATTGCAAGGATCAATGACCTGATGATTGCGAAGGCGGCGAACTTTCTTTTTGTGGCCCTGCTCGCATCCCGCGCCGGCCCAGCAGGAACATCAACACGCCAAAGACGAGCAGGATGATTCCCCAGTTCAAATTGATATTCACGCCGAGCGATTGCTGATAGCGTGAAGTATCTCCCAGAGTACCGTACGCGGTCAAAATCACGCCGAGCAGCGAAAACAGAATGCCGATTGGTAGACGGATGTCGATGCCCATAGGTTCCTACCAGAAAATAATATTTAACAGTACGGTCCCGCCCAGCACGATCACCGCCAGCGCACCCGGCTTCGCGTACCAGGCCAGCGGCTCTTCTTCCGGTTTCGGTGTCAGCGAGTAAACCAGCCCCACCAGCTTGCTTTCCTCCGGCGCGCGCGTCACCAAACTGACGATCACCGTCACCACAAAGCACGTCGACCACGCGTAGATGGCCGTCCAGAAGTTCTGTGCCATCTCGCTCGGGTACGTGTGCGTCACCGCCAACCACCCACCCTTGATTCCCGGCACCGCTCCCGCCGAAATCGTCAGCCCGTGATGCACCGCCGCTGCCGCTGTTCCCGACAGCAGCCCCGTAAACGCCCCGTGCCCGGTAGCTCGCTTCCAGAACATCCCCAGCAGGAACGTCGCGAATAGCGGCGCGTTCACGAACGCGAATACCAGTTGCAGCATGTCCATGATGTTGTTGAACCGGTTCGCCATGTATGCCGCGGCGATCGACAGCACAATCCCCACCACCGTCGACACGCGTCCCATCCACAAATAATGCTCGTCGCTCGCTTTCGGCCTGATGTAGGACTGGTAGATGTCGTACGTCCACACCGTGTTGAAGGCCGTCACGTTCCCGGCCATTCCGGACATAAAGCTCGCCAGCAGGGCCGTCAATCCCAGTCCCAGCATGCCCGGCGGAAAAAAGTGCAGCAGCATGTTCGGCACCGCCAGGTCATAGTCCAGCTGGGGGTTCCCATCCTTATCCAGCGCGACCGTCCCCGTCACCGCGTCCAACTTGTACGGGATCAGCCCATGTCCCTGCCCCTGCGCATTCGGCGGTTCAGACGTCGCAACCGGGGCTCCCGTCATAGCCATCGCATTCGCCGGAGTCGTCGCCATCTGGCTCGGCAGCGAAATCGCGATCAATCCCGGCAGGATCACCAGAAACGGGAATAGCATCTTCGGCAGCGCCCCGATCAACGGAGTTCGCCGCGCCGCGCTCATCGAGTTCGCGGCCATCGCGCGCTGCACCACCAGAAAGTCCGTGCACCAGTATCCGAACGACAGCACGAATCCCAATCCCATCGCCAGCCCGAACCACTCCACACCCAGCCGGTTGGTGTGCGCGTTGCTCATCCCCCCCCCCGAATGCACGAAGCTCGGATCCAGCTTCGCCTTCAGCCCCGACCATCCGCCCACGCTCTTCAACCCCAGCCAGCTCAGCGGCAGGAATCCCGCGACGATCAAAAAGAATTGCACGACTTCGTTGTAGATCGCGCTTGAAAGCCCGCCCAGGAACGTATAGACCAGCACCACGATCGCCGACACGATGATCGAAAAATCGAAAATTCCCGAAGCGCTCAGCCCCAGCTTCTGGAACGCGCTGTCGAACACGTGCAGCACCTGGATAAGCTTCGCGATCGCATACATCGAGATCCCCGACGAGAAGATCGTCATGATCGCGAACGACATCGCGTTCAATCCCCGCGTTTTTTCGTCGAATCGCAGCCGCAGATATTCCGGCACCGAGCGTGCCCGCGACCCGTAGTAGAACGGCATCATGAATAGTCCGACGAACACCATCGCCGGAATTGCGCCGATCCAGTAGAAGTGCGACGTCGCGATCCCGTATTTCGCCCCCGACGCCCCCATCCCGATCACTTCTTGCGCGCCCAGGTTCGCCGACATGAACGCCAAGCCGCACACCCACGCGGGAATCGCTCGCCCGGCGAGGAAGAAATCTGTGCTCGTCTTCATCGAGCTTTTCAGTGCGAATCCGATGCCGAGGACAAAGACGAAGTAGAGGCCCAGGATCAGCCAATCGATTCCTGTCATGCCGAGCGCGCTCCTGTTCCGGCCGCAGCACCGCGCTTGGATAGCGCTGCCGAGGTACGGCCGCTCACCTGCCTAGGCATTCGCGACGCTGGGAGCGTACCTGACCCTGCCTCTTGCTGCAAGGACTTCACTCGCACCTGTCACCGGAACGTAAGCGTTTACACCCGCTCCCAGCTTGGCTCTCCGCGCTTGACAAATTCCGCGCCTGTGACGATTCTTTCTCGCGCGCTTCGCGCGCGTTCCATCGCGAGATCGTTCTCGCACCTCACGCCTCCGGGAGGAGACTCATGCCCTTTATTCCGCGATTGATCCACTTTCTGGTCTTCACGACGTCCCTGATCGCGCTTGCCGCCTCCGCCGCGGCTCAATCGAGCTTCGACCTCCGCTCTCCCGACGGCAAAATCGAAGTCCGCATCCGCACCGCAAAAGGTCTGCACTACGACGTGCTCCGCAATGGCGCCGCCCTGCTCGAAGACTCAACCGCCTCAGTCGAGATCGACCACCAAGTCCTCGGCCACGAAACCAAGGTCCGCAGTGCGAAACAAACCAGCCACGACGAAATGATCGAGCCGGTCGTCCGCCAGAAGTTTGCCAAGATTCGCGACAATTACAAACAGCTGCGCATCGAAATGGACGGCAACTACGCCTTTGTCTTCCGCGCCTACAATGAAGGCGTGGCCTACCGCATCGAGACCTCGCTTCCGGCGCAAAACGTCAAGGTCTACAGCGAGGAAGCCGCCTTCCGCTTCCCTTCCGACTCCATCGTTTACTACCCGCAGGAAGACAGCTTCATGTCCCACAATGAGCGGAAATATCTTCCGGTTCATCTCTCCGAAATCATTCCGGACTACATCGCTTCTCTCCCCGCCGTGATCAGCGCCGCTGGCGGCGTCAAGATTGCGATCGGCGAATCCGATGTCGACGACTACCCCGGCCTTTGGCTGCGCGGCACGGGCGGCAACGGCCTCGATGCCACCTTCCCGCCCTATCCGCTCAAGTTCAATCTCGTTCGCGATCGCGACGAGCACGTCACCGAAAGCGCCGAGTACATCGCCACCACCATCGGCACGCGCACCTATCCCTGGCGCGTCCTCGGCGTCGCCGAGAAAGACGGCGATCTACTCACCAACCAGATCGTCTATCTGCTCGAAAAACCCTCGCAGGTTACCGACACGTCTTGGATCAAACCCGGCAAGGTTGCCTGGGACTGGTGGAACGATTGGAATGTTTACGGCGTGGATTTCAAAGCTGGCGTGAACACTGCGACCTACAAGTATTACGTCGACTTCGCCGCAAAATACGGCATCCCGTACATCATCCTCGACGACGGCTGGTACAAGCTCGGCAATCTGCTGGAGGTTGTTCCGGACCTGAACATGGAGGAACTGGTCGGCTACGCCAAGCAAAAAAATGTTGGCTTGATCCTATGGGTCAGTTGGAAAACGCTCGACGATCAATTGCAGCCCGCCCTCGACGAGTTCGAAAGGTGGGGAGTGAAAGGTATCAAAGTGGACTTCATGCAGCGCAGCGACCAGGTGATGATCAACTACTACCACAAGGTCAGCCGCGAAGCTGCAAAGCGCAAGATGCTCGTCGATTTTCACGGCGATCAGAAACCCGCAACCATGACGCGCACGTGGCCTAATCTCATCAACACCGAAGGGGTCCGCGGCATGGAGTGGGATAAGTGGAGCGCCGAAGCCGAGCCCAAGCATAACGTCACGCTTCCGTTCACCCGCATGTTCCTCGGCCCCATGGATTACACGCCCGGCGCGATGCGCAACGCTACGCGTGGAACGTTTCGGCCGATTGGCTCGCAACCCATGGCCTTGGGCACGCGCTGCCAGCAGCTAGCCATGTATGTCGTATATGAGGCCCCTTTGCAGATGCTGAGTGACAGTCCGTCGAACTATCTGCGCGAACCGGAAACCATGGAGTTTCTCGCCCCCGTGCCAACTGTGTGGGATGAAACAAAAGTACTCAACGCCAAAATTGCAGATTACCTTGTTGTTGCAAGACGCAGTGGGAAAGAATGGTACCTCGGTGCCATGACCGACTGGACGTCGCGCGAACTCGATCTTGATTTCTCCTTTTTGCCGGATGGAAATTTCCGCATGCAATCCTTCGAAGACGGCGTGAACGCCGATCGCATGGCCGGCGACTACAAAATGACCAAGCGCGACGTGACCAAATCAACCAAGTTGAAAATCAAGCTCGCGCCAGGCGGCGGCTGGGCCGCCCGCCTCACCCCCTGAGCATCGAGTGCTTCCGGGCGTGCCGCACCCTTCCGCTTTTGAAGGGTGCGGACTTTGGGCCAACTTCAACTCCGCTTGCCCTCCACCTTCACGTCTTGTCTCCCCGTCCACAAGGAGTAAGCTCGGTCATCCCGACCGAAGCGAGCGCTGCGGAGGGACCCTGGCTTTGCTCTCTCGTCCGCCTCCATCATTGACACCGCCGAGTGCCGCACGCTTCCGCCTTCAAAAGCATCCGGATTCGAGCAGCGCTCCATCCAAACTCTCGCTCTGTGCCTCGGTCGACAATCTTCTTGTTCCGCCGAGTACCGTACACTTCTCCCCGGTCTCACTCTCTCGCCACCTCAACTGTTGTACGATGTCGCGCCGGACCATCCAACCTTGACCACGCCCATTCCACCCATCCCCCGCCGCCGCTGGGGCATCGCTCTCCTTCTCGGCTTCGGCGTCCTCGTCAACTACTTCGATCGCGTCAACCTCTCGGTTTCCCAACAAGCCCTCACCGAATCGTTCGGTATGTCCGCAGTGATGTTCGGCTACCTCTCCAGCGCCTACAATTGGACCTACGCCGCACTCCAACTCCCGTCCGGCCTCATCCTCGACCGCTTCGGCGTGCGCTTTGTCGGCCGCATCAGCACCTTCCTCTGGAGCCTCGCGTCCTTCGCCGCTGCGCTCGCCACCGGCATTCGCAGCTTGTTCGCCGCGCGATTCCTTCTCGGCATCGGCGAGGCCCCCACGTTTCCCGCCAACGCCAAGGCTACCGGCTACTGGTTTCCGAAACAGGAGCGCAGCCTCGCCACCGCCATGTTCGACTCCGCCGCAAAATTTGCTCCCGGAATCGGTGTTCCTCTAATCGGGATCATGCTGCTCCACATCGGCTGGCGCTGGAGCTTTGCTGTCACCGGTTTCATCAGCCTCTTTTACTTCGCGCTCTTCTACGCCTTCTATCGCAATCCCAGCGAAGACCCGAAACTCACTGCCGCCGAGCGCGGCTTCATCACCCAAGGCGGCGCGCAACCCGAAGACAAAGCTAAAGCGGCCGAGGGCGCGCCTCTCCTGTATCTACTTGGCAAAGCAAAGGTGTGGGGCTTGGTTCTCGGCTTCGCTTCGTACAACTACACGTTCTACTTGCTGCTCGCGTGGCTGCCTTCCTACTTGGCTTCCACTCATCACATCAGCCTGTATCGCGCCGCCGTGTACACCGGAATTCCGTGGCTTTTCTCGGGCCTGACAGACTTGTTCATCGGTGGCCTGCTGGTTGATACGCTGGTCCGGCGCGACTACAACCCAACCCGCGTCCGCCAAGTGGTGCTGGTCGCTGGAACCGCTTTCGGTCTATGCATTTTCGGTGCGGCTCACGCGCTCAATCCCCTGCAAGCCGTCTTCTGGATCAGCATTTCCATGGGTGGGCTTTCCGCCGCGTCCCCGGTCGGCTGGTCGATTCCTTCGCTAATCGCTCCGCGCGAAAGCGTCGGCACCCTGGGCGGCATCTTGAATTTCGGCAATCAGCTCGCCGGCATCGCCGCTCCCATCGTCACCGGCTACATCCGCCAGGGCACGCAATCCTTCTCCGCCGCCTTCACCGCCGCGGCCATCTTCCTCGCCATTGGCATTTGCGGCTATATCTTCCTCCTTGGCCGCATCGAGCCAATTCCCGAACCGAACTAGGCGATACTGCTTCCGGTTCCCGCAAAAGCTCTGCGCTATACCCCGCGAGGGCGCCCCAGAATGTCACAGATCTTCTTGCGGTCCGTGACTTCCTTGGGGGTCGTGCCCCTCCGGTCCAGCCATGTCGTGAAGTCCTTCATCGTGACTTCGTGCTCCACCGATACCTCCATGACCCGCACCTTCACCGGCGCGAACCCATCGGGAATCCCCGTCACCCACCGATTGCCACGCAAGGCCACCAGCCCAAGCGCTACGGCCTCGAACAAGGACGATGCTGTCACTTCAACCGTGTGCGCCACTCCCTCCATGTCTGTAATCGTCACCCGGCAGCTCCGGTTCGTCGGCACAGTGGACGCAGGCTAACATATTCGCTTTTTATTCGCCAAGAGCGAAATTGCGGGCGTGCGTGTGTACCCTCCTCTCCAAAAATCCGACCCGGCTCGAGGCGAAATAGGACCCCAGCGACGGGAAGCTGGTAAGCTACACAGTTTTCCATCCTTGCCTGCCTTGGGAGGCCCACTTGCGTCGTCGTTCCTTCATTGCCGCTTTGCCGGTTGCCGCTGCCGGAGCCGCTTTCCCGACCCGCGCGACGTCCTTGGCTCAGACCGCTGCTTCCACCACCGACCAGGCTCTGCCGAAGTTTCAAGCGCCCAGTGAAGATCGCTTTGTCCGCCCGGACGTCCATGCCGGAGATCGTGTGTCCGGTGCCAGCTTCGCCAGCCGCTCCGCAGCCCTGGGTCGATCCGGCGCGGCGGGAACCGCGCATCCATTGGCGACGCTGGCGGCCATCGAAACGTTGAAGCGTGGCGGATCCGCGGTGGACGCGGCGGTTGCCGCGAATGCGTGCCTGGGATTTCTGGAGCCGGTGAGCTCGGGCATCGGCGGCGACTGCTACGCCATGATCTGGGACCCGAAGCAATCGAAGGTCGTGAGTCTGGCCGGATCGGGCCGCTCGCCGAAAGCGCTCGCGCTGGAGATCGTGCGGGAACGGTCGTCGAAGCGAGGCTACATCGCCCCCCTGGGCGCGATCGCGGTTTCCGTGCCGGGGGCCCTGGACGCCTGGTGGACCATGCACCAGAAGTATGGGAAGTTGAAATGGGCGCAGCTTTTCGAGCCGGCCATCCATCTGTGCGAAACCGGCACGCCGGTCCCGCAGATCATCGGCGCTTACATTAAGCGCAACATGGAATTTTTCACGCGGCCCGATTCCGGCGTTGAAGAAACTGCGAACGCGGTGCACACCTACGCTCCGGGCGGAAAAGCGCCCGTCGAAGGCGACATCTTCCGCAATCCGGACCTGGCCCGTACCTACAAGATGATCGCGGAAAGCGGCCGCGACGCGTATTACGACGGGCCGATCGCGAAAACCATTGAAGCGTACTTCAAGCGCATCGGCGGATGGATGACGCGCGAGGATCTACGCGAGCAGCACGCGGAGTGGCTCGAACCCCTGGTGACGCAGTATCGCAGCGTGGATGTCTACGGCATGGCGGCAAACACACAGGGCCTCGCGACGCTCCAGATTCTGAACATTGTAGAGAATTTCGATTTACGCGGAATGGGATTTCAGTCTGCGGCATCACTGCATACGCAAGTCGAAGCGAAGCGGCTGGCGTATGAGGATCGCGCGCGGTATTACGCCGATCCGCACTTCTCGACGATTCCGATCGCGTGGCTGAAATCAAAGGAGTATGCGGCGCAGCGCGCAAAGCTGATCCGGCAAGATGCGATTCTGACGCCAATACATCCGGGAGCAGCTCCGAGTCACGGCGACACCACCTATTTCACGGTCGCCGATGCCGAAGGGATGATGGTGTCGCAGATCCAGTCCAATTTTCGCGGCATGGGATCGGGACTCGTGGCGGACGGGCTCGGCTTCATGTTTCAGGATCGTGGCCAGCTTTTCTCGCTGCAGGATGGCCATCCCAACATTTACGCGCCAGGCAAACGGCCTTTCCAGACGATCATTCCAGGATTCGCGACACGCAACGGAAAGCCCTGGATGTCGTTCGGCGTGATGGGCGGAGACATGCAGCCGCAAGGCCAGGCGCAGATCATCATCAATCGGGTCGACTACGGTCTGGATGTACAAGCGGCAGGCGACAGCCCGCGCTGGCACCACGAAGGCTCGTCGCAAAGCATGGGCGAAGACGCGCAAGGTCTGGGCCCAAAGGGATTGCTGCGGGTCGAGTCCGGCATTCCCCCGGCAACGCGCCGGGCGCTCGCGGAGCTGGGCTGGACTCTCGGGGGATCGGACGGCGGCTTCGGCCGATACCACTGCATTGAGCATCGCGAAAGCAATGGCGAGCGGTTCTACTCGGCGGCATCCGAGATGCGCGCCGACGGAATCGCGTTGGCGTTCTGAACCCGACGTGGCGGGTGCCGTGATTTGCGTGCCCACGGGTCGGATCATTCGACCGAGTTCGGCACGTTCGCACGGTCCATATTGGGACGAAGCCACCCCGTATTTGCGAACCGCGATCGCTTGACCGTGCGGGAAACCAGTTCTACGTTGATAGCTAAATCTTGCGAAAGCGGGAGCACCGCTCCCGCTTTCCGCCCGGAGGGGGCCACGGGTCGTGCATTCTCGCCGACAATTTCTTTTCCGCAGTGTGGTTAGTCTCCCGGCCACCTGGGTTGCGGCGCACTGGCCGGCCGCGCTGGCCGCGGCGCAACACGCGCGCAATTCGGCGCAATCGGGCGCGCCGCCAAAGTTCGAATTCTTCACGCCGGAGCAGGCTACCGAAGTCGAAGCCATAGCCGCACGCATCATTCCCACCGACGAAACGCCGGGCGCCCGCGAAGCCGGCGTGATTTTTTTCATCGATCGCGTGCTCGCAACATTTGCGAGCGATATGCGGCACGTTTACCTCGAAGGAATAGCGGAAGTGCAAGCCAAGACGCGCGAAATGTTTCCAGGCGTCGAACAATTCTCGAAGGCGACGCCCGAACAGCAAGACGAAGTTCTCCCTTCGATTGAAAACAAAACAGTGACGACCGACCGGCCATTCAGTCCGCGTCCGCGGAAACCGGACTTCTTCGAAACCCTGCGGCAACACACCATCGCGGGTTTTCTGATCGATCCTGACGCGGGCCGTGCCGGCAACCGAGACGGCCTGGGCTGGAAGCTGATCGGACGCGAACGCGAACATGCGTTCCAGCCACCGTTTAGCGAATACGACAAGGGCTATCCGGGCTGGCAGCCCGCCGGCAAGGATGCCAAGTCGTGATGCGGCCGGACAGCGTTAAGTACAAGACCTCCGACGAAATAGACTTCGTCATCATCGGTTCGGGTGCCGCGGGCGGCGTGCTGGCTAAAGAACTTTCCACCAACGGTTTTCAGGTGGTGGTCCTCGAGCAAGGCCCGTATCTGACGGAAGCCGATTTCGTTCACGACGAAGTGAAAGTGTTCCAGGAAAATCTGCTCACCAACCATCCGGAACTTCAGCCCAATACGTTTCGCAAGACACCAGAGGAAAAAGCGGTTCCGCAGCGCGCGGTAGCCTACGGCCGCTGCGTCGGCGGAACGAGCGTGCACTTCACGGCCAATTACTGGCGCTTCCACGAAATTGATTTCACGGAGCGCAGCCAGGTCGGCCCTGTGGCGGGAACCGGTTTGGCGGACTGGCCGATCACGTATGGGGACCTCGAGCCCTACTACACAAAAGTGGAATGGGAGGTCGGCGTATCGGGGCTGGGGGGCGCGAGCCCGTTTGATCCGCCGCGCGCGAAACCTTATCCGATGCCGCCGCTGCCGGTGAAATCGTGCGGTGTATTGTTCGAACGCGGCGCGCGCAAACTCGGCTGGCATCCGTTTCCTGCACCGCTGGCGATTTTGTCGCAGCCCCGCGCCGGGCGCAGCGCCTGCATCCATTGCGGTTTCTGTTACGGATTCGGATGCGAAGTCGGCGCGAAGTCGAGCTCGCTTGCGAGCGTGATTCCTCTCGCCGAGCGCACCGGGCGCTGCGAGATTCGTCCGAATTCGTATGTACATCGCATTGAGATGGACAGCACGGGCCGCGCAACCGGCGTTGTTTATTTCGACGAGAAGAAAAATACTCATCTGCAAAAAGCCAAGGGCGTGATCGTGTGCGCGAACGGAGCCGAGACCCCGCGGCTGCTTTTGCTGTCGGCTAGCAAACGGTTTCCGAACGGGCTGGCAAACTCTTCGGGTTTCGTTGGCAAATACCTGATGTTCAACAGCAACGCCCGGTCGGTGGGTTTGTTCGAGAATCCGCTCAACGATTACAAAGGGTTTGCCGCCAGCCGCGTCCTGCACGATTTTTACGAACTCGATCCACAAAAAGTGGGCTTCTACGGAGGCGGAGCGCTGGACGGGCGGTTCGACTACACGCCATACTTTTTTGCACTGACCGGCCTGCCAAGCGACACGCCGCGCTGGGGCAAGCATTTCAAGAAAGCGCTGGGCCACAACTTCACACGCACAATGGAAATTCATTGCACGGGAACTTCGCTACCGGTGGAGACCAACAGTTTTTCGCTGGACCCGGACGTGAAGGACGCCTGGGGCCTGCCTGCGCTGCGCATGACCTACAAAGATCACCCGGATGACATCAAGCTGGTGACCTGGCTGACCCGGCATGCGCTGGATATTCTGGATGCGGCAGGAGCGGTGAAGCGCTGGTCGCGGCCGATCGCCGAACAACAGTTTTCGGTGCATTTGCTGGGCACCTGCCGAATGGGGAATGATCCGAAAACTTCGGTGATCAATCCGGACCACCGTACCCACGACGTAAAGAACCTGTTTTTGTGTGATGGCAGCAGCCTGGTCACTTCGGGGCGCGGCCAGCCGACCATGACCATTCAGGCGTTGGCCTATCGCGCCGCCGACCGCATCACCGCGCTTGCGCGTCGCGGCGATCTACGAAGTTAATCTTTCCGCACCGCGACGCCATGCGCCGGAGCGATCAGTTCATTCGCCAGGGTGAGCGTTCGGGCCAATGCTGCA